>Ga0209783_1000162_pt1 | contig 19987 bp, 20 predicted proteins | sample WorMetfiPIANOSA1_FD_187395 | JGI IMG/M metagenome (GOLD analysis project Ga0209783, IMG submission 187395) | Marine gutless worms symbiont microbial communities from Max Planck institute for Marine Microbiology, Germany - Olavius filocauda... | ecosystem: Host-associated > Annelida > Digestive... | reverse complement strand
GGGGGGGGGGGAGAAGGGACTGTTCTCAATGCCGGAAGTGGCGCACGCCGGTCGTGACCATCGCGACGCCGGCGGCGTCGGCGGCGGCGATCACCTCGGCGTCGCGTTTGGATCCGCCCGGCTGGATCACCGCCGTGGCGCCGGCCTCGATCGCCACCTGCAGCCCGTCGGCGAAGGGGAAGAAGGCGTCCGACGCAATGACGCTGTCCTTGGTGCCTTCGTGTTCGGCGGACTTCTGCGCGCCGATGCGGGCCGCGTCGACGCGGCTCATCTGGCCGGCGCCGATCCCCACCGTCGCCCCGCCGCGGGCATAGACGATGGCGTTCGACTTGACGTGCTTGCAGACCTTCCAGGCGAACAGGAGATCGGCCATCTCGGAATTCGTCGGTGACCGTTCGGTCACCACCTCCAGCGCGTCGGGATCGATTTCGCCGTTGTCGCGGGTCTGGACCAGCATGCCGCCGGTCAGCATCTTGGCGGTCAAATCGATCCGGCCGGGGTCCGGGAGGTCTCCGGTCAGCAGTACGCGTACATTCTGCTTGTCGGCAAGAACGGCGCGCGCGTCGTCTTCCGCGTCCGGGGCAATCACCACTTCCAGGAACAGCGACCCCAGTCTTTCGGCAAACGCCGCATCGATCGACCGGTTCACCGCGACCACGCCGCCGAAGGCGGAAACCGGGTCGCAGGCGACGGCCCTGTCCCAGGCCTCGACAAGACTGTCGGCAATCGAAACGCCGCAGGGGTTTGCGTGCTTGACGATGACCACGGCGGGTTCTTCGTACTCGCAGACCAACTCGAAGGCGGCGTCGCCGTCGTTGATGTTGTTGTAGCTCAGCTCCTTGCCCTGGATCTGCTCGGCATTGACGACGCCGGGCGGGCGGCTGGCATTCGCATACAGGGCCGCGCGCTGGTGCGGGTTTTCGCCATAGCGCAGCTCCTGTTTCTTGCGGGCGGCAAAGCTCATGCGCTTGGGAAACAACAGGCCCTGCTGGTCGGCCAGCCAGCGCGCAATCACGCTGTCATAGGCGGACGTCCGGGCATAGGCCTCGCGGGCCAGGAAGGAACGCAGTTCCGGTGTCGTCGCGCCGTGGTTGTGGTCCATGTCGGCGATCACCGTCTGGTACTCGCCCGGGTCGGTGATGACGGTGACGTATTCGTGGTTCTTCGCCGCGGCCCGGATCAGAGCCGGCCCGCCGATGTCGATGTTCTCGATGCAGGTGGCGAAGTCGGCGCCGCTGCGCATGGTTTCCGCAAAGGGATAGAGGTTGACGACCACCATGTCGATCGGCGCGATGCCGTGCGATTCCATCTGCGTCTGGTGCTTGCGGTCGTCGCGCCGCGCGAGGATGCCGCCATGGATGACCGGGTGCAGCGTCTTGACGCGCCCGTCCATGATTTCCGGGAACTCGGTATGGGCGGAGACCTCGGTCACTGCGATCCCGGCCTCTTTCAAGGCCCGGGCCGAACCGCCGGTGGACAGGATGTGAACCTGGTGGCGCGCCAGGTGTTCCGCGAACTCCACCAGACCGGTTTTGTCCGAGACGGAGATCAGCGCGCGCGCAATCGGTTGATCAGCCATGGAATGCCCTGCGTTGGCGGCGGCGCATCGGGCGGCGGGTCAGCCCGACGCGGCGGCGGGTTTGTCGATGTCGCGTGTGTATTCCGGGACCAGCGTCCCGATCAAGGCCAATGTCTCCTCGCGCAGGCGGGCCCGTGCCGCACGCTCCAGCTCGTCCAGCTTCAGCGCCAGCGTCTCCAGCGCCGCCGTCCGCGGCGTTGCCAGCATCAGGCCTTGAAGGCGCGACGAAATCGCGTGTTCGTCATCGTGCAGCAATTCCTCGTGCAGCTTCTCGCCGGGCCTGAGGCCGGTTATCGCGATCTCGATATCCTTGTGCGGCTCCAGCCCGGCCAGCCGGATCATCTGTTCGGCCAGCGTCAGGATCTTGACCGGCTGGCCCATGTCCAGAACGAAGACCCGCCCCCGCGCCTCGTCGTCGCTGCTGCCCAGCGCGCTGGCCTGCAGCACTAGTTCCACGGCTTCGCGCACGGTCATGAAGTAGCGGGTGACCTCCGGATCGGTGACCGTCAGCGGGCCGCCCGCCGCCAATTGCCGGCGGAACAGCGGAACCACCGACCCGGTCGATCCCAGCACATTGCCGAAGCGGACCACGACGAAACGTGTGCGGCCGTTCTCGCGCTCGGCCATGTCCGACGCCCGGCAGTACGACTCCGCCAGCCGTTTGGTCGCGCCCATCACGTTGGTCGGGTTCACCGCCTTGTCGGTGGAGATCAGCACCATGGTGTCGACCGACGCGGCGCGACAGGCGTCGGCGACGACGCGGGTGCCGACCGCGTTAGTCAGCACGCCTTCCATGGGATTGATCTCGACCATGGGAACGTGCTTCAGGGCGGCGGCATGGAACACCAGATCCGGCTGCATCCGGCCCATGACGTCGCCGACCCGCCGACGGTCGCGCACGTCGCCCAGGATCATGCGGCGCTTCAGCTCGGGCCAGTTTTCCTCGACCTCGCGGTCGATCAGGTAAAGCTGGTGTTCGCCGCTGTCCAGCAGAGCCAGCTCGGCCGGGTGCAGCATACAGATCTGGCGCACCAGCTCCGATCCGATGGAGCCGCCGGCGCCGGTCACCAGGACGCGCCTCCCCTCGATCAAGCTGCGCATCGCGCCCCGGTCCAGCGCGCTTTGCGGCCGTCCCAACAGGCCTTCCACGGCAATCGGACGGATCGACAGGGGGTCGCCGACGCCGCCCTTCAGCTCGCTGAGCCTGGGCAGCCGCGACAGGGTCAGGCCCAATGCGTCCGACTTTTCCAGCGCCGTGCGGACCAGTGTGCCGTCCAGCTGGTCCTTGGTCAGGATGGCGCGTTCCGGCCTGACAGGGCACCGTTCGGCAACCACGGTTTCCATATCGTCCAGCGTTCCCAGCACGCGCGCGCCATGGATTTCGCGGCCGACCCAGCTGCCCCTCTCGTCGATCGCGCCGACAACCTGGTACGGCGAGCCGCGGTCGCGCTTTTGCTCGCGGATGAAAAGGTCGGCTTCGTCCCCGGCCCCGATCAGCAGGACAGGCACCCGCCGGCGTTCCGATCGTTCCAGAATGGTGTTCAGGCGGCGGTCCTTCATCACGCGATAGGCGAAACGCGGGCCACCCAACAAAATCAGCAGGACCAGCCAGTTGATCACCGGCAGCGAACGGGGAAACCCTTCCAGCCGGGTGATCAGGAACAGGATCGGCAGGAAGACCAGGACGGTCAGCGTCACCGCCTTTGCTATGGCCAGCAGGTCGTCCAGCGACGCGTAGCGCCAGATGCCGCGGCAAAGGCGGGAAAACAAGAGCATTCCGGACGCGGTCACGGCGAACAGGGCGGTGGCCAGCCACAGATGCTCCTGCTGCAGCGTGGCGTCCAGATCGCCGAGCCCGAGATAGAGCGACAGCGGAAAGGAAACCGTTGCCATGATCATGTCATGGGCAAAGGCCACACGGGGCCGGTTCCATTGAAACGCTCGAGCCATGGCCGATGTCATAAAGTCATGGGCGCGCGCAGGCAAGCGCCGGGGACGATCCTCAACCGGTCGGTTCGGCCATCGACCGGGCGACGGCGGTCTCGAAGTCCACCGGCGGCGACCAGCCGGGCAAGCGGCCGTCGACCTGGAACGGCGCCAACAGCCGCGCGATCGCCGTGCCGCGGCCCACGGCTGCGCCGGCCAGCCGCAGCAGCGGGGGCGGGCAGGGGACAAGCCGGGCGTTCCGGCCGAGGGCGCGGGCCATGGCGCGCGCCAGTTCGGCCAGGCCGACATCGTGCCGGTCGCTGGGAAGGTAGAGGCCCGGCGGGCAGCGCAGCGCGTGGACCAGCGCATCGGCCAGATTGTCCACATAGATCATGCTGCGCGGGCTGTGCACCAGGCCCAGCGGCAGCGGCAAACCGCGCCGCACCGCCGCTGCCAGTCGGCCGAAATTGCCGCCGGCGCCCGGGCCGTAGACCAGCGGCGGGCGCAAAACCACAACCTCCATCTCTTTTCCCGCTGCCTGCTGGACGGCAATTTCGCCGGCGCGCTTGGATTGGCCGTAAGGGTCGGTCGGCGCGGGGGTATCGGCGGCGGTCAGCGGCAGGGTCGACGTCTCCGCCATGGCGCGGGCCGAACTGACAAGCACAAAGCGGGAGACGCCCGCGGCGCGGGCTTCTGCCGCCAGGCGTTCGGCGCCGTAGACATTGACCTCGCGCAGCTTGGCGATTTCTGCGGCGGTCCCGACACGGCCGTGGACGCCGACCGCGGCCAGGTGGATCACTGCGTCGATGCCTGCGAGATGGGGTCCCCACTGCGTGTCGCGTCCGATCGGACCGACCGTGTCGCGGCCTGCGGGCACCGGGGTCCAACCCGCGGCAGCCAGCGCGGGCACCAGCGACCGACCGACGTAACCCCCGGCCCCGGTGACCAGAACCCGCCGGGTCACGGCCGCGCCAGCCAGGTCAACAACGCCGCGACCACCAGACAGGCGCCGGCCAGAGCAAGCCAGGGCTGGGCCAACGCGGCCAGGCTGAGCCCGATCAGGACCACATTGGCAGACAGGATGGCCAGGCTGACCTGGGCATGGCTGCGGCCGGCCGCGACCGCGCGTTGGTAGAAATGCTCGCGATGCGCCTCCCACACCCGTGCGCCGCGCGCCAGGCGGCGGATCAGCGTAATCGATGCATCGGCCAGATAGTACAGCGGCAGGATCAGGGCAGGGGCCCAATAGCCGTCGGCCGCCAGCTTCAACAACAGGCCGCCGATCAGGAAACCCAACGGGACCGAACCCACGTCGCCCAGGAACACCTTGGCGGGCTGCCAGTTCCAAACCGCAAACCCGGCCGCAGCCGCCGCCACGGAGACGCCCGGCAGCGGACCCATGGCGCCATGCGCGGTGATCCCGCTGACCAGGGCGAGACCCAGCCCCACCGAGCCGGCTTCGACCGCCGAGATACCGTCGATGCCGTCCATGAAATTGAACAGATTGAGGAACCAAAGCCAGACCAGGCCCGACAGGACCAGCGCCGCCACCGGCGGCAAAAGGCCCTGGAAGACGTCGCCGCCGAACCCGAGCCAGGACATGGCGACAAGCACCGCGATCGCCTGGCCGATCAGGCGCAGCCAGGCCGGCAGGCCGCGCAGATCGTCCAGCCAGGACAGCACGGACAGCCCCAGGGCTGCGGCGACAAACAGATAGAACCCGTCTTCGGGCCAGCGCATCTGGGCCGCAAGCCAGCCGGCCAGCACCGCAACGACCACGGCGATTCCGCCGCCACGCGGTGTCGGCACCGCGTGGCTGGACCGGGCGTTCGGATGATCGAGGATGGCACGGCCGCGCAACCAGCGCAGCATCAGCCAGGTGCCCGCAAGCGAGAGCGCGAAGACCGCGGCGCCGACCGAAAGAGTCCAGACCATGGGGCGCGGTTATAGCCCGACCGTCGCGTCGCGGTAAGTGCCGACTCATTGACAGCGTCGCACAACACCCGTTAGAGGACACGCGCACGGGGCAGCGTCCCCATCACCAGCGTTTCGGTAATGCACGAAAACCCCCGGATTGCGGTTATCGGCCTCGGCTATGTGGGACTTCCGCTTGCGGTCGGTCTGGCGGCGCATTTCGACACGGTCGGATTCGACGTCGACCGAACGCGCGTCGCCGAACTGAAAGCCCGTCATGACCGGACCGGCGAGGTCACCGCCGCGCGGCTGGCGGAGGCCGGGCTGAAGGTCTTCGACGACGAGTCGGCGCTGGCGAGCGGCATCGACATCTTCATCGTTACCGTGCCGACGCCGGTCGACCCGGAGAACCAACCCGACCTGGCCGCGGTCGTGGCGGCGTCGGAAACCGTCGGCCGCGCGCTGGGGCCCGGCGCGATCGTCGTCTACGAAAGCACGGTCTATCCCGGCGTGACCGAGGATATCTGTGGACCCGCGCTGGAGCGGGTGTCCGGTCTGTTCAGCGGCAAGGACTTCTTCCTGGGCTACTCGCCGGAACGGATCAATCCAGGCGACACCAAACACACCATCGACAAGATCACAAAAGTGGTTGCCGGCCAGACCGAGGCGGTGGCCGCGACGTTGCGGCGGGTCTACGGCGCCGTCAACGGCGGCGACATCTTCGTGGCGAAAGATATCCGGACGGCCGAGGCCGCCAAGGTGATCGAGAATGCACAGCGCGACATCAACATCGCCTTCATCAACGAAATCGCCATCATCTTCGGCCGCATGGGCCTGTCGGTCTATGACGTGCTGGACGCGGCCAACACCAAATGGAACTTCCTGCCGTTCACGCCCGGCCTGGTCGGCGGCCACTGCATCGGGGTCGACCCGTTCTATCTTGCCCATGCGGCCGAAAGCCACGGCTACGACCCGCGGGTGATTCTGTCGGGGCGCCGCATCAACGATTCCATGGGGCTGCATGTCGCCGACCGGATCGACGAGCTGTTGCCGGGCCCGTCCAAGGTCCTGGTCCTGGGCATCACCTTCAAGGAAAACGTGCCGGACATCCGGAATTCCAAGGTCGTGGATCTGATCCGCCGGCTGCAGGGGTGGGACCACGACGTGACCGTGTGCGATCCGCTGGCGGATCCGGCGGAGACGAAAGCGGCCTACGGCATCGAGATCGTCGGCACACCGGCCGGACCCTACGACTGCGTCGTCGGCGCGGTGCCGCACGACGCCTTCAAGGCTTTGAAGCTTGACGCCGTGCTGGCGAAAGGGGGCACCGTGGCCGATCTGAAGAGCATCTGGCGCGGAAAAGCGGTTCCGAGGGGACTCAGATACTGGTCGCTTTGAACCGCCGCGGCGGCACGCCGCCGGTCAGCCCGCGGCGTCTCCGACGAACGCCTCGCATTCGATTTCGACCTTCAGCCGCGGATCGACCAGGGCGGACACCTCGACCAGGGCCGAGGCCGGCCGGTGATCGCCGAAATAGGCGATGCGCCGCGGATTGATCGCGGTGCGATCGGCCATGTCGGTCAAGAAAAGTTGCACCTTGACGACCTGCTGCGGGCCCGCGCCGGCGGCGGCCAAACAGCGATCGATGATGTCGATCGCCAGATCGAACTGCGCCACGGCCCCGTCGGGCACCGTGCCGTCCGCCTGCATGCCCACTGCGCCCGAAACCCATACATGCGGCCCGGCCCGCACGACGTGGCAATAGTGGCTGACGAGTTCCAGGACGCCCGGCACCATGATGCGTTTAATCATCGTCTCCCCTCCGCGTCAGGCCGTGGTCCCGTCGCGCTGCAAGGCCCATTTCACGGTCGTGGTGCCGGCCTGGGTCAGGCCGCTCAGCACCACCTGCTGGGTGCGGCGGATCTGGTCGGACTGGCCGAGATAGACGCTGTCGGCCAGGGCGATCTCCGCGCCGCTTGCGCGCAGCTTCCAGGCTGCGCCGCCGGGCAGGCGCAACAGTGCCGCCGCCCGGTTGTGCAACAGCGACACCTGGACATCGGGATGCAGGTGCAGTCGAACCGCGAACTGGTGGCCGCCGCGGCCGGTCAGCACGTCTTCGGCGCGCAGGTCGTCACCGGTGCCCGCCAGGTAGACCCGTCGCCGATGCCGAATTCCGAACGGCTCCTGATAGCCGTCATGTTCGGCGTCGATCCAGATCTGACCGTCAGACTCGGCGCGCGTCGCCGTCACGGACGCCCGGCGGTCGGCGATTCCGCCGCGGGGGCCCAAGGCGCTGGAATTGGTTTCTTCCAGCATCGCCGTCGAATGGGCCGCGGTCGCGCGCTGGGCCATGCGCCATTCCACGCCGGTCTGCGGCGCGGCGCCGCAATTGACGATCAGGCGGTCGCGGCCGTCGCTCACCTCCAGGCTCAGCGTGCCGGCATGGGCGTCGTGGTCCATCCCCGGCGGCGGCGGGCCGACGTCGCAGATGGCCAGCAGGCGCCCGGCGCTCAGCCGTTCGAACCCGATGTCCGGGGCGCTGGCCGGCGGCCGTTCGCGCGACTCGGTATGCCCCAGCACCATGTCGATTGCCGCCGCATTGTCTTCGTTGCCGCCGTTCATCAGCGCGAACCGGCCGTCACCGTGGCGGAAGAAACGGACGATGGGGGCCATGCGGTCGATGGCGTTGCCGATCGCCGACGGCACCGGCAATTCCGCCGCGTCCAGGGTCGCCCGCACCTCGATCAGGTCGCGCAGCACCTGCAACTGCATTGTCGGACAGCGCGCCCCGTGGCCGCCGTCGGGCAGGATCTGGCGTTCGATCTCGTGCGTCAGCAGGGCAATCGCCTGCGGCAGCCGCCGCTGTTCCGATTGCAGGCAGGCCGACCCGATCACCAGTCCCTTCAGCGCCCGCAGGCGCGCCGCGCCGTCCAGCTCGCAGCCGGCGACCCGGCGCAGGTGCTTCAGCTGCTGCGCAACGCTGGCCATCAGCTTTTCCGACACGCCGTGGTCCGGATCGGCAAAGAAGACGGGATAATGGGTGAGCCAGGCCACGATCCGCGACGCCAGAATGTCCGAGCGCCAGGCGATCGGCTCCCACGACGGGTAAAGGTCGATCCAGGCAAGCGCCCGGCGGCGTGCCTTGTCGCGCCCGGCCTCGCCGCCCAGGGCGCGGTTGTGGCGCAGCCAGTCGAAGCCGTGCAGGTTGGCGACCCATTCCTGTGCCGCGTCGCGCATCTCCCAGTTCTTGGCGTCGCCCGCCTGGCCGCGCGCGGCGAAACTGAAACTGTCCCGGGTGATCTCCGCACCGCGTTCGGCGTCGCCCGGCCACAGGTCGGGCGGCACGGTGGCCATACCGGCGGGGCCATGGCCGCCCAGCATCATGCGGTAGAACGGCGTCCCGAACAGCGGACGCACCGCGCGGTAGGTGAGGCTGGCAATCAGGGGTGAACCGCCGGCTTCCATCGCGCCGCCCTCAGGCCGGTCCGCGCAAGGCGGCGATGTTGCCCGCATAGGCGTCCGAACCGCCCTTGAAGACGGACGTTCCGGCAACCAGCACATCAGCGCCGGCCGCGATCGCCCGCGCCGCCGTGTCGGCATTGATGCCGCCATCCACTTCCAGGTCGATGGCGCGGCCGCTGGCGTCGATGCGGCGGCGCAACGCGGCAATCTTGTCCAGCGTCGCCTCGACAAAGCTCTGGCCGCCGAAGCCCGGATTGACGCTCATCACCAGGATCAGGTCGACCATGTCGATCAGGTAGTCGACCGCTTCCGGCGGCGTCGCGGGGTTCAGCGAGATGCCCGCGCGCTTGCCCAGCGCCTTGATGGACTGGATCGAACGATGCGTGTGCGGTCCCGATTCGGGATGCACCGTGATGATGTCGGCGCCGGCGTCGGCGAAGGCTTTCAGGTACGGATCGGCCGGCTCGATCATCAGATGCACGTCGAACGGCTTTTGCGTGTGCGGCCGGATCGCCCCGACGATCGGCGGGCCCAGCGTGATGTTGGGCACGAAATGACCGTCCATCACGTCGACGTGGATATAGTCGGCACCCGCCGCGTCGATCGCCCGGATCTCGTCGCCCAGGCGCGCGAAGTCTGCGGCTAGGATGGAAGGGGCGATACGCACCGGCTGTTGCATGGACTCTTCCTAGTCGCTTGCTACGGCGGGCGCAAGATGCATCGCCCGAGCCGCGCGGGCACGGCGCCGCTGTTCAGGCGCGCGTCAGCCGCGCGATGAAAAATCCGTCCATGCCGCCGCGCGGACCCCAGGTCGATGGAAGGGTGCGCACGTTGCCGTCCGGGCGGATCGCCGACTCCAGCGCCGGCAGCTCGTCGCCGCGCACCGGGTCTGGCCGCAGCGACTCGTTCCCCGCCAGGAAGGCCGCAAGCCCGTGCTCGCCCTCTTCGGCCTGCAGCGAGCAGGTGGCGTAGACCAGGCGTCCGCCCGGCGCCAGCATGCCGGCCGCCGCCGCCAGCAGGCGCGCCTGCACGCCGGCCAGGCGCGTGACGTCCGCCGCGGTCTTCAGGTGCGCGATGTCGGGGTGACGCCGGATGGTGCCGGTCGCGCTGCACGGGGCGTCCAGAAGCACCGCGTCGGCGGGCTCGGCCGGCCGCCAGTCCGCCGCATCCGCCGTGACGACCTCCGCCGTCATGCCCAGGCGGTCCAGGTTCTGCTGCAGCCGCCCCAGGCGCGGACCGGAACGGTCGACGGCGGTCACGTGCGCGCCGGCCTGGACAAGTTGCGCCGTCTTGCCGCCGGTCGCGGCGCAGAGGTCGACCACCCGGCGCCCGGCGATCTCTCCCAACAGGCGTGCCGGCAGCGCGGCGGCGGCGTCCTGCACCCACCATTCGCCGGCGGTAAACCCTTCCAGCGCCGTCACGTCGCCGGCCTGGGCAAGGCGGACCGAGCCGGTCGGCAGCGCCGTGCCGGCCAGCGTCGCCGCCCAGCGTTCGGGATCGGATTTGACGGTGAGGTCCAGCGGCGGCTCGGTAAGATGCGCCGCGGCGATGGCGCGCGCGGTGTCGGCGCCGTAGCTGTCCTGCCAGCTTTCGAGCAGCCAGGCGGGGGCGTTCAGCGCGGCCGCATCCTGGCCGGCGACAATCCCGGGCGCTTCGGCCGCGGTCCGGCGCATCACCGCGTTGACCAGGCCGGAAAAACCCGCCAGCCCCGCCGCGCGGGCCAGCGTCACGGTGGTGGAAACCGCCGCATGGGCCGGGGTTTCCAGGAACAGGAGCTGGGCCAGGCCGACCCGCAGCACGCTGCGGATCCGGGCGCCCTTGCCCCGGGGCGGGCGGGTCACGAACCGGTCGATCACCGCGTCGATCTGACCCAGACGGCGCAGCACCGTCGCCGCGATCAGGCGGGCGAAGGCGCGGTCGCGCGACGCCAGCGCCGCCCCGTCGGCGTGGTCGGCGAACGCCTCGTCCAGCGGCCGGCTGGCGGCAAGCACGCCATCGATCAGGTCGAACGCGAAACGGCGGGCATCGGGCATCGTGCCCCTGTGTAGGACGGAGGCCGCGCCGGGTTCAAGCGCCCAAAGCCTTGGCAGCGGCGCCGAAACGGGCCATATCTGGGGTATGGGCAAGATGGACGATCTCTTGAACTGGGCCCGCAAACGCCCCGACAAGTTGCCTGCCGCGGTGGCGGACGGCGCGGCTGCGCCGCAATCCGAACAGCTCGATCCCCGCACCGAGGCGGAGCGGGTGGCCGAGGAGGCGGGCGCAAAGTGGCGCGCCGAGGCCGAGGCCAAGGGCGAGATCCCCAAGGAAACCGGCGGCCCCAAGGGCCTGGAACCGACCCGCTACGGCGACTGGGAAAAAGCCGGCCGGTGCTTTGATTTTTGATTGATTTACCTTCTCCCCAGGGGGGGAGAAGGTGGCCCGCAGGGCCGGATGAGGGGGTTCGGGTGCCGGCAACGGTAACACCCTCACCCCAACCCCTCTCCCCGAGGGGGGAGAGGGGCATTTTATTCAGCCCATCGATACCCTGTCACATTCTCCGGCACCGCCATCCCGGCTCGCAGCCTCGGGTCGTCCACCGGCGCGCCCTTGGTGAACACGGTCGGCAGCACCCCGGCCCAGACGTCCCAGCCGTAGTCCTCCTCGTCGTCGATCGGGGGGGGGCCGGTGCGGACCTTGGCGGCGGCCTCCTCGATCTCCATTGCCACCACGGTGGTCGCCTTCAGCTCCTGCGCGGTTACCGGACGCAGCGCGTCCCAGCGGCCCGGGAACAGGTGTTCCATCATCGCCTTCAGCGCCCTTTCTTTCTCCGCCGGCCCCTTCAGCGCATGGGCGGTGCCGTAGGCCATCACCGAGCGGTAGTTGACGCTGTGATGAAAGGCCGAGCGGGCCATCACGAACCCGTCCAGCGGGCTGACGGTGACGCAGACCGGTACGCCGGTTTCCACCGTGCGCAGCATGCGACTGGCGCTGGAGCCGTGCCAGTAGATGCGGTCGCCCTCGCGCCATTGCAGCGTCGGGGTGACATAGGGCTGGCCGTCGATCACGTAGCCCACGTGGCAGTGGGGAACCGCATCCAGGATCGCGTGGACGGTCTCGCGGTCGTAGGCGCCGCGTTTGTGGTTGCGTTTCAGCTTGGGCCGGGCGGTGGGTGCATAGGCGGACATGGGGGTGCGCTCCAGTGAGGTGAGGCGGTCCGGATAACGCCAAAGTGGCTTGCCAAAAAGAGCCAATTTCGGAATTCTGATGGTGCCAATGTGACCGTCGGATGCAGGAGAGACCATGTCTTCCGTCGCCCCGGACACCTTGCTGCCGTTGGCGGTGGACCGGAACGCCCGCGCGCCGCTGCATCGCCAGCTATACGGCCAGGTGCGGGAGCTGATCCTGGATGGGCGGCTCGCGCCCGGCACGCGCCTGCCGTCGACGCGGCGGCTGGCCGACGACATGGATCTGTCGCGCAACACCGTGGCTGCGGCCTTCGACCAGCTCTTGGCGGAAGGGTACGTGGAAGGCCGGGTCGGCGCCGGCACCTAATGTGTCGGAAGAGCTGCCGGAAGCCGCTGCCGCGCCGCGCGGGCGGGCCGATGCCGCCGCCCGCCGCCCGCGCCAGCGCGGGCCCTCGGCACGCGGCCGGTCGCTGGCCGGCCTGCGCTTTCCCCGGGCCGGCACCACCCGGTGGTTTTCGCCCGGGCTGCCCGATGTGGAGCGGTTCCCGTTCGACGTCTGGTCGCGGCTGCTGGCGCGAAGCTGGCGCGCGCCCGGCCGTGGCCATGTGATCGGCGGCGATCCGGGCGGCTACCGGCCGCTGCGGGCGGCGATCGCAAGCTATCTGCGCACCGCCCGCGCCGTGCGCTGCGACCAGGACCAGGTGATCGTGGTGTCCGGCGCGCAGCAGGCGCTGACGCTGGCGGTCAATGTCCTGCTTGAGGACGGCGAGGCGGCGCTGATCGAGGATCCGGGCTATCCCGGGCTGCGCGGCGCCTTCCTCAGCGCCGGCATCCGCCTGGCCCCGGGGCCGGTGGACGGGGAGGGGCTGGACATCGAGGTCGCCGCCCGGGCCGCGCCGGAGGCCCGGCTCGCCTGCGTGGCCCCGTCGCACCAGTATCCGCTGGGCGTCACCATGAGCCTGGCCCGCCGCCTGGCGCTGCTGGACTGGGCGGCGCGCACGGACGCCTGGATCCTTGAGGACGATTTCGACAGCGAGTTCCGCTATGCCGGCCGTCCGCTTGCCTCGCTGCAGGGGCTCGACCGGGACGGCCGCGTCATCTATGTGGGCAGCTTCTCCAAGGTCCTGTTCCCGTCGCTCAGGCTCGGCTATCTGGTGGTGACGGCGGATCTGGCCGACACCTTCCGGCGGGCCCGTGCTGCGTTGGACAGCTATCCCTCGGCCGTCGTCCAGCCCGCGATGGCCGCCTTCATCGAGGAGGGCCATTTCACCGCCCACATCCGCCGCATGCGCCGGCTTTACGCGGCGCGCCAGGAGGCGCTGGTCGACGCGTTGCAAATAAGACAGAAAGGTCTGTTAGATACGACACCGTGCAATTCCGGCATGCACCTGACCGCCGAACTGGCACCGGATGCCGGCATCTCGGACCGGGAAATCTCGGCCCGCGCCGCGGCGCTTGGCATCGTCACCCCACCGCTGTCGGCCTACTACCTGAGCGGCGGCGCCCGCCAGGGCCTGCTGCTGGGCTATGCCGCCGTGCCGGAGGACGAGGCCGCGCCGGGCGTGGAGCGCCTGGCGGCGGCGCTGGGGGTGTGAATGTCCTCGCCCAGGGTATGATCTCTTGAGGGCGAGTCGTTGGAACAAGCCGCAGCGCGGATGGTAGAGCATGATCGACTTGATAAGAGTTGTTCCTGCTCTAGGGCGCGACTTTTGTTCCCTTCTCCCCACAGGGGAGAAGGTGGACCATCACCGCAACACCGCGCCGTTGGCGCGCGGTAACACGCCGTCACGAGCTTTCATCCTGAGCCCTGTCGAAGGACATCTGGCTGCAACCACCTCGGTGGTTCGACCTGAACTGGCCCGCCTACGCCTCGCCCAGCTCCGCGATATCCCGGAACAGCTCCAGCGTTTCCGGATTGGCCAGTGCCTCGCGGTTCTTGATTTCGCGGCCGTGCACGACGTCGCGCACCGCCAGTTCGGTGATCTTGCTCGACTTTGTGCGCGGGATGTCGGCGACCTGGACGATCTTGGCAGGGACGTGGCGCGACGTGCAGTTCTGGCGGATGCGGCCCTTGATCGTCTTGATCAGGTCTTCGTCCAGGCTGAGACCCTCGCGCAGCACGACGAACAGGACGACGCGGGTGTCGTTCTCCCAGTCCTGGCCGATGACGATCGCCTCCTGAACCTGGTCGAACTGCTCGACCTGGCGGTAGATCTCGGCGGTGCCGATGCGCACGCCGCCGGGGTTCAGGGTCGCGTCGGACCGCCCGAAGATGACGGTGCCGCCGGTCTCTGTCAGGGTGACGAAATCCCCGTGGCACCACACGCCCGGGAAACGTTCGAAATAGGCGGCGCGATAACGCGCGCCGTCGGGGTCGTTCCAGAAGCCGATCGGCATTGACGGGAAGGGCTTTGTGCAGACCAGCTCGCCCTTTTCGCCGGTGACGGGTTTGCCGTTTTCGTCGAACACTTCCACCGCCATGCCCAGCCCGCGCGCCTGGATCTCGCCGCGGCGGACCGGCAGGATCGGGCAGCCCAGGACGAAGCAGGAGACGATGTCCGTGCCGCCGGAGATCGACGAGAGCTGCAGGTCGGTCTTGATGTTGCGATAGACGTAGTCGAAACCCTCCGGCGCCAGGGGCGACCCGGTCGAGGTCATCACCCGCATCGCCGAGAGATTGTAGGTCGCGCCGGGCCTGAGGCCGGCCTTGGCCAGCGCGTCGATGTATTTGGCCGAGGTGCCGAAATGGGTGATGCCGTCTTCGGCCGCGAAGTCGAACAGCGCGTTGCCTTCGGGGTAGAAGGGCGAGCCGTCGTAAAGCATCAGCGTCGCTTCCGAGGCCAGGCCCGAGGCCAGCCAGTTCCACATCATCCAGCCGCAGGTGGTGAAATAGAACAGCCGGTCGTCGCGGCGGACGTCGGTGTGGAGCTGGTGTTCCTTCAGATGCTGCAGCAGGGTGCCGCCGGCGCCGTGCACGATGCATTTCGGCACGCCGGTCGTGCCCGACGAATACATGATGTAGAGCGGGTGGTTGAACGGCAGGTGTTCGAACGGCACCGGGCCGGCCGGCAAATCCGCAATCGTATCCGCCAGCGTGCGCGCGTTCGGCACCTGCGCGACGTCCGGCGTGTCCGCCAGCAGCGGCAGCACGACGACGTGCTCCACCGTCGGCAGGTCGGTCAGGAAGTCTGCGGCCCGGGCCAGCGAATCGTGGCTCTTGCCGTTGTAGAAATAGCCGTCCGCGGTGAACAGCACCTTGGGCCCGGTCTGGCCGAACCGGTCGAGCACGCCCTGGCGGCCGAAGTCGGGCGAACACGAGGTCCAGACGCCGCCCACCGCCGTAGTGGCCAGCATGGCGACGATGGTTTCGGGCATGTTGGGCACGAAACCGGCGCAACGGTCGCCGGGCTTCACGCCCATCGCCTTCAGGGCCTGGGCCAGGCGCGAGACGGTGTCCGACAGGTCGCGCCAGGATATCGTCCGGCGGACCTTGTCTTCGGCGCGAAAGACGATGGCCGGCCCGTCGTCCCGGCGGCGCAGCAGGTTCTCGGCGAAGTTGAGCCGCGCCTCGGGAAAGAAACGCGCGCCCGGCATTTTGTGGGCGTCGACCACGGCGTGCTCGCCCCATTCCTCGGCGCGCACGTCGCAGAAGGCCGCCACCGACTGCCAGAACTTGTCGATCTCGGAAACCGAGAAATCATACAGCGCGTGGTAGTCCGGGAACGTCCGCTTCCAGCGTTGTTCGGTTGCCCGCATGAAGGCGGTCAGCGTGCAGCTGTCGATCCGGCTTTTCGACGGTTCCCACAGAATGTCGCTCACGGCGGTTCTCCCTCGCTTGCACGCGCGGCCGTTTGCATCGCCCCCGGCGGTTCCGGTAGGTTGGATAGCACGGGTGCCGCACGTGATCCACGGTCTGCTCTTGGCGCCCGCAACCGACGAGGTCCCTTCTGGCTTACAACCCGACCGGCCGCTTCGAGGCGCTGTCGGCGCCCGTGCGCGGCGCGCTGTGGATGTGCATGGCAGGCCTGTTGTTCGCGTTCCTGAACGCGGTGATCCGGATCGGTGCCGATCAGGGCCTGCATCCGTTCCAGATCGCGTTTCTGCGCTCGTTCTTCGGGCTGGGTTTCATGCTGCCGTGGCTGATGCGCATGGGCCTGCGCTCGCTGCATACCCGGCGGCCGGGGATCTATCTGTTCCGCGGCGTTACCGCAACCGGCGCCATGATCTGCTGGATGACGTCGATCGCGGCGATCCCACTGGCCGAAGCCACGGCCATCAGCTTTGCCGCACCGCTGCTGGCGACGATCGGCTCCAGCCTGATCCTGAGCGAGACCGTTCGGCCGAGACGCTGGTCGGCAATCGTGGTCGGCTTCATCGGGGTCCTGATCATCCTCGGGCCCGGTGCTTCGATCATCGAACCGGGCGCCATCTGGGCCCTGGGCGCAGCCTGCCTGTTCGCGGTCAATGCGCTAACGATCAAGTCGATGACCCGAACCGAAAGTCCGCAGAAGATCGTGGCCTGGACGGCCATTCTGTTGTCGCTGGCAACTTTTCCCCTGGCTGTGACGGTCTGGGTGCCGATGACCCTGGAAACCTGGACCATGGCCGTCGGGCTGGGCCTGCTGGGAACGGCCGGGCATCTGTGCATGACCCGGTCCTTCGCCACCGCCGACGCGTCCTTCGTGATGCCGTTCGACTATGCGCGCCTGCCCTTCGTGGCGGTGGTCGGCTTCGTGCTGTTTGCCGAGGCGCCCGACCTGTGGACCTGGACCGGCGCCATCGTGATCACCGGCGCCGCGCTTTACGTCGCCCGGCGCGAGGCGCAACTGGCAAAGCAGCCGACGCGGGCGCAGCCGGACCAGGCAATTCTTCCGTCAGCTTGCGCCACGCCTCACGGCAGGCTCCACCAGATCCGCGCCAGCGTCGCCGCCAGCGATACCAGCACGCCCAGCGTCAGCGCCTTGCGCAGGCCGAGGTACCAATTGGGAAACAGTCCGGCCCGGGTGGCGCGCGCGTCGGTCAGGAAGGCCATGACGAAGGACAGGAACAGGATCGATGCGGTCATCAGGGGCGCTTGAAGCAGCGCGACCCAGGCGACCAGCGCCGGGGTGACCGACCAGGTCATCCGGCCCCAGCGCATCTCCTCGTCGCGCATCGCGTAGCCCCAGTGGACGGCGCCGACAAAGGTAAGGATCACCGCGCCATAGGCCAGTTGCGCCGTCATCGCGATGGCGGCGATGAATTCCGGCAACACCCACACGCCGACGGCGCCGGCAAGAAACGGGATCAGGCCAGCCAGGCCCAGGATGCGGGCGGGCAGGGGAACGTCGTTCAGCATGGCCGCCACGCTATGCGCGGGCGCGGCGGCGGTCCAGCGCTTTGTCCCCTCGTCTTCCGTTCTGTGCTATGGGTCGGGCGAAACCGTCGACGGGAGATAGGCAGATGCAGGTGAGGGATGTTCCGGCCATCGTGACGGGCGGTGCGTCGGGCCTGGGCGCGGCGACCGCGCGGGCGCTGGCGCAAGCCGGCGCCAAGGTCGCGATCTTCGACCGCGATATCGAAGGGGCCGAGGCGCTGGCCGAGGAGCTGGGCGCGCTGGCGGTCGAATGCGACGTCACCAGCCCATCGTCGGCAGAGGCCGCGGTGGCGCGGCTGCGCGAGGACCACGGGCCCTGCGGCATCGCGGTCAATTGCGCCGGCATCGCCCCGGCCGGACGGGTCGTTGGCCGGGAAGGGCCGCTGCCGCTGGAGGAATTCGACCGGGTCGTCCAGGTCAATTTAATCGGGTCGTTCAACATCCTGCGGCTGGCCGCCGCGGAGATGGCGGAACGCGAGCCGAATTCAGACGGCGAACGCGGAGTCATCATCTCCACGGCCTCGGTCGCGGCCTACGAGGGCCAGATCGGGCAGGCCGCCTATGCGGCGTCGAAGGGCGGCATCGTCGCCATGACCCTGCCGGTCGCGCGCGAGCTGGCGCGCATCGGCGTCCGCGTGCTGGCGATCGCACCCGGCCTTTTCGCGACGCCGATGCTGCTGGGCATGCCGTCCAGCGTGCAGGAATCGCTGGCCGCGACGTTACCGTTCCCGCGCCGGTTCGGTCTGCCGGAGGAGTTCGCCGCGATGGTATTGCACATGATCGACAACCCGGTGATGAACGGCACCACCGTGCGCCTGGACAGCGCGCTCAGGATGCAGCCGAAGTAGGTCCCGGGGCCTGTAACATCCTCACCCCAACCCCTCTCCCTCCAGGGAGAGGGGCTTTTTGGTTTCTTCTCCCCGGCGGGGAGAAGGTGGCCCGAAGGGCCGGATGAGGGGGTTCGGGTGCTTAAGGGTGCGCCGCGTTCCAGGCGGCGATGCGGGCCTTTGCGTCGGCGATCTCCGCGGCGCTGAGCTGGCCTTCCACGCGCAGCAGGTTGTCGTGGACCACCACCAGATCCTCGCCTTCGAGCCGGTCGGCGGCCAGGGTAAACCACTTCAGCGCCTCGACCCGGTCCTGCGGCACGCCGCTGCCGGTGTCGTACATCGAACCCAGGTTGTTCATCGCCCGCGCGTGGCCCTGGTCGGCGGCCTTGGCGAACCATTGGGCGGCCTGGGCCTCGTCCTGTTTCATGCCGCGGCCGAACTGGTGAAATATGCCGAGATTGAATTGCGCCGAGGCCAGGCCGGCGTCGGCGGCGCGGCGGTACCACATGGCCACCTCGGCCTCGTCGGCCGGCGCGCCCCAGCCCTGTTCGCGCATCACGCCCAACATGAAGGTCCCGCGCGCATCGCCGGCCTCGTGCGCCGTCATGAACTCTTGGCGTGCCGTTTCGAACCGTTCGCGTTGAACCGCGACAATGCCTTCTTTAAAGCCCGCCGCCGCCGGCGCCGCCAGCGCCAGGGTCAGCGCGGCGCCCGCCAAGGCGGCGCGCAGGCGGCTATCGGGCACCGGCAATCCGATCGATGATTTTGGCCAGCGCGATGTCCCGCTCGGTCAGGCCGCCGGCGTCATGGGTCGACAACAGGATGTCGACGGTGTTGTAGACGTTGAACCATTCGAGATGGTGGTTGGCCTTTTCGGCCTCCATCGCCACCTGGGTCATGAAACCCCAGGCTTCGATGAAGTCCGTGAACTTGAAGATCCGGGTGATGGCGTCGCGGTCCGGCGCCAGCTCCCAGCCGTCGAGCTCGGCAAGCGCCGTGTCGCGCGTGGCTGCGTCCAATTGTTGGATCATCGTGGCAAGAACTCCGGGACTGTCGAGGTGTTGGCCGGATTGTACAGGCCGGGAACCGGCTTTGCCCATGGGGATCGTGGCGATGGGTTGCGATTCGCAAGGGGACGAAAACCGTCTAGGATCGGCCCGATGACCGGCAAGACCCAAAAACCATATGCCTGTGAGGCCCCGCCCAGCCTGGACGACCTGGCCGTGCTGGGCGAGCGGGCGCTGGCGACGATCCCGGCGCCGCTGGCCGCGCACCTGCACGGGCTGGTGCTCAGGGTGGACGAGTTCCCGGACGAGGAAACCTGCCGGGAGATGGCGCTGGAAACGCCGTTCGATCTGCTGGGCCTCTATATGGGGCGCGGCCTGGCCCACCGCTCGGTCACCGACATCGCCGATGCGCCGGACATGGTGTTCCTGTACCGGCGTCCGATCCTGGACTACTGGATCGAGACCGGCGAGCCCCTGGCCCACCTGGTGCGGCATGTGCTGATCCACGAGATCGGCCACCATTTCGGCTTTTCCGACGAGGACATGGACGGGATCGAGCGGGCCGGGGAGTGAGGGTGTGCCGGTTGCAGCCATGCCCCCTTCGACAAGCTCAGGGCAGGCTTTCGAGACGGCGGCTTCGCCGCCTCCTCAGCATAAGGGCTTTTGGCATAGGCGGCGCCAGCGCTTTCCCTCACCCTGAGCAACCATTAGACGTTGGCATTTGAGGGTTCCCACGGTGTTCCTTTTGC
>Ga0209783_1000161_pt1 | contig 20138 bp, 15 predicted proteins | sample WorMetfiPIANOSA1_FD_187395 | JGI IMG/M metagenome (GOLD analysis project Ga0209783, IMG submission 187395) | Marine gutless worms symbiont microbial communities from Max Planck institute for Marine Microbiology, Germany - Olavius filocauda... | ecosystem: Host-associated > Annelida > Digestive... | reverse complement strand
ACCACATAAAGTTGCTTTAACCGCTTGCATGCGAAAAATTCTAATAACAGTCAACGCTATGGTAAAGAACAAGACCTATTGGTCACAAGGTTATAAAAACCTTGACTTTGAACACGGCTGCTAAAGTTAAGGTGTCGCCATGCTCCACTGGTTTTATACAATCGGCAGCATTCCTCAACTTTAGTTCACTTTTAACTTTTGATCACTTTAGGCACTTAAAAATTGCAATCAAATCCGAGTATTCGGAGGATGCATGACCCTGATTACCATCGGCCTCTCCGCCGGGACCCTGTTGACCATGGCGGTGGTGCTGACATTCATACTGGGTTGGGCCAGCCGCAGGTTTCATGTGGAAGTGGATCAGCGGGCCCTTGATATCATCGATGTATTGCCCGGGGCCAACTGCGGCGGGTGCGGGTACGTCGGCTGTGGAGAATATGCGGAGGCCGTGGCGCTCGAACACGCGGCCGTAAACAAATGTACGGTCGGCGGGCAGAGTTGTGCCCTGGCGGTAGCCGAAATTATGGGTGTTGAAGTCGGTGTGACCCTACCCTATCGGCCCATCGTGCATTGCGGGGCCCATTACGATGATCGGCTCGGCCGCAATGAATACCGGGGAGAAATGAGCTGCATGGCAGCCAACCTGGTCACGGACGTCCAGGGCTGCACCTACGGGTGCCTCGGGTTCGGTGACTGCACCCGGGCCTGTGAATTTGACGCCATTCACGTAGAGGACGGCCTGGCCACGGTGGACTACGACAAGTGTGTGGGGTGCGGTGCCTGCGCCCGGGTTTGTCCCCGCAACATCATTACGATTACCCCATTCAAATCTGAAAGAATGCTGGCCGTCACCTGCTCCAACAAGGACAAGGGCAAGGATGTCATTGCCGTCTGCAATGTCGGCTGTATCGGCTGCGGCGCCTGTGCACGGACCTCCGGTCTGTTCACCCTGGAAAACAATTTGTCCACCATCAACTATGATGCATACGATCCGGCCACCTGTTCCCTGGAGATCCTGGAGGCCTGCAAGAAGTGCAAGCGCCAACGGCTCGTCTTTGTGGGCAAACCGTCGGCGGAAGACCTGGACAGAGCCGGGGATCTGGAAGCACCCGAGGTGGTGGAGCCGGACTTCAAGACAACTGTTGACGACACGGAATGGCGAGGGTAAACGGGTTAGAAGCGATGACAAGCAAACACAAAATTCTCCTGGCCGTAGATGGGTCCGACCAGTCCCTTGAGGCCGTCCGTTACATCAGCGGGCTGGTCAAACCGGATACTACAGAAATGGTCCTGTTCTACGTAGGCAGCGGATTCCCGGAAGTCTTCTGGGACCTGAACCGGAATCCGCTCTACCAGACAAAAAAAACCAAGGTCATGGGCTGGCTGGCGGACCAGCAGTTGGCCATGGGTGAATTCAAAGAAAAAGCGCTGAAAGTTCTCGCGGATGCCGGCTTTGAAAATGAAGCTGTCACAATCAAGACCCAGACCCGTAAAACCGGGATTCTAAAGGACATTATCCAGGAGTCCTACCAGGGATACAGCGCCATTGTCATGGGCCGGACCGGCCTGAGCCGGCTGAAAGACCTGCTGGTAGGCAGCATGGCCCACAAACTGATTGTGAAAATCCGTCACATCCCGGTGGTGGTGGTGGGCGGTAAGCCCAATCCTAAAAAAGTTCTGATCTCCCTGGACGATTCCATAGAGGCCATGCGCGCGGTAAGCTCCATCGGTGCCCTGGCCGGCGGCTGTAAATGCCGCATTACCCTGTGTCACTGCCTGCAGCCGGCCACCATGGCTCCGCCGGCAGACAAAACGATTGCCGGCCCCTCCCAGGACCCGGACTGGATCAAATACAACGAAAACCGTTTCAAGCCCTACATGGAAGAGGCTACCCAACGACTGGTTGAAGCCGGCATAGAAGACGAGCGCATTTCCCGGAACTTCCTTTTCGTCAAGGGCAACTCGATTCAGAAAGTTACGGAAACAGCGCTACGGGGTGACTTCGGCACTATCGTGGTCGGGCGGCGGGAAGACGTTAGTTTCGCCGAGGAGCATCTGCGGGGCCGTTTCGGTGAAACCCTGATCCGCACGCTGAAAAACATCGCCGTGTGGGTGGTCAGTTGAACATCCGACCAACGCCTTAAAAGAATTGCACACGATAATTCGAAATACAGCCCTCATTTCCCTAAAATGCCGGTGAATAACCCCACAGCACCGTGTATAATCCTCTCACCATAATCGCGTAGTGATAATTATTTGTCCCCGGTATCATATTCTGGTAAACTTTTTTGGTAATGGTAACATTAAACTCCGCAAGCATTAATTTTATATAGCCCTGCACAAGCCAGCGAGGTCCGCCGGGTACGTCACGCCCGGCAGCCTTGCGGCTCGGTCGCCAGGCGGCATCTCTAAGGATCGCCAAAATGAGATTCAGTGTCGGTAATTCCATCTTATTCAGCCTGATCGCTATCCTGGTGTTTTCCGTGGCGACGGTGGGTTATTTCTGGCTCCAGTCGGACTATGCCAAATTTGAAAAGGAACGCCAGAGCTTACGCGCCAATTACCTGGCCACCCAGAAAACACTGATTAAAAGAGAGGTGGATAAGGCCGTTGATTTCATCGACTACATGAAGTCGCGCACCGAAAAACGTCTGAAGGCCACGATACAGGCCCGGACTTTCGAAGCTTATGGCATCGCCATGAACATTTATCGCGAGAACCGGGACCGCCGCTCGCGAACTGAAATTGAAAAAATGATCAAGGATGCCCTGCGCCCCATCCGTTTTGCCGGCGGCCGCGGATATTACTTCGCCACCCATTTGTCCGGCCGCGTAATCCTCTTTGCCGATCGACCTCAGATGGAAGGCAAGCATCTGCAGGACATGCAGGACACGCGGGGTAAATTCGTCATTCGGGACATGGTCCGCATTGTTAAGGACAAGGCGGAAGGGTTCTATGAGTACACCTGGACCCGGCCCGGGCGATCCGGCAAGCATTTTCCCAAAATCGCGTTTGTCAAATATTTTGAGCCCTACGAATGGTTTATCGGTACCGGTGAATACCTGGAAGATGTCAGATACGACATCCAACAGGAAGTCATCCAGCGCCTGGAGGAACTGCGCTACGGCAAAGACGGCTATATATTTGCAGGCGATTACCTGGGGTTGAGCCTGGCCGGACCGGCCAAGGGCCATAACATGTATCAGGTGACGGATGTCAACGGCGTTAAAATCGTACAGGCGCTGATTGCCGCTGCACAGGCTGGCGGCGGTTTCGTCAATTACGTCCTGCCCAAGTTCAAGGGACAAAAAAGTGCGCCGAAAATCAGCTACGCCCGGGGAATCGATGATTGGCAGTGGTATGTCGGGACCGGCATTTTCGTGGATGAAATCGAAGAGGCCCTCGCGCGCCTCAAAGAAAAACAGGACCAGGAAATTCGCCGGCACACAGCAAAAATCCTGCTCACCCTCATCGGCCTGACCATCATCGTTCTTGTGCTGATCCGTTTTATCGCTGTCCGCATACGCAGAAATCTGGACTCATTGACGGACTTTTTCCAGAAAGCGGCCACCGAATCCATCAAAATCGATCCGGCCGACCTGCATTTTCCGGAATTTGCCCGGTTGGCCGACTCCGCCAACCGGATGATCGACATGCGCCACAACGCCGAAACCGCCCTGCGTGTGGGTGAGGAAAAATACCGCCTGCTGGTCGAGAACCAGACCGATATGATCGTCAAGATCGACACAGAAGGCCGCTTCCTGTTTGTCAGCCCTTCCTACTGCCGAACTTTCGGCAAATCCGAGGAGGAGCTGCTGGGCCGGACCTTCATGCCCCTGGTGCACGAGGATGATCGGGAAGCCACGGCCCGCGCCATGGAAAAGCTCTACCAGCCGCCCTACACAGCTTAGCTGGAGCAACGCGCCCAAACCAAGGATGGCTGGCGCTGGCTCTCCTGGATGGACACGGCCGTGCTGGACGAAAACCAGGAAGTAACCGAAATCATCGGGGTCGGCCGGGACATTACCCCGCGTAAAACTGCCGAGGATTTGCGTGCCCGCCTGGAAACCGCCATTGAACAGGCCGCGGAATCGATCATGGTTTCGGACGCCGCCGGAACAATCCAGTATGTAAACCCGGCTTTTGAAACAACCACCGGCTACAATCGTAATGAAGTGATTAATAAAAATCCCCGGATCTTGAAAAGCGGTCGGCATTCTGATGAGTTTTACCGGGAATTGTGGACCACCATTTCATCCGGAAAGGTCTGGCGGGGTCATCTGGTCAACCGTAAAAGGGACGGCAGCCTGTACGAGGAAGAAGCCACCATTTCACCCATCCGCAGCACCACCGGCGCCATCATCAATTACGTTGCGGTAAAGCGGAATGTCACCCGGGAAGTGGAGTTGGCCAAACAGCTGCGCCAGACCCAAAAGATGGAAGCCATCGGAACCCTGGCCGGCGGTATCGCTCACGATTTCAACAATATCCTCTCGGCTATCATCGGCTATTCCGAAATCGCCCTGCAGGATGTGGAGACCGGATCAAGGCTCAGAGGATACCTGGAAAGGGTTCTCGGAGCGGGCAGCCGGGCCAAGGAGCTGGTCCAGCAGATCCTGGCCTTCAGCCGCCAGGCGGAACTGGAACCCAAGCCCTTGAACATTACGCCGATTGTCAAAGAAGCCCTCAAACTGCTCCGGGCCTCCCTGCCGGCGTTCATAGCCATCCGGCAGGACCTGACATCGGAAGCCACCGTCCAGGCAGACCCCACGCACTTGCACCAGGTGGTCATGAATCTTTGTACCAATGCCGCCCATGCCATGGAAAAGGATGGGGGCACCCTGACTGTCCACCTGGAAGACGTTACGGTTTCAACTGATACTGCGGCCGAGATTCCGGACCTCAACCCGGGACCATTTGTCTGCCTTACCGTCCAGGACACCGGACACGGTATGCCGCGCGAAGTCGTGGAGCGCATTTTCGATCCGTTTTTCACGACCAAGGAAATCGGTGAAGGGACCGGGATGGGGCTGGCCGTGGTCCACGGTATCATCCGCATACACCAGGGCGCCATTGTGGTCGAAAGTGAACCCGGCAGCGGCACCCTGTTCAAGGTCTATTTTCCGATTATCGCCGGTGAAACGGACCGCCCGGCACCCGATGTGGAGCCCCTGCCCATTGGCACAGAGCGCATTCTGTTCACCGATGACGAAGAGTTGCAGGTCGAATTGAGCCGGGAGATGCTCGCCCGCCTGGGATACCAGGTAACGGGTTTTACCGACTGCCGGAAAGCCCTGGCACACTTTCGCGAAAACCCGACGGCCTTCGACCTGGTCATCACCGACATGACCATGCCCCACATGACCGGGGATATCCTGGCCGCGGAACTGATCGCCATCCGTCCGGATATCCCGATCATACTCTGTACCGGCTATAGCGAACGGATCACCGAAGAAAACGTGCTGGCCGCCGGTATCAAAGGTTTCATCATGAAGCCGGTCGTCATGGAGGAATTGGCCCGCCTGATTCGAAAGGTGCTGGAAGCGTAGCCGCAACGAATTGCCCTTGCGCATGCCCTTCGCAACGCTTATCTTTTAGGATGCTGCTTTGCAGGTGCCGTCCGCTTCTGCGGCCGCATTCAGGCCTGCCCCTGATTTGCAACCCACACTTTCGGAAGGATTCCGCTACATGGCATTATTCAAATATCTGCTGGCGCTGTCGTTCATTCTGATACCCGCCACCGGTTGGAGTCTGGACCTCACGTATGAGCTCAAAGTCAGAATTTATCCGGAACGCAGGGAGCTTTCCGGTACAGGTTTCATCCATTCAGACGAAACGGCTGCATTCAATTTGTCCGTGGCCGGACTGCAAGACATTCGAATCAACGACCGTCCTGTTACTCCGGATGGCCATCAGCGAATCGCGGTCCGCCTGGCGAGCGGCAATAAAACCCGCATCACCTACAAAGCCGTATTAAGAAAAAATTCGCCCATGGGATTCATGGATCGTGAACATGTGTTTCTTTCCGGGGGCTGGTATCCGCAGCCGGATGCCCCGATCAGATATGGTCTGTCGGTCACCCTGCCGGAAAACTTTGTGGCCGTGGGTGCTTCTGAATCGGTTTCCCGGCAAACGCATTCCGGAAATACCACCTTTGACTTTCATTTCGACAACCCTTTGGACGGACTCTATCTGGCGGCTTCGTCCCGTTTTGTTGTCCAAAAGGAAACCCACAACGGCATTGCCATCGAAACCTATTTTTTCAAGGAGGATGCCGCCCTGGCAAACACCTACATCCAGTACACGAAAAAATACCTGGACATGTACGCCGCCATGCTCACCCCCTATCCTTACCAGCGCTTTGCCATCGTGGAAAATGTCCTGCCCACCGGCTACTCCATGCCCACATTTACCCTCTTAGGAAGGTCGGTCGTAAAACTGCCGTTTATCGTCCGGACATCCCTGGGGCATGAAATTCTGCACCAGTGGTTCGGCAATTCGATTTACATCGACCATTCCCAGGGGAACTGGGCCGAAGGCCTGACCAACTACCTGGCCGACCACCACTATGCCGCCCAGGAGGGCCGGGGGCCGGCTTACCGCAAGCAGATCATGCTCAACTACAAGGCCTACGCAAACCCGGACAATGCCATGCCGGTCAGCCATTTTACAAGTCGTCACAACCGGGCCGAAGCTGCCATTGGGTACGGCAAGTCTGCCATGATATTCCACATGTTACACCGCAGATACGGCGATACCGTATTCTTCACAGCTTTGCGGGCACTGATCCGGAATCACAGCTATCAAGCAGCCGCCTGGCAGGATGTCCGGCGTGCCTTTGAAATAGCCTCCGCTGAAAACCTGGAAAACTTCTTCGCGCACTGGCTTGATCGCCGGGACATACCCGCCCTAGACATAGAAAATACAAAGCTCACCCTTGATCGCGGTCAGTTGGCCCTGAGCTTTACGATTGTACAAAGCGATAAGCCTTACCCGCTGGCGGTACCCATCAAGGTCAAAACCACGCGATCACAGCACGCGCGGTTGGTGCCAATCACGGCAAGTACCACCGCGGTGCTCATCCCCCTGGATGCAGCACCGATCGAAGTGGTTGTGGATGGAGAATATGACATCATGCGCACTGTGCAGCCGGCTGAACGCCCTCCGATATTGGCCGATATACTGGGCAGCGACACTGTTTTTGTAGCCGCCGCTACCCGGCACCGATCAGTCTACAAACCCCTGGTGGATGCCTTGGGCATCCCCAAGGCGGCCTGGATCGACCCGGATAGCGTTAATTTCGATCGCCTGAAGACTGCCACCCTGATTATTGCGGGATTCACGAACCCCTTGGTCAGCCGCTTTCTGGGCGGCCGCCGGACGCCTCAGGACGGTTTGCACCTGGAAATCCATAAAAACCCTTTTGCCCCGCAAAAACGCCTGATGCTGATCCAGGCCGGGAGTATGGATGAAACCAGGGCCGTCATTCGTAAGTTGCGCCACTACGGTAAGTATTCCACGCTCACTTTTCAAAACGGGCGCAACACCTTAAAGACCACCACGGCATCAAGCGCGGGCCTGGCAGTGCTGTCTCAAGCCCCGCCTTTGGTAATCCAGCCTGAAAAAAAGAAAACCCTGGCGGACATTATCCCTCAAATTCGGTCAAACCAGGTGATCTTCGTAGGCGAGCAGCATGACCGCCTGGCGCACCACCTGAACCAACTGGCTGTCATCCAGGCCCTGCATGCGGCCGGTGACAAGATCGGGGTGGGCATGGAGATGTTTCAGGGGCCTTATCAACCGGCCATCGATGCGTACCTCGCCGACCGGATCAATGAACGCGAATTCCTGCGGCAATCGGAATATTATGAACGCTGGCGCTATGATTACCATCTTTATAAACCGATTATCGACTACCTGAAGGCCAACCAGATCCCCCTGGTAGCACTCAATGTTTCCGGTGATATTTCACGCCAGACCGGCCGGGAGGGCCTTGACAGCCTTTCAGCCAAGCAGCGCCGCCAGGTCCCCGCGCATTTGGATTTTACCGATGACCTATACCGGGAAGACCTCAAGCAGGTTTTCAATCTGCACGGCAGCGAAACCGGCCTGGAGGAATTCAACTATTTCTACCAGGCCCAGACGCTCTGGGACGAGGCCATGGCTTCCCGGGCCGCCGCCTGGATGCAGGCCAATCCGGATCGCAAACTGGTGGTCCTGGCCGGTAACGGTCACCTGCGATATAAATACGGTATTCCTGAAAGACTGTTCAGACGATCCTCCCAACCGTATACCGTGATTGTCCAGGACGAAGCCATAGAACCGGGCATTGCCGACTACGTCCTGTTCACCACACCGATCGAGGGTGTAAAATCACCGAAACTCGGTATCATGGTCACAGAGCAGGAAGGCGCCCTGACTGTAAAAACCGCCATCGAACATGGTCCGGCCGGAAAAGCCGGGGTGACCGCTGGAGACATTATTACCGCGCTTGCCGGCCAACCGATCAATACCCTGGCAGATCTGAAAATTGCCCTGTTTTACACCAACCACGGAGACCATATTAAGATAGAAGTCAACCGGGATGGTGCTGTGCTGGAAAAAGAAGTGTTATTGAGGGCCCGACCGAAACATATTTCCGGGCACAACAAGTAGTGTTCTCTATAAGGAACATGGGGCCAATGAATCCGCCCGCACTGTTTTGCAATCAAAACCAGGCTTGACCGCAGGCAGGAACCCCTGCTAAAATTCAGGCTGCCTTAGATAGGTTCATTTAGCATCCGCTTCATTTACGGCCCATTTCCTGAAATAGGCCGTGAACAGATCTACTCCGCGAAAGAAGAGCCCGACCCGACCGGTGGTAACAGGTCGCTTTTCGACGCTCATTGTAACTTTCAGAATTGGAACTAAGCTGAAAACCCGGCGAACCACCAGGTTCCCCTAAAACAGTTCAGTGTCTTTATCATTTGAAAACCCTATGCTTGCCTGGAAATCAAACGTTTCGTTTACACTCAAAGGAGGCTCAAAATGAAAAGCTGCAAACTCTTGTTGGTGTTACTGGCAGTCGGCATGCTGGTTTTTGCAGGCAACCCAGTGCTGGCAGCAAAACCGATTATAATCGGCAGTCCTCTGTCAACTGCGTTTTTGTATGGCTGGGATGCTGAAAGGGGCATCCGCTTGGCCATCGAAGAAATCAATGCCGCCGGGGGAGTCAACGTGGGTGGTACCAAACGGCCTTTTGCGGTGGAAGTGATTGATACCCGCGATCTGGAACCGGGCGTGCCGGTCAGCGAAGCCCTCCTGGCCGTAGAAAAACTGATCCTGGATAAACAGGCCGATTTCATTGTCGGTGGCCCGGTGCGCTCCGAAGCCGCCCTGGCAGCCATGTCCCTTTTATCCAAATATAAAAAAGTGTCCATCGTCACCACCGGCGTCCTGACGCCCAAATACCACGCCATGGTGGCCAAGCAGTACGACAAGTTCAAGTACAGCTTTCGCATCCACGGCGAGGCCAAACAACTGGTCGGGGAAATGTTCGCCAACTTCGGTGCCCTGAAGAAAAAATATGGCTTCAACAACCTGTTCATTATCGCCCAGGATGTATCCCGTGCCCGCGGTGCCGCCAAGGTCATGCAGAAGGTAGCCACCAAAAAGGGCTGGAATGTAACCGGCGTTGAAATCTATCCCACGGGCGCCACCGACTTTTCTATCGGTCTCCTGAAACGCACCAACAGCGAAATCATCAACATTTGGATGGACATGCCGGAGAGCGCCATCTTGCTCAAACAGTGGTACGAGATGAAGATCCCGGCCCTGCCCTTCGGTTCCACCCTGGCCGCGGCCGAGCAGCCCGGATTCTGGAAAGCCACCAACGGCAAAGGCGCCTATACCCTCTGCAACGTGGTAAATGCAGGCAATGCACCGTCCGATGCCACCGAGTGGACCATGAAATTCTACAATGCCTACACCAAGCGCTGGGGTGTGGAGCCCGAAGGCCTGGGCACCTCCAGCAGCTACATGGCGGTATATGTTCTGAAAGATGCCATCGAGCGGGCCGGCAGCCTGGATTCCGACACGGTGGTTACCGAACTTGAGAAAACGGACATCATGGGCGTCTATGGCCGCCTGCGCTTCGATCCCAAGAGTCACCAGGTTATCCCGGCCGCCGACCCCAAGGACGGTGCCGTGGGCAGCATCCTGCAATGGCAGGACGGTAAACGGGTGGTCGTCTACCCGAAGAGCATCGCCAAGGGCGAGATTCTGCTCCCGCCCTGGATGAAAAAGTAAGAGCACCCATGGAGCAATTGCGGCCCTATAATCGATTTCAAACCGATTCTACCCGCACCGGGGCCAGGGCCGCATAGCTCCTGCGGTGTGCAACATTTACGGCGTCGGCATCGAACCGGACTGTCAGGCTGCGCCTCTATCTGCCGCTTTCGATCCCGATCCCGATAGCGATTTCGATTTCGGAAAAATTCTATGGAAATACTTGTATACGGCACTATCAACAGTGTCACCCTGGCTCTGTACGCCCTGGGGTTCGCCCTGGTCTACGGTATCAGCCGCCTGCCGAATTTCGCGCACGGCGCCCTGTACGTGCTCAGCGGGTTCATCACCTGGAGCGTCATCAACACGCTGGGGCTGCCTTACCTCGTCGCGATCATTGTCTCCCTGATTATCACCGCCCTGATCGGTGCCCTGATTTACCAGTTTTTCCTCATCCGTATCCGCGGAATGGAGATCTCGGAAATCATCGCCTCTTATGCCATTGCCCTCGCCATCCTGGAAGGACTGCGCTGGGGCGGATTCAAAGGCATGACCTACACCCTACCCTCGTTTATCGAAGGCAGCACCACTATTTTAGGCGTCCTGGTGGATTACCAGCGCCTGGTGGTGGTGGGTTTCGGGGTGGTGCTGGTGGCCCTCTTGTGGGCCTTTACCCATTACACCCGGGTGGGCCTGGCCCTGCGGGGTATGGCCCAGGATGAGCGGGCCGCCCTGATGCTGGGCGTCGACTCGGACATCATGGCGGTGGTCGCCATGGGACTGGGGTCCATGCTGGCGGCCTTTGCGGCCATCTTACTGCTGCCCCTGGGCAATATCGTGGTCGAATCCGGATACAACGTACTCATTCTGGCCATTGCGGTCTGTATTGTCGGTGGTATCGGCAGTTGGGCCGGGGCCGTACTGGCAGCCTTTCTGATCGGTTTCGCCCAGATTTTGACCGTGGTGTACCTGGGCGCCCACTACCAGATGATGGTTGCCCTGCTGGCCATCATCCTCACGCTCATTCTCAAACCGTCGGGCTTGTTTGGACAACAGAAAGAATTGGAGGAAAGAGTTTGAACACGGATAGCCCCAAACGCCGCAAGGAAAGAATCGACCGCGGCATCAAAATTCGCTCAGATGGTCTTTACGCCTTGATGTCCTGGCGCGAAATGGCTTACCTGATCATTCCCCGCACAGTCCTGATCGTTGGACTGCTGCTGCTGCCGCTGCTATTGCCGGGCCTGTATTGGCCGCGGGTGATCACCATTACCTGTATCTATGCCCTGCTGGCCCTGGGATTTGATTTCTTGGCCCATTACGTGGGGCTGGTATGCCTGGGCGGCGCCTTTTTCGTGGGCGTCGGTGGCTACCTGGCCGCAATCTTGAACACGTCGTTCGGCCTGCCCCCCCTGTTGACCGTGCCGCTGGCCACGGTGCTGGGGGCCGCTATCTGCACCCTGCTGCTGTTTCCCTGCCTGCCGCTGCGCGGGGTCTACTTCGCCATTGTAAGTCTCATGTACCCCTTGTTCGCCGCACGGGTCATCGAGGCCTTTGACATCTTCGGCGGCACGGACGGCATCCTGGGTATCGACGGTTTCAGCAATCGCTGGGTCGAGCAGTATTTTGTCATCGGTATCATGCTCGTCTTTCTCTTCGCCATTCGACGCCTGGTCAACACGGATATCGGCCTGGTGCTGCGCGGTGTCAAGGACAACGACCAGGCCATCCGGGCTTCGGGTATGAACATCACCAGGTTCAAAACCATTGCTGTTTTTATCGCCGCCGCGCTGGGCTGCCTGGGCGGCGCCTGCCTGGTCCACATCTACATGTGGTCCGGCATCTCGCAGTTTGCCCTGGATTTCTCCATCCTGCCGATTGCCGCCACGGTCATCGGCGGTAGCGCCACCCTGGTAGGTCCTGTGCTGGGCTGCCTGATCCTGGTGCCGGTATCGGAACTGCTGCGGGATTTCGGCACCCTGCGGATCGTTTTCTATTCGCTGATCCTGCTGGCCTTTGTCGTGTTCCGCAGCGAGGGCCTGATGGTGTACGGCCAGCGTAAATATCATCAGTTTGAAAGGTGGACCAACATATGACCGGCGAACCGATCCTGCAGGTAAAAGAAGTGACCAAAACTTTCGGTGGCATCATCGCCCTCAACCGGGTCAGTTTCGAAGTCGGCGAAGGTGAGATTCTCGGCATCATCGGGCCGAACGGCTCCGGCAAAACCACGGTGGTCAACTGCATTACCGGCTTTATCAAAGCCTCCTCGGGCAGCGTCCATTTCCGGGGTAAGAATATCACCGGCAAGCCACCGCACACGATCGCCGACATGGGGGTCACCCGGACGTTTCAGATCATGCGGCCGTACTACAGCCTGCCGGCCTATAAAAACCTGGTGATTCCGCTATACTCTCCCCGGGCCCGGCGGACCGGCGGCTGGCGCGGCGGCGGCAAGATGGGGGATCGCAATACGGTCAGCATCGATATCCTGGAAGAAATCGGTTTCGAGCGTGACTCGTATGTGCCCTACAAGACAACCGCCACGCTGCCCACCGGCTATCTCAAACGCCTGGAACTGGCCCGGTGCCTGGCCCTGAAGCCTGAGATCATCATTTGTGACGAGGTCTTTTCGGGCCTCAGTATGAGCGAGATTGCCAGCATGGTACCCTTGATCGAGCGCCTTCAAATGGACGGCATTACCCTGATTATGATCGAACACCGGCTGCGGGAGTTATTCCGGGTTGCCAACCGGGTCATGGTGCTCAATTTCGGGGAAAAACTGGTGGAGGGCAGCGCTGGAGAGGTTATGGCCGATCCCCGGGTGCGGGAAGCGTACTTTGGATCGGAAGAGGTCAAGGATGTCATGGATCATGCTTGAAGCAAGCGGGCTGATGGTCTTTTACGAAAATATGCTGGCCCTGAACAACGTCAGCATCCGCTGCGGCGAGAACCAGATTGTCGGGGTCTTTGGCGCCAACAGCGCCGGAAAATCCACCTTGATGTATGCCCTGTCCGGCATCATGCTCGACATCCGCAAAAAGGAAGAGATGGCCGGGGGCGAACGCATCACCCTGTCCGGTAATATCCACTACATGGGGCAGGCTATTGAAAAAGTGAAACCGAGCCAACGGGCCCGCATGGGTATCGTGCTCTGCCCGGAGCGCCGGCGGATCTTCAAGGAGAGCTCGGTTCTGGAAAACCTGAAGATCGGCGGCTACCTGGCAACCAAGGCCCAGGCTAAAGAGACCCTGGAGTATGTTTTCAAGATCTTTCCGGCCCTTTACAAACTGCGGTCGCGCCTGGGCGGCTTTCTCAGCGGCGGCGAGCAGCAGATGCTGGCCATCGGCCGGGCCCTGATGGCCCAGCCTAAAATATTGCTGCTCGACGAGCCACTGCTGGGACTCAGCCCCCTGATGCAGGCCCTGTTAATGCGGGCCACCCGGGAGATCTGCGATGAACGCAAGATCGCCATTATCGTTACCGAGCAGTACGCCCGCCCGGTGTTCCCCATTGTGGACTACGCCTTTATCCTCGAAAACGGCTCGGCCGTGCTGGAAGGCACCCATAAAGAATTGATGGACAACCCTGATGTTCGCGCCGCGTATTTTGGTGTTTAATAAGGAGTCTGAGTGAGCATGGAACCAAGCACCGTTGGCCTCTCTACGGAACTGACCTTTACCCGTTTTGACCGGATGAGCGAAACGTATCCGGAACGGCCGGCTGTAATCTATCTGGGGGAACAATTCTCCTATCGCCGCCTGCGTGAATTGAGCGAACGCTTTGCCGGAGGCCTGTCCGCGCTCGGTGTCGGCCAGGGCGACCGGGTCATGGTCTATATCGCCAACTCAGTGCAGTGGGTCATTGCTTTTCTGGGTATCCAGAAAATCGGGGCTGTGATTGTCCCGGTCGCGCCGATATATACATCCCATGAAATCATCTACATGATTAAGGATGCAGATGTGAAGACCATCGTCTGCGCCGATACCAATTTCTGCTATGTCCAGGAAGCGCTCGACCAGACCGATCTTGAACACGTTGTCGTCACCAACCTGGTCGACCTGCTGCCCGGTTGGAAAAAATTGCTGGGGATCCTCTTTGACCGGATACCGACCGGCAAAGTCGCCAAAGACAGGCGGATCCACAAATTCAAAACCCTGCTGGCAGCAACACCGTTCGAGCAGACCGTCACGCTCGACCCGGCCAAAGATCTGGCCTATATCCTCTACACCGGGGGTACCACGGGTTTCCCCAAGGGCGTACCGGGGTCCCACATCGGCATGACCTCCTACGTCAACGATGTCACCGAAGATATTGCCGGTGAATACCTGCACGAGGGACGGGACACCTACATTGCCATCAACCCGCTGTTCCATATCATGGCCCTCGGCTTTTTCATGTCCATCGGTCTGAACAAGGGCAATACCACGGTCCTGATGCCCACCCCCCACGCAGATGCCATTTTGGAAACCATTGCCCGCTACAAGATCCGCTGGCTGCTGGGGGTTCCGGCCCTGTACCGCATGCTATTGGAGAATGACCGCCTTGACCGCTACGACCTGAGTTCCCTGCAATACTGCTACTGTGGCGGCGATGTGCTGCCCGCGGAAGTCAAGGTGCGCTGGCGCGGCCACTGCGGCATTCCCATCTACCAGGTCTACGGCTCCACGGAAGTCGGTCATGTCACGTACAGCAAAATCGGTATCGAACCCAGCCCGCGGGCCATCGGTTTTCCGCTCAAAAGCCGCGAGTGCCGCATAGTCGATCCGATCACCCTGGAACAGGTGCCCACGGGAGACAGCGGCGAGCTGCTGGTCACCTCCCCCTACACCTTGAAAGCATACCTGAAAAAACCGGAGGAAACCGAAAAGACCTACGTTGAAATGGATGGCCGGATCTGGTGTCGCATGGGTGACTTTGTCAGCGCCGAGCCTACTGGCGAGCTGATCTACGTTGAGCGCTCGGCAGACATCATCAAACACAAAGCATTTCGGGTATCGGCATCTGAAGTGGAAGCCATCCTGCAGGACCACCCCACCGTCATCGGAGCCTGCGTGGTCGGTGTTCCGGACCCGAAGGTGGGTGAACGCATCAAAGCCATCGTGGTCCTCAAAGAGGATGCCCGCGGTGTCGGCGGTACCGAACTGATCCGGTTCTGCCAGGAACGCCTAGCCGCCTATAAGGTACCTTCTTACATTGAGTTCCGGGACATGCTGCCCAAGTCGAAGGTCGGCAAGCTGCTGCGCCGGGAAGTACGCGACGACGAGGCCCGCCGGACTTCAAAAGACAAGAAACTGTTTTCCTAACAAGGAGAGGATCATGGATCTATTTGCAGCAATTGAAGGCCGGCGCAGCTGCCGGGAGTTCGCACCCGAACCAGTGGATGCAGCCAAAATCGAACGTATTCTGGAAGCCGCTGCCTGGGCACCCTCACCGCTCAACACGCAGCCCTGGAAATTCATCGTCATTACGGCGCAGGCGAAAAAAGACGAACTCTATACTGAAGCCGTGCGGTGTAAAGACTGGGCCATCGAGAAAAGCGGCTGGAAATGGCTGCACTCCTATGGCCTCGATTTTCTAAAGCAGGCACCGGTGGTCATCGCCGTGGTGGGAGACCCGCAGAAAACCGGGGTCGACATGTTCCAGACGGAAGGCAGTGTAGGGTATAAACTTGCCTGCGCCGCCGCCATCCAGAACATGCTGCTGGCCGCCGAGGCCCTTGACCTGGGCAGTCTCTGGTTTACTTTTTTTGACAGGGGCGAACTGCGGAAAATTTTGGACATCCCGGAAGACAAGACCCCAATCTCCCTGGTTTGCATTGGAAAACCGGCCCAGGCGCCGGCCGCGGTGCCCCGCAAGCCGGTTGCCAAGCTGACGACGTACATTGATTAAAGGGGCCAAGGGTTCGAGGGATAACCCGGATTCAATAGCTACACGTTGTGGGAGCGGCATCTTGCCGCGATTGTTCTCCCAAAGGCATCGGTATTCGCGGCAAGATGCCGCTCCCACCTAAAACCGACCAATGATTGGAGAGAATGAAATGAGTTCGAATATATTGGACGGCAAACGCATCCTGGCTGTTGACGATGAGCCGGATGTTCTGGACACCCTCGAGGATCTCCTGGATGACTATCCCGGCCTGATCTTCGACCGGGCAACGGATTATGAGACCGGCTATCACCTGCTCAGGTCCTGGACTTACGATGCCGTCATTCTCGATATTATGGGTGTCCGTGGATTCGATCTGCTCAACGCCGCGGTCCACCTCGGGTTTCCGACAGTCATGCTCACGGCCCACGCCTTTTCAGCCGAGACCCTGCAGCAATCCATCGAAATGGGGGCCCGCGCCTATATCCCCAAAGAGAACATGCTGGATATATCCGATTTTCTGGAAGACGTCCTGACCCTGGAGCACGGCTCGGGTTTGAAACGCATGTTCCAACGCCTGGGCGGCACCTTCGATAAACGTTTCGGTTCCCGCTGGATGGAAGATAAGCAAACCTTCTGGGAGCAGGTCAGTTCCGGCACCTATAAGCCCGGGCCGGTGATTTTTAAAGAATAGGTGGATAGGCTGAAGGCTGCAGGAAAAAGCCGGAGGTCAGATGTCGGAGGTCAGTAAGTCAAGAGGGCCGGTATCAGGAGTCGGGCGTCCGTGTATTTTCCCTCCCCTGGCGGGAGGGAATAAGGGCGGGGGATGTCTCAAAGCCAGCTGGGGTTAAGTCTATCTCACAGGCATCAAACAACCTTTAAAATCTATCCGGGCTGAACGGTCCCGGATCAATCTCCGGTTTCACGCCGCGAACCAGATCCGCCACGAGTTTTCCGGTGCCCGGAGCCATGGAAATCCCCAGCATGCCGTGTCCGGTAGCCAGTATCAGGTTGGCGTGCTTGCATGGCCGGCCAATAATAGGCAAATCGTCATAACTCATGGGGCGCAGGTCGCTGCGCTCTTCGAGCAGAGGATGACCGAGGGGCTCTTTCAGATACCGGGCCGCGGATTCTTTAATGCGGGCAACTCTTCGGCGGTTGATGGATAAACCGTAGCCGGAAAACTCCATCGTCCCCCCCAGCCGGTAGGCATCCTTCCAGGGCGTGGCGACAACATTGGTTTCAAACATGTAACAAGGAATGTGCAGGCAAAGGGCAGGTCTTGGCATGGTCAGGGTATACCCTTTGCCCGGTTGGACCGGGATACGAATTGCAAGCCGCTTGGCCAGCTGCCGACTCCAGGCACCCAGGGCCAACACATATTGATCAGCTGTAAATTTACCCTGGGTAGTGGCCACCCCGCTGATCGGGCCGGTGTCTCCCAGCAACCGCTCGATACGGCAATCCTCTAGAAGGGTCACGTCCAGTCGCTCCAACCCTGCACGCCAGTCCGCCACCAGAGCCTCCGGCCGTACGTGGAAGTCGTCGGGATGGTACCAGGCCCCATAGAGGTCTACCCGCAAGGCCGGCTCCAGCTCAGCCAGGGCAGCGCCCCGATAAGGCGTTGCCTCAAGGCCATAAGGTTTTAGATGTTCATTGGTCCGACCGTAACGTTCCATCCCATCGCGGGTGCGGCAGACCATCATTACCCCATTTTGCTGGCGGGCACCATCTACTTCACCGGCGGCATACAGGTCAGCATAGAGATCCGCTGAATAGTGTAAGATGGCCTCCCGGGCTGCAACGGCATGTTCAAGATGGCCCCGGGTGCATTTGGCCGCAAAGTGGAGCAGCCAGCGAATTTTTTCGAAATCCAGTTCCGGCTTGATATAAAGGGGGGATTTGCCCATCAGCATCCGGGTCAGTTCATGGGTCACGGCGCCGGGCGCACACAGCGGCGGCAGATCACTGGTAAATACAAACCCGCAGTTTCCGGAAGAAGCGCCGGCACCGATCTTGTCCCGCTCGATGACCCGCACCTGCAGGCCTGCCCGTGCCAGGTAGTAGGCACTCGCCAACCCGATCACCCCGCCACCGAGGATTAAAACATCACTATGTCGATCTTTTACCATCTATACTGGCTGTATTTTCAATCAGCGCGCCAGAGCTCTATCAGCGCATCAGAGTCCGGCAAAATGTAAACCGAGCTGAACATAATCTAATTGATGGGTAATGTCCATCAGTAGCAGCCGGCAGCCCGTTGCAAGCCGACAGATCACCGCTATTTGCCGGCAAGCCGATAATGAAACGCCGGTTTGCGCACAAGTGATGTCAATTCCAGACATATAAATCAAGTCTCATTAAACAATATTTTACCATCCCTGACCTCATTGGGAACGGTATTGCGCTGAACTAAAATATTGGCTATGAAAGGATGCTTGCTGAAAAACGCCACTGAACATACCATGGGTGCCGGCGGTAAACCATAAAACGGGGCCAACTCATTAAGTGGCCGTTATTATAATCTTTTTGCTTTGCTTAACACTTAACCCGTAACACTTAAAACGCATTTTGGAAGCACTATGAGCCAACTATACGTCATTTCCGCCGTCGGCAAGGATAAACCCGGCCTAGTCTATACGGTATCAAACGTCCTGGCTGAACTGGGCATCAACATTGTCGACGTGGATGCCCGCTCGGTAAGGGGGCATTTTTACCTGTTCATCGTCATCGACCTGAGCACCTCGGACCATGGGTTCGAAAAAATGTACACCAGCCTGAAACCCCTGGAATCGAATTTCAACCTCGGTCTCAACATCGAACCGTATGAAGCGGGCCGCCGCAAAGCCGAGAAGCGCATGATGGTTCTGACGGTCATGGGGCAGGACCGGCCGGGCATCGTGGCCGGTGTCTCCGGCATCCTGGCCAAGATCGATATCAACATCGAGACTATCCGGATGATCGCCCGGGGCGATTACATCGCCATGGAACTGAGCGTGGACGCGTCCGAAGTACCGGATATGTCCGTCGCCCGTAAAACCCTCTATAAATTTTCGGAAGATACCGGACTGGATGTTTCCTTACGTGATCATGACATCTTCGAAAAACCCAAGCGGGTCGTCATCTTCGACTGCGACAGCACGATCATCCAGGAAGAAGTCATCGACGAACTGGCCAAGGTGGCCGGCGTCAGTAAGCGGGTAAAAGAGATGACCGACCGGGCCATGCAGGGTGAGCTTGACTTCGAAGCGGCCCTCAAGGAGCGGGTCTGCCTGCTCAAAGGCGTTACCACGGATCAACTGGAAATGCTCTCCGGGGCCATCAACCTGACAGCGGGGGCCGAAGAATTGATCGCCACCCTGCATTTCATGGGGTACAAGGTAGGGGTCATTTCCGGCGGTTTTACGTTCTTCACCGATTACCTGAAGAAAAAACTCAACCTGGACTATGTCTTCGCCAATGAACTGGAAATCGAGGACGGCGTTGTCACCGGCCGGATAAAGGGCGATATCATCGATGCCAACCGCAAAGGTGAAATCATTCGCAAGATCGCGGACAGTGAGCGCATTTCCATAGACCAGGTCGTCGCGGTGGGCGACGGGGCCAACGACCGCTTTATGCTCGAAAATTCAGGCTTGGCTATCGCGTTCAACCCTAAAGAGATCTTGAAAGAGTACAGCGACGGGATGATAAACAGCGATAATATTTCGGGACTGCTGCACTTTTTAGGGATACCGGAGCTGAATAAATAAAGGGGCCGTGGCCCCCAAAAAGGGTTCGAGGGGCCGAGGGGTCAAGTGAAGAGCAAAAAACCCCTTATTAACCCCAGGCCCGGTAACTTGAGCCCTTGAAATACAATGCTGATATGCGATACAAATGTAGTGGTCCAGTAAAAACGGACACGGTTTTAAGCAGCATTGTTTAATTGTTCTTTTTCATAATTAATCGGGCTGAGATATCCCAGCGTCGAATGTAGCCGCATCGCATTGTAGAAGCCGATGTAG
>Ga0209783_1000160_pt1 | contig 20506 bp, 17 predicted proteins | sample WorMetfiPIANOSA1_FD_187395 | JGI IMG/M metagenome (GOLD analysis project Ga0209783, IMG submission 187395) | Marine gutless worms symbiont microbial communities from Max Planck institute for Marine Microbiology, Germany - Olavius filocauda... | ecosystem: Host-associated > Annelida > Digestive... | reverse complement strand
CTATCTCAAAAAACGGATTTTGGTTCAAAATGACGCGAAGCTAATGCCTAACGTGGTGCAAGGCGGCCGCGAGGTTCAACCCGGAGGAATACTGGAGTATTTCGAGGACTTGAACCGAGCGCCCAACGCCGAGTTTGGGCGAAAAGACTTTATTGAGATGGCTTCTAGTTCCGTGATAGCACGTTCCTTGAACGTGGTTCGGCGGGCTCAATTTTAACGGGGTGTTCCTGGGTGTTCAATTCCACAAAACCGTTGCCAGGCCAAGCCACTTGGCGAATTCCTCCCGCCAACTACCGTGGCGAACCAAGTGGCGACCACCTCACAACAAGTGATTCAAGCTGCCGTTAAGCATCCTTCACTGTCACATTTCAGCTTTTCGTTGCAATGGGGGCAAAAAAAGGTGGCAATGTTTTTTTCATCCATAATGGATTCGGTCGATACAAGCAGTTCGTAAGGCTGTTCGGACCGGTAGCGGCAGTTTTTGTTCTCACATGTATATTTAACCTGCATGTTTGTTTCCTTCTGGGGTTAGGGTTTCAACTCTGAAACCGCTTCTTTATCAAAAATAGTGTTCATGCTTACACCTTTGTCAAGGGCAGGGTAATCATCGCAGATTTGATTTACGTTTTATCTGCGTTAAAATATCCGGGGGCGCAATTAAAGGTGCGTGCTCAATTACCGATATAAGACCAAGGAGCCATACTGCCATTCGGCCGTTTCTGGGCATGGGTTGCAATATGGTGCACAATTCGATAAAGGTAATCGAGAGTTTAACTGCCTGAATTGAGAGGTGTTTTTGAATCTGACCGTTTCCATGTACATTGTTCCGCCGCTTTTGTCGCTTTTTGCAAGTCTGTGGCTGGCCGTGGCATCGGCCCTGCGGCGGGGTTGGCCCGGCCACCAGAATCTCCAACTGGCCACCCTTTTTCTGTTTCTGGCGCTTTTACCGTCGGCCTTTATCTGCCATCACCTGATTCCCGATGAAGCGACCCTGCTCACGATTGAACGCAGTATTCATTTTTTCTATGTTTTCACACCGTTAGTTTATCTCGTCACCTTTCACAGCCTATTGGGGGTCCGGCGCCCCTGGTTGATGCGCGTCACATTTTTAGTGTGCACTTTACTGGCTCTGACCACGCCGACCAACTACTATTTCAGTGGTCTGCATCGCTTTGACTGGGGATACATTGCCCGCGGGGAGATCGCCTTTCACCTGTTCGGCGCCTTCGGTTTTGTGATTTTGGGGTATGCCATCTGGATTTTCTGGAAGAGCCTGGCCGGGGAAACCAACCCGCTGGTGCGGCGCCGTAACAAATACTTTTTAACAGCACTGATCTTATCCGCCTGCCTGACCCTGATGAATATCCCGGCGATCAGCGGATACGATTTCTATCCCATGGGCAATTTTGCCTTCATTCCCCTGGTGATCCTCGGATACGCTGCTTTAAAATTTCGATTGCTGGGTTTCCGGGATATGCTCAACAAGACCGCTCACGGTCTGGCGGCGGTCTCGCTGTTTATTCTACCCAACGCGGTTTTATTTTTTGCCTTGCGGCCGGTATTGAATACGATGACGGACGTCCCGCTGCTGGTGGTGCTGCTTGTCTGGTTCGGCGTCAACCTGATCGGCCTGAAAAAGATTCAGCCGGTGCTCGACCGCACCTTCGAAAAGTCACGGATCAGCCTGGAACAGGCCGAGATTGCTTTTTTTGAAAGCATTTTCTCGCTGCGGAACCTGGCCCAGTTCGAGCGGGCCTTTGCCCGTTTTTTTCACAAATACCTGGCCATGCCGGGGTTCAATTTCTACATGGTGGCGCCCGAGTCGGTTATATTTCAAAATGCCCAGGGGCTGCGGCTGAACCTGGACTCGGAGCTGGGTTCCTGGCTGACAGACTGCCGCCGCATGGTGGACCGCAACCTGATCGCCTCACAAACCCGGACCGCCGAAGTGCGCCAGAAACTGGTTGAGTTCATGGAAACCATGGAAGCGGCGTATTTGATCCCGGTTGTGCACGATGACCGCCTGATGGGCCTGGTTTTTTTGCCCCAGAAATCCAACCGCAAGCCCCTTTCGGATGATGAGGTGCGGCTTATCGACAGCATCACCCGGGCGGCGGCGGTATCCCTGGCCAATGCCGCCATGTACCAGCGCATAACCGATCTCAGGGATGACCTGGTCCAGCGCACCGCCGAGTTGTCTGAAGAGATTGCCCAGCGGGAGCACACCGAGGAGAAATACCGCATTCTACTTGAAAGCATAGATGAAGGGTTCTACGAAGTAGACCTCGAGGGAACCCTGTTGTCATACAATGACGTGTTTGCCGATATCCTGGGGGCCGGCGATGAGGACCTGACCGGTATCAATTTCCGGGAATTTCTGGAACCGGAGCAGGCCGATGAAGTCAATGCGTATTTTCGGCGCATTTTCAACACCGGCGCCTTGCGGCTGCCCATGTTGCGGGAATTGATCCGGCGGGACGGCCAGCGCCTGTTTGCCGAGACCCGGGCTTCCGTGATGTATGATAAAATGAACCGCAAGGTGGGGTTTCGCGGGATCATCCGGGATGTCACCGAGTCGAAAATGGCCGAGTTAGAGCAGGCCCGGCTCCAGCAGCAGTTGATGAACGCCAAAAAGATGGAGGCCCTGGGGACCCTGGCCGGTGGCGTGGCCCACGACCTCAATAATATCCTGTCCGGGATTTCCAGCTACCCCGATCTGCTGCTCGAGGATATGACGGAGGGCGAGCCGCTCTACCAGGCTCTTTCAGACATCAAGCGCTCCGGTGAAAAGGCCGCTGCCGTGGTCAATGACCTGCTGACCCTGGCCCGTCGCGGCGTGCCGATCAAAGAGACCCTGGGGCTGAACCAGATCGTGCAGGAATACCTGGAGAGCCCGGAACACATCCGTCTGCAGAAAGGGCATCCCGAGGTGGTATTGGAAACCCAATTGGAAACGGTTCTGCCGGGGATAAGCGGATCTTCGATACATCTTTCCAAGGCCTTGATGAACCTGGTAACCAACGCATATGAGTCGATCGAGGGCCGCGGCCGGGTGACCATTGCCACCGGGCTTGAGACTGTTGTCGCCCAGACGGCGGTGGTGCATGACGTCGCTCCCGGCCGCTACCTGACCCTGACGGTTGCCGATGATGGAGCCGGCATCCCGTCGGAAGATCTGCCCCGTATATATGAGCCTTTTTTCAGCAGTAAAAAGATGGGGCGGAGCGGCTCCGGTCTGGGGATGACCGTCGTGTGGGGGACCGTGGAAGATCACAAGGGCACCATCCTGGTAGACAGCCAGGTAAACGGCGGAACCCGCTTCAAGCTCTATTTCCCGGTACCGGAGGAATGCGCCAGCCCCATCGAAGAGAGTCAGCCGGCCCAAGACTATATGGGCTGCGGTGAGAGCGTCCTGGTGGTCGATGATGTCGGCACCCAGCGTATCATTGCGGCCCGTATGCTGGAAAAATTGGGCTATCGCCCGGTAACGGTGCCCAGCGGCGAAGAAGCCGTCGAGTATCTGCGCAACACCCGGGTGGACATCCTCGTACTGGACATGATTATGGACCCCGGGATCGATGGGTTGGAGACCTACCGCCGCATCAAGGAAATTCACCCGGGCCAGAAGGCCATCATTGCCAGCGGTTATTCCGAAACCGAGCGGGTCCGGGAGGTTCTGCGACTCGGGGCTGGTGGGTACCTCAAGAAACCTTACCGCAAAGAAGACCTCGACCGGGCGCTCCAGAAAGAATTGCAGCGGTCGCACATCTATGCCTGAATGGGTTCCGTTCCAATTGAATCAAAACCACGTTATCAATAAAAAATGTCAGATGCCGCGGCATCTGACATTTGCCGTTTAGTGGGCACTTCGCGAAACCACCCGGTGGCCGGCTCATGGAACAGGCCATCTGGCCATTTTCCAGTGAAAATCAGACCAGGCGAGACCGGCATTGACGTGCGCGGTCGATTTTTGTAGGTTAAAAAGCGATACCATCCCAACACGCACAAAGAAAAACCATTATGTTTGAACTGATTACCATTTACTTTTCATTTACGGCCGTTCTGGTGGTTTACGGCGCCCAGGTCTGACCGTTTCTGGACGGCCTCGGGTATGCAAAGGCCGCTCTGATTTCGTATGGTCCCGTCCTGGCAGTACTGCCCTGGCGTCTCTGGGTATTCCGGCGCAAGGCCGCCGTCCTGGTAACCACTGGTCTGCCGGTGCAGCAGATATTTCGGATTCCCCGGCAATCCTTCACGGCCGACATGGCCGCGTGGGTAGTGGCCGGCTTGGCGATGGTTCTTATTTATTACGGTTTTTTCACTCCGTACGTTTCTACCGGTGTGAAGGTGCTGGTCAGCTGTGCGGCGTTCGGCCTGTTCAGCGGCATGCTCAGTTACCTTTCCACCGAGCGGCGGATTGTCAAAACCCTCAAGGAGCAGGGCAATTTTGCCATTCCAGCGGGCCGGCATCTCACCGTCAGTAAAAAAATCTTCATCCTGATTATTTCCGTCGTGGGCATGATCACGCTGGCCATTTTACTGATGGTGCTGCATGATGTCTACTACCTGATCGGACAGGGGTATTCGCAGCCTGGTATTTACTGGGGGATTTTAAAGGAGATTACCTTCGCCCTGTGTGTCCTGTTGGGGATAGCCCTGGTCATCGTGCGCCGCTATGCGGCCAACCTTAAGGAAATCATAGACACCCAGCTGGCAGCCATGGACGAGATCAGCCAGGGCAATCTCGAGACCCAGGTGCCGATCTTATCGGGTGATGAATTTGCCCGGGTGGCCGAAAAGACCAACCAGATGATGGAAGGGTTGAAAGAGCGTGATTTTTGTCGGGCCAGTTTCGATCAATATGTATCCCCGGAAGTCAGCCGCAAGATCCTGGACGATACCATTGCCCCGACCGGGGACTTCATAGACGTCACCGTACTCTTTTGTGATCTGCGCGATTATACCGGGTTTGCCGAAAAGCACAGCCCCCGGGAAGTCGTGGAGATGCTGAACCGGTATTTTACGGCCATGGAACGCGTTATTCGCCAGAATGGCGGCGTGGTCCTGCAGTTTGTGGGTGACGAAATCGAAGCTGTATTCGGGGCCCCCGAGCCTGACCCGGACCATGCCGATCACGCCTTGGCCGCGGCCCTGGCCATGCGCGCGGCCCTGGAACAGTTCAACGCCCGGCGCCGGGAGCAGGGCGCTGTCGAGGTCCGGCACGGCATTGGTATCCACAGCGGCAATGTGCTGGCCGGTAACGTGGGCAGCGAGCAGCGCAAGACCTACAGTATGCTGGGCGATACCGTGAACCTGGCGTCCCGGCTCCAGACCCTTAACAAGCAGTTGGACACCACTATCCTCATCAGTGGCGAGACCCGCCGGCGCGTCGTGCAGACTGATCTGTCGCTGCGGTCCATGGGCAATCACGCGATCAGGGGGAAGAGTGAATCGGTGGATGTCTACGCAGTAGAATAGCTTCTAATCAATCTTTTGCTTCGGGCCCTCCCGGCGGTTTAATCACCAGGGAGATAAGCTTGAAAACCAGCAGAATCCAGGGCGCTGAGTGGAGGAGTAGATCGAACCAGTCGATCGGCTTTACCAGGGTGCCGCCGGCCAGCATGGCGAGTTTCTCGATCACATGCGGCGGGGAGAACGGCGCCAGCCCTAAAGTCGCGCAAAAGAGAACGACGATGCCCAGCGGGACGTGATCAAGCACCGCAAGGATTTTATTCATTTCGCGATTGGCTCCTCAGTTGTAGCAACAGGGGTCCCATAGTTGGCAATTAGAATTCCGGCAACAATCAGCACCAGGCAGTACAAATGCAGGCTGCCGATCTCTTCTCCGAGAAACAGGTGCGCCAGCAATCCGCTAAACAGGGGCAGGGTATAGTAAATCATAGCAGCCTTCACGGGGCCTACCACGGCAATGGCTTTGTTCCAGAAGACAAATGCCGTCAACGAGGCGAATACACCCACGTAAAGAATCGATCCCACAACTTTGCTGTCATAGCTGACTGGGGCCGTGACATACCATTCCCAGACAAAAAAGGGCAGCAGGAATACAAGCCCCAGAATGAAGGTGCTCAATTGCAGCGCCCAGATGCTGAGGCCGGCAGGCCTGTGCTTCAGCAGGATACTGTACACGGCGAATATCACTGCCGCGCAGAGCATCCAGAGATCCCCGATGGTAAAATGGATGCTTAACAACAGGTTCCAATTGCCGCGGGTGATCAGCAGGACGACACCGGTGACCACCAGGATGATGCCGGCAATTTTATTACGGGTGAACAGTTCGTGAAAAACAAGGCGCGCGATAATCACGATAAAGATGGGAAAGGTGATCGATATCAGTGACAGATTGATTGCCGTTGTGGTTTGTCCGGCAAAGTAGATCAGGGTATTGAAAATGGTGATGCCCAGCAGGGCGGTGATCGCCAGGTAGGGCAGGTGCTTTTTTAAAATCGGCCGACTGGCGGCCAGCGGTTTCCAGGCAAACGGTAAAAACACAATCACAGCCACCACCCAACGCCAGAAAGCCAGGCTGATGGGGGGGATGCTTTCATTCAGTCCGCGGGCAATGATAAAATTGCCGGACCAGAGAGCGGTCGCGCCGACAGCGAAAAGATATCCGGTTAAAGCGTATGGGGGTCTATCTGCCAAAAGCGTGACTCTCTGGATGAAAGAAGCCTGGTGCAATTCTGGATGTAGTCCTGGCGGAGTTTTAGCACACAAAACCTGAGCGGGAAAGGGCAGATGTTGCCTGGTTGGTACAGGTCAGCCCAATATCTCAGCCAGTTTTTCGGAGAGCTCTTTTGTGTTGAACGGTTTTTGGATGAACCCGGCGCATCCGCGTGAGATGATCTCGGCGGCCTGTCCGTCAATGCTGTAGCCGCTGGATAGCAGTACCTGTACTTCCGGGTCGATGGCTTTCATCTGGTCGAACACTTCACCGCCGCCTGTATCCGGCATGATCATGTCCAGGATGACCAGATCGATCGCGTCCCTTTTTCCCTGAAAGATCTGGAGCGCTTCCCTACCGGAGGCAGCGGTCAACGCGCTGTACCCCAGTGAGGCCAACATGGGGGCGCACACATCCAGGATCATTTTTTCATCGTCCACCATCAGAACGGTGCCCTTGCCGGTGATGGCCGGACTGGTATCTTCCGTTTCGGCCGCAACCTGTTTGTCCGAAGCCGGGAAATATAAATTGAAAGTGGATCCTTGGCCGACTTCACTTTCGACGTCTATATAGCCGTTGTGGTTTTTAATAATCCCGTAGCAGGACGCCAGACCCAGCCCGGTGCCGCGTTCGCGTTCCTTGGTGGAAAAGAACGGTTCGAATATCCTCTGGCGGGTCTCGACATCCATCCCGCAGCCGGTGTCCGTAACCGCGGTCCGCACGTAACGGCCCGGGGTGAGCTTGAACTGCAAGGTGGCATCCGTGCTGATCTCTACGTTCGCGGTTTCCAGGATAAGGGTGCCGCCGGATGGCATGGCCTGCCAGGCGTTTACGAACAGGTTCAGTAAAATCTGTTCCACCTGTTTCCGATCGACTTCCACGGCCCATAAATCCCGGGCCAGGTGTTTCTCGATCCGGATTTCCTTGCGGGTCCGGCCGAACATGGTGGCGGTTTCGTGCACAATAATATTCAGGTCCGTGGGCAACACTTCATATTTGCCGCCCCGGGCAAACCCCAGGAGCTGTTTGGTCAGATCGGCGGCGCTTTGCACATATTGTTCGATGCCGGTCAGGTGGTCGTATTGCGGGTGGCTCTCATCCATACCGGACATCAGCAGGGACGCCCGGCCTTGGATGCCCATCAACAAGTTGTTAAAGTCGTGGGCGATACCCCCGGTCAGGGTGCCGATGGCTTCCATTTTCTGGGACTGCTGGAACTGGCTTTCGAAACGCTCTTTTTCAGTGACATCGCGGATGAGCCCTTGCAGCGCCGGGCCGTTCCCGTGGGAGACCACCGAGGTGGAAATCTCGATCCGAAACAGGCTGCCGTCTGCTTTGACCGCTGTATAGGTTTCCAGTTTCGGGTGAAAGGTCTCGCCGTCCAGCCGGGCCTGGAGACAGGATTTGACACGCCGGTGCTCCTCGGGTGCGATAACATCCCACAGGGTCAGCTCCAATGCCTCGGTCAAGGAGCGCTCCAGAAAGTCGCACGCGCGCTGGTTCAAAAACAGCAGGCGCCCGGAAGGGATGGCGCAGATAAAATATCCGTCCATGGTGTTTTCCACCAGGGACCGATACCGTTCCTCGCTTTCCCGGAGGGCTGCCGCGGCCTGCTTGCGGTCGGTGATATTGCGGGACACTCCGTGAATCCCGGTCAATTGCCCGGAATCATCCCGAATCCCGGTCAATTGCCCGGAATCATCCCGAATCCCGGTCACGATGTTTTCGAACCACAGGGCGCTGCCGTCCTTGTGGATGAATTCGGTTTCCACGCACACCCGCCGGTTGGGGTCGACGCCAGGCTGGTTGTCCCGCTCCATCTCAGCGGATAAAAGGCTGACAATGTGGCCATATGATTCGGGGGTAAGCTGATGTTCGAGTTTCTGGGACACGCGTTCGGCCGGGGTGAAGCCAAGGTTCTTTTCGATGGACGGGCTGACATAGGTGGTGCGCAATTGCAGATCTGTGGTCCAGATGATGTCATCCAGCTTTTCCACCAGGTGTCGGTACTTGCCTTCGCTCTCGCGCAACGCCGCTATGTTGCGTCGGCTGCCCGTCAGTTCCTCCTGCAGCTCGCTGTAAAGGCGGGCGTTCTCAATGGCAACCGCTGCCTGGTAGCCGAACATGCTCAATAGCAATTCATCCTCCCGGGTGAAGTTGCCGCCGTTTTGCTTGTTGATTGCTTCCAGCACGCCGATCAATTTGGTTTTGGCTTTCAGGGGGACACAGAGAATGGAGCGGGTTTCAAACCCTACCGTTTCATCGATTTTGGCGTAGAAACGGGGGTCTGCACGCACATCCGCCACCAGCAGCGGCTGCTCGTTTTACGCCACCCAGCCGGCGATGCCTTCACCCCTGGGAATCCGTATGTCGACCAGTTTGTCCTCCCTGGGCCCGGTAGGCACACTGAAGTTCAGTTCACCGGTTTCGTCATCCAGCAGCATCAGTGTGCTGGCCGCCGAGTTGGTTACCCGGTTGGCGTGGATCATGATCAGGTAGAGAACTTCCGCCAGGTTGAGCGTCGAATTGACGATAGAGCCAATTTCAATGGTGACGCCCAGTTTGCGGTTTTCCATGGAAAGGTAGGCTTCGATGGATTTTTCCTGTTCCTGCAGGCCGCATTCGAGCTGTTCGGTGCTCACGAGGCCCATCTCGATCAGGATCTGGCCCAGCAAGGGGGCCATATCCTGATCCTTCATATGCCGGGCGGCCGTGACCAGCTTCACCCGCTGCAGCCGTTCCCGCATGATTTTTTTATCCATAATCTTTTTTTGTTTCTGGAGGGCCTCTTCGAGTTGGGGCCGGGTGATGAACCCGATGTCTTCCATGATCTGCCCCAGGTACTTTTTCATCAGCATGGATGCGCTCCTATAGATAGGCGGGGAGATGATAATAAAGCACGGGTTGCAGTGCGCCTAAGAGCAGGTCGAAATCAGCAGGTGGTAGGTAGAATTAGATTTAGTGTGGAATATGGCGCCCGATAACCATTGCCATGCGGGCATTATATACGATTTAGCGGAAAACACAAAATTTATGATGTTGACCGGCCCGTTTGCATAAGGCGGATTTGCAACTCAATGAGCCGCTCAGGATGTGACGCACTGGCAGTCCCTGTTTTTACTTGAACCGCAGTTGGGTTTTTAAATAAATGAAATCAAATGGTTAATGCGCCGTTGGCGAACTCACCACCCGCTCATTTAAATCTTGGGCCCAAATGCTTGGATGATAGCCGGGCTTCCATCATGGGAACCTGGCCGGGCGGCAGCGCCCGGCCAGGCCGGTTATGTTTTGTAATTTGGAGATCGCAATGCAGTGATTTTGGTTCTGAGGTTGGTATTGAGGGGTGCTTGTGATGCTAATCCTTCGGAAGTTCCTTCTTTTTCATGTCTGACAATGACTCTTTGCTTATCAGTTTGGCCGGCCACACAATGCCGATATTCTCTTTCCTTTCATGGATGACGTTGCCGCTATAGAGCGACACGGCATCGGCATGGTATTTTTCGGAGGCATCGACAAAGGAGAACTCGCTGGAAGTCCAGTAAGCAAAGTGATAAAACTGGCCGTGAATAATGGGCGCGCCGGTGACCTTTACGAATTTGCCGGGGCAATCACTGCTGACTTTATGAATCCCGTACAACACTTCCACTGGCGGGAGCCCCCAGCCGTGGATGCCGTTTAAATTGTATGCCTTTACCTTTTCCCTGGCATCGTGCCAGTTCATCCCCTGGTTGAATTCATTCGAATTCACCGGCAGCAGCCAGGCCTGCAACTCTTTTTTTGTTTCGATGACAAACGTGAAGGTACCATCTTCGTTATTAATCATTTCCCGTTTACACGGTTCGATGACATGCGGGGGGGGTGAGGCTATTTTTTCGGGACGTTGTCTGATGATGTTGCGAATGTTCTGGATGGCCTGGTGCTGCTGCGGTCTCAGGTTGCCGGGGGCCTGTTCCAGGATCTCCAGCTGTTTCAGGATGCGACCGATTTGTGAAGGTGTCGTCGTATCCGCAACCGCATAGCCATTGGTGACCAGAAAAATGCAGAGGCCCGCGATGAAGGTAATAACTTTCCTGCTATTCAATGCCATGATGTTCAGTTTGGTTTATAAGTGCCTATAATCTTAACATTATGTAGGTAGTGCCAAGTCTCGATGACTATATAATAGTAGTCTCACCTCCGTATTTGTAAACCCTTTTTTAGGCCGGCATGTATAGTAAGCCGACTTAGCCCCTGGATGTGATTTTTGAACAAAACAGGCGGCCGCGCAAGCAACCGCCTGTTTTGTTTCTGACAGGTTAGAGCGATGCCACTGAAATCAAACCTAAAACCAGGGGCCGAGGATGGCTTACCTAGTTTCCTCGGCCCCTTAAGGGTTGAACGTAACACTAACTCATTTTGACTTCCGGGCCTCTTTTTTCTCCTTTTGGGGCTTCTTGTTGACCGGTGCCTGCCCGATGCAGCCGCACCCGCAGCCCTTTTTCTTGTCTGCCATGTAATCACCTCCTCTTGGTTAAGCGGTTAAGCAACAACTTAAATATATTGGCAAAAAAATTTGCTACTTTGCTGACTGCTCCAACTCTTTCAATCTTTGCTGCACCGTCTTGAGCTCATTCTGCAGTTCTGCGGCGTACTTGCGCAGGGCATTCCGGTCCGATCTGGTCGGCTCGCATTCTGAGAATTTTCCGCTGCCCTGGCACCCGCATGAGCAGACTTCGGTCAAAAGCTGACGGCAATTTTCCATGGCTTTTTCGTCGATTGAATAGGGAATCCAGTAGCCTTTGCGTTCGCTGCGGACCAGACCGGCCTGTTTCAATATTTTGAGGTGCTGGGATACTGCTGCAGTGGTGATGCCGATCGTTGCGGCAATATCCTTGGCACCCAGAGGGCCTTGCCGTTTCAGCAGTTCGATGATTCTCACCCGTGTTTCCACGCTCAAGACTTTAAATATTTCGGCCGGTTCGGTTTGCATGTCACCACTAATAGTTTAGTAATTAAGCAACGACTTAAATATAGGCCTGGGGACAGTGTCTGTCAAGCACTTTTATGACCGGGCGGAAAAGTCGGCGCCGTGGCAGGGTTCAATACTATAGGTAGGCAATGAAGCGGCGGCGATGAACATCGATCTCAAGGCGAAAAGACAATCATTCCAGGGAAAGGAGTGTGCAAGTCGTCAGGCTGCCGTATTCGGTTTTCGCCGGAATGCCGGGTTTTGATTGAAATACGCCCATACCGCTCAGCCGTAAACCGTCATATGTGGAAGGTGAATTCCTTGGTAAGGTCTTCCTGGTTTTTCATCCAGTCTTTACCGAAAGCTTTTTCGCTGAAACGCGACAGCCGGCTGTACCAGGTGCTCCAGGTGCTCCGGCCCTTTTGCTTGGCTTCCAGCACATCATTCAGGAACACATCGATATTGGCCATTTCTTCTTTGGGGATGTAAAATGCAGCGCCCTTGTCGAACGACTTGCGCACATCGGCCGGGGTAACGGCATAGGCCGTCAGCATGACCGCTATGATCTTTTTACGAACACAGATCTCGAGCAGTTCGTACCCGGATACCCCCATGATATCCAGTATGGCCAGATCAAAGTGACGCGATCCCAGCAGTTCCATGGCGGTATAGTAATCGCCGGCACGAACGGTTTCGCACGCAGGCAGGAGGTCTTCGAGGGTATCCAGTATGTCGGCCTCGTCGTCCACGATGAGGACGGTCTTTCCATCCAGCAGGTTATCATTTTGCATGGCAGCACCTCGCAAGTCAGTCTACCAAATTAATAGATTTATCGGAATCGTTGTTCTCAGAACCTGAATCCGAGTTGGGCTTGCATCCGCGCCTGCCGGAGTAGCGGTATTTTCACGACAGCACGGTCCGGCCTGGTTCGCCGGATAAGATTCCCATGCAAATAGGATAAGAACGAATTTCGATTTTTCGAGGGGTTTTTTGAATGGCGTGCCGCCGGGAGGCTGTATCAAGCTGTGCTGAGGTAGCTTTATAAAAAGCATCCCAGCCAGTATTTTGTAAATTTTCCGGTAAAACAAATAGTTGCCAGTCAGACGTCCGTCAGGCAGCATTTGTAATGCGAAAATATTCTTGAGGGATAAGCATTTGGAAATAACAGTCAAAAGAATTAAGTCCGATTATGCGCAGTTGAGGCTGAATACCTGCCCGCAGCCTTTCGTTCCGGCGACTTGTTACAAAACTATCGCCGACTTGCCTAATTGAAAAATCTGTACTAAAAACCATTAAGAAACTATAGGTTATGCTGGACGACATGGCCCTATTCCCGGGAAATGCGCTGCCCAAAGCTTGGTAGAAGAAATCGCTCTTTGCAGCCAGCGAACCCGATCAGGATGCAGTCAAGAGCATCGGATCTAAAATAGATGCCGAGATAGCAGTCTTGGTGAAAGCGGAATTTAGTAACGAAATGGTTCTGTCGGATATATATTGGTATGACTATACCAGCGGCAATGTATATTCAACACTAAAGCAGGAGTCTTCAATGTGGGGGATAGCCACGACGGTAGAAAATGTTGCGCGCAAGGTGATCAGAGATTTATATGGGAAGGAGAAATAGAACTGTATCCCTACCTTTTAATAGAAGAACAGGTGCCAATGATTGGCAAAGGTAACGTCTGGACATTGATAAACCCGAAGTAAGGAGCTTAAACATGTTATGGCTTTTTCGGTATAAAAAGAGCGGCCTCGCATCCGGCTTAATTAAAATACATGAATTTCTCCTTGAAGATATTATTCAGTATTTTGAAAAAGGGAGACCGATAAAAAAAAGGGTTAAAGAAGCTCGCAAGACGGTTAAGAAGGCACTACGCTTTGGTAAGAAGAAGAAAATCTATCCCCAGGCCAAAACCGATCGAGCCCTCGAACTTCTGGAAGAGATGCAGGAGGAGCTGAACTATACCCGTCATGCCATTCTTGAATCAGCGGCTGAGCTGGAAAGCGTGATCCTGCAAATTAAGGAAGAAAAAGTGCAAACTGCTTATTCACTCATCAGCAACGCACGTGAACATTTCAAGAGAGCCAAGCTTGAAGAAGGCCGACAGCTTCTCATAGAAGCCCAAAAACAACTGGGGGTAAAACTTCTTTTAAAAACACGAAATACCTTTCTCACCGGGATTGACAGCAAGATAAAAAAATTAAAGCGTGAGATTGAGAATGTGCCAGAATAGTAGCGGCCCTTAAAATTCTGTCGTCGACTGCAACAAGAAAGGCTCAGGGTCTCCTGAGCCTTTTTTACATTTGAATTTGTTGGTCGAGGAGGAGGGATTTGACCCCCGACATCCTGCTCTCAAAGCTTCTATTGTTTTATATATTGCTCTTAATTTCTTGAAAATAAAAGATATTGTTATTCATACATGGATCTGTTTGGAATGCATAATTTACAAGCAGAAGACTATTTTAATACTATCGGATTATCGCGTTATTACGATCCCGTTTTTTCACCAACAGTCACTACCTTTAGTCGCATTGACCGGAATTGAATCTGTTTGATGTGATCACTGTTTTAGTATCTTCAGATTGTCCTTGCCTTCAAAGTAATTAACCCCACCATTTAAATCTTTCATCATTGCTTTACATGCCTTATTTGCAATTTTAGTAGATTTCTTAAAACTTTTTAAAAGTTCATCCATATCAGCAGCATATCCTTGATGCTTTTTAACCTGAGCCTTCAATGTTGATAGTTTTATTTCTGGATTGCTACTCTTCTCAACAGTTTGTTTAGTCCTTCCGATAGGACCAGTATAAGACTGGACCTCCCTCCAGAATTGTTTCGCAATTCCTTCGAGGTTTACAAGTTCGTTATAGCAAGTGCCCGAATGTCTTTTAAACTTGCTATATGGTGTTTTCAGTGGATTCTTCGGACCTTTTGAAAATGCAGACACTGGGATCAGAATGGTAATCGCAAAGATTAACGTAAAAACGGTGAACTTTTTCATTTTAGTCTCCATTTTGTTTGAGTACTGTTGCAATGTTTTTCTATTGTTGGGCGACTAAGTTGCTTACTGAAAGCTGTATATATCGATGAACCAGCAAAGACTCCGATGATGTAGCTTGGATTTATAGTCAAGCAAGTTTTTGTTCTTTGGAAATTACAATTTCAAAATAGATAGTGATCAATGAAATACAATTGGTGCCAGTGCAAGTATTGACTTGCCTGGTGCCAAGAAGTGCTGATCCTAAAGCACCTAATGTTATGAATATAGTCCTTAATTACCTGATAATATAGCTTAGTTTGTACTATTTAGTGCTATTTGTATTTCATATTTAAAGAATCCGCAAGCAAAAGCCGCAAGCATCAATTATAGTTATATGTGGTTGATACCACTAAGATTTATATCCACCTGATATGTTGGGAATCTTAGCAGATACATTTAGCGAAAAGGTAAACAGACAGCTATGCGCTATTTAGAAACCTACATTTTCGCTCTCACGATAGGGTTTTCTTGGCCATCGCATACCTCCGATACCATGCCCTATTGCGGCTCCAAGCAAATATGGAAAGAAAGGAATCATATGTTCAAGAATAAATCCAGTTCCGCATCCCTCCACCTCAACACCGGCATATCTAAAAGATGTGAGAATAAACCACACTATACCTGATATGCTGACACTATCTACGAAATACAACTCTTTTTCAATAAAAGCTGCAACCCCAATTACTATAGCAGACATGAGGCCAAGTTTACTAAAAAGCCAGAATAAGTTGCTTAATGAGAATTGTACTGGAAGTGCTTTCGCCATGGAGATGTAAACTTGATAAACAACGGATAGAGCAATAGAGAGAACAATATATGAAAAAACCTTTCGCTTCATAATCACAATTTTACTTCCTTCCTTTAAAGTAAACGACTAATTGCCTCTTTTTGAAGGTCGTACTCGGGTATAGTGGGACCCCCAAAGTGAAATTTATAAGCGAAATATATCCTGCTCCCAAAGCAGTTTTTGCTGTTTTTGAAGGCGTTAATATACTGTTATTACATGATACATTTTGATTAAGTATGCTTGCCATAGAACCTTTTTCTTATCAATCCGCAAGCAAGACCCGCAAGCATCGAAATTATAGATATTCTTTGAATATTAGAAAACTAACATTCTCCTGATATGTACGAATATTTGAGCTGAGACTCGCGCGAATTTTGAGCGTCATGTTCTCCAGCGATTTGCCAAAGCTACTTTTCCATGATTCGTCTATTCTTTGGAAGCATAATGCCCCCAACCACGAAATACCCACCAATGATCAAACAAAATATTTTTAATAAATATTGATTGGGGCCAACGCTGAAAAGTCCAAAAAGGGTTGCACCTACGCCGCTCAGGACCAGGACTGCCGCCATCAACCACACGATAATTTTAATATTCTTCAATGTATAATGCGCTAACAGTATATAGGTGAACAAAGTAATCAATTTTATCATTAACAATTTTCCAAAAGGAATCGATGAATACGAGCTTGATTCCCCTGTTACAAATAGCCAGGCTATACCTAACAAATATAGAAGTAAGAAAATTGTTAGAATCGGTCTCGGTTCTATAATTCTCCCAAGTAACATTTTCATAGTTATGAGAACTAACTTCTATACTCGCTTGCGCTACTTTCTTATTTTCAGGTTATGCTGCATATTTTATGTGCCGAGCGGACCACCATGTTCAGTAACTTTTTGTTAGTCTAACCTTTCCTTTCCTCTTTCTCTTTGCAAACTGGACAGATCCCCTTACTAAATTCAACTATTGGGTGAGAATGCATATATGGTCCTATTTTGTGCCAATCACCATCTTCATCACGGGCTTTCTTGCAGTATGAGCAAATTGGTACAATTCCTTTTATAATTTCATTCAAAGCTTGTTGAAGTTTTTTTGATAGAGAAACAGACTCGCGCAATCTTCGAACTGAGAAAATCAATAGTAAAATCACCAGAACAATAAGAGTAGATAAAATTTCATCTAGCTCGTATCGCTCATAACTTCTTGACCATTCAACTAATTTTTCAAGAACGTCGATATAGCCAAAAAAAAGGAACGAAAAAATCAAAACAATAGAGCCAATAGCTATCTCAAGCTTTAGTTTAGTCATATTGAAAATCCCTTGGTAAACAGAGGATTTCCACTATGCCGAATTTATGAGTAAGGAACTATCTATTTTTGGGGACGATCTTGTTATTTGGTGTTTGCCGCAATCTGGTAAGACCGTACGATTATACATATTATTAATAAATTATCAATGCGACTGTGTTTGGATAGCATTCTTCATGCTAAATTGGTCGATTGTTCTACAAATTAGGCACTTATGTTATACAGTCACGGCTATGAATAATTTCGGAATCGATTTTACTACATCTGACTTCGTGTTGCTGGGGATCTGTGGCGCTATTGCAATTTTCCTGATTGCTAACCGCTTTATAGGTGCGCCGGAAAAAAGGGAGAACTAAGGCCCCTACCAGCGTAATTTGTTACTTCCTCCTCGACGAGTAGGTGCTGTCAAGTCGGTTTGTGTTTTTGATTTTGCACCGCTTAGACCAAATAGCCCTTCAATTGATTCAAGTGCCGATCTCTGTGATTCATCTATTGAGTTTAAATTGATTTCTGTTGTTTGAAGGGATTTATTTTCAAGTAGGCCTGAAATTATCGTCTTTGAAATTTTCATAGAATCTGTAAGATAGGACGCCATGAAATGGCGTATAGAGTGGAAGCCAAAAGGTGGGATTCTAAGCAGGAGTCATCTTGCTCCCAAAGCAGCTCTTGCTGTTTCTAAAGGCGCTAATATGCTGTTTTTACTGAATACTTATTGACTCAATATGCTTGCGATAGAACCATTTTCATATCAATCCGCAAGCATAACCCGCAAGCATCAAATTGCAGATAATTTATTTATATCACATGGTTTTCAACGCTCCGATATGTTGGGTTTTTGGCAGATAGCACAACGGATCTCAGATCATTTTATTGCCATAATAACAGCGCAAAGGCTCCATAACTACACGAAACAAGCATAGGTTACAGTGCAAACATTTTGACGGCTCTCTACTTCCTTCCCGAATCTTTGACGGGAATTTAGGATTGTTGATTAAGGCACGTGATAAAGAAATATAATCAGCATCTCCTTTTTCAATTGCATCCTCCATAACTGCAGGGTCTGTCATCCCGCCAACGAGAAATATAGGAATATTGACCTTCTTTTTTATTTCCTGGGCAGCTTCACGATTAAACGCTTGAGAGAAAGGAACCGGCTTGACGATTTGTTCTCCAAAGTGCCTCACGATAAATTTGAAGATCGGGTTGCTGTTTTTGTAGCTCGGAATTTTTTCCAGGATGACATCAAAGGGGAAATCTACCCTAAGCGTCGAACCGCCATCTTCTCCTATTCCACAACTGACTTCAATGCCGTCAAATCCCATATCGGCTATCATTTTAGCCATAAGGATTCCTTCTTCCTGTTTTAATCCTTTTTTCATATTATCGTAGGCACTAATCTTAATAAAGATTGGATAATCTTTACCTACTTGCTCACGACAAGACTCGTAGATTCTTTTAACAAACCTCATTCTATTTTCAATGGTTCCTCCCCATTGATCCTTTCTCCGATTTGTATATGGGCACAAGAATTGGCTTATCAGATATCCATGGGCGCCATGGAGCTGGACAGCGTCAAAGTTACTTTCTTTAACTCTTTTTGAAGCTTTACCGAAATCTTCTATGACTCTTTCTATCTCCTGTTCGGTCATCGCTCTTGGTTTGTCCAGCAACATATTATCTTTTACGGCGGAGGGTGCTATGGTCTGAGATCCTGTCATTTCCATAGTTGTCTGGCGGCCGCAATGATTGATCTGCATTGCGATCTTGGCCCCATTTTGATGAACATGGCTCACTAATTCCTTATATTTTGAAATGTGTTCATCCGTGTCAATGCCGAGCATGGCATGGGATTTTCCATTCCGGTTTACATAGCTGTACCCCGTAATGATCATTCCTACGCCTCCTTGTGCAAGGCGTTCATACAATTTAAAATGGCTTTTGGTTGGAAATCCATTCTCATCAGCCATCCCTTCGTGTGTTGCTGACCGCACCAATCTATTTTTAAGATTCACACCCCTGAATTCTGTTCTCTCAAAAAGCACGGACATGAATACCCTCCTTTGGGTAGCAGCAGACTATAGTTGAATGAAGATGATTTATCTTGGAAAGTTATTAACGGACTAAGGATGAGGTCAGATCATGCCAGTAGTGGTGATTTTGCTTTAGGGCAGAGGTGTTTTAGGGCAATATCAAATACATATATAATATGATGGATGGGGTCAAGTGGTACATCTATTTCATGTGGTAGGTCTAACATCGAATATATAGTCCCAATCCTTATGTTTACCTGCCAATACCTGAAATCCTTTGAGAATGCAGATATACTAAGGAGATCGCCCTATAAGGTCCTGCTCCCAAAGCAGTTCTTGCTGTTCTTAGGGGGGTTAATGCACTGTTATTACACGATACTTTTTGAATGAACATGCTTACGATAGAACCATTTTCATATCAATCCGCAAGCAGAACACGCAAGCAAGAAAAGATAAAGAATAAGTGCAATTTGGTGAGCGTACACTTGGTCGATCCTGACCCCCTTATAGCCAATTTTTGCTTAATTACAGGGTTTTAAATTCTCATTGACTCCTAATTTTGGTTGTGCCAATCTATTTTTACTCACCAGACCCAAATCTATAGATCAATCTGTTCATTATTCATAAACAATCATGTCTTGGATGCCTCATGATATGAAAGCAGTACTAAGGTTAGTGAGAATGAGAGCATAGGATTAAATAATCAGCCATTTTTTCAAAGGAGGCGGTATGATTACGCCAAGAGGGATTAGTAGCACTGTAGGTAAATTAACTTTGGCATGTGTGTTGACAGTAATGACGCTGGGGATAAGCGTAACAGAAGTTGGAGCCGATGATTGTACCGACGCAGTTGCTGTATACAAACAGCGGCTGCTAAAACTCATGCGCCATAACAAAAAATTCCAAAAAACATTGAAATCAGCCTCAGAGGCGGTAGCTGTATCGGCAAAATACCATGAGGCGGCAGAAGATAAAGTGACTGCCTTTACGCGAGATGGCCAAATTACCAGAAAAGAAGCGGCAAAAATGGCGAAGATGGCAAGTAAGAGAGATAAGATAAATCGTGTTGCACGGGGGTTACAAATGTCCGCAGAGACCGTGATTGGTCATAGTGACGCAACATTTGATGCGAAGAAAAAAATGGATCAAGCATGCCAGCGTCAGTAATTGAAACATGTTGAAGTTTAAATAACCGATCAGCAGGGATTTGACAGGTAATAATTGTTTTTGTGATTTTGAGAAAGAGTCGGTACTAAACGCTTTAATATATTCTTTTGGTTAAATCTTTAGCAATAGGCGATCATCACGGTAATTTAATCCGTTACCCCTATCCTGTTTGTCCCAGGAGCGGCCCAGAGGATGACCGCAGGCGAGGCCGAAAGGTAAGCTGCCAGACGGCTCAGAGGGGCGAGGGCGACAGAGGAACGGGCGTTTCAGAGGAGACGATACAGACACATAGGTTTTTTAGTCGACATTTCAGTTGGTTATTGGTGATGCTTCTTCTTATTGAACATTTATAAACAGCTAACCGTTCTCTCCTAAAATAGGCATCTCTTGGATATGCTAAAAATATTGACCAAACTATGTAGTGGTCCAGTAAAAACGGACACGGTTTTAAGCAGCATTGTTTAATTGTTCTTTTTCATAATTAATCGGGCTGAGATATCCCAGCGTCGAATGTAGCCGCATCGCATTGTAGAAGCCGATGTA
>Ga0209783_1000159_pt1 | contig 20534 bp, 19 predicted proteins | sample WorMetfiPIANOSA1_FD_187395 | JGI IMG/M metagenome (GOLD analysis project Ga0209783, IMG submission 187395) | Marine gutless worms symbiont microbial communities from Max Planck institute for Marine Microbiology, Germany - Olavius filocauda... | ecosystem: Host-associated > Annelida > Digestive... | reverse complement strand
GCATGCGCCAGAAAACTCCTCATCTTCGCAAACGCAATCGTCGCAAAAGGAACACCGTGGGAACCCTCAAATGCCAACGTCTAATGGTTGCTCAGGGTGAGGGGAGTTATTGGTTTCTGCAGTCTTTTCAAAGCCCTCACCCTGAGGAGGCCGTGGAACACGGCCGTCTCGAAGGGCGTGGCTGCCACCGTAACGGTGTTGCCCGTTCCCGGTCCTACCCGGCGATGCCCGTGGGTTTCAGGGAATGGATCAGGACGCCTAGCAGGAACTCGCCCAGCACCAGGAATCCGGCTGTCCATCCGTGCAGGTCCAGGGCGACCTTGACGACGAAATAGTGATAGGACAGCACATAGATCAGCGCGGCCGCGTCCAGCACCAGGACGAACTGTTCCGGCAGCACCCCGCTCAGCCCGATCGCCAACACCACGAGGTAGAGCAGGATCTGCGGCCCCGTCGCCCAGTTATAGGCGACGATATAGCGGATATAGCGGTCCTCCCGCTCCAACAGCGGGATCAGGTGCCCCATCAGCAGCGGCCAGGCAACCCAGCCGATTACATAGGTTACCGACTCGCCGGCAAAGTTCAGTAACAGGTCGCTTTCGGCGGCCGGCTCGCCGGGCGCGAAAATCCGCAACAGCACATAGCCCGGCAGAACCACCGCCGCGCACCAGAACGACTTCCAGAACGCGGGCACGTCGTCGTCGAAGAACTGGATGCCGACCGGGTCGCGCAGGAACAGGCGCCAGGCGCCGTACAGCGCCTGCGCGATCTCCGAAACGGTGATCGTCGGGATCATGCCTGCTCGAAATAGCCGCGCAACACCGCCTCGTAGATGCGGCTCAACGCGTGGATGTCTGCGACCCTGGCCTGTTCGTTCGACTTGTGCATGGTCGCCCCGACCAGCCCGAAATCCAGCACCGGGCAGAAGTCCTTGATGAACCGGGAATCGGACGTGCCGCCCGAGGTCGAAAGCGACGGCCGGGTGCCCAGCTCCCGTTCGACCGCATCGCCGACCAGGTCCGTCAGCAAGCCCGGCGGGGTCAGAAAGCTTTCCCCTGTCACGTGGACGTTCAGCTCGTATTCGCCGCCTTCGGCCGCACCGTCCAGGGTCTGGCGCAGCCATCGCTCCAGCGACTCGCCGGAATGAAGGTTGTTGAACCGGATGTTCAGACGGGCATGGGCCTCGCCGGGGATGACGTTGTGGGCGCCGTTGCCGACGTCGACCGACGTCACCTGCAGGCTGGACGGCTGGAAATGCTCCGTTCCCTCGTCCAGCGGCGCCGCCGTCACGGCGCTCAGCATCGCCATCAAACGGTGGACCGGGTTGTCCGCCAGATGCGGATAGCCCACATGGCCCTGGACGCCGCTGACCCGCAGCACGGCGTTCAGGCTGCCGCGCCGTCCGATCTTGACCATCTCGCCAAGGGTGTTCGGGTTCGTCGGCTCGCCGGTGATGCAGGCATCCAGTCGTTCGCCGTCTTCCTCCAGGGCATCCAGCACCTTCCTGGTCCCGTTGATGGCGGGGCCTTCTTCGTCGCCCGTCAGCAGCAGGCTGACGGATCCCGGCACGCCGCCATTGGCGGCCACCCGGGCAGCCGCGGAAACGAACGCGGCAATCGCACCCTTCATGTCCGCCGCGCCGCGGCCATAGACGACCCCGTCTAACTCAACGCCGGCGAAAGGGTCGTTCGTCCATTCGCTTTCCGGTCCGGGCGGGACCACGTCGGTATGGCCGGCAAAGCAGAAGTTCGGCGCCTGGGTGCCCATCCGCGCATAGAGATTTTCGACGTCGGGCGTTCCCGCTTCGGCGAACCGCATCCGTCTGACGACGAAACCCAGATCCTCCAGGACCTGCTGCAACAGCTCCAGCGCGCCGCCTTCGTGCGGCGTGACCGATCGGCACCGGATCAGGGCGCGGGTCAGCTCGACCGGATCGACCGGCATGGCGCGTCAGTCCCTCAACAGCTCGTTGATCGAGGTTTTGGCGCGGGTCCCTTCGTCAACTGTCTTGACGATCACCGCACAGTAGAGCCCCGGCCCAGGGCTTCCGTCGGCCAGCGCGCGTCCCGGCAGCGTACCCGGAACCACGACCGAGTAGGCCGGCACGCGGCCCACATGGACCTCGCCAGTGGCTCGGTCGACGATCTTCGTCGAGGCGCCGATATAGACGCCCATTGACAGGACCGCGCCCTGTTCCACCACAACGCCTTCGGCCACTTCGCTGCGTGCGCCGACGAAACAGTCGTCCTCGATGATCACCGGTCCCGCCTGCAGCGGCTCCAGCACGCCGCCGATGCCGGCGCCGCCGGAGATATGCACGTTCTTGCCGATCTGCGCACACGACCCAACGGTCGCCCAGGTATCGACCATGGTCCCGCTGTCCACATAGGCGCCCAGATTGACGAAGCTGGGCATCAGCACGACGCCCGGCGCGATATAGGCAGACCGCCGGACGACGCAGTTGGGCACGGCCCGGAATCCTGCATCCCGGAAGCTATTGTCGCCCCAGCCCTCGAACTTCGACGGGACCTTGTCCCACCAGGAGGTCATATGGCCGGGACCGCCGGGGATCGGCGCCATGTCGCTGAGGCGGAACGACAGCATGACCGCCTTCTTCAGCCATTGGTGCACGACCCAGGCGCCGCTTTCCTTCGACGCGACCCGCACGCGGCCGCTGTCCAGGAGATCCAGCACCTCGTCCACGACCTCGCGGGGCTCGCCGGTGGTGGCGGGTGAAATGTCGTTACGATCTTCCCAGGCACGCTCGACGGCGGCCTGGAGATCCGCATGGCTCATCGGCGGAATCCCTGTTGAAAAGAAAGCAAATAGCGCATGGCCACGGGCGCGGCAATGTGGCCCGCGTCCGTTGAAAAATCAAGCGTCCGGGCCGTGGTGGTCCATCGCCCGGTGCAGCCAGTGCGCCAGGTCTTCGGCAACGTGGTGGACGTGATCGGCGTCGCCGCCAATGTCCCATTCGAAATGCGACTGGACCAGGACGGTCCGCATGCCCAGGGCCGCGGCGGGGGCCAGGTTCTTCGACATGTCCTCGACCATTGCTGCCCATTTCGGATCGATGTCTTCCTTGTCGATCAGCTGCTCGTAGGGTGCCTTGTTCGGCTTGGGGACGAACTCGGCCGCCACGATGTCGAAGATCACGTCGAAATGCTGGTGAATGCCCAACCGGTCGATCACCTGTTCGGCATGTTTGACTGTGCCGTTTGTATAGATCAGCTTGCGCCCCGGCAGGCGCTCCAGTGCAGTGGACAGTTGCAGCGAGGGTTCGACGGGGCCGTAGTCGATGTCATGCACGAAATCCAGAAAGTCGTGCGGGCCCATGCCGTGGCACTGCATCATGCCGTTCAGCGTCGTCCCATAGGTCTGGAAGTAGCTCTTCTGCTTCGCGTAGGCATGCTCCCTGCTGACGCCCAGGAATTCCGACACGAAATGCGTCATGCGCTGGCTGATCTCGGCAAACAGGTCACATTGCGACGGATACAGGGTGTTGTCCAGATCGAAGATCCAGGTGTCCGCGTCGGCCAGAGCGCCGTCGCTGCGCAGGTGCGTGTCCAGATGCTTAACCATATTGCACAAACTGTGGTGTCTAAAGCTGGCCACCGCAAGGCCCGGCAGCATGAAAACCGCGTGAGCCGGAAGCCCCGCCATCAAGCCCAAATTAACCCATGGACCTTACCATTCCCTTGAAAAACAAGGCTCATTGGACAGGCAGCAAGGCCTCGAAAACCCCGCAGCCCATGCAGGAACCAACGCCCATTCCCGCGGCGCTCGGCCCCTTTCCGGGTTCCGTCGTCAAGTTCGACCCGGATGGCCGGCCGGAGGCCTGGAACGGCCTGGGCAGTGCGCTTCTGGAGGGAACGGCGGCCGGCGTGATCGCGCAGCTTCTGGCGACCGCGCGAAACGACGGCGCCGCCGCTGTAGGCCGGGTATCCCTCGGCGCCGGCGAGACGGCACGGCATTTCGAACTGACCTGCCTGCCGCAGCCGGACGGATCGGCCGTGGCGCTTGGCCGGGATGTGACGTTCGACGCGAACGTGGCCGCGGCGCTGTCCGACTCCCGCCAGCGGTACAAGGGCCTGGCCGACCTCGCAGGCGACTTCGCCTGGGAAACCGGGGCCGACGGCCGGTTCTGCTTCATCTCCGCACCCCGCGCGCTGGGCCATGTTGCCGGCGACCTGATCGGCACCGACCCTGCCGATCTGCTGGTCGATCCCGCGGCGCTGCAAGGGCCGTTGCCGTTCCGCGCCGAACGGCCGGTGCGCGACGTCGAAATGTGGGCGACCGCCGAAGACGGCGCGCCTCGCTGCCTCGAGGTTTCCGCCGTTCCGATCGCCCAAGCGGGAACGGGTTTCGCCGGTGCCCGCGGCATCTGCCGCGACGTCACAGAAGCGCGCCGGCGCCATGCGTCCCTGGCCATGCGGTCGCAGGTGACGGGCTACGTCATCGACGCAATCCGCAACGAGGCGACGCCGCGGTCGATGCTGACGGCGGCCAGCCGGGCGTTGGGAAACGCCTTGTCGGCCAGCGCCTGCATCATCCATATCGGCGACACCGCGACCGGGTTTCGCGACGGCGCCTGTTTCGGCGAACGGCCGCCCGATCGCGACGTGACGGCCGTCCTCGCCGGTTTGAGTCCCGGTGCGGAGCCCGGCGATGCCGCGCCTGGCGGGTTCAGGACGCTGGCGCTAGCCACCCGGTTCCGGGACACGGTCAACGGCGCGGTTTCCGCATGGCGGGAGCCCGATCAGCCGCCGTGGAACGACGACGACCGGGCGCTGTTGTCGGCGATCGAAGCGCAGGTCGGCATCGCGCTGCACCAGATCCAGGATCAGGAGTCGTTGGAGAAACTCTCCCGCACCGATCCGTTGACCGGCCTTTTGAACCGGCGCGCGTTCGCCGCCGATCTCTCGCTTGCGCTGGAACGCAGCGTGCGCAACGGCACGCCGGGTGCGCTGATGTATGTGGATCTGGACAATTTCAAGGCCGTCAACGACACGCTTGGCCACGAAGCAGGCGACGCGGTCCTTTTGCACGTGGCCGACCAGCTCGGCCACGCCTCGCGCCGCTACGATCTTCAGGCACGCCTCGGCGGCGACGAGTTTGCGCTGTGGCTGGACAACGCCGACGCCGCCACCGCCCGGGCGCGGGCGGAAAGCCTGCTGCAGGACGCGGCGGCGTTGCGCCAGCGGCCCGCGCGCGCCGACGCGCCGCTTGGCTATTCCATCGGCATCGCGATTTTCGCGCCGGACAGCGACGACGGCCAGACCGCGCTGATGCGCCGCGCCGATCAGGCGATGTACCAGGTCAAGCGCGGCGGCAAACACGCCTATGCGGTTGTCGAACCGCAGACGCGCGGAACCGCGCCATGAAGAACACTCGCGACCGGCAGTTGCCGAAAGACCTGAGCTACGCCCAGTCCAAGCGGCTGGCGCGGGACGAGGATCCGGCGGTCCGCCAGGCGGTGGCAAGCCATCCCGGCGTCAAGCCGGAGGTTCTTTACTACCTTGCCGAGGATACCGATCCCGGCGTGCGCCGCCGGGTGGCCGGCAACGACCGGACCCCGCGCCAGGCCGACCTGTTGCTGGCGCGCGACGAGCAGCCGGACGTCCGCATCGACCTTGCCCGAAAGATCGCCCGCCTGATTCCAGACATGACCCCGGACGACCGGGACGCCGTTTACCGCGCCGCCGTTTCTGTCCTGGAGGTCCTGTGCGAGGATCAGCTTGTGCGGGTCCGCCAGATGATCGCCGAGACGATCAAGACGCTTCCGACGGCGCCGCACCATATCGTCAAGCGGCTGGCGCAGGACCGCGAACCGCGGGTGGCGAGCCCCGTCCTGGCGGTTTCGCCGGTCCTGAGCGAAGAGGACCTGCTGGAGATCATCGGCACCGAACCCGTCCAGCAGGCGCTGGAGGCCATCGCCCGGCGCGACCGGCTGAGCGCGGAGGTATCCGGTGCGATCGTCGACACCGGCGAGCGGTCGGCCATCGCCAGCCTGCTTGCGAACCACAGCGCGCAGATCCGCGAGGAAACGCTGGACACCATTGCCGGCCAGGCCACAGGCGTTCCCGCCTGGCACGCGCCGCTGGTCCGGCGGCCGGCGTTGTCGGCGCGGGTCGCCAACCGCATCGCCGGGTTCGTCGCCCGAACGCTGTTGGTGGAGCTGAGCGAACGCCAGGACCTGGCGCCGGACGTGCTGGCCGCGATCGAAGAGACCGTGACACGCCGCCTGGAGGAGCCTGAGGAGTCCGACGACCCGGCGTTCGAGCCCGACCGGGCCGGAGCCGACAAGGTCGGTGAAAAGGTACGCGCCATGCAGCAGGACGGCACGCTGGACGCCGCGGCAATCGAACAGGCGCTGGACCAGGACGACAAACCCTTCGTCATGCGCGCGCTGGCTGCACTGGCCGACCAGGAGGCCGACGTCGCCGCGAAGATCATTGCCAACCGCTCGTCCAAGGGCATGCTGGCCCTGACCTGGAAGGCCGGCCTGTCGGCACACCTCGCCACCCAGCTTCAGGCGCGCCTTGCCGGGCTCAAACCCGCCGAGATTCTGTATCCGACGGACGACGGCGGCTATCCGATGCCCGACGACGGGCTGGAATGGCAGCTGGAATTCTTCCGCGACCTCTAAGCCAACCCGCACTGCTTCAGCCACACCCCCTTCGACAAGCTCAGGCCAGGCTTCCGTGACGGCGGCTGCGCCGCCTCCTCAGGGTGAGGGGGTGGGCTGTGCGTTAAGCTTCAGAATAATGCCTCATGCTGAGGAGCCTCGCCGTCAGGCGGGGCGTCACGAAGCATCTGGCTGCCGAGTGGCTCAGCTCCTGCGGATCAGGGTGCCGGAGCCGTGCTCGGTGAAGATTTCCAGAAGGATGCCGTGCGCAACCCGTCCGTCGACGATTACCGCGGCGTCGACGCCTTGCTTGACCGCGTCGATGCAGGTTTCGACCTTGGGGATCATGCCGCCCGACAGCGTCCCGTCCTGCATCAGCTCGGCCGCTTTTGCCAGGCTCAGGTCCGGGATCAGCTGCTGGGACTTGTCCATCACGCCTGCAACGTCGGTCAGCAACAGCAGGCGCCGCGCGCGGGTCGCGGCGGCAAGCGCGCCGGCTGCGGTGTCGGCGTTGATGTTGTAGGTGTGACCGTCTTCCGCAAAACCCACCGGCGCGACCACCGGAATCAGGTCCGAGGCGGTCAGCACGTCCAGAACGCCCGGGTCCACGGCGGCCGGCTCGCCGACGAAACCCAGATCCAGAACCTCTTCAATGTTGGAGTTGGGATCCTTCTTCGTGCGGGTGAGTTTCTTCGCCCGCAAAAGGTTGCCGTCCTTGCCCGACAACCCCACGCCGCGACCGCCGGCTTCCCCGATCGCCGCCACGATCCGTTTGTTGATCTGGCCGCACAGCACCATCTCGACGATTTCGACGATGCGGGAATCGGTCACCCGAAGGCCGTCGACGAATTCCGTTTCGATCTTCAGCCGCTCCAGCATCACGCCGATCTGCGGGCCGCCGCCATGCACGACGATCGGGTTGATGCCGACCTGTTTCAACAGCACGACGTCGCGCGCGAACATCTTTGCAAGGGCGGGATCGCCCATGGCGTGGCCGCCATACTTGATGACCAGCGTCGCGCCGGTGTAGCGGCGCATATAGGGCAAGGCTTCGGTCAGGATTCCTGCCTGCGCCAGCCACTCGCGCCGTTGCTTTTCTTTCATGTCGGTCATCGGTCGGTCCCTGCGCAAACAGACGGTCGCAAACGCCGCGCGGACCTTAAACCAACGGCTCCGGTTCCGCCAGCGTCGCCAGAAACGCGCGCAGTTCCGCAATTCCGGTGCCCTTCTGCGCGCTGGTCGCCAGCACGTCCGGGCGCGCCGCCGCGCGCGTCTTCATTGCCGACCGCACCGCATCGCTTAACGCTACCAGCGCGCCCGCCTTCACCTTGTCGGCCTTGGTCAGCACGATCTGGTACGAAACGGCGGCCTCGTCCAGCATGTCCATCAGTTCCTCGTCCGACGGCTTGATCCCGTGGCGGGCGTCGATCAGAAGGCAGAGGCAGCGCAGCTCGACACGGCCGCGCAGGTAGTCGCGGATCGGCCGGTTCCACTGCGAGATCTCGCCCTTCGGCGCTTTCGCATAGCCGTAGCCGGGCATGTCGACGATGGTCAGGCGTCCGCCCAGATCGAAGAAATTGAGCTGGCGCGTGCGGCCGGGCGTGTTCGATGTCCGGGCCAGCGTGCGCCGCCCGGTCAAGGCGTTGATCAGGCTGGACTTGCCCACATTGGACCGTCCGGCAAATGCGACCTCGCTGGCGCCATCCAGGGGAAGCTGGTCCAGCCGCGCAACGCCCAGGCGGAAATCGCACCGCTGTGCGAACAACAGCCTGCCCGCCTCGATCGCGGCATCGTCGAATTCAGGCATTGAGGGGGCGCCTGCGGGCTCCGGCTCAGGCGCCGCGGCTGAAAATCGAAACCTTGACGCCCATGCGGCTCATGATGACCCATTGCTGGATCACCGACAGCAGGTTGTTCCAGGCCCAATAGATCACCAGTCCGGCCGGGAAACCGGCAAGGAGGAAGGTGAAGAACAGGGGCAGGAACAGGAAGATCTTCGCCTGAACGGGGTCCGGCGGAGCCGGGTTGAGGCGCTGCTGCACGAACATGGTGGCACCCATGATGATCGGCCAGATGCCGATATTCACCACCGCCAGGATGGCCGGCACCTTCCAGTCCACCAGGCCGAACACGGTCAGCATGCCCAGCGGGTCGGGCGCGGACAGGTCGTGAATCCAGCCGTAGAACGGCGCATGCCGCATCTCAATGGTGACGAACAGCACCTTGTACAGCGCGAAGAAGACCGGGATCTGGATCATGATGGGCAAACAGCCCGACAGCGGATTGACCTTCTCTTTCTTGTACAGCTCCATCATTTCCTGGTTCAGGCGCTGCCGGTCGTCGCCGTACTTTTCTTTCATCTCCTGCATGATCGGCTGCAGCTTCTTCATCTTGCTCATCGACTTGTACGACTTGTTCGCAAGCGGGAAGAAAATCAGCTTGATGCAGACGGTCAGCGCCAGGATTGCCAGCCCGAAATTGCCGAGCTGCGAATTGAACCAGTCGATCGCATAGAAAATCGGCTTGGTCAGGAAATAGAACCAGCCGAAATCCACCGCCAGGTCGAAGCGCTGGATGCCGTAGATCCGTTCATAGTCGTCCAGCAGCCGCACGATCTTGGCGCCGGAGAACAGACGGTTGGTCATCTCCTTCTCGGCACCCGCCGGGACTGTCACCGTCGGCGCCAGGAAATCGGCCTGGTACTTGTCGGTCGCGCCGCGCGCGCCGGCCGAGAAGCTGGTCTTCAGCGGCACGTCCTGATCGGGCAGCAGCGCCACCAGCCAGTATTTGTCGGTGATGCCAAGCCAGCCGCCGGTCGTTTCGTTGCGGATCCGCCCGGCCTCGCGCAGGTCGTCGTAGTCGATCTCGCTGAGGGTTTCGTCGAAAACACCCAGCAGCCCTTCATGCAGGATATAGAAGCCCGACACATCGGGCGTGCCGGTCCGCGATACCAACCCGTAGGGCGCGACGCTGACGGGACCGCCGCTGTTGTTGCGGACCCGCTGGGTAACCGAGAAAAGGTAGAAATCGTCCAGCGTGTAGATCTGCTCGAACGTCACGCCCTCGGGACTGGTCCAGCTCAGGGTCAAGGGCACGCCCGGTGTCAGGGTCTCGGCGTCCGCAGTCCAGACCGTTTCGCTGTTGGGCAGCGACGTGCCTTCGCCGATCCAGCCGAATTCGGCGTAATAGGGTTTCGTCGATCCCGTCGGTTCCAGCAGCACGATGTTCGGGCTGTCCGGCTCGACCGTCTCGCGGTAGGACAGCATGGTCAGATCGTCCAGGCGCGCACCTTGCAGCGAGATCGAGCCGGTCAGGCGCGATGATTGGATCTCCACCCGCGGCCGGGCCGACAGCGCCTGGGAACGTCCCAGCCGTTCCTGCTCGGCGTCGGTGGCCGCGCCGGGCAGTTCAACGCCCAGCTCGGGTCCCTGCGCCGGCTGTTGAATCGGTTGGCCGTCCTGTCCCGTCGCCTGGGCTTGTTCGGCAGCCTCGCGCTCCTGCTGAGGCTCCTGCGGCGCGACATACAGGAACTGCCACCCGAACAGGATGGCCGCCGACAGCGCGATAAAAATGATCAGGTTGTTCTTTTCCATCGGCTAAGTCCGCTCGGGCCGTGGCAACCGGCCATGGTGATGATCGTGGTCGCACCCGGCCTCGCGGGCAGGAACCGGGTCGTAGCCCCACCCTCCCCAGGGGTGGCAACGCAACAGGCGCCAAATGGCCATACCGCTGCCGCGGATCGCGCCGTGTCGGGCGACCGCCTCCATCGCATAGTCGCTGCAGCTCGGAAAGAATCGGCAGGCCGGCGGCAGCACCGGCGACAGCACCAGCCGATAGCAGCGGATCACGGTGTGCAGGATGACAGCGGCGGGACTCATGTAGGGTTCGGTTCCATCTTTCGCGGGGGACCGGAACGACCGGGTCCTAGTTTCCTTCTTCCTGCCACAGCCGCAGCCGCCTGAGCGCCGACCCCAAGTCCTCCAACAGCGCCCCGTAGGGCCGCCGGACCGTCTGCGCGCGCGCGATCACGACATAGTCGTGCGCGCCCTTTGCGTGCGCCGGCATGACCGTCTCCACCGCGCTTCGCAGCCGCCGCCGCGCCCTGTTGCGCTCAACGGCATTGCCGACCTTTTTCGAGGCAGTGAATCCGACGCGAAGCGGAAGGTCCGTCGCGCAACGCGGCCTGGCCTGCAGCACCAAGCCGGGTGCCGCCGCAGACCGGCGCGCGCCCGCAACACGCAGAAACTGGGCCCGCCGGGTCAATCGCTGAACAGCGGCCCGCACGGGAGGCTAGGCCGACAGACGCTTGCGGCCCTTTGCGCGACGACGGGCAAGCAGCTTGCGCCCCGCCTTGGTCGCCATACGCGCCCGGAAGCCGTGACGCCGCTTGCGCACAAGTCGGCTGGGTTGAAATGTGCGTTTCACCTGTTTTCTCCAGACAGACTGCTCCCCGGCAACGAGCGATTGCGACCGAAATCAGCCCGGCACGGGAAAACGACGCCGCTGTATAGAGCCTGCACAAGGCCAAGTCAACGCGGCCTACGCGGACCGTTTCTGCCGCCTTTTCGGCGCGGTCCGGCGCCGCGGTAGTGGGCGTCAAATCGACGCTCCATCAAGGATTGGGTAGGCCCCACGCTCTACCCTGGGATCCCGGCGATCAACTCCCTCTCACAGATCAGTGTAGTGCGGTGCGCCGGCCCGCGTATTACTAAGGTGACAGGCCAGCGGTCCTGGGGAAAAGCGTGCGACAAGACGAAACGCAAAACACACCGCCAAGCCCCGGCGGCGTGGAGAGGAAAAAACCGCGCTTTTCAGCAGCCCGCATGCTGCCACTGGCGGTTCTGGCCGTAGGCTTTGCCCTGGCCATTGCTTTCGACCTGCATCATTTCCTGAGTTTCGAGGCCCTGAAGGAAAACCGGCAATGGTTACTCCAGCAGGTCGATCAGCATGCGGTTGTAACCGCCTTGGTCTTCGTCGCGATCTACACGCTGGTGGTGGCCTTTTCGGTGCCCGGCGCCTCCTTCATGACGATCGCCGGCGGATTCCTGTTCGGCCAGGCGCTGGCGACAGCTTATGTCCTGGTGGGCGCCAGCGTCGGCGCCTGCATCGTCTTCCTCGCGGCAAAGACGGCGGTTGGCAACGTGCTGCACGAGCGGGCCGGGCCGTGGCTGCAGAAGATGGAGGCTGGTTTCCAGGAAAACGCCTTCAATTACCTGCTCGTGCTTCGCCTGATCCCGCTGTTCCCGTTCTTCGTCGTCAATCTGGTGCCGGCCATCCTGGGAATGCGCCTGGCGCCCTATTTCCTGGCAACCGCAATCGGGATCATTCCCGGCACATTCGTCTATGCGGCGGTCGGGGCCGGTCTGGGCAGCATTTTCGATTCCGGCGACGCCTTCACGACGAAGGGGATCCTGACGCCGAAAATCGTCACCGCGCTGATCGGGCTGGCGGTGCTGTCACTGCTGCCGGTCATCTATAAGAAACTAAAAGCTTCAAAGGCTTGAGAGCCCCTTGCAACCTCATTTCGATGCTATAGGTTTTAGGCGGTCCGGCCGCCTCAGCCGCGGCCGGCGAATTGGGAAAGCAAGGGCAATGCACAGTCTCTCGGCCCGGCTGCTGGTCCTGACAATCTTCTTCGTGATGGTGGCCGAGATCCTGATTTTCGTTCCCTCGGTGGCCCGGTTCAGGTCCGACTGGCTGACCGAAAAGCTGGAATCGGCGCATCTGGCGATCATCGCCATCGACATGACGCCGGAATTCATGGTCAGCGAAACGCTGAGCATGCAGCTGCTCGGCGCAATCGACGCGCGCGGCATCTTCGCGCGGCGCGGCGGCGCCAAGCTGATGGTGGTCGAAGACATGCCGGCGCCGATCGACGAGACCTTCGACCAGGAAGTGGAAGGCACCTGGGACAAGATCCGCGAGGCGCTGTTGGCGCTGGGGCGGCCCGGCTCTCCGCGGGTGGTGCGCGTCGTCGGCCCGGCGCCGCAGGACAACGCGGTCCAGATGGAGGTCGTCTTCGACGAGCAGCAACTGAGCGGCGCCCTGATCGACTTCGCGGGCCGGATCTTCCTATTGTCCCTGGTCATATCCATGATGACCGCCACGCTGGTCTTCGTTTCGCTCCAATGGCTGCTGGTCCGTCCAATGCGCCGCATCACCGAGAACATGATCGGCTTCCGCGAGGATCCGGAAGACGAACGCAAGGTGATGCAGCCGACCCACCGGCAGGACGAGGTCGGCGTGGCCGAGGAGGAGCTGGCCGGCATGCAGCGGGCCCTGCGCCAGGCCCTGCGCCAGCAGGAACACCTCGCCGCGCTGGGCACGGCGGTCGCCAAGATCAACCACGACCTGCGCGGTATCCTGTCGACGGCATTGGTGGTGTCCGACAGGTTGGAGAACTCCGACGACCCTGACGTACGGTGGATCACGCCGACGCTGCTCTCGTCCATCGACAGGGCCGTCCATCTGTGCGGCGAGATCCTGGACTATGCCGGACCGAAGAGACTGGAGACCACCCGCGACCGCTTTGCGCTGAGCGACCTGGTCGCAGACGTGGCCCGGGAAATCGATACCCTGACTGACGGCAAAACCTGCGTGCTGAGCGGCGTCGAGGCCGGGCTGGAGATGAAGGCGGACCGCGAGCAGATTTCCCGGGTGCTTGGAAACCTGGCCCGCAACGCTGCCCAGAACGGCGCCCGCACGATCCAGATCGACGCGCGGCACAGGAACGGCGAGATCCAGATCGACATTGCCGATAACGGCCCGGGGCTGCCGGCCAAGGCGGTGGAAAACCTGTTCAAGCCTTTCTCGGGCTCGGCCCGGGCCGGCGGCACGGGACTTGGCCTGGTGATCGCCCGGGAACTGGTTCACAATCACGGTGGCGACCTCGTTCTTCTTGAATCGGGCGAGTCGGGCGCCGTCTTCAGGATCACCTTGCCGGTATCCCAATAGCGGCCGCACCTCACAGCCGAACACATGGCATCACAGGGCGGTGAGCCCCCCTCGCGACCGCGTTCGGCTGTGCTTACCTTTCATGGCAAGCCCCCCTAGGCACGGACGGCTGTCACACCCCACCCCTGTTGACCCCTCGACAGCCGTCCGTTTTCCTGAACCCGTCGGGGGGTCATCACCATCCTTGCCGACCAAGAGGAGATGCCATGATCCGGCTATCGATGCTCGGCCTCGTCGCGTTTCTGTTGCTGCCGATGACGGCTTCGGCGGCGCCCAGCGCGGATCTTTGGGAGCGCTGGACAGCGCACGATGGGACCGCGACCACGCAGGTGGATCACGGCGCCTGGGACGACTTCCTGGCGCGCTATCTCCGGACCGGCAAGGACGGGATCGCCCGCATCGACTACGGCGCTGTCTCCGATACCGACAAAGGCGCGCTCGCCGCCTATCTCGCCGCGCTCGCCGGCACGCGTGTGAGCGGTCTCAGCCGTCCGGAACAGCAGGCGTTCTGGATCAACCTCTACAACGCGCTGACCGTGCAGGTGATCCTGGACCACTATCCGGTGGACTCGATCCGCGACATCGACATTTCACCGGGGTTCTTTTCTGACGGCCCCTGGGGCAAGAAGCTGATTGCCGTCGAGGGCGAGACGGTCAGCCTGGACGATATCGAACACCGGATTCTCCGGCCGATCTGGAAGGACGCGCGGATCCACTATGCCGTGAACTGCGCATCGATCGGCTGTCCCAACCTTCAGGACCGGGCCTTCACGGCCGACAATACCGAGGCGCTTTTGGACCGCGGCGCGCGCCTATGTCAACCATCCCCGCGGCGTCAGCGTCGAGGCGAACAAGCTCACCGTGTCCAGCATCTACAAATGGTTCAAGGCCGACTTCGGCGGCTCGGATGCCGGCGTGATCGCGCATCTGAAGAGCTTTGCGGAGCCGGACCTGAAGGCGGCCCTGGCCGGGGCCAGGCGCATCGATGCGGACCGCTACGACTGGACCCTGAACCAGTGACCCGTACCAGGCGCGGCGCGGTTCAGTCCAGGGCCAGCGTCAGCGATTTCAGGTAGGCGGTTTCCGGCAGGCTCGGATGGACCGGGTGGTCCGGCGCAGCACCTGCGGCGCGCAGGATCCGCCCTTGCCGGCCGGTATCGCCAAGGCCGCGCGCGACCTGCTCAGCGAAGGCGTCGGCCGAAACGTTGTGCGAACAGGACGCGACGAAGAGGATTCCGCCGGGAGCGACCAGCGGCACAGCCAACCGGACCATTTTACGGTAGCCGCGCAGACCGGCGTGCAGGTTCTTCTTCGACTTGACGAAGCTTGGCGGGTCGACGACCACGACGTCCCGGATCGCCTTCTCGTCTGCCAGGCGCTGCATCTCCGCAAACGCATCGGCCTTCTCAAAGCGGCACCGTTCGGCGACACCGTTCTGGCGGGCCGCCTGTCCGGCCAGGTCCAACGCCGCGGCCGATCCGTCGATGCCCAGCACGTCCGCCGCGCCTGCCACGGCCGCCTGGACCGCGAAGCCGCCGGAATAGCAGTAAACATCCAGGACGCTGCGGTCCCGCGCCAGACCGGCGATGAAGGCGCGGTTCTCGCGTTGATCGAAGAACCAGCCGGTCTTCTGACCGCTGCCGGGCGCCGCGAAAAACGCCACGCCGTTCTCGGTCACGGGCAACCTGGCGTCGCCGTCGCCGCGAACGACTTCGACCGCGCTGTCCAGGCCCTCCAGCGCCCGCATCGGGCTGTCGTTTCGCAGGATGACGGTGTCCGGCGCCACCACCGCATCCACCGCCTCAAGCACCGCGGCGCGCCGCGCCTCCATGCCGGCGATGTTCAGCTGCAGCACCAGGGCGGCCCCGAAACGGTCGACGATCAGGCCCGGCAGCCCGTCCGCCTCCGCATGCACCAGGCGATAGAACGGCGCGTCGAACAAACGGTCGCGCAATGCAAGCGCCCGTTTCATCCGGTCCGCAAAGAAATCCACCCCGATCTCGGCATCCGCCCGGCGGGTGAAAAGGCGCGCGGCGATCAGCGGGCGATGGCTGTAGCAGGCGGTGCCCAGACGCTCGCCGGAATCCGCCACCACCGTAACCAGCGCGCCGGGGGACAGCGTCTTCAGCGCCTTCGGTTCGGCAACCTCGTTGGAATAGACCCATGGATGGCCCGCCTTGAGCCGTTTGTGCCGGCCCGGCTGCAGCCTCAGTTCGGGATGCTGTGCCATGGGTGCGCAGCATAGAGACGGCGCGGCGGCAATCAACCGACGCCGTTGTCCTATTCGCCCATCGCCACGCCTTCGCGGCGCGGGTCGGCGCCGCCGCGCAAGGTTCCGTCCTCCAGGATCTCGATCACATGCAGACCGCTGGTCAGTTGCCGGATGTCGAATTCGTGCCCCAGCGCGCCCAGGTCCGACATCAACGCCTCTGCTGCGGTGCCCTCTTCCAGATCGGTCTTGCCGTTGCGGTTGACCACGTGGCCCATGTCGACCGTGGTCTGAGCGTCCATGTCCCAGTCGATCATGGCGACGATCGCCTGGGCGACATAGTTGATGATACGGCTGCCGCCGGGCGAGCCGACAACGGCGCGGACGGTACCGTCCGGCCTGAATACGATGGTCGGCGCCATCGAAGACCGCGGCCGCTTGCCCGCCTGGATCCGGTTTGCCACCGGAACGCCGTCGCGCGCGGCCCGGAAAGAAAAGTCCGTCAGCTGGTTGTTCAACAAGAAGCCGTTCACCATGACCCGGCTGCCGAAGCCGCTTTCGATCGACGTGGTGACCGATGCGGCGTTGCCAAAGGAATCGACCACCGAGATGTGCGAGGTCGACGGCAGTTCCAAGGCATCGTCGGGCGCCAACAGGCCGGCGCGCCGGTCCGGCGGCTGGCCCGCCGTTGCCTTGCCGATCGAACGGTCGGTCCTGATCAGGCGCGATCGCTTCTTCAGATATGCCTGGTCGATCAGGCCCGCGGACGGGACGTCGACGAAATCCGAATCGGCCATGTAAAGGCCGCGATCGGCGTAGGCCAGCCGCGCCGATTCCGTGAACAGGTGCCAGGCCTTCGGCGATTCCGGCCCCAGCTTGGCAAGATCGAACCTGTCAAGCTGGCCCAGGATCATCGCAACGGTCAGCCCGCCGGAAGACGGCGGGCCCATGCCGCACACTGCGTGCTTGCGGTAGATCCCGCACACCGGCGGCCGCCGCTTGGCCTGGTAGCTGGCAAGGTCGGTCAGGTTCAACAGGCCCGGATTCCGCGACACGTCGCGGACCGCCTTGACGATCGCCCGCGCGATCGCACCGGTGTAGAAGGCATCGGCGCCCTGATCGGCAAGCGTCCGCAGCACAGCCGCATAAGACGGGTTCCGCAACACATGGCCGACCGGCCAGGGTTGGCCGTTGCCGTCGTAGAAATAGGCCGCGGCCTGGGGCAGCGTCTTCAGGAAGCGGTCCTTGCTGACCAGGCTGTGCAGGCGCGGCGAGACCGCAAACCCCTGCTCGGCCAGCGCGATGGCCGGCGCGAACAGGTCCGCCCAGTCCAGCTTGCCGTGGTTCTTGTGCGCCAGCGCCAGCATTCGCACCAGGCCCGGCGTTCCCACCGACCGCCCGCCGACGACCGCATCCCAGAACTTCAACGGCTGGCCGTCCGGTCCCAGGAACAGGTCCGGACCCGCCGCTGCAGGCGCGGTCTCCCGCCCGTCGTAGGAGGCAAGCGTGCGCCGTTCGTTGTCCCAGTAAAGCGCGAACGCACCGCCGCCGATGCCGGAGCTTTGCGGTTCGACCAGCCCCAGGACCAGTTGCACCGCAATCATCGCGTCGACGGCGCTGCCGCCGCGCTTCAGGATGCCGAAACCGGCTTCGGACGCCAGCGGATTGGCCGCAACCACCATGAACCGTTGGGCCGTGACCGCCTGTTTTTCGGTCCGTCCCGACGGCGCTTCGGGTGCCGGCGCCTGCGCCCAGGCGGCACCTGTCCAGGCCGCCAGCAAAAGGGCAAGCCCGATTGCCCGAAGCAAGGAATGCGGGCGCGCTTTGTTGGTCATGCGCGCGATTATAAGGGGCGCCCCCCGCGATGCAAAGCGGGTTCGACGCGGTGCGTCGTCAGGCCCGGGCGATCTGCTTCCGCAGCTGAACCGCGTCGGCGGAATGCCCTTCGCGCGAGAAACGGCCGAAGGTTAGATTGGGATTGACGACCATTGCCGGCACGTCCTGCGACACGCTGACACGGATCGCGCCGCAATGCTTGTCGTCGGCCAGCCGGTTTATCACCTCGATCAGGTCGCGGCCCGCGTCGTCGCGGCCACACACGTCGGCGGCGATGAAGTTCTCGATCGCCAGCACCTTTCCGTCGGCCAGGTCGTGCTCGATCCGGTAGGCGAAGAGACCGTGCAGATAGCCCTGGGTATCGACGGCCGCGAGAATCCCGGCGTCGGCACCGCCGCCGCTCATCGCATCCACGTACTCCAGCCACATCTCCAGGGTCAGTCCGGGACGCAGCGTGTTAACCAAAGGATAGGCCTGTGGCGCTCGGTCGCGGGCCAATCTGATGATGGAATGGCGATGACGCATTGACCGGCGGCGCCTGGGAACAGTGAGAAAAAGCATGGCTCAGCCTATGGCCGACCCTTTACAACGGCGTTGACCTATGTCAAGGCCAGCATTCACAGTACCCTTGGCGCGTGACGTGTGCAATAGTTGCCGTCGCAGGCAGGAAGAATGGGCACAGAAAAGGCATGATTAAGAAGGATTCGAGCGACGCGGCCGCAAGGAAGGGCGTGGATCTGAGCCTCGCCCCGAAGTCGTCGCCCTATCTGAAATCGAACCCCTGCGCCGCCTGTAACATGCGCGACCTGACGTTGTGCAGCGTGTTGAGCGACAGCGAACTCGATCACCTTAACAACATCGTCAGCCAGGTCGAATATGACAGCCACGCACCGGTGATCGACGAGGGCGAACCGGCCGGTTCGCTGTTCAACGTGACCGACGGGGTCGTCAAGCTGTTCAAGTTGCTGCCCGACGGGCGGCGTCAGATTACCGGCTTCCTGTTCCCCGGCGATTTTCTCGGCATCGCCATGAACGATACCTACGCCTATTCGGCGGAATGCGTGACGCCCACGAAACTCTGCCGCTTTCCGCGCCGCGCCTTGGAACGGCTGCTGGAAGAATTCCCGCACATGGAAAAGCGCCTGCTGGGCCTCGCGTCCAACGAGCTGGTCCAGGCGCAGGACCAGATGGTCCTGTTGGGCTGCAAGACGGCCAACGAAAAACTGTGCTCGTTCCTTTTGACGCTGGCGGCGCGGTCGCGCGAGCGCGGCGAGGACGGCCACGTCATCATGCTGCCGATGAGCCGGGCCGATATCGGCGACTATCTGGGCCTCACCACGGAAACCGTCAGCCGCACCTTCACCAGCCTGAAGAGCAGCAATGTGATCCGGCTGAAGGAAGGCGGCCATGTCGAGCTGTCCGACCTTGATCTTCTCGAGGATCTGGCTGAAGGGGCGTGACCGCCGGCCTCCCATTCGATTCCATTTCCCAGCGCGTGACCGAGGCAACGGACGACCTGGTCGCGCTGACCCAGGACCTGATCAGAATCCCGACCGTCAACCCGCCCGGCGACGCCTACGGTGCGTGCTGCGATTATTTGGGCCAGCGCCTGGAAGCGCGCGGGTTCGAAGTTTCCTATCTGCGGGCCGAGGGCGCCCGGGGCGATTCCGACGCCTATCCGCGGACCAATATGATCGCGCGCTTCGACACCGGGCGACCGGGCCCGTGCGTCCATTTCAACAGCCATATCGACGTGGTCGAACCCGGTGCCGGCTGGACCCGGGAGCCGTTCGGCGCGGAAACTGCGGACGGAAAGATCTACGGACGCGGCGCCTGCGATATGAAAGGCGGGCTCGCTGCGTCGATCGTCGCGGCGGAAGCCTTGATCGACACGGTCCCCGACCTTCCCGGTGTGATCGAGATTTCCGGCACCGTCGATGAGGAAAGCGGCGGCTATGCCGGCGTCGCCTGGCTAGCGGAACGCGGTTATTTCTCCAGGCCCCGGGTCGACCACGTGCTGATCCCCGAACCGCTGTATAAGAACTGCGTCTGCCTCGGCCACCGCGGCGTCTGGTGGGGCGAGATCGAGATGCACGGCCGCATCGCGCACGGCTCCATGCCGTTCCTGGGGACGTCCGCGATCCGCGGCATGGCCGACTTCCTGGCGCGGGTGGAGAACGACCTGCTGCCCGCCCTGAACCAGCGCCGGACGAGGATGCCGGTGATCCCCGAAGAGGCGCGCCAGTCGACCCTAAACATCAATTCGCTGCACGGCGGCGCCGCCGAGGAGCCGCCCGATACCGACCGGCTCCCGGCGGCGCTGGTCGCCGATTCCTGCCGGGTCGTGCTGGACCGGCGATACCTGATGGAGGAGACCCGCGCGGAAGTCGTCGGCGAAATCGAACAGCTGCTGGACAAGACCAAGGCGGCGCACCCCGGCATCGACTACAAGGTCCGGGAAATGTGGTCGGTCGACCCGACCATGACCGATCCCGCAGCACCGGTGGTCCAGGCCGTTTCCGCCGAGATTGAACGGGTGCTTGGCGCGCCCGCCCGGCATGTCGCCTCGCCCGGAACCTACGACCAGAAACATGTCGTCCGGCTGGGCCAGCTGAAGGACTGTATCGCCTACGGTCCCGGCATCCTGGAACTGGCGCACCAGCCGGACGAATACATCGTCATCGACGACATGGTGCAGTCGGCCAAGGTGATGGCCGCGGCGACCTGGCGGCTGCTGCACGGCGACGCCGGCGCGGCACCGGCCGATCCCGGCTTTTAGAGCATGATCGACTTGGTCAGAGTCGTTCCTTTTCTAGGGCGCGGCTTTTGTTCCCTTCTCCCCAGAGGGGAGAAGGTGGCCCGAAGGGCCGCATGAGGGGGTTACGATGTCGGCCGGCACCGGAACCC
>Ga0209783_1000157_pt1 | contig 21079 bp, 25 predicted proteins | sample WorMetfiPIANOSA1_FD_187395 | JGI IMG/M metagenome (GOLD analysis project Ga0209783, IMG submission 187395) | Marine gutless worms symbiont microbial communities from Max Planck institute for Marine Microbiology, Germany - Olavius filocauda... | ecosystem: Host-associated > Annelida > Digestive... | reverse complement strand
ATCGGCTTCTACAATGCGATGCGGCTACATTCGACGCTGGGATATCTCAGCCCGATTAATTATGAAAAAGAACAATTAAACAATGCTGCTTAAAACCGTGTCCGTTTTTACTGGACCACTACAATTGCTGGGTCAGGATAGAAAAAGGCTCCGGACGCAACGGCCCCACGAAAGCAATCTGGAGGCTGCGCACTTTGCGCTCTTCCGGGACCAGGGCACGCATGGCCTTCAGGGCCAGGGCCCCGATCAACCCACCGTATCCGGCCCGACCCTGCATCCAATCTTCCGGCACTGTCAATGGTGAAGACGCGGTTGTCTTTTCTGCCAGGTCCAACAGCGTTGCAAACGTAGTATCAGGCATACCCGGGTTCCTCAAAGTTTACTTCTGGATTGAAACGTTGCGGTGAAAACATCTCTAAATCGAAAGCCGGCGGCATATCCGTCATCAGGTCCGCCAGTATTTCTCCCAATACAGGCGCAAACTTGAAACCGTGACCGGCCAGGGCAGCCCCGAAAACCTGCTGCGAACCGGGTTTTCGACACAGATAGAAATGACCGTCAGAAGTCATGTTGTAGAGACACACATCGGCGGAAATGGAGTATTTTTCAAGTCCGGGCAGGAACTTAGCCAACACCTGGACGATCTTTGCGGTCTCATCCTGGTTAACCTCACGATCGAGTGACTCGGGGTCACAGTCTGCCAGCCCATTATGAAAAGCTGCCTTGAGCCGTGTCTCGGCACCTGACGCCGGCAGGGTGTAAAATTCTCGATAACCAGTCTGGCTCCCGTTACTATTTTCCTGCGGCACCTGCCAGAAATTGACCGGGAAGCCTCCCAACTGCAAAGCCCTGTTTGGCGAGACGTCAGTCCAGTGCACCGGCACCCGTTTGGGCGTGAGCAATTTTTCCGGCAGGCCGAGCAATTGACCGGTCCAGGCACCGGCCGCTATTAGCAGGCAGCCGGCCGAATAGGTCTTTCGCCGGGTATGCACACGAACGCTGCCGGGCCCTTCTGCCCAACTCTCCACGCTTTCATCATACACCAGTTTGGCACCGGCCTTTTCAGCAGCGTTTAAAAAAGTGCCGATGCTCAATTCCGGAAACACGATGCCGGCCTCTTTTTCCAGGCCGGCGATAAAAGTGTCCGGTGGAGCCAGTTGCGGCCAGCGTTTGCGCACCTCGTCGGCAGTCAGTTGCTCGTGTGAAATCTCGTAGGCCTGCGCACTGGCCAGAAACCCCGCAACGGCCGGGCAGTCCGGTGGACCGATAGTCAGATTGGGCGTTTTGACCAGCAGCATTCGGCCGGATTCTTTTTCCAGCCGCCGCCAAAGTTCCTAGGCACGCTGGGCCATGGGCACATAGGCCGTACCCTCCAGGTAGGCCCGCCGGACACTGCGTGAAGCGCCGTGATGGCTGCCCTGTTGGTGGGGCGGTAGGTGCCTGTCGAGGCCCAGTACCCTGAATCCCCGCCGGGCCAGGGTCATGCAGGTAGCTGCACCAACAGTTCCCAGGCCGGCAATGATGACATCATATGCGGGCATTCACTTAACCGCTGAAAGTGGTCGGTTCAGGCGGGCTAACGACCGGCTTTTGAATCCGATTGCCGAATTGTCACCGAGAAAGCCCGCGCTAACTTCGTACCGCTACTCTTGAATCACGAATGTCGCGGTTTCCAATAACTCTTCATCAGGCCCGAGCACGTTTACTCTCCAAAGACCCGTATCGATGGGTCGGATAGTTTTTGAACTGCTGGTTCGCCACGAGGGTGAAGCACCGATGTTCAAAGTTACCCCGGCTCTTTTTTCACCTTCGAGATACCAGACATGTTTAATCGTGGTTTTTGCCACGGCGCTGGAACGGTTAAAGAAGTAAACTTTACCGACCTCATTCGAAAAAACATCCCCTGCTTCGACCGGTTCGCGGTCCTGGATGCCCTTGCAAATCACCGCCTCGGTAATGGCTATCGGCTCCTGGGCAAACCCGGTTGTCGCCAAAGCTACTGCACACACCGTCAGGATAATTGAGATGCTCGTCTTCATGTTACGCCTCCTTTTTTTCCTTCGCCCATCCTACGCAACATTTACGGTCCTATCGTGCGGCCGGACCGTATTTTTAAACCTATGGTAAGTTTAACTATTCTAAGGGTAGCCCAATCTCAGAAATTGTCAACCTGACAACGTTCTTAGGCTGTCTCGTAGGTTACAACCCGGATAATCCCGATTGTATCTCCACTTCCGGAGGTACAGGCATCTGAAACGGAAATGACCTTGGCAACGCTGTCTCCCGCAATGAAGGTATTGACCTGCTCATCCAGGTTGTTCAGCTCCTGCATGGCATGCATGGCCTTGAGGTTGCCCGTAAATGTTCTGACTTTGATCATGATATTCCCTCCTCTACATATAGGAAACTGGGTGTAAGAAACCCGACGTGTATCTTGTCTTGACTTAAATGATTGATTATCCTACCAATCAGAATAATACAAGCGATCTGATAATCAAGAGCTGTGATTAAAAACAGGTTTATGGCCTCAAAAAAACCGATGAGGACAGAAGTCGGAGGACAGCGGTCAGAAAAAGCTAAAGGCAGAAAAGAGAACGAAAACTAAGCCTGCCGATATCCGACTTCTGGTGTCTGATCTCTGGGTTTAAGAACCGGTCAGAGAGGTGAGTCGATGGCCAGCAAATACCCCTTCTACCCGTCCTTGCCAAGATTGCAAATCAAGGATCCCAGCTTGTTCCTTAATTCCTCATTTCTTGAAAGTGCCGTATACCTATTTTCGTATGCGCGGCGCGTGCATTTCAACAATGCAAAAAAGCAGGTGGATATTCAAACCAAAATGTGGTGGCGCTGGCAGCCGCCGATAAAGTTCCGATACAGCCAGATTGACTATATCGATCTGACCTACCCCAGGGTTTCAAAAAACCAGGACGATCAGGTCACCCAGATTTATACCTTGTGGCTCATCACCCGCCACCCTTCCCAGAAAAGCATTCTGGCCAGGTTCGGTGGTGTTGTGACTCAAAACCCAATATTCCGGAAAGCTGCTGAGATCTGTGCCGAGACGATCTCCGAACAAACCGGTATTCGCTTTGGTTTAAAAAAGAAAGAAGTCCCCCTGGGAGATTTTCAAGATAAATATGTCTGCAAGAAATGCGGCCACCGACTGCATCCGGATTCAGAAGTAATCCTGTGCCGATACTGCGGCGGCAAGGAAATAGAAATAGTGGCCGGGCAGATAGGATGAAGGAAAGCCTGGCGTCAGGAGTCAGGCGTTGGGAGTCAGAACTCTGCGATATATGGCTGATAGAAGTTGAAGAAAATTGTCCTGTCAGAAACCCGACGCCTGACGCCTGACACCTGGACTTTAGCCTTATACCTAACACCTGATCAGTTAACCAAAGGGGGTAACATGTCCATGGACGAAAAAGTATGGGACTTCTTCCAGCAGAACCTGGGATATGATGACGATGAAATGCAGAAATTCAAGGACGATCCCCGGAATACGCACATTTTGAGCAAGGCCGGCGAACTGATGAACAAAACCATCGTGATTGAAGTCGTGGATTCGCACGGCTGCAACAGTCAGCACAAGGCCGGCGACAAGTTTTACCTGGACGGCGCCGGAAACCTCATCTCCAAGCTCTGCCCCAGGCGGATGTGCGCTTTTGCGGTATCTTCATTCGGGCAAGCCGTGTTCGGCATCCACGAGTTATTCTATGCCGGCGCTGATCCCAACAAGATGCATTTCAAAAGATTCGGCTGCAGCGATGTGGGTATCCAGTGCGGCGGCTGGGGGAAGGTGGTGATGGAGATCAGGATGAAGGATAGGGTTTAGGTGGAGGACCGGCCCTCGCTCTACGAGCTACACCAGGCAAGCGGGCGTCGGGAGTCCGGTGTCCGCAAGAGCGAATCTCAGACTCCAGACGCCATGGTTTTCCTTTCGTTTTACACCTTCTATCCAATAACTTTGACATAACGCTTTAGCCCGAGCGAACGTGGAGGATATGAACAATGAAAAAATCGACCCCCGATTATTCATCGCTGGATCGCCCTGAAGTCCTCGCTTTTCTCTTTCATCCCCGCCAGGAATACCCCGGCCAGGCAGCCCCTGGCTCCGCCCGGGACATAAGCATACCGGTTGCCGGCGAAGTGGCCGTAGGCGCACGTTTCCACACGGCGCACCCCGTGGGACCGAATATCCTGTTCTTCCATGGGAACGGTGAGATCGTGGCGGATTATGATGACCTGGGACAGATTTACAATCAAATGGGGGTCAATTTTCTACCCGTGGATTACCGGGGTTACGGCCGCTCCGGCGGCCGACCGACCGTGGCCGCCATGATGCAGGACTGCCATACGATTTTCGAATTTACCCGCTACTGGCTGCGGGACAACCATTATCAAGGGCCGCTGCTGGTCATGGGCCGCTCGCTGGGCAGTGCCAGCGCCCTGGAACTTGCCTGGCAATATCCGGAGCAGGTCGACGCCCTGATCATCGAAAGCGGCTTTGCCTACGTCAAACCACTGCTCCAGTTGCTGGGCGTCAATGTAGCGGCAACAGGCTTCGAAGAGTCCGCGGGTTTTGGGCACCCGGACAAGATCAAGACCTTTGAAAAACCGACCCTGATCATCCACGCCGAATACGACCACATTATTCCTTTTACCGACGGTCAGGCCCTGTTCGATGCCAGCCCGTCGCCGGAAAAGCGCTTTCTGAAAATACCCGGGGCCAATCATAATGATATTTTCATGCGCGGCATGTCAGAATACCTGGCGGCCATAAAGGGTCTGTTGGCGACGCTTTAGTGATAACCATGATCTTGAATAGTTCCAATGGGATCCAGGGGCTGAAAGGATACCGGGTCTGTTTCAAATTCAAGCGCCCGATTGACACTATCACCTGAATTTTGTAGCTTGCGTCTATCCAATCGAAATACATCAATTTTAAAATACGATTAATTATTCGCCAAGCACCCTTTATCGCATGCTGAACGTCTATCTGGTCTGGTCGCAAACACAGTGGGTTTCGGCCCTTTTGTATAACAGGCCGGCCGAATGGCCCGCCATCAGATTCTTCCCTGAAACCTATCCAGGACAACCTTAATCTGAAAGGAGCATCACATGACTTTTTGCCGCAGTATTGCAGTAATTCTATTCGCCTGTTTTTTGAGTGTTGGCCTTGTCGATATTCCCGATGCCGACGCAGCTAGTAAAAGGAAAATCAAAAAGTATAGAAAATGTTTGGAAGCAAACCAGCCAAAGTGTACCGAAATATATTTGGACTGCCCCGACAAACAAAGAGATAGAGAGCTGCAAAAACTCGCGAGCGGGAAAATCAGCCAACCCGAATTCATGGATATTATGGATACTGTGGATCAGAAGTGCTTTCAGGCGTTGGACAGATGCAATGATGGCGTCGACAAAGTGTGTCAGCAGCATTTGAGATAGGAATCAGTTTCCCGACAGCCTGCCCTCTAACGACAACGCTGCAGAAATAAGCGGGGCCAAGTGTTGACTTGACCCCGCTATTTGCCTTGGCAATGCAGAGCAAGTCACGCGCATTTCCATCTGTGCCCCGCTGCCGCCGGACTACAAGCCCACCGGGAAAACAGCCTGTCTGTGCCCTGGCTATAAATACTTACTGCGTCTTCCTGATGTGTCTTTCCAGAACCTGGTTCTCCTCATTAACAATATTTTTGTACAACCTGGTCTCATCTGCGGCGCACGAATTCATACAGCGCTCCAGTTTATTCTTGGGACCGCTGCTGCCTCCGTTGGCCGGTCCCGGACCGAGCTCCCGCGTTTTATATTTGGTCAGCTGGGCCTGCCATTCATCTACGGCTTTAATGCACTTTTCCAATGGTGCCTGGCACCTTTCGCGGTAATCACCCCGGCCACGCAGGCAAAATCTTTCCTGGAGGGCCACTTTCCGAGCGAGTTTCGTCTTGCCCGAAAAATCGATCTGTAATTCACCAGCCTGGGCTTTCATTTGGGTAAAAGCCGCTTCGATCTTGGGCATATTCTTATTTTCCTTGCGGCCCTCGCTATCCTTATTAATACTCTGTATTCTTTTTCTCGCCAGCGCCTGTATTTTTTTGCCGGTACGGACGTCGGTCTTGTACATTTTATTGAATCTTTTTCCGTAGTCTCTGAAAGCAGCGGTATACTTATCTGCACATGTCTTACGGCAGGCATTGATCTGAACCTTGACCCGGTCTCTGATCGCTTCCAGTTCACGCTTGACCTGATCAGGGGTGGAGCCCTCCTTGAGCTTATCCTTGTTCAACCGACACTTCATTATGTAGTTGTCGGCTTTGTCCTGACATTTTACGACCCGCATATGGTTGAGAGGATCCGCATCATCGCAGCGCCGTTCGATCACCCGGCCCACTTCATGATGGCATTGTCCTTGATCTTGGTAAACAGGCCGGCCGAAATAGCGTGACCGGGCATACCGAGCACCAACGTCATTAAAATCACCAAGCTTAGTCCATATTTCTTCTGCAGCATTGCTCTTCTCCTATCTCCATGGGGTTATCACCGTGATCAAAATTGTAAAAATGTCCCAACCTGCTCTATACCGTAGACCTTTTGCGAACCTTCCCTTAAAGGGTAGCATGCCTGTGGAACGACTGACCGGACCTGGCAGTGTTCCCCTGGCATGCAGTCGTGAGATTACAGCTTGTATTTATCTGGTAATTGTTGGAAAGATGTAGAAAACGTAGCAAACCCGAGCCGAAATATCAAATGAACAGCAGAATGGTTCTCGCAGATCTGATTGCCCGTTATCGATCCGGCCACCGGGTCGGAATTCGATACCGCCGTCACCCGCGGTTCAATGCACTTCGCCTGGTGGTCGTTTTATTATTGGCACCCACCGCCTGTTTCGCTGGCTCAGCCACTACCATCAATGAAGCGGTCATCATAAAAGCCGGCACCAATCCGCCGGGTTTAAAATATACCGTTGTCAATAGAACAATTAAGCAGCCGGGCAGGGAACCGGGCAATACCGAGGGCAGCTTCGGCAAATTCATCACGTACCCGGCGGTTACCGATCTGCTCGATAAAGTCCTCGAAAAGAAGATCAATGCCCGGATCGAAGCATTTATCGGTTTGCATGATCTTTTAGCCCGGGAACGCGCGGTCGAGGTAACCTATGCACAGGGACCTGATTTAGGCTGTTGTTTGCAGTTCCACTTCACCCTATTTTCAGAAGGCGGGGCGCACCCATTTACTGCGAAACGGGCCATCGTTCTGAGCCTGGAAACCGACGCGCCATACACCTTGAAGGGTCTCTTCCTGCCTAAGGGCCAGGCGCCATTGCAGCGGTGGATCGTGCAAGGATTGCTGGAGCACTATCAGGCCGGCTTCGTGGATGAATTCCAAGTTGATGAAAGCACGAGTTTCTCTTTTGATGCCGACAATCTCTATTTATACTTCAGTGATTGCGAAGTGTTCAGCTGTTCCGCCGGCCCGGCCGTTATCACCATCAGCCTGGAACTTCTAAGACCGTATATCGATCCCAAGGGTCCCCTGGCCTTTCTTTTATAATCCGACCTGTGGTATAAACAGAAAATTGCGCTAAACCACATCTTTTCCAGTCACTGCCTTCTACATTGAATCAGCAAACGGCTGCCATTCTTTTGTGCGGTGCCCATACCCCCACCCGCCTGAACTATGCATTGTATTTGGAATTCAAACCTGGCCAGGCCCAATCACAATTATAAAACCAAAAGGAGGGAGCAAGCTATGGCTACCTGGATATTCGAACCCGGCCACACAGCCGCCGAATTTTGCGTGCGGCATATGATGGTGACATATGTCCGCGGACACTTTAAAGACGTCCACGGAACCCTCACCTTCGACCCGGACAACCCGCACAATTTTGCGGTTGATGTTACCATCGCGGCCGCGGGACTATCGTCGGGTGAACCCGACCGGGACGACCACCTGAAAAGTGAGGATTTTCTCGATGTTCAAACGTATCCGGAAATTACCTTCAAGGGGAACCAGGCGGAAATAACCGGCGCCCACGACTACACGGTCTCCGGAGATTTGACCCTTCGGGGCGTGACCCGTCCGGCCAACCTGGAGGTGCGCTTTCTGGGCCAGTGGGAAACACCCTGGTGGGAAGGCGACGAGGACAAAGGACCCAAGACCCGGGCGGGGTTCGTAGCTAAAGCCAAAATCAATCGTCACGATTTTGGGGTCAGTTGGAACTCCGAGTTGGAAAAAGGCGGTATTGTGGTCGGCAACATTGTCCAAATCACCATCGATGCCGAAGCGATCTTCGAAAGTGTCTGAACCGGTTTCCCAAGCATCGTCGGAGTGAATGGCGAACAAACCAACCCGGCCGTTGCCCGGTGTCACGCACGCCCATTCCACCGGCTGCAACATACCCTTTTTCAGCCGTGATTAAAAAGAGTGGGAACGCTTTCGTACCACCTGAATCCATTTCCCTGGTAACGGATGCAAAGACGTCGATGGCGATGTTTTCAAAACCGGTATTTTCCAGCAATGTCTCCAGAATCTGCGGCTCAAAACCATTGTGCACATACTGGGCATCCGCGGGATGAAAGTCCCCGTCTTCCGTCACCAGGTCTACCAGGGCGATCTTCCCGCCCGGCACAAGGGCAGCATAAAGATGTTGAAACAGGTCTGCAACGTAATCGATATGATGCAGGGTCAGCATGCTGATGATGACATCGCAGCTATCCGTCGGCAGTGTCCCGGTGTCCAGGGTCTCCTCGATGATATTCACATTGGTTAAATGCTCGGCTTTAATCTTCTCTCTTAAAACCGCCAGCATCGCCTGCGAGGTATCCACAACGGTAATGCGGGACACACTGTCCAGGAATTTCAGGGTCAACAGGCCGGTGCCGCCCCCCAGGTCAACCAAATGCGCATCCGGATGGATGTTCACCTTTGAACAAATCGCGCTGTAGGTATCCCGGGCCAGATCGATCTTCCAGGGAACCTCATCCCAGTCTTTGGCCTTATGCTCATACTGATCGGTCATCATACATTCCTTCAATTAAATACATTTTTCTTAAATCACCCTTTTGGCTTCAGCTATCCCCTGGTCCCGGGTCCGGTTTCCTTTTACGCACGCCGAATTTCAAATCGGTCAGGATGCACAGCCGGGGCAAAAAGAAAAGGTCGGAGATCACGGCCGAGACAATGGCCGTGGCTGAGAGCAGGCCGAAATGGCTCAACCCGTTGTGCTGGCTGAAGGTAAACATCAGGAAGCCGGCCGACAAGATCAGCGATGTGAAGACCATTGCCTGACCCACTTCGCGAAACGTGTGCTGCACCGCCAGCCTGGGCGGTGCGCCGGCCAAAGATTCCATGCGGTAGCGGGATAGAAAGTGAACGGTATCGTCCACGGCGATGCCGATGGCAATCGGCGCCACCAGGAGCGTGTCCAGATCCAGGGCAAAGCCCATAAAGCCCATCGTTCCGAAGGCCACCAGGATCGGAAACAGGTTGGGTACGATACTGATCAGGCCGCCTTTTACCGAACGGAACACGAAGATGAACACAACGGAAATAACCCCCAGGGCCAGGGAGAAACTCTTGATCTGCGACCAGGAAACCACGTCGGACAGTTTCATGAACAGGGCAAACACACCGGTTATCTCTACCCGCAGATTCGGATGAGCGGCTTGCAGGGGCGCCACGATCGCATCGATCTTGGCCTGCACCGCGCCCATGAAGGGAATATATTCATACGAACCCCGGTTGCGGATGCGGACCGAAATCCGGGCATTGGCGTAATCGTCGGTCACCAGCTTAACCCGGTCCTCCGGGGCCGCCCCCTCGAACAGCAGCAGCGTCTGGGCCAGCTGCGGCCGGGTGGCCGGAATCAGATACATTTCCCGGCGGTCTTCGTTAAGGGCCTGGTAAGATTCTTTGGCCGCATTGGCCAAAGAATAGGTGCTGACAACCAGGTGGTCGTGTTCGGTCTCCAGGTAGGCCTGCAGGGCATCCATGGCGGCCAGTACCCGGGGGGACTTGAGCCCGTCCGTTTCACCGGTCTCCACCAGGATTTCCATGTCCATGGTGCCCCCGATGTTTTCCTCCACGGCATCCATGTTCTGGCGGATGGGGTTGCGGGTGCTGATCAACTGGCCCATGTTGGTGTCGACCTTGATCAGGGTCACCCCCCAGGCAAAAAAGATCGCCGCGCCGAGAAAGGCCAGGCTGACCGTCCCCGGCGCTTTGTAGACCAGGGGTTCCGCCTTGCGGATAACGCGCTGGACCAGGTGGTGCTGGTAACGTTTCCGGCCGCGTTGATTGGCACCCAGGCCGTGGGGCATCATCAGCGGCAGAATCAACAGGGTAAAGACAAACGCCAGAAAAACCCCCATCCCCGCAAAAACGCCGAATATCTTGAGCGGCACCACCGGCACCACGAGCAGCGCCAGAAGACCGATCATCGTAGTGAGGCTGGTGAGAAAGCAGGCCGGACCACTGGTGCGAAACGCTTCCGCCACTGCACTTCGGCGATCGTGTCCTTCCTGGCGCAGGTACAGGTACCCGGACAGCAAATATACCGCATCCGCCACACCCACGGTCAGGGTCAGAAAGATGATGATGGTAATCATCAGTGTCATCGGCGCCCCCACCCAGCCGCACATGCCCAGGGTCCAGATGATGGCTGTGGTGACGATGGCGACGGCGCTGAGGACCGCCAGCAAAGAGCGAAACAGGAGGAAGAAGGTCAAGATGATGAATCCCAGGGCGGCCAGGCTGAGAAACGACACTTCATGGATGAAGATGTCGGCAAAAAACTTCATGACCACCGGGTTACCCACCGGGTAGAACTGGAGATATCGGCCGGATGGGGAATCATCCAGGACCTTTTGGAGGGCAGCGGTGAGAACCTGGTAGTCCCAGAAGTTGGGACGGACAAACTCAACGGCACCCGGCTCGGCCGGGGCGGTCTCTTCGAAGGCATCGTCCGCGATGAGATCGTCCACATCGTTGACGGCGGCCGCGATTGTGGCGCCCAGGTTCGTGTCAATGATAATGACCCCGAAATCCCCTTTCCGGTTCAGGATGGAGGGAATGTAGTTGGGGTGGTTGCGGGCCTGGGCTTTCAACCCGGCCCGGTCCGCATCCGTAGTCGGCGGCCGGCCGGCAATGAATTCCCGGGAACGCAGGGTATCCGCTGCGACTTCCAGGTAGCTGACATTGATCAGGCTGGTAACATCGGTGATATGCGAGAAGGGTGAAGCCGGGTCCGACCCGTGGGCCGCGGCCAGGGCCTCGAGTTTGCGGTGGATGACATCGAGGGCGGCAATGGCGTTTTCCGAAAAGACATCGCCGTCTTTGGCCCGATAGACGATAAAGATAAATTCGTCGGAACCGAAATATTCACGAAAGCGCTGGTAGGTGACCTTGACTGGATCGTTTTCCAGGAAAAACGATTCGGTCGACATATCGATATGCATCCCGGGAATGCCGGCCCCCACCACCAGTGTGGCCACCAGCAGAATCACGGCGTATAAGATCCGGTGGCGGCCGATGCTCTCCGGAAAGTTGGCATAGAAGCCGAGATCGGATTTGGAATTCATAGGTCGCATCTATCTGTTGCGTTCAAAGGGCAATCCAGTCAGGTGCAGGGTGCGGGCACGACAAACCGGAGACGGTCGGACAAGGCGACTATGCAACAATTATGTGGGATTTCAAATAGGGGCGACGCACTGGACCGCAACAGCCACTTCCCTTTAGAAGCTGTCCCCAAAATAGGTTTTTGGTTCAAGGTCCCGACTACGCCTTCCAGGCTTCTGCCTGCGCTTTGCGAGCGTCTGTGCTAAAAGCTAAGCCGCACTAGACGCCCGACAGGAAGACATTTTTGAGATAGTTTCTATAGCGATTGCAGGTATACTATCAGGGCTTGGACTTCCTCCTCGGTGAGGTTGGGAAAAGACGGCATGTCCTTGTAGGGGTGTTTCAACAGGCCGGCGACGGATGTTGCGCTGACCGGGTTTTTGCTCACCGGCAGCTGTTCATTTTTGAACAAGCCTTGCAGGCCCGGACCGATTTTGGTCTCCCGAGAGTCTGTAAAATGGCACATGGCACAGCTTTGGCTGAACAGAATTTCTCCTGGTTGTGCCCGGGTATCATCCGCAATCGAGGCCTGCGTTTTCGAGCCGTAAACAAGCTCGCCGCCTAAAAACCCCAGGGTGCCGACCAACAAAAGACAGGCTCCATAGATAGGCAACTGCCGTTTCAGCAGGCGGCTTTTTTTCCCGTTCTGCCTCCAGGCCCAGAGTAAAAACACAACCAGCAATCCCGCCAGAAGCATTTTCATACGGATCGGTGCCAACCAGGTTCCCCCGTAAAAATAAAGCCAGTCCAGCAACCCCAGTAACAATGTCACCGGTAGCGTCAGCAAAGCCAGTTCGATACAATGGTGTGCCGTCCGGTCGAGCTCTTGATGATCGAACAGTCGGGCCGCACACAGGAAAATAAAAGCCCCGGCCATCAACCCAACCGTGAGATGCGTCACTGGTGGATGCAGGGGATGGTGATACCCGATTGCGGCTAACATCTGGTAGAGGCCTGTAATCATTTAAAAAATCCTCCTCGGAGAATTGCTGCGGGAGATGGGAACTGCCGTAAAGCCGCCACGGGAACTTTTTTCCACAACGCGTTGCCCGGGTCATCCGGGTAAAGGCGGAAACCGGTTGACCCCAAGTTGCCGGTCCGGGCTACGATGATGCGGCCGACCATGCCGGCGGCCTCGTGCGGTCTGCAATAGTAATCGTAGATGCCCTCCACGGTCAACGTCACCTCGAAAAGGTCACCAGCTTTCAACAAATAACCCGAATTCCAGGGGGCCGCTGCCCGCGGAATTCGCAGAGGCCGCTGATCGTTGACAGGATGGTAGGCCGTGGCCGTGTGCACATTGTGCCCGGTGTTTATCCAGCGGATCCGTTGCCCGGGGCGCACCAGCAAGCCGCGGGGCTCGAACGCCACCCGACCGCCTTCAGGATCGCTTTTCAAGAGAATATCGGCCGGCGCCAGGCTGGCCTGGGTATGGTCAATGCTTCTGAAAAACAGGCCGGTCAGCCAGAGGCTGCCGGCCATGATAAAGTTTCTGCGGCTGGCCTTCATCCGCTTACCTTGGCCATCTCCGGCTTCACGTGCCACAGGGTTACGTGGTAATGGGGTTCGCTGACACCCGGGTGACCGGCGTTGTAGTAAAAATCGACCGTTTCCACCTTTTTAGTGCCCACCGCCAGGGTCTTGAAGGCTTTTTGCTGCTGCATGGCGGCCAGCGGTACCATATAGATCGTGGCCACCAATTTTTTATCGCGGTTGTAGGCCAGAAAGGGTCCCACCGGCAGCGTGGCCGGCTGAACATACAGGGTTCCCATGCCTGGAATGAAATCAGGCAACGGGACCAGGTCGCTGACCTTTTTATAGTCGTCGTGCATGGGGGTTGACGTACCCATGGCGAAGAGTGTGGTTGCAAGGGCCAGCGATATAACGCCGGCTATTATAAAGGACTTTTTCATGGCAGGACCTCCTGTTGTTTGGTTATTGAGTTGAGCCGTTTGTAGACCCCGGCCACAATCCGGTCGCAGCGCTCCCCGGCAAAAGGGAACACCTCGGCGGTCGTCTCGTCCATGATGCCGCTGAGATGCTGCTGTAACAGCTTACGTGCGCGGTGGTACCGGGTTTTGACGGTTGCCGGTTCCACCTCGAGCAGCGCAGCGGTTTCCGCCACGGTCATCTCTTCGACACCCCGGAATATGGACGCCAGTCGATACACATCGGGCAGCCCATCGATGGCCGTTTCGAGTACGCGCCTGAAATCCTTGCGGGCGGCAAGTTGTTCCGGACTGGGGTCTGGCAGGGTCATATCGGACATGGTAATTTCACCCTTGTGTTCGGTGTCATCTAGTGAAAACTGGTTTGGTTTGTTGTGCGGCCGCCGGAGGCGACTCAAAGATTCATTTACGGCGATTTTGGCAAGCCATCCCGCAAACGTCCCCCGCCCTGGAAGGACGCCAGTTTTTCATAGGCGCGAATGTAGGTTTCCTGGACCGCGTCTTCCGCTTTTGCCTCGTTGCGTAGAATGCCGCGCGCAATCCGATACAAAAGGCGGTTGTAGCGTCGCATGATCAGTTCAAAACTCGCACTGTCGCCGGTGAGGATGCGCTCGACAACCGTTTCATCCGGCAAACCTTGTGCGGTGAATCCAGGGCTGATTTCGTTATCCATCGAGGATCTCCTTTCATAGGCCTCAATTATGAGATGCAGCGGCCCCCCAAAAGGTTCCCAAAAAAATTAAAAAGCCATTTCACAAACGTGTGTTGGCCCAATTGCGGCGTTGGGCGCAAGGTTTCGGCACGGAGTGCCGGTTTTCAAGCCGCCAGGCGCAACCGTAAGCGCTCTCCTCGAAATATTATATATATTTCTCCGGTTGCGACCCACATTTGAGGAATAAATCAAGTGGGAAGTCCTCCAACGCGGGGGAAACCTCACGGCCGCCTTGCCCTTGAACCAAAATACGTCTGTGAAATGGCTTCTTTATAATTTTTATGAATAATCTATGCTACCCAGGCTCCGGATACCAGAACTGAGATCGCTTATTTCACCTCCAATTGGGTATCGTTTCCAGACTTCCCGACCCGGATACCTGCTTGCCCGTCTTAGCTCGTAGAGCGACGCCGGTACGCCTTGCATTTCAGACTTCCGCCCTCCAATCTCAGACCTCAGGTCCTACCTTCAAGCATATACCTTCTACCTATAACCTTATACCGCAATGATCTTCCCCCCGAAATCCAGGTCGGACTTATCGTACCCAAACTCATCCAACATCCGGGTCACCATCTCCATATTGGGCTGCCAGCCCATCTGTTCCCCGCGAAAGCGGGTCGCGATGACATAGTCCAGGACCGGTGACAATACGCCCATGGCCAGAAAGTTCGGCTGGTGGGAAGAGACGCAGCCGGGACCGCACTCGCTGGCCCAGAGGGCGTCGATGATGCAAAGCTGCTGGCGCGGGAACAGGACGCGGCCATTTCCCGGATCCAATTCGCCCAGGATTTCCTTGGTCTTGTTGATGGAAAGAATGTAGTCCGACCCGCCCCACATGTGGCCGGGCCACGGGTCGAAGGTTCCGAAATGGTTTTTCATGGTCATGGTGAAACCGCCGAACTTATCGCTGTGACCTTTGCACATGGCAATGTTGACCAGGATGTCGACCGAGCCATCCACAAGGTGTGCGAGGCATTTGGCCTCGCCGGTACCGTCTTTCCAGGGACCCGGTATGGCGGTCTTGGCGGTGCTGCCGCCCCACGTATTTTCGATGCGGCATTTTTCAGGCAGGCCGACAAAGTCAGTCTTTTTGTCGATGTTTTTGCCATGACAGGCATCGTAGATGGAAATGTTGGCCGGCTGCACACCCAGGGTGTCGGTTAACGCGTGACAGACTTTGGACATCACGGCGCTGCGGGTGTGCTGTTTGCCGATGTTGTTGGTTTTGATCGCCACGGTCGTCTCCGCCCAGGTCTTGCCCGGCGGCTTAACGAAAATACGCTGCCAGGCCTGGGTGGCGTTGCCAACCTCCGCCATCCCGGCGGCAAGTTTGTCCAAATTGCGCCAGACGGTGTCCGTTTCCACGAGCTGGTCCTGGACTGTCCAGGAAGAGACCGGCTTGTAGGCAGTCGTCATCTTGGGATCGGCAACGCCGACGACCCGCAGATTGTTTACGTTCGGGTGCGCCACCACCTGGGGCTGCCTATCCGCCCGGGCGGTGCCGGAGAGGGCGGCTGGAAAGGCCGCCACGGTTGTTCCGGCCACGATGGCCTTCTTCATGAATTGACGCCTGTTTATATTACCCATAATCTGCTCCTTCAATTTTGGATTGATCGACAGTTCTTCATCTTGAAACACACACCCACTATCTTAGCGCTTTCAAAAGTCCGGTGCAACTAAATGGACGCGTTCTTTCTGGCCGGCCGGTTCGATCCACAAGGTTTCAAGCTTTACCCATAGCGCCGGCTTGCACCCCTATCCACAGTGCTTAGAATTGGTAAAAGATCGAAAGGCAGCCACAAACAGGCACCTTGTTGCAAGGCGATTGGAGGAGCTATGCAAACGTTGGCACTATCAAGATCACAACTGACTGAAATGATAAAAATATTGTTGTTTTTAAGCTTGGGGATCTTTTTGATCTGGAACCAGAACCTGCATGCCGCCGGTGCGCCGGCCCGACCGAGCCAGTCTCCCGGCGATATACGTTCCACAGCGAATGTATATTTTGAAGCCGGGGAGAAGCTACAGAAAACGGGCGACTACCAGCGGGCATCCAGAAAATATGAACGCGCGGTGAAAATTGACCCTGGTTATGCTGAAGCCTGGAGCAACCTGGGGTATACATATCGCAAACTCGGGTATTTCAAAGATGCCGTCATAGCGTATAAAAAAGCCATCAGGATCGCGCCCGACCTGGCTGAGGCCCACGAATATCTGGGTGAAGCCTATGCCGAAATGGGTAAATTCGACCTGGCTGAAAAGGAACTAAAAATTCTGCGCCAACTCGGTTCCGGCGAAGCAGATGAGTTGGAAGCATTTATTTCTAAGCTGAAATCAGGGAAGAGCTGAAAATTCTACTATTTTGCACTCAGCCCGATTGTCTCGACCGGCACGCCCCTTGACTCCAGCCCTTGGTTTTCCTACGTCTGTCATCTGGTTTCAGTTCTCGAGGCCTTTCTTCAGCCCTCAACCGATCTAATTCCACGCCAACTCACCACGCACCTGCCAATATCGCGCAACCGGCTCAGCCAGCTCCGCCAGCACTCCCGCCAGCGAACCGTCCCACACCACGTCCAGGGCTTCCAGGTTTGATTTCAGGTGCGCAACGCTCGCCGCCCCACTTAAGACAACATCCACAAAGGGCTGATTCACGGCTGCCGCCAGGGCCAGCCCATCCACCGTGGTATGCATGGTTTTGGCATGCGCTTGGAGCAGGGCCATCTGCGTTTGGAATTCGGCTGAATCGTTGCGTGCTGTCAGGCGACCATTGGCCAGGCCTTCTTTGACGATCACACCGAGCCCGGCAGCGTGGGCTTCCTGGAGCGCGCGCGCCGCAGATTGCTCCAGCAGGTTCCAGGTAGCCTGTACAGCTGCAAAAAGAAAAGTGCCATCAAACTTAAGTTCCAGTGCTTTCCGGATAATGGCCGCCTGCTGCGCGCCACTCACCGTGAAACCGATATGCAACCCGGCATTGCGCAGGCGGGCCAGTTCCGCCAGCACCGCCTGGTTGGTCAACACCCCGCTTTCAAGTGTAGCCGAATGAATCTGGTATAAATCAAGATGGCTGCCAAGCAGGGGCTCGCTCTCCCGGACCTGGCGCTGGAGCACCGGCAGGGTGTGCTCCTTGACTTCATGCTTCCGGCCGGCGGGCAGGTTGACCTGCCAAGCGGCCGTATAGGTGTAGCCCCATTTCGAGCTGACGGTCACAGCCTGCGGTGGAATTTGCCGTTTAACCAACCAGGATTGCAGGAAGCGTTCCGCATTCCCATACGACCGGGCCGCATCGAAATAACGCACCCCGGCTTCCCAGGCCGCATCCAGTACGCTGTGCGCCCGGGTCTCCATTGCAGTTACGTCATAAGTGTAATGCAGATCCTCGCCATGCCCCAGGTTGATATACCCCGGCCGCCCCAATGCGGCCAGTCCCAGGCCCATCCGGGTTACCTGTATTTGATTTTTACCCAGCGCTTTAGATTTCATTGGCTCTTTTTTTAATAGGGAATAACGCCCTTGTTTTGCCGGTTGCGCCCCTGACACCTGACGCAAGACGCCTGACTCCCGCTCGTCGGGCGTCTTGCCTGTTAGGCGTAGTTTAACGAAGACTGCAACCCTAAGCTGTTACCTCTTTAAAGAAGCACTTTAATTTTTCAATCTAGATACAAAATCCACAAACCCATCCATATATTTCACCAGCTGTTTTCTGGTTTTCTCATCCGTCAGGTTTCCTTCCTCATCAAACTTCCCCATGGCGCCGCTGACCCACAGCAATCTTCCCGACCATACCTGGGTCCCGATCACGCGTAGTACCGGCAGCCAGGCATACTGTGAGAAAGCCGTCCCAAAAGCACCCGGGGTTGCCCCCATAAGCCCGACCGGCCGCCCCCCGAATATGCGTCCCCGGTCCTCGGGCGGACGCGTCAGCCAGTCGATTGCGTTCTTGAATACACCCGGCATGGAATTGTTGTTCTCGGGTGTCACCAGCAGCAACCCATCCGAGGAGGCTACCAGATTCTTCAGTTTTTCAACCGCTGCCGGGATGCCGTCGGATTCCTCGGCATCGGCATTATACAAAGGGATGCCGTGAATAGAGCCTATCTTGAGGGCACAATCATCCGGCACGGCCTCGGCTGCGGCCCGCAAAAGCCCGGCATTATAAGAGTGCTTCCTGAGACTACCCGATATTCCGGCGATCGTAATCATCTTGGCCTCCTTTAGTTCATTACTTGTTCAAGATTTAAGCAGGCCGGCATGCGCGGCCGTGAATGTTAAGCGTAAACCATTGTGGTTGCGGATGTAAAATGCGCGGCGGTGGGTATGCATGGATATTGACGCGGGCAGCCATGATCGGGGTGACTTGACCCTTCTCACAGAGCCCCTATATTTCTATGTAGGAGCCACACGGCGTTACCGATAAAATACGGTTGCCTGCAAGCGCTTGAAAAATAACCGGCCCTGCAGGCAACTCAAGATATGGATACAAACAGTGACACCCTTACCCTGCAGGGCATTAATCTATAAATGTTTCCTGATGGTTGCAACCGGGTTTTGGCTTATGGGGATTGCAGCGCCCCAGGCGACTTACGGCAGCCGCTGGGAATATGTCAAAACTTACGAAGGCGTCGATCTGTTCAGGGCGTTGCAGGCCAGTGCCGGTAGCCTGCCTTTCCGGGCCACGGCAGACCTGGACATACCCTACCAGAAAATTGTAATGGCCCTGGTGGATGTGGAGCGCAAGAACAACTGGGCGCCCAAGCTCAAATCAACCGCCATCCATGCCCAGTTGTCCGCCAATGAATTTGAATACAGCGAATATTACACGACCCCCTGGCCGTTCAAGGATCGGGAATTTCTTTTGCGCGGCACCATAACCTATCGGCCGGACCAGGTGCTGTTTGCCGCCGTCGATTCGCAAAACCGAAACTATGCCCGGGAAGACCACGTACAAGCCAATATCGAGATCCTGGAGTTTGCGGTCATTCCCCTCTCGGAAAGAAAAACCCGGGTGCAATTTACCTTTTCAGGAGACCTGGGCGGCTGGATTCCAGGTTTCGTCAAAACCATTATCCAGAAAAAGTGGCCGGGGCGCTTCATTCAATCGCTGCAGCGCCGCATCCAGACCGGTCAAGCCCTCGAAACGGCCCGCTACCGTTCCCTTGAAAAAGGCCCCCTGGTTATCCCGCGGTAATTCCTAATGGTCATTATTCCCCAAGCTTTGCGCTTACCGGCCGTCTTGCCTGTTGGGCGACTTGTCCGGAGTCCAGGCTTCGCCCAAGGCTACGCCCGGCAAGCAGGAGTTTGGAAGCCCTCCCCTGGCGGGAGAGGGAAGTTCTTGCTGACATCCGACGTCTGACCTCCGACTTCTATTTCTTAGTGTCTGTGTGGGCCCGTGCGGCGACGGGTCCTGCGTAGCTCTTTGAGCGAAGTGGGAAGCTTTAGCGAAGACGTATCTGTGGCTAATCCAAGGTTTTCCGGTTTTGCCCGCCCCCCACCATACCGCCTTTTCTAAATCAGCCCGGTAATGAGTCCGCCGGAAAGCACGAGGAGCCCGACCCCTACTATCAATTGAACCGTTCGCAGCGTAATCCTTTTCATCAATTTCTTACCCGCAAACGCCCCTATAAAAGCGGCCAGGGTAACCACGCCTATCAGGCTGAGCCCGCCGGATGCAACGATCAGTTCAAAATGACGGGTGAAGAAAACCGCTCCATATATAATCAACCGGGCAAAATCCACGACAACCGCGCAGACAACCCCGGTGGCGATGAAGGCTTCCTTTTCCAGTCCGCATTTAAGCAGGACTGCGGATCTAAGCGCACCCTGATGGCCCGATATACCGCCGAAAAAACCGGAAAGCGCGCCCCCCAGGGGAAGATATTTCCGGTCGAATTGAAGCCGCCCTTCGAGCGCGGGTACAAGTTCCAGCAGGGCGAACAAAAAGATCAGGCCCCCGACGACCAGCTTGATGGTTTCAATTTTAAAAACCTGGCTGCCGATCTGGTAGGATGCCAAAACCGGGAGGTCAGTCAGCTTCGTAAGTATGAACGCCCCGACAACCGCCATGATCGCACCGGGAACAATGAACCTAACAGCCACCTGCATATCGGCCTGCCGCCATAAAAGTCCCAGCTTAAACAAGTTGTTGGCCAGGTGGACAAACGCAGTCATGGCGACGGCGATCTCAATTGGAAAAAAGATGGCAAACACCGGCATGAGGAGGGTGCCCAAACCGAATCCTGAAAAAAGCGTCAGGCCGGAGACCGCCAGCGCGGTGCCGCAAAGGACAATATACTGCACAACAATCGCTTCCATCCGTGCTCCTTTTGAAATGAAAGGTGCTTAAAGTAAACACAAATTATAATGGTGGGTCTGTTAAAATACAAGTAACCGGAAACTGATAGACAGGTAGCTGGCAGCGGACAAGCGAAGTGAGAAGTTCCTGCTGACATCTGACATCTGATCTCTGGCTTCTATGTCTTAGTGTCTGTGTGGGCCTGTGCGGCGACATGTCCTGCGTAGCTCTTTGAGCAAAGTGGGAAGCTATAGCGAAGACGTATCTGCGGCTAATTCATGGTTTTGGGTTTTGCCCTTCACTCGACCCCTTGCTGCCGGGCGTAGCCTGGACCCCTCGAACCCTTGAATCCTTCCTTCAGCCTTCCACCTTCCACCTGCCACCTCTGATGTGGTTTAAAAGAAACGGACACTTTGCTAAGAACGAAATATCAGAAAGCGAGGTGTCCAATGAGTACTCAAAAAACCAGACGGAGTTTCACCCAAGAGTTCAAGGATGATGCTATCAGCCTGG
>Ga0209783_1000156_pt1 | contig 21422 bp, 18 predicted proteins | sample WorMetfiPIANOSA1_FD_187395 | JGI IMG/M metagenome (GOLD analysis project Ga0209783, IMG submission 187395) | Marine gutless worms symbiont microbial communities from Max Planck institute for Marine Microbiology, Germany - Olavius filocauda... | ecosystem: Host-associated > Annelida > Digestive... | reverse complement strand
GGCATGGCGACCCTTGCTAAAGTACGGCCTTAGATGACCGAGGCACTCACGGCCTGCCATGCCCGGACTTATGTTAATTCTATACCCAGCTGCTTTTATTTGTCAGTTTTATTATACAAGGCACTGGGCACCTATATTCAACATATTGACCGCGTGCGTGTGCTATAGACAATCAGGTTCAAAAACAGACCATGAAAGTTCTCTTAATCTCCGCCAACCGCCTGCAGGAACCCTATCCGGTCTACCCGGTGGGGCTCGACTACGTGGCCGGGGCCCTGGCCGGCGATCACGAGGTAAACGCGATTGATTTGGATCAATTTGCGGACAACCAGAACCTGATCGACCAGCTGGCGTCATTCGCACCCGACGTGGTAGGCATCTCTTTGCGCAATATCGACAATACGGATACTGCTGACCCCCGGGGCTTCATGGGTGAATATGGCGACCTGGTCCGCATCGTGCGGGAACATACGGATGCCATCCTGGTGCTGGGCGGCAGCGGTTTCACAATTTTTCCAGAGCAGATTCTGGACTTTCTGCAGGCCGACTACGGGGTGGTCGGCGAAGGCGAACGCATGGCCCCCCTGCTGGAGGCTCTTGAAAACGGAACAAACCCGGACAGTTTGCCGGGGGTCCTGATCCCGGGGCAAAGCAAACCCGCGCCGCCGCCCTGGGAGCATCCCTTTGACCGGGACGCGGTCACCAACCGCCCCTATCTGGACTATTATCTGCGCCAGGGCGGCATGCTCAATGTCCAGACCAAACGCGGCTGCCCGTTTTGTTGTGCCTATTGTACCTATCCGGCTATTGAAGGCCACCGTATGCGGCTGATCCCGCCGGCCGAAATTGCCCGTACAGCCGTGTCCCTGGAAGCCGCCGGTGCCCGGTACCTCTTTATCACCGATTCATCCTTCAACGCGGATACGGATCACAGTCTGGCCGTGGCCCGGGCGTTCCGGCAGGCCGGTCTAACCATTCCCTGGGGGGCCTTTTTCACACCCCGCAAACCGCCGGACGGTTACTATACCGAATTGGCGGCTGCCGGCCTCACGCACGTGGAATTCGGCACGGATGCGTTAAGCGACCCGGTACTGGCCGCCTATGGCAAACCGTTCAAGGTCCACCAGGCCATGGCCGCGCATAGGCAGGCGGTGGCTGCCGGATTGCATGTAGCCCACTACCTGCTGCTGGGTGGTCCGGGGGAAACGCCGGAGACCCTGGCAGAGACGCTGGCCCATATCGAGGGTCTGGAAAAAACGGTTGTGTTCCTCTTTTGCGGCATGCGTATCTATCCGGGAACACCGCTTTTCGACCAGGCGGTGGCGGAAGGCCATATCGATGCATCCAGCGAGCTGCTGGACCCGGTTTTTTACGCCTCTGCAAACATTTCCCGACAGGACATCCTGGACCAGGTGGCGTCGCGGGCCGCAGGTCGGGACAACTGGATCATCGGTGCCGGTGGATCGGAAACCAGCAGCATCATATCTCGAATGTATCAAAAAGGTTACAGCGGCCCTCTGTGGGAATACCTAATCCGCTGAAAAACTGGCAGGAACTATGGAAATATGGTATACGTCAGGGCGTTTCGAACGGGCAGTTGACAATGAAATTGTTGCAGAGGTTGCCTTCCCCGGTGAATCACCCTGGTTTAACGGACATTTCCCGCAGGAACCTGTTCTCCCAGGAATCGCCCAGGTTGCCGTTGTGCACGAACTGATCTGCCGAGCAAGACGGCAAGCCCTGCCGCTGAGCGAGATTGGCCGGATCCGGTTCAAACGCATGGTCAGCCCCACCGACAGGCTGACGGTTACCATCACCCCCAAAGATGGGCAGGCGGGCGCCTACCGGTTTCGGATGACCTGCGGGGACGAACCGGTCTGCAGCGGTTTTCTTAAAGTAGGGAGTGGAAAGGAGAGAGCTTGAATGGCGTCTGACACCGCAAAACTCATTCTGCACATTGCGCAGATCATGATCGATGAACTGAAACTGGAAGATGTAACGGCCGCAACCTTCGATCCGGATATAGATTTGGTTGACGAGGTGGGCATCGACAGCATGGACCTGGCCACCGTGGCCCTGGTACTCAGAGATGAGTATTCCGTAAGAATCGACGAAGATGACTACCCCAAACTCACCACGATTCGTTTGATCGCCGAGTATATCGGCAATAAAATTGATAACCCCTAAACAGCCGACAGGTATGACAACGTGACACAGGCCTTACATACCAAACGCACCCCGGCAGCCGGCACGGCCGACGATCCATGGAAATTCTCCGATATCATCGCCGACCCGGTGATCAAGGACCGCTGGGAAAAGGTGCGCCGCTATTTCTTTCTGCGGGAATCCACCTACGATATGACCAGCCGCTGTAATATTCGCTGCAATGGCTGCTATTACTTTGAGGGGGAGAAGCAGCACACCGCAGATATAAATGCGGTGGACGCCTGGCGGACATTGATGCGCCGGGAAAAAGAGCGGGGTATTACGTTTGCCGTACTGGCCGGCGCCGAGCCGTCACTGGTTCCGAATCTATGCAAAGTCTGCAGCCAGGAAATTGCCCTGGGCGCAATCGCCACCAACGGGATGAAACATATCCCGGCCGATATCAACTACAAGATTCACATTTCGGTATGGGGCAATGACGAGACCAGTTTGAAGACCCGCAACGCCAAAAACATGCTTGCCCGGCAGTTGGCGAATTATATCGCCGATCCCCGGGCCGTCTTCATTTATACGTTCACCCCGCACAACATCGAGGAGGCGGAAGCGGTAACGGCAGCCATTGCGGACCAGAACGGCAAGGTCTCTTTTAATGTCTTTTCAGCTCCGGTGGGCTATACCGGTGACCTGCGGCATACCCCGCAGTCGCTGCTGCAAACCGGGCGGATGATGATCAAGCTGCTCAATCGCTACCCGGAACACGTCCTTTTTTCACATTACAATGCCGTCGCCCACACCCATGAAAAGGGATTGCACGATCTTTTCGGCTGCTCTTATCCCCGGCAGAACCCCACTGAAAATGTCGGCCTGGGCAAGTCTTTCCGCCAATATCGCACCGACCTTACCTGGAACCGCGACGTGGCCTGCTGCGTTCCGGATACTGACTGCCCGGACTGTCGTCACTACGCCGCCGGTAGTGCCGTGGTCACGGCCCGGCTCTACCGGCATGCCGTCAACCCGCAGCAGTTCAAGGCCTGGCTGGACTATGTGGACACCTATCTGGCCGTTTGGGTTATGGGCTATGAAAAAGGACCGAACCTGGGCAGTCAACCGGTGGCGCCTCCCGGTTTCGAATTGCCGCCGGGACTGGCTCAAAGTGTCAATGCAATTTAGGAGAAACTGTTGAAGACTGTCAGCTCCCTGCTGGATGACGAGTGGTACCAGCGCTATAAAAAAATTTCCAAGCTCAACATCCGCAGTTCCATATATGATGTGACCAATCGCTGCAACCTGCGCTGCAAAGGCTGCTTTTTCTTCTCGTCAGGCGAGCATGAAGTCGCCCCCGAAGAAAAAGACACTGCCAAATGGGAATCGTTTGTAGAGTGTGAAATGGACCGGGGGGTCAACCTGGCCATCCTGATCGGGGGCGAACCCACCCTGTGCCTCGACCGGGTGGAAGCATTTTACCGCAAGCTGCCCACCTTCTGCGCCACTAACGGCATTATCAAAGTACCCCGGGATCGTTTCCCGGACATGATGGTCGGCATCTCCCTGTGGGGCGATGAAGAGGATGAAAAACTCCTGCGCGGTAAAGACGCCTTTTCCATTTCCAGTAAAAATTATGCCGGCGACCCTTACACGTATTACCTTTACACCCTCACTCCCAAGCAGCTGGGAAAAACCCAGCGGGTTATCCAGAAAATCCACGACGCCGGCCTGAAAGTGCACATGCAGCTTCTGTCCAATGACGAAGGTGTCGACGGCTTTCACTGGAAACCGGAGGAGCTGGTAGACATCCGCGGTGAAATGGACGCGATGCTGGAGGCCTACCCGACCACGGTAATATCTTCAAAATACTACCACAAAATCATTACCACCGGGAAAATGCTCGGCCGGCCGTTCGGCTGGATGGAGTGCCCGTCAGTAACCGCCCCCCTGGACAACCGCGACCCGCAGCCTAAGCGACTGACCAATTTCATCCGCTGGGCCTCGGACCTGCAGACCATGCACCGCTGCTGCACCTCGGAGACCCGGGACTGCGGTACTTGCAAAGACGGCGCGGCCCACATGAGCTGGGTGATGGTGAACAAGCGGGCCCACATGCGCTCGTCCGCAGATCTGCAAAACTGGGTCGAAATCTACGAAATGTTCGCCAAGCTCTACCAGTTTATTCCCTGGTAAAATAGACATCCTTCCGAAGCTTGAAGAAATCCCATCGGCAATGTATTAAGCGGTCTTACAAGGAAATCAGTCATAAAAATGAGCCTTGGTATTGATTAGTATATAGAATTGGTGATAACTCTCGTTGATAATTAGAGAAATATGAAACCCCGTTAAAGACAGGGCATTCTAACTGGTTTTAAATTTTCTTGCACGTGTAAGAAAATGAACAATTGATTCATGATGGCAGGCGCTTTCAGCATGGTGACATCGAAACAAAAAATTACGGCTAAGACTCCACCGGTCATCATTGGTTTCGATGCCATCTCACCCCTGGGGCTGGACCTCGATCAGCAGTGGCAGGCCGCCCTGGAAGGGAAAAGCGGCATTGGTCCGCTCACCCGCTTTCGGATCGCCGCAGATTTCCCGGTCAGAATCGCCGGCCAGGTTGCGGACATTGACCATCTGCCCTACCCGTACCTCAAGCCTCGCGAACAGGCCAAGTGGACTTCCCCGATCTTTAAATATGCCCTGCTGAGCGTACAAAGAGCACTAGAACAAAGCGGCCTGGAAATCACCCCGGCCATTGCCCCCCGGGTTGCGGTTACCTACAGTTCGGCTATCGGCGGATTGGACGCGGTCCTGACCGCGGACCGCCGCCTGTTGGCCGATGGGAAACTGCCGCATCCGTTCGCCAATCCCAATGCCTGCATCAACATGGTGGGCGGCAAAGTCTCGATCTTTACCGGCGCCACCGGACCGATCAGCGCCACCATTACCGCCTGCGCCACGGGCCTTTCGTCACTGCTGGTGGGCGCCATGCTGATAGCCCAGGACCAGGCGGATGTCGCCATCTGCGGGGCGGTTGATTTTGCCCTGGTGGAACCTATCGTAGCCGGCTTTGCTACCATGAACGGGACGTATGCGCCTAAGGAAGGTGAACCCCACAGCCCCCCGGAAGCGGCCAGCCGTCCATTTTCAGCCAACCGCCGTGGATTCGTGTTATCCGAGGGGGCCGGCTGCCTGCTGCTGGCCTCGCGGGCTTTTGCACATACGCATGGCCTCAAGGTGCTTGCGGAACTGGCGGGCTGGTCTATGACCTCCGATGCCTATCACTTCGTGGCCCCGAATCTGGAAACGGTACAGCGCTGTATTGCTGAGAGCATCGCCGACGCCGGCCTTGCGTCGGCTGATATCGATGCGATCAACGCCCATGCCGCCTCGACCCGGATCGGTGATAAAGTGGAACGCGATGCCCTTTACGGGGTATTCGGATCTAAAATACCGCCCGTCACCGCCAACAAGTCGCTCATCGGGCATGCCATGGGCGCTTCCAGTGCCATTGAAACCATCTTTGCCCTGAAAGGTATGGCTCACGACATCCTGCCGCCGACCCGCAATTACCAGCCGGACCCGGAACTGAACCTGGAATGCGTATCAGCGCAGGGCATTGCCTGCCCACAGGAATTTGTGCTTAAAAACGCGTTCGGCTTTGGCGGCTGCAACGCGTGCGCCGTATTCAAAAGGACGGCATGAAAGCACCCTTAAACAGACGCGTCTTTGTCGTCGGCTACGAAGCCGCTTCCGCCCTGGGCAGCACCTTTGCTGCCACCTGGGACCGGGCAGCCGCCGGTGAAACCGGTTTTCGCAAGGTCACCCGCTGCGCGACCGGATCGCGCAGCAACGTAGTGGGCGAGATCCCGGATTGGAATCCGCGCGAACTGGACTTTATCGATCGCAAGGATGCCGCCAACTGGAACGCAGACTATGTGTTTCTGACCATGGTGCTATGCAAGCGGGCCCTGGAAAACGCCGGCTTGGAAATGGATGCCGAAACCGGCCCCCGGACAGCCTGCCTGATCGGATCTGCCTTGAACGGTACCGACGCCTATCGGATCGCCATGGACAATTACATCAACAAGGGGCCCACCAAGGTAAGCCCGTACCTGCTCCCTAACCTGTGCGCCAACCTGCCGGCCGGCAAGGCCGGTATGCTGCTCGGGTTCACCGGGCCGATTGTCTCGCCCCAGGGCGCCTGCGCTTCCGGCAACTACGCCATCGCCTCGGCGGCCCGCATGATCCGGGATGGAGATTGTGAATACGCCCTGGTCGGGGGCGTGGAGACCTGCCTGGTCCCGGAAATCATCCAGGGCTTTGCCAACATGTGGGCCACCATTAAAGTCGGCCCCAATGACCGGGCTTTCAATGATCCCGGCCAGGCCTGCCGGCCCTTCAGCATCGACCGGCGGGGTATCGTCCTGGCCGAAGGTGGTGCCGTCCTCGTGCTGGCCTCCGAACCGGCCATGCAGCGTTTGGCACTGACCCCGCGGGCTGAAGTACTGGGCATCGGCTGGACCTCCGACGCACACCACTTTACCCTGCCCAACCGGGAAACCATTGTAAGGGCCATCGGTCAGGCCATTGACGACGCCGGCCTCAAACCGGCCGACATCGATTATGTCAATGCCCACGGCACTTCGACCTTCAAGGGCGACGCCACGGAAGTGGAGAGCCTGCGCGAAGTTTTCGGAAGCGCGCTGAACCGCATTCCGGTCTCTTCGAATAAATCCCAGATCGGGCATACCCTGGGTGCCTCCGCCGCCCTGGAAGCGGCCCTGGGCATCGAGGGCCTGCGACGCGGCCTCCTGCTGCCGACGGCCAATCATATCCCCGATCCCGATTTCGCGGACCTGGATTTCGTGCCGAACACAGCCCGGCGGCACGCCTGCGAGATATTTCTCTCCAATGCCTTTGGTTTTGGAGGCACCAACTGCTGCATTGTGTTTAAAGGAGCTTGAAGTGAAACCCAAACCCTTTGTGCCGGAATCCTACGAAGCGGACCCGAACTATGTCCGCGACAAGACCAGCCAGACGGTCTGGCACCGCTGCGAACTGCGCACCCTCTACGCCGATACGGATCGCTCCCAGGTCGTGTATCACGCCAACTACCTGCGTTACTTTGAACATGGCCGGGCCTCCCTGATGCGGGATGCGGCCTACCCCTATAAAGAGATCGAAGCCAGCGGTTATGTCTACCCGATCATAAAAGTCGATATCGACTACTACCGGCCCCTCTATTGTGACGACGCCATGGTGATCTACACCCGTCCCACGCATCTGGAACGGGTGCGCCTGCAGTTCGACTACGTCATCACCCACAAGGAGAGCGGCGACATCGTCTGCAAGGGCATCACCCGGCATTGCGCCATTAACGCCTCTGCCACGCCGGTAGAGGTTGATGAAAAAACGGCCCATTTATGGAAAGTGTTTCCAAAATAGTGCCCGCCGAAACCCGGCCGGACAGCCTGCCGCATCCGCCCTTTTTTAAAGATCACCATGTGACCGGTACGCCGGTGCTGCCGGCGGTTGAAGCCATGGAGAACCTGGCGGCCCTCAGCTGGAAAGCGTATCCGGATGTAACCCCCAACGAAATTACCGCCGCGGCTTTCGACAAGTTTCTCTTCCTGGATCCACAGGCCCGGAACACTGCCATTCACAGCAAGCTGGAACGGCTGCCGGACGGCAGGGTTCAGGCCGTTATGCAAACGAAGACCCGGGCACCTAAAGCCGCCATCCCCCGCACCAAAGAACATGCCGCCATGACCATCGGCCCCGGGAGCATACCGGCAACCGCCCTGCCCCTGGATCTGGCGGCGGCCCCCGAAGGCATCTGCCGGAAGGTTGCACCGCAGGCGATTTATGCCGACCTCGTTCCCTTTGGCCCCGCGTACCGCAACATCGTCGATACGCTGTTTCTGGGCAATGACGGGACCCTGGCCCGGGTGGGCTCGCCCCTGCCCCCCGACGACCGTAAGCACCTGGTGCTGGGCTCGCCCTATCCATTGGATGCCGCCTTCCATACGGCCTGCGTTTGGGGGCAGTACGCCCGCGGAATCGTGGCCTTCCCCGTTGCCCTGGACCACCGCCGGGTCAGGCAGCCGACAAATGGGAAGGAGACTTACTTTGCCCGGGCATTCCCCCGTGATATCTCCGGGGACACCTTGGTTTTTGACATCTACCTGTATGATCGGCAGGGGACCCTTGCGGAAGTCTCGTCAGGCGTAAGAATGCGCGACATCAGCAGTGGCCGCACCCAGCCGCGGGAATGGATCCAAAAGCCGGAGGGCGAATCCCGCCTGGCCGGTATCGCTAAAGAAGTACAGCAAATGGCAGTGATCGAACTTGCCGCCGTGGCCCCTTTCGCCGACCGCACTCTCAGCCCCCAGGAAATGGAGCGCTATACCCCCATGGCAGCCGGGCGAAAACGCAGTTTCGTGGGCGCTCGTCTGGCCTTGAAAAGGATCAGCCGGGCGCTCTCCGATGATACTGAATTACCGGCACCCACCGAGATCAGCACGGTTTTGCCGGGCTCACCGAGACCCGCTTGTCCGGTTGTTGGTTCTACCCTAACACCCTATTGCTCGGTTTCCCATGACAGTCGTTTCGCAGTGGCCGTGGCAGCCGACAGACCGATCGGCATCGATGTCGAAGACAAATCAGGTCAGGCCTTGCGCAACCGACGCCAGTTCATCGCCACGTCTGAAGAACCCCTGCTGCGGGCGTTCGCGGAAGGTGAAGCTGCGGCGGCCCTGCGGATATGGTCCGCCAAGGAAGCGGCGGCCAAGGCCCTGGATCTACCCCTGGCACAGGCCTGGGAACGGGTGCGTTTAACCCGCATCGGCACCGATTCCAGCCGCCTGCACATGCGCGATCTGGGTACCGGCCAGGCCACGCACGCAGTGGTGGACGATCACCTGTTCACCCTGTTGGGTTTATGAGGGCAGCGGCAGAGAATATTTACGCAGCAGTTTAAGCATGGCGGCCCGGGTTGCCCAGCGCAGGAAAATCCAGGTGTACTCGGCCCCGGCCAGGTACATGCCCGCCAGGAACACCAGGTGGGAGAGGGCGTAAATGAGCGGGCCGCCGATGGCGGCGATGAGGGGTTCTTTAAAGTATACGGCTGCGCCACCGAGAAATGTGACCGCCGGCCAGCCGATCACGTAACTGAAAAGGATCGCCGCCACGCCGACAATGACCTTCACGGACGGCGGCCCGTTAAAGGCGGCCAAATCCGCTTTGTCGGCGATGGCGCGACGCACAAAAGATCTTTGCGACAGGTAGAGCAGCAGTTTCTTGATCGGTGTTTGGAATACAGTCATAGGCTGCAACCATATAATCATACTGGACTTTGCAATCAAGACATTCTTTAGAAACCCCTATTCCCCTATGAAGTCAATAGTTACAACGGACAGCATCCGGAGCGACGACTGGTCATTTTGCGAGGCGGCCTACTGCATCTCGCTGGCCGAAAGGTCGGACCGCCGCCGGGAAGCGCGCCGGCAATTTGCAGCCGTGGGCCTGGCGGACCGGGTTGAATTCATGCAGGTTACCAGGCATCCGACTAACAATGAGCAGGGAATCTGGGAAGCGCATCTGGCCTGCATGGCCAAAGGCCTGGCCACCGGGGCCGAACATATCCTCATCTTCGAGGATGATATTGTTTTTGACGGCTTCCGCCGGCCGGCCTGGCAGTCCGCCACTTCATTTTTCAATGTGAACGAATACTGCCGGCTGCTATTTCTGGGGTGCCTGGTAACCGGCAGCCGCCGTACAGACAACCCGCACGTTCTCAGCGTGGACTACCGCAGCCTGGCGCATGCGTATGTAATCAAACGTTCCCTGGCCGTCGAACTGGTGGATGAGAAATGGCGCCAGGTCCCATTTGATGCTATGCTGGCGGGTCTGTCGGAAGAAAAATTCGCCGTGTACCCGGCGTTTGCCTTTCAGAGCAATGCCGCTTCGGACAATGCCAACCACCGGGGCCTGGAAAAATTCCGGCGCCTGTGCGGGGGCTTGAAATTTATCCAGAAAATGAACGAAACCTTTCACCGCCGCAAGACAGCGATCATCTGGGCGCACGTGCTGGTGATCGCCGCAGCGGTCTGGCTGATATGGTCATGATGGCAGCAAACCCATGATGAAACCGGCTTCGAAAAGCATACACCTGCCCTGGTTGGGGATGGTCTTCCTGGTGATGGCCCTCCTGGCTGCCGGCGGGTACCACCGGATAAGCATCGACACGGACATCGTGGCTTCCCTGCCGACCAATGAACCCGTCATCGCCGATGCCGCCTATATATTCAAGCATCACCCGGTGAAAGACCGCATTGCCATCGATATTGCCATACCGGAAAGCAATCCGGATCGGTTGGTGGCCATCAGTACCCGGGTCGAGCAGGCCCTGGCAGACAGTGGTCTGTTTGAGGCGGTTGGTTTTGAAGATACCCGCCAGGGTGTCACGGATCTGGTCTTCCAGGTAACCCGGCAATTACCGCAACTGTTTACCGCCATTGAGCTCGAACAGAATATCCACCCCCTGCTTTCCGCACCCAGCATTCGAAAATCACTCGCCGGGGCCATGCAGGGGCTGCATGGCCTGGAAGGCATTGGCCAGGCCGAACTGATCAGCCGGGATCCTTTGGGACTGCGCAACCTGATCCTGGCCGACCTGACGCGCCTGCTGCCGCAGACCACGGGGCGGATCTACAAACAGAAGCTCATTTCGGAGGACGGCAAACATTGTCTCGTGCTGGCAGCACCCCGACACTCGGGAACGGATACCCGGTATGCCGTCCGTATAGCTGCCCTGATACAACATGTAGGGGTTGCTCCGGCTATCACCGGGGACGGTGTCACGTTGACACCGGTCGGTGCCTACCGCGCGGCCCTGGACAACGAAACCATCATTCGCAAGGATGTGGGGCGCGCGCTTATCGGTGCGACCGTCGGGATTGCCCTGCTCCTGTTGCTGGGATTCGCGCGCCCTTTCATCGGCTTGCTGGCCCTGGTGCCGGCCCTGGCCGGGACCAGCCTGGCATTCTTCATATTTGCTCATTTTAACGACCATATTTCCATCATGGTGCTTGGGTTTGGCGGTGCGATCATATCTATCACGGTTGACCATGGCATCGCCTTTCTCCTGTTTGTGGACTCCGGGCAGGAGACCACCGGCCATCAGGCTTATCGGGAAATCAAGGCCATCGGCCTGTTGGCAGCGCTGACCTCGGTAGGCGCCTTTGCCATCCTCGGGCTGAGCGGCTTTCCGGTCTTCCGTCAGTTAGGCCTGTTCACGGCCCTGGGAATCGGGTTTTCCTTCTTATTCGTCCACACGGTGTTTCCGCACGTTCTTCCGGGGTTGCATGGCAAAACGCCGGAGAAACCGCGCCTGTTGAGCCGCCTGATCGACCGGGCGGCTGCCGGTGGTAAAAAATCCGCCTTCGCCGCCCTGATTCTGGCAGCGGCCATGCCGTTAGCCTGCGACCTGCGATTCAACACCGATTTGAACGCCATGAACAGCATCAGTCGGTCCACTCGCGCGGCAGACGCCATGATGCAGGCAACCTGGGGTAATATTTTTAACCGGGTACACCTGCTGGTTGAAGCCGACAGTATTACCAAACTGAAACATAAAAATGACCGTTTGCTTGAGGTCCTGGAGCAGGAATCGGCCGCCGGAAACCTGACGGGCGGCATTACGGCCGCCCGCTTTTTTCCCGGCCCCCGGAGAGCGGCCGGCAACCGGGCCGCCTGGCAGTCCTTTTGGCATCCGCAACGCATTGCCAGGGTGAGCGCGATCCTTGCAAGCGAAGGCGCCCGGCTCGGCTTCACCAAAACGGCCTTTGACCCCTTTTTCAAGGTTCTGAATGAACCCGCGGCCAACCCGGCCGTCCCGACCATTCCGACCGCGCTTTATCCACTGCTGGGCCTGTCAGCCGATCCGGAGACCGGCCGCTACCGACAGGTAACCAGCCTAAGCCCGGGCCTCGCTTACGATGGTTCCCGCCTGTATGCCCGCCTGGCCGACTTTGTGAAGATCTTCGATCCGGCTCTATTCTCAGCCCGGCTGGGCGAATTGCTTTTCGCCACGTTTTTGAAGATGCTGCTGATTGTCGGTGTCGGTGTCATTTTCCTGCTGCTGATCTTCTTCGCGGATCTCAAGTTGACGCTGCTGGCACTTTTGCCGCTGCTCTTTTCATTCAGCTGCACCCTGGGCACCCTGGGCCTGATGGGCCGGCAATTGGACATTCCGGCCTTGATGCTGGCAATCATCATCTTCGGGATGGGTGTGGATTATACCCTTTTTATGGTGCGCGCCTACCAACGCTACCAGGAGTTCAGCCACCCGCTCTTCGGGCTGACCCGCATGGCGATTTTTATGGCGGCGGCGTCCACCCTGGTCGGTTTTGGCGTCATCTGCGGGGCCGAGCATAACACCCTCAAAAGCGCCGGCATCATCTCTTTCCTGGGGATCGGGTATTGCCTGATCGGGGCGTTTGTAATTTTGCCACCGTGTTTAAAGAGCCGTTTTGAAAATCCGTCCGAACATGATGCTCCGGAGGACATGGATCCGGCCGCCCGCTACCGGCGCATGGAAGCCTACCCGCGCCTGTTTGCACGATTTAAACTTAAACATGATCCGATGTTTGCGGAACTCAACGACCTGCTGCCTGATGGTGACCGGATTCGCCGCATCATCGACATCGGCTGCGGGTTTGGCGTCCCGGGCAGCTGGCTGCTTAAACGTTTCCCGTCTGCCCGCCTTTACGGTATCGAACCACAGCCCGACCGTGTCCGTGTGGCTGCCCTGGCCCTGGGGTCGCGCGGACAGATTGCCCGGGGTGCCGCGCCGGCGATCCCACCAGCGCCGGACTCGGTGGACCTGGCCCTCATGCTGGACATGCACCACTTTCTAAACGATGTGGACTGGCAGCTGACCCTGACCCGCATTCGTGAAAAACTTGCGACCCATGGACTGTTGGTCGTTCGCGCGATTATCCCGCCCACCCGTTCCCGGCCCTGGGCCTGGTGGTTTGAAAACCTGAAAATGAAGTTGAACCGGACACCCGCGTTCTACCGCAGCCGTGCCCGGACCACCGATCTGATCCAGGCCGCCGGCTTTCAAATTGAAAAGCAGGCCCCTTCGGGCAGGCATGAGGAATTGCACTGGTTTCTGGCCCGGCCGACCACCGCAAAACCAAAGGACGGGGGCTCATGAAAACGGCGGCGGCCACCCCGCGTCTGCCGACCGCCTTCTGGTGCGGTTTGGCGGCTTTTATAACGGCCTGCGGCCTGGCCGCATTCGATCTGCGCCTGGCCACGATTCCCCTGACATTATTTATCCTGGCCTGCCTGGTGGCCCCCTTTTTGCCGTGGTTGGGTTTCTTCCTGCCTGTCGTGAGCCGGGGAAGTTCCGGTAAGCCGATCGTGGCCCTGACGTTTGATGACGGCCCCGACCCCGCAACCACATCGGCCCTGCTGTCCCTGCTGGCGGAACACGACATACCGGCAACCTTTTTTGTGACCGGCTGGAAGGCAAAAAAATATCCGGATCTTATCAGGGCCATCCTGAATGGGGGCCATAGCATCGGCAATCATACCTACCGCCACAGTTTCACGGCCTGGCTGCAAGGGCCGCAGGCGTTGGACCGGGAAGTCGCCCAGGCCCAGGATGCCTTGCGCCCCTTCGGCATCCGCCCGCGGGCCTTTCGACCGCCGGTGGGGATCACAACGCCTGGATTGGGGCGGGTCCTGGATCGCCTGGGGCTTTACGCCGTCACATTCCGGTTTCGCACTCTCGATGGCGGCAACCGGCGCTTGCGAAACCTCGCTCATAAGATCCTCAAACAAGTCCGCGGGGATGACATCCTGATGCTGCACGATTTGAAACCGAGCACCGGCAGGGGCGTCGATACCTGGCTAAATGAAGTAAAAGCACTCATCGCCGGACTGGAGAACAAAGGTCTGGCGATTGTTCCTCTGGAAGAGGTGACCGGGCGTCCGGTAATGGAAAGCGTTGCATGAGCACAAAGGACGAAAATAGCGCTGAAATTAACCGCCTGTCTCAAAGGTTAATCAGCGGACCACCCGCCGCCGCAAAATTATTCGGTCGCCCCGATACCGATTACGGTACGCTTTACGCCCGGGCCGCCAGTCTGCGGGGCACGCTGAATAAGATCCGTGCGGCATCCAGGGCCTCATCAAAACCGGTTTGCCTCTGCACCGCGGATCGCACAGTCGCTGCGGCCGCTCTGCTGGCATCTCTGGCCGGCGGGCCGCCTCTGGTAATGCCGCATGCTTACTCGCGACGTGTGCTGGCGGAGATGCAGCAACTCACCCATTTCGGCACCGCCATCGTAGACAAGCCCTACCCCCTGCCGAAAAGTACCCAAGTGATTGAATGTACCAATCTGAGCGCTGCCGCTCCGGATTTGAAGTCCGCCGCCCCGCTGGCCCCGGAGGCTCCCTGGGTACAACTTTTCACCGGTGGCTCCACCGGCGCACCGCAATTGTGGACCAAGACCGTCGGTAACCTGCTCACTGAATCGCGCTACCTGCAAAAGGCCTTTGCGGTATCGGCAAACGACCGGGTATTGACCACCTCGCCACCCTTTCACATTTACGGCCTGCTCTATTCCGTACTGGTGCCGCTGCTGGCCAATGCCAGCGTCCTGGCGGAAACACCGGCGTTCCCGGGAGAATTGGCCGCTGCCATCCGGGACCAGGCCCCGACTATCCTGGTCACGGTGCCCGCCTACTACCGGGCTTTAAAACGCCACCTGCCGGACAGCCACCACCTGCGCATGGCTTTTTCTTCGGCCAGTCCTTTGGCGGACGCTGCAGCCGACAGCTTTACCGCTGTGACCGGCGTACCGATCTACGATGTTTACGGCTCCACCGAAACCGGCGGTATTGCTGCCCGCTGCCGGGCAGGCGGAAAGGACGACTTCACGCCCTTTGGCTGCGTAGACATCCGCATAGAGAAGGAACGCCTCAAGGTTCGTTCGCGGTTCCTTTCGCCGCAGCTGCCGGTCGACGGGCGGGGCTTTTTCGAGGCGGCTGACCGTGTAGTCGCCGGCCGGGATGGGACTTTCACGGTGACCGGCCGCGCGGATGGTGTGATCAAAGTAGGCGGCCGGCGGGTCGATCTGGCCGAGGTTCGCCACCGCACCCTGCAGATGGAAGGCGTTCGGGATGCCCTGATTTTGGCCCGGCCGGTAGCAACCGGCCGCGGCAACGAAATCCTGGCCCTCGTGGAAACAGACCTGCCCGGCGATGCGGTCCGGCGCCATCTCGCCAATTTCCTGGAACCGTGGGCCGCTCCGCGTGCAATCCGGGTGGTCTCAAAAATGCCGGTTACGGCTACGGGCAAATATGATCGTGAAGCCGTTCGCCGGCTCTTTGCAAGCGCCCCCTAATGCCAGGCCCGGGTCTTAGTTCAGGTATTCAATAAACGCCTTGCACAGGGGTGAAAGGGTGCGGTTTTTATGGGTGGTGAGATAAAAGCTGCGCTGCAGGTTAAGCCCCGCCACCGGCAAGGCTTTCAGCCGGCCGGCCTTTAGTTCTTCCTGGACGGCCAGGGTTGAAAGCACCGACAGGCCCACCTTGTTTCTGATACCCTGGATGACGGCCGTGGTACTTCCCATTTCGGCCACGATATTGAGAGCGCCGCTCTTGTGGCCGGCGTCGGACAAACTGTCGCGCAAAGCTTGCAGCGTACCGGACCCACGCTCGCGAATGATGAACGGTGCCGAGAGCAAATTCTTGACCGACACGCCCTTGCGCTTGGCCCACGGGTGCTCCGCAGGGAGTACCAGGCGCAGTTTGTCAGTGGCTACTTCTTTCTGCACCAGCTTCCTGTTTTTCGTGCGGGCGCCGACGATGCCAATCTCCAGGCTGCCGGAAAGAACATCTTCGGTCACCTGGCGGGTGTCGCCAATGGATAGGGCGACTTTCGCTTCCGGATAATCCGCAGTATAGCGCCCGATAACCGCCGGCAGGATGTATTCGCCGGGAATGGTGCTGCCTCCGATGTGCAGGTGCCCGCGCATTTTTCCGTGATAATCAGCCATAACCGATTCGGTTTCATTTTGCAGGGCAATCAGTTTGCGGGCATATTTGTACAGCAATTGTCCCGCCCGGGTAGGCGCGACTTCTTTGCCAAGGCGGTCCAGCAGACGACAACCGTAGTGTTCTTCCAGGTCGTTGATGTGACTGCTGACCGTGGGCTGGGTAAGCAGCACCTGGTCGGCCGCCTTGGAAAAACTGCCCGAATCAATCACCTTGATGAATATGTTCAATCGCCAGAGGTCCATAGCCACTCCCTATTATTCTTCACAACACTAGAACCCATCTCAAGAAACGGATTTTGGTTCAAAATCAAGGCGGCCGCGAATATCAACCCGGAGTAATACTACAGTATTTCGAGGACTTGATATGAGCGCCCAACGCCGAGTTTGGGCCAAAAGACTTTTTTGAGATAGGTTCTAACAAGCCAAGTTCAGTATATAATATATCGATACATACAATAAATTAAATCAATATAAAAGCAAAACCTGATCCTCGCGCGGAGGCGCAGAGACCAGGCTTCGCCTGGATGGAGCGCTAATTGAAAAAGCCTTCAACCAAATCAGCCTCCCGGAATTGCTGTTGTCATACCGATCCCGGAGCGGGTCCGGGATGACGTATTCGGCATCCAGTGGCTTTTTTTCAGAGTGACAAAATAACGAGGCATCTATTTGAAAATCGGTATAATCTGTAGAACATTACCTTCGTACCGAAGCAAATAAAACGCCCGTCCAGAAATTGCTTGGACGGGCGTCTGTATCGTTAAAGCCTAAACGGTCTTATGCTTGATTGTCTTCAGCCAACTTGCGAATACGCAGCGACAACTCTTCCAATTGCGGCCGGGAGGCCTCGGAGGGCGCATCGGTCAGCAGGCAGGCGGCTTTCTGGGTTTTGGGAAAGGCGATGATATCTCGGATAGACGGTTGTCCGGTCAGAATCATGACCAGCCGATCGAATCCAAAAGCGATGCCGCCGTGGGGCGGGGCACCGGATTCAAGGGCGGACAGCAGAAAGCCGAACTTGGCTGTATACTCTGCCCGGTCCATACCCAGAGCGGCAAAGACCTTCTCCTGGAGGGCCAGTTGGTGGATACGGATGCTGCCTCCGCCCACCTCATGCCCATTGAGTACGAGGTCATAGGCCCGCGAGCGGGCAGTCGCCGGGTCGGATTCCAACAGGCCGTAATCCTCTTCGAGGGGAGCCGTAAAGGGGTGGTGCAGGGCCTGGTATCTTTTCTCGATCTCGTCATATTCCATCAATGGGAAACGGGTTACCCAGGTAAATTCGAAAGTATCTTCCTCGATCAAGCCGAGTTTGCGGCCAAGATGGTTTCGCAGGTGGCCCAGGGCCTCGTTGGTTACGCTGGGCTGGTCCGCTACAAAGAAGACCAGATCGCCCGGCTGCATATCGAGCCGGGCTGCCAGGGCCGCTTTTTCTTCATCGGTAAAGAACTTGGCAATCGGCGACTGCCAGGCATCTTCGCGGACCTTTATCCAGGCCAGGCCCTTGGCCCGGTAGACGGCTACGAAATCCGTCAAGTCATCGATTTCTTTACGGGTAAAGTCAATGCAGCCCTTCGCATTCAGGGCTTTCACAATGCCGCCTTTTTGAACCACGCTGGCAAACACCTTGAACCCGGCATCAGCAACAATATCGGAAATGTCCTGCAGCTCAAGCTCGAAGCGGGTGTCGGGCTTGTCCAGCCCGAACCGGTCGATGGCCTCGGCATACTCCAGGCGCGGGAAAGGCGTCACCAGGTCGAGCCCTTTTACTGCTTTGAAAACTTTGGCCATCATACCCCCGGCCGTAGCCATGACATCTTCTTCACCGACAAAAGACATCTCGACATCTATCTGGGTAAATTCCGGCTGGCGATCGGCCCGCAGATCTTCATCCCTAAAGCACTTCACGATCTGGTAGTAGCGATCGTAGCCGGAGATCATGAGCAACTGCTTGAACAGTTGGGGAGACTGGGGCAGGGCGTAAAAGTTCCCGGGGTTGACCCGGCTGGGCACCAGGTAGTCCCGGGCGCCTTCCGGGGTGCTCTTGGTCAGAACCGGGGTCTCGATGTCCAAAAACCCGTTTTCATTGTAATACTGCCGCACCGCCGCTGAGATCTTATGCCGCAAGACAATGTTCTGCTGCAGTTGCGGGCGCCGCAGATCAATATGCCGGTGCTGGAGCCGTACATTCTCGGAGACATCGATATTGTCTTCGATCATGAACGGCGGCGTCTTGGCCGGGTTCAGAATTTTAAGTTCAGACACCATGATCTCGATTTCCCCGGTGGCCAGATTCGGATTGGTCATCCCTTCCAGGCGGGCCGTAACTTCACCGCGCACGCCCAGCACATATTCGCTGCGGATGACGTGGGCCTTGGCATGCACTTTTGGATTGATCTCGGGATTGAACACCACCTGAGTGAGGCCATCACGATCCCGGAGGTCCACGAATATAACCCCGCCATGGTCGCGCCTTCGCTGCACCCATCCCATGATTACAACTTCCTTACCGATATCCTCTTGCCCCAATTCATTGCAGCCATGGGTTCTGCGCATCTCGCCAAGCTTGTCAGGTATCACTGTTAGCTTACTCCTTTTTTCCCAGTCTCTTGCCCAGTACTTCCAGGATGCCCGCAAAGGGCACTTCAGCCTGGGCCTTGGACGTCATATTCCTTAAAATAGCAGTTTGTTTTTCAATTTCATCATCGCCCACGATAAGCACATGGCCCGCTTTCAAGCGATCGGCCCGTTTCATCTGGCTTTTCAGGCTGCGGCCTTCAAAATCCAATTCCGCCCGGATGCCCGCTTCGGAAAGTTTAGAGATCCACTCAAACGCCAGTGGCAGGGCGGCTTCCCCGAGAGCCGCCACATACAGGGCGGGGGCAACTGCGTATGTCTTTCCGGCCTGCGCCACAATTTCCGCCAGCCGGTCAAACCCGATGGCAAACCCGGTAGCCGGAATCTCAGGCCCGCCCAGGGCTTTGACCAGACCGTCATAGCGCCCGCCCCCGGCTACGGCACTCTGGGCCCCTAAACTGCCGGTCTGCATTTCAAAGGTGGTGCGGGTGTAGTAATCGAGACCCCGCACCAGCCGCTTGTCAATCGTAAACGGTGTATCCAAACTATCCAGGGACATCTTCACAGTTTCGAAATGAACGTGACACGTTTCGCAGAGGTGATCCAGAATTGACGGTGCCGCCGCCATGGCCTCCCGGCAGCCGGGCACTTTGCAGTCCAGAACCCGCAAGGGGTTTTTATCCTTGCGCCGGCGGCAGTCCGCGCAGAGGTCGGCTTCCTTGCCGGCGATGTAAGCCAGCAAGGCGTCTCTAAAGTCGGGACGGCATTCAGGGCAGCCCAGCGAATTGATATGGGCCATGATATCGGATACGCCCAGGCGGTAAAAGAGAATCTTCAGTATGAATATCAACTGGGCATCCACGTACGGTGAAGCGCTTCCGAACACTTCCGCATCCAGCTGATAAAACTGCCGGTAGCGGCCCTTTTGCGGTCTTTCCCGTCGAAACATGGGACCGATGGTAAAAAATTTCTTTACCGGATCGGCGGCATAGAGCTTGTGCTGGATGTAGGCCCGGCAGATGGACGCTGTGGCCTCGGGCCGCAAAGTGATCAGGTCTCCTTTGCGGTCCGGAAAGGTGTACATCTCTTTTTCAACGATATCCGTATCTTCACCGATGCTGCGGGCAAACAGTTCGGTGCGTTCCATAATGGGAATCCGGATCTCCTTGAAACCGAAATCGGTAAACAGGGTCGTGGCGGTCTGTTCAATATGCTGCCACAATTCCGATTCACCCGGCAGGACATCTTTGAACCCTCTAATCAGCTGTATCATGCGTTTGGCTATTCCCTTTTTATCATTTTTTTTGAATAACCTGTATATCTATCCCAGGCTTGCTCGGAGAGTCAACAACTATATATATTTACCCGCGTATATAGGAGCGGCTTTCGGAAATGTTCAATATTAAAATACTTTTATCCATAACAGAAACTTCCCTGGTTGGATTTATCATAATAATTTGCTATGCATGCAGGTATCCCAGCGGTCAATAAAGAGGTGCGGCCGGGACCCGATTTTCAGTACCAAACCAGGTGCGCCTTGCCGTTTCCTACTGTTTTAGTTATATAACCTTTAGTCAATCCATTCTTTACACCGACACGTAACCACCAGAGAGGTGTCGCCATGCAAACACAGATCACCACCACCAAACTTATCAAAATGAAACAGGATGGAAAGAAAATCGTCGCCCTAACCGCCTATGATTTCCCCTTCGCCAAAATTGTGGCGGATGCCGGCGTGCATGTTATCCTGGTCGGCGATTCACTGGGCATGGTTGTCCAGGGGGGCACGAGCACACTGCCGGTCACCATGGATGAAATGCTGTACCATACCAAAATCGTGGCCCGGGGCGCCCAGGGTGCCATGGTGGTAGGTGACATGCCCTTCATGTCCTACCAGGCCGGACTTTCCCAGGCAGTCGAAAATGCCGGTCGTTTCCTGAAAGAAGCGGATGCGGCTGCGGTCAAACTGGAGGGCGGCGCCGATGTCTGCGACGTGATCGCCGCGATAACCGCCGCCGGCATCCCCGTGCAGGCCCATATCGGCCTCACGCCGCAATCGGTGCACCAGATGGGCGGCTTCAAGGTCCAGCGGGATGAAGACCGCCTCCTGGATGATGCCCGCAAGGTCGAAGCCGCCGGGGCATTTTCGGTGGTTCTCGAGGGCATCCCCGGAGACATCTCGAAAAAGATTACGGACACCTTGAATATCCCGACAATCGGCATTGGAGCCGGACCGGACTGTGACGGTCAAATTCTGGTCCTGCATGATATGCTCGGGCTCAACGACCGCCATCTGCCCAAGTTCGTCAAGCAGTACGCCCGCCTGGCCGATGCCGCGCGGGAAGCTGTTGCGGACTACGCCAAGGAGGTTGCCGACAGAAGTTTTCCGGCTGAGGAACACTGCTACTAAAACTGTAACTATTAAGGGGCCACGGGTTCGAGGGGTCGAGGGTTCAAGTGAGAAACCTTCAAACCAACTGGATTGGTATTTGATGTGGTTTAAAAGAAACGGACACTTTGCTAAGAACGAAATATCAGAAAGCGAGGTGTCCAATGAGTACTCAAAAAACCAGACGGAGTTTCACCCAAGGGTTCAAGGATGATGCTATCAGCCTG
>Ga0209783_1000155_pt1 | contig 21591 bp, 20 predicted proteins | sample WorMetfiPIANOSA1_FD_187395 | JGI IMG/M metagenome (GOLD analysis project Ga0209783, IMG submission 187395) | Marine gutless worms symbiont microbial communities from Max Planck institute for Marine Microbiology, Germany - Olavius filocauda... | ecosystem: Host-associated > Annelida > Digestive... | reverse complement strand
TTCATTTTTGGCCCGGTATTCTCGGACCCAGCGGTTGACGTTGTTTTCACGTATGCCAAGACGGCGGCCGACTTCAGCACAACTGTAACCTTGTTCAACTACCAGGCTGATAGCATCATCCTTGAACCCTTGGGTGAAACTCCGTCTGGTTTTTTGAGTACTCATTGGACACCTCGCTTTCTGATATTTCGTTCTTAGCAAAGTGTCCGTTTCTTTTAAACCACATCAATCCGCTCTTCTTTCCCGCAAGGGGGGCAGATGCATAGGGATGACAAAGAGGCGGTAAAACAGGTCTTCCCTGAACAGCCCCTGCTCCACCCGCTCTTCCAGGTCCCGGTGGGTGGCGGCAATCACTCGGATATTGACGGAAATGGTCCGGTTCCCGCCGACTTTTTCGAATTCATTCTCTTCGAGGACCCGGAGGATCTTCACTTGCAGGTCCGGGCTCATATCCCCGATTTCATCTAGAAAAATCGTACCGGAATTGGCCTGTTCAAATTTGCCGTTTTTGGCTGTGAACGCTCCGGTGAAAGCCCCTTTGGTGTGACCGAACAGTTCACTCTCCAGGAGGTTTTCAGGCAGGGCCCCGCAATTGATGGCCACGAACGGCCGGTCTGAACGGGTGGAGTTCTGATGGATGGCCCGGGCGATGAGGCCTTTACCGGTACCTGTTTCACCGGTAATCAAGATGGTGCTGTCAGTGCCGGCAACCTTGGCGATGGTGCTGAAAATATGCTGTATTTCATCGCTCTGTCCGATTATCCCATGTAGCTGGAGAGGGGGCATGCCCGCTTCCTTTCACACCAATTGGAGTTCTATAGGGGCGCTCTGCCGCTGATACAGTGTTAAACAGTTGTATCTTATTGCAAATCCGGATCGGAGAACGGTTTGGAAAAAAATATATATATCTCACCCTGTCTGTATGTCAACATCCAAAGAAGGGATGTGGCCTGCGCAAGAATTTGCGGGTGCGAGCGGCCGGAGGGGCTGCGGCCGGGTGGTCCGGACGGTCGGCGTCTATCCGACCATCCCGGCCAGTTCGGTGGAGGGCGGTAGAACCAGGCCCCCGGCTGTCTCTTGCAGCCGGCTGCTGATCTCGGCTGACAGGGCCAGGGCTTCTGCGTCCGTGAAATCAATGTCCCCAAGATCACTGGCGGTAATATAGCCGCTGCCGGTAACGATTTTTTGGGCTTTTGAAATGGATTCCGGTGAGAGTTCAACTGTGTGGGCTGCTTCCACGGTGGCTGCACCGGATCCGGATCGACCGGAACGTTTCCGTTGCCCTGAATCGGCCGTTTTGGCTTTGCCGTCACGGGCCGGGGCCGGCGTAGGGGAGATCCCCTGAATATGTGTTGTCATGCTTTCCTCCCGGCCGGGGCAGCAGGACGCAAGGCGCATGGTCGCCCGGTAACGCCAGCCTGATTGATTTATGCAAAGTATAGTAGCTATTTAAATAAAATAAAGACCAAAAGCCGTACCCTGCCCATGGGGCTGTACAGAAGTTCGGAAAACGTTGTAACCAGATGTAATAAAAATAAATATTTTTTAGTTAGGGCGGTTTGCGGTTTCCGGCTTTTTGTTGTAACATTTGATTTTAAAGTGCCTTTTCAGACAAAATCTGCCTGCTATTACGCGAAAACAGAAGAAAGATTGTGCCTCCGGGCCGCCTTATGGACCGGTTGCCATCATGGAGGGGTTGATGAAAAGACTATATTTGATTCTGCTCTGTGCGGTCCTGACCACCGGATGTGCCGCCCCCAGCATCAAGCTCATATCCGATGCCGCTGACCCGCTGCGTGAATTTACCCTGGCGGGAACCGCATCCCAGAAAATCCTGATTGTCCCCATCCAGGGCGTGATCAGCGATAACCCGCGCAAGGGATTCATCCGGGTGCTGCCGAGCACGGTGCAGAAAGTAGTTGCCCACCTCAGAAAGGCCGAGCAGGACCAGAATATCAAAGCGGTCATCTTGAAAATAAACAGCCCGGGCGGTTCGGCCACGGCCAGTGATATTCTCTACCGCGAGATCAAGGTTTACAAAGAGAGAAGCGGCGTAAAGGTTGTAGCGGCCATGATGGGGCTGGCCACTTCCGGTGGATATTACGTGGCGCTGCCCGCGGATAAAATCGTGGCGCACCCCACTACGGTCACAGGTAGTGTCGGGGCGGTGTTTCTCCGTCCGGAGGTGTCCGGCCTGATGGAAAAGATTGGCGTGGATGTCTCCGTGCACAAGTCGGGTCGCAACAAGGACATGGGCTCCCCGTTTCGCACACCGTCAAAGGAAGAAGAGCGTCTTTTGCAGTCCCTGATCGATCAGCTGGGCCAGCGGTTTACGCGCTTGCTGACCGAGCATCGCAAGCTGGCCCCCGCAGCCCTGGAGGAAATAACGACGGCCAGGATCTATATTGCCGACGATGCCCGGCAGGTGGGCCTGATCGACCAGGTCGGCTATATCGATGATGCCCTGCAGCAGGCCCGTCAACTGGCCGCGTTGCCGGACGACGCCAAGGTTGTGATCTACCGGCGGACTGATTTCCCCGACGACAATATTTACAATCCGCTCAGCACGGGCAGTGAAGGGAAGCCGCCGGTACTGGTGGACCTGGGGCTGCTTGAGTGGGTGCCACCGCAGACGGCCGGTTTTTACTATCTTTGGCCGGCGTATGCTGGCGGCTACTAGAAGCCGCGACTTTACGGGATGAAAAGCGCTTGAAAGACGCAGGGCAACGTAGTAGTACCTATTTCACGTAAATCTATTGAAGCAACAACAGGAATCCGGGCGAATGAATACAATAACAATGGTGGTGACGGTCCTGACCCTGTGGCTTGTGATGGGCCTGGGTTTTTTATCCAAATACGTGGACTGTAAAAAGAACGGTAAAACCACCTATGAAGCCTGGACGACCAATGAAGGACTTCTGTTCATCGCCAGCGTTGTCATTCCCGTCTTGATTGCCGGCTACCGGGTTGCCGCAGGGTAGCGCCAGCCTCCGCCCACTTTTCACATCCGGGGCAACCTATCGACGCTATAGCATTGAGATCATCTTTTTTACGGTATATTCGCCCACGTCCGCCAGGGCGTCGGTAGTGAGAAACCGGTCGGCGTTCTGTGAGTACAGGCAGGTGACGGCGGCCGGGAAATCTTCATCGGGTAAATAGCAGATAAATTCGAGCCAGATTTTCGGCAGCGGCTGCAGCCGGAAACTGAAATCACCGCCATCCGGGCGTTCCGTCGGTTCGGTGTTGAATGCGGCGCTAATTTGATCCAATCTGTTTTCAAGCTGGGCCACATGCGGTACGAGCACTTGTTGCGTGTGGGTCATGAATGCGCCGGCGTAGGGCATGCTGTCGGGAAGTTCCTTGAAGGCCCGAAACGGTTCGCGCTGACACGGCTCGGGGTTTGACTGCAAGGCGTACAGCGACACCAGCAGCCCGAGGATGCTCTCGGGCGGCATACCGCCAAGGGTGATACCGTCCGGGCTTAACCGGCATTCCTCCCCGAACGCCTGAAAAATAAACACATCCCCGACGCGTTCGGCCGGGAGGTTGGCAGCCAGGTCATCCGGGTTTCCGGTAAAGACTTTTTCCAGGTTATCTTTTACCAACTTGGCGTAGTTGTCCTGCATTCTTCCCCCTATAAATTTTACACGATTCTCTATTAAAATTTAGTCATCTATTGGAGCGAATAATCGCCCTCCGAACATGCTGAGATCCAGACATTTCCAACCACAGGGGTCTTAGACTGATTGGTTTTATCGAAATCGATAGCTGTGGGTTTTACACTATAGGCAATTGACAGCATGGGAAAGAAAGGGACGAACCCCGAATATCCGATCCCGAAAACGATCCCGATTTCGATTTCGAATTACGGCACTTTTTATGTCAAAATGCCTTACTTGGAACTGCGTAGATTATCGAAAAAATTTATTGCGTCTTGGTTTATACCCATAGTGTGCGACCACTACCCTAATGGATACTCGTATAGTTTGCCCTCGAAGTTCTTTACGATCAGCCGATCCGCGGTTTCTGCCTCTATATACTGCGGCAACACCGGAATCTTACCGCCGCCGCCCGGCAGGTCGAGCATGTATTGCGGAACGGCCAGTCCCGAGATGCGGCCGCGCAGGCTGCGCAGAAGTGCCAGTCCCCTGCGGAGCGGCACTCGGAAGTGCGCGGTACCGGCCACCGGGTCCGGGTGGTGTAAATAGTAGGGCCTTACCCGGATAGTCAGCAGTCCCCGCAGCAATTGCAGCAGAATGTCGGGATCGTCGTTGACGCCTTTGAGCAGAACACTCTGGTTGCCCAGCGGTATACCGGCATCGGCCAACCGGGCACAGGCGGCCGCCGCAGCCGGGGTAATCTCGGCCGGGTGATTGAACTGGATATTGATATACAGCGGACCGTAGCTTTTGAGCCGGGCGGCCAATCCGGGGCTGATGCGTTGCGGCCAGGTGCACGGCACCCGCGTGTGAATGCGCAGCACTTCGATGTGGGGGATTTTTTTCAGGGCTGTCAGCAGATCCAAAAGAACCCTGTCCGGAAGCATAAACGGATCACCACCCGATAGGATCACCTCGCGCAGGCTGCGTGTCCGTCCAATATAGTCAAGAGCCTGCTCATAGAAAACGCTGCGGTCGTAGATATCCACACCGACATCCCGTCGCCGCATGCAGTGGCGGCAGTGCAGGGCACATCTGTTGGATGCCAGGAAGACTACCCGGTCAGGGTAGCGGTGTATCAGGCCGGGAACGGGAGACTGCGCCGTTTCACAGAGGGGATCAGCAGCCATGTGGGCGGAGGTAGCTTCCGTCACGTCCGGGACGGCCTGGCGCCAGAGCGGATCACCGGGCGATTTGATCAGCGACAGGTAATAGCGCGGTATCTGCATGGGATACCCTGCCAGGTCCGGATGGCTATCAAAATTGTGCTTTGGAAAATAGCCGGCCAGCTGCGCCGCCGTGGTGACCGGCGCCAGACTCCCGGACGGTATTCTGCCGGCGCGGAAGGGATCCGCCGTTTTGATCCGGCTGCGGCTGTCTTTGACCTGGGGCACCAACGTTCCTTGCGTGGGTCGTGATTGCGTTCTATTTATCTGATATGGCAAGCAATACTCCATTTCCTGCTTGACTTAAACACGATTGTATTGTTTCCGTCGATTTGTCCACCATCGTCAAAGCGTGCCAACGGACCTTCTGGTCCCGGTCCTCGAGGAGTTGCTATGCGCACACGCTGTCCCTGGGGCACGACCAACCCGCTGTATATCGATTACCATGACCGCGAATGGGGCGTGCCGCTGCACGATGATCAGCGCTTGTTTGAATTCCTGATCCTGGAAGGTGCGCAGGCCGGTTTAAGCTGGATTACGATTTTAAAAAAACGGCCCAACTACCGGCGGGCATTTGCAGAGTTCGACCCCACCAAGGTGGCCCGCTACGGAACGGCTGAAATAGAGGCGCTGCTGCGCAATGCAGGGCTTATCCGCAACCGGTTGAAGATTACCGCTGCTGTGGAAAATGCCCGGGCCTATCTGAAAGTGCAGCAGGCCTTCGGCAGCTTCGACACGTTTATCTGGAGCTTCGTGGATGGCCGGCCCGTCCGCAATACCTGGAAAACCATGCAGCAAGTGCCGGACCAGACCGAGACTTCACAGAAAATGAGCAAGAAGCTGAAAGCCAGGGGGTTTAAGTTTGTTGGCCCGGTCATTTGTTATGCTTTCATGCAGGCGGTTGGTATGGTGAACGATCACCTGGTCGACTGTTTCAGACACAGTGAAATTTGATTGCTTCGAGAACTATTTAGAACCTATCTCAAAAAACGGATTTTGGTTCAAAATCAAGGCGGCCACGAGGTTCAGCCCGGAGGAATACTGGAGTATTTAGAGGACTTGAACCGAGCGCCCAACGCCGAGTTTGGGCCAAAAGACTTTTTTGAGATAGGTTCTAGAGAAATCGGCGGTGATAGTGCGGGCTACCGGGAGGGCATCATGAATGCGTGCAAATTCTGCGGCAGAGTGCATCGTCTGGGGTTTATTTCGACGCGCATTGCCGGGACAGACGGGGTTTCGCTGGAAACGGAAAAGTGGGCGGAAGTATTCCAGCGCGAGGGCTTTGAATGTTTCTATTTTGCGGGGGAACTGGATCGCCCCCCGGAAATATCCATGTTGTATGAAAAAGCCCATTTCAAGCACCCGGTCATCAAAAAGCTCCACAACCAGTGCTACGGCGTTACCGTGCGCAACCGCTCCACGACCAAACAGATCTATGCCCTGAAGGTCGAAATGAAGGATGCCCTGTATGCCTTCATGGAAAAGTACGCGCTTGATCTGCTGGTACCGGAAAACGTACTCACCATTCCGCTCAACATTCCCCTGGGCCTGGCTCTGACCGAGGTGATCTCCGAAACCGGAATTCCCACCATTGCCCACCATCACGATTTTTTCTGGGAGCGGCAGAATTTCAAAACGAATGCCGTCTGGGAGTATCTCAACATGGCCTTCCCGCCCCACATTCCCCACATCCATCACGCGGTCATCAATACGTCGGCGGACAACCAGCTCAGTCTGCGTACCGGTATCTCGGCCACCGTGATCCCCAATGTTATGGACTTTGACAATCCGCCACCAACCGTGGCCACGGATGATGCGGGCCGGGTAACCGGCGGGCAGGCCCCTATCGGCGATGACCGGTATGCCTGCGATGTGCGGCACGACCTGGGTGTGGCCGCAGATGAACTGCTGATCCTGCAGCCGACCCGGGTTGTCAAACGCAAAGGCATCGAACACGCCATCGAACTGGTCAGCCGTTTGAACCTCAAAGCCAAACTGGTCATTTCACACGCCTCGGGCGATGAAGGCTACGACTATGAACACCGGGTCCGCGAGTATTCCCGGATGATGAACGTGGACACCATCTTCGTGTCCGACATCATCAACCACAAGCGCGGTAAAACCGCCAAGGGCCGGAAGATTTACACGCTATACGATATTTACCCCCATGCCGACCTGGTGACCTATCCTTCCAATTTCGAAGGATTCGGGAATGCGTTTCTCGAGGCGATCTATTTCTGCAAACCCATTCTGGTCAATACCTACTCCATTTACAGCATGGACATTAAGCCCAAGGGGTTTGCCGTTGTCGAGATGGACGGGTACGTATCGGCCGAAACGGTGGCCAAAGCCCGGAAAGTGCTCAGCGATCCCGAATACCGGCGCAAAATGGTAGCGCACAATTACAAAATCGCTACGACCTACTATTCCTATACCGTTTTACGCCGTAAACTGCGCAACCTGTTGACCGATTGCATGGCCTGCATAAAAAGAAATGACGATTGAGCAACTCCGTCCGGGGCAACCGGACCATAGGGCACCAGCCGGCAGGACGGCACCCCCCCCACCGTTGTTCCTTTGCCAAGTCCCCTCTGATTTTAAGATGCGCATTCAAGGCAACTGTGTTATAGGCGACCTGACAACGTTCCGGTGGATTGGGTAAGCCGGAAGAACCCAGGGGCCCTGCCGGGGCACGCTCCGGTGGACACAAACAGTGATACGCGCAACATGGATAACCTGAAAACAATTCTTGTCCGGGGCCTGTCCAAAGGCTGGCACGGCTATGTCTGGATCTTGAAGATCCTGATTCCGGTCTCTTTTTTCACCTTGCTGCTGCAGTACAGCGGCTGGTTGCACAGCCTTGACTTTTTACTGCAGCCCGCCATGCAAATGATGGGACTGCCGCCGGTGGCTGCCTTGCCGTTGATCGTGGGCATGCTGACCGGCATTTATGGCGGCATCGCCGCCATGGTCGTCCTGCCGCTCACCCAGACCGAGATGACCCTGATCGCCGTGTTTTTACTGATCTCCCACAGTCTGATCCAGGAAGGCATTATTCAGGCCAAAGCGGGTATCAATCCCATAAAGGCCACCGTGTTTCGCCTAGCGGCCTCGGTGCTTACGGTTAGTGTGGTTTCCATGTTCCTGGCACCTGAAGCCGGTTTGGAAAAAATCGTTCCGGCCGGCCCGGCGGCGGCTATTGGGTTCGCCGCCCTCCTGAAGCAGTGGTGCCTGGCCACTTTGCGGCTGGCTCTGCAGATCCTGGTGATCATCGTTTTTATCATGGTCGTCCTGGAGGTGATGAAGGCTTACAGGATTATCGATCAACTTGTGCGGGTACTTGATCCGCTGTTGAAACTGCTGGGCCTCAACCGCAACGTAGGTCTGCTCTGGCTGGCGGCCGCCATCTTCGGCATCGCCTACGGCGGGGCTGTCATCGTGGAGGAGACCCGCCAGGGGTGCTATGCCCAGGAAGAACTCGAGCAGCTGCACGTATCCATCGGGATAAACCATGCCATGATCGAAGACCCCCTGCTGTTCGTGCCTCTGGGCATCGGCGCTTTCTGGCTGTGGATTCCGCGGCTGGCCGCCGCCGTGGCGGCGGTCTACGGCTACAATCTTCTGATGCGCCTCAAATCCGTCCGTCGGGCGCCTTTGGAAAAGACCGGGTAACATGTATATCTTCAAACAACTGTTCACCGTTTTCATCTTGCCGCCGGGCATCTTTATCCTGGTGCTGCTGACGGGCGGGGCGCTGCTGGTGGTGATCAAGCGCCGCTGGACCGGAAGTGCCCTGGTGGTTTTAGGTCTGGTCATGTGGGGAGCCTCGGTCTCCCCGGTCACCGACCTGCTGCTGGCCGGATTGTTGCGGGATGTCCCCGTCGGGAAAGAACTGCCCCGGGGAGACGTCATCATCCTGCTGGGCGGTGGGGTGGATGACCGCCTGCTGGATCTGTCGGGGAAGCCGGGTGTACTTCCGGAGGCCATGGTGGATCGCTTGGTGACGGCTGCCCGGCTGGCGACCCGACTGCAGGTGCCGATCATTGTTTCCGGGGGCCGCAGTCCGGACGGGCAGGTCGACGAAGCTACGGCTGTCCGGCGATATTTAGTGGATCTGGGAGTGCCGGCCCAGGCCATCATTGCGGAAACACAGAGCACCGATACCTTCGAGAATGCCGAAAACGTGCGCTTCATCTGCCGGCAGCGCGGTTTTAGCCGGCCGATACTGGTTACCTCGGCCTATCATCTCAAACGGGCCTTGTGGTCATTACAGCAAAAGGGTCTCACCTGTACGCCCTTTGCCAACGGGCTGGTTTCCCTGCCGGCCCGGAACTATACCTGGCGCCATTTTCTGCCCGGGTCGTTAGAGGCGGCCGCCTTATATCTCCACGAGTATCTGGGGCTGGTTTACTACCGCCTGCGGTTCGGTAGCTGATCAGATCGGCAAACCAGTCGCGCCCAACTGAGTTTATCAACCATAGCTTCAGCGGAGGCTGAAGATTGGGACCGAGGGGCGGTTTTGAAACCGCTTTTAAACATCCAGCGCCGGCCGGATCTGCTCCCGGTAAATATCCAGTTGTTCATCCAGGATCTCATTGAGGATATCTGGGGTGGTCATGGGGTTCATGATCACACAGCGCAGCACGACTGTGTCGGTATCCGGGGCAGCGGGCAGGGTGAGGGTTGTACGGGAAACAAAGCTGCGCCCGGCCTCGCGCTGCAACCGTTGCAGCAGTTTGTTGATGGCATTCAAACGTTCGGCCGCCGCAGGTTTAGCGTCTGAAACCCCCCGCAGATCATGTGGATTGAGGCGGTAAGTAAGGACATTCAGCTGGGGCGGTGTCATCAGTTCAAAATCCACCCTCCGATTTATTTCCGCGGCAAACCTCTCCGCGGTTTCAATGCCATGCTCGATAAGGATGGCATATCCCTGGCTGCCCATAATTTTTAAAGCACTGTCCAGAATCAGGGAACTGGCCTCGCGCGAACCGGGCAGGGATCTGCTGCCCAGGTCAACCGACCCGGGCCGGTTGATATATTTGGCGTGGTAGACCACGGCCTCCATGGAGACCGGATCCTTGAACAGGATCATTCCGCAGGTCATCGGCATGTAAAACTGTTTGTGCCCGTCGATGACGACTGAATCGGCCCGGTCAATGCCCGCCAGCAAGTGCCGATACCGGTCCGACATCAGGGTGGGCCCGCCCCAGGCGGCATCCACATGAAAATGTATGTCCTGGGCTGCGCAGATTTCACCCAGTTCGGGCAGGGGATCGACCGTGCCTGTTTCCGTGGTACCGGCACTGCCGACGACAGCCACGATCCCGGTCCGGGCGCCCGGTTGTTTCAACTGGGCAATAACTTCTCTAAGATGGTTGATATCGATGCGGTTGTCGGCATCCACTTCCAGGCCGATGATATTCCGGTTGCCGATGCCTAGAACACCGCCGGCCTTGCGCAGGGAGTAGTGCCCCAGGCGGGAGACCAGGACCACGCAGCGATCCAGCTTATGGGCGCGCAGTCCGGCGGCCATCCCCTCTTGTTCGACCCCCCCGAATCCCGCTCGGGGGTAAAGGAGCTTGTTGCGGGCTACCCATAATCCGGTGATATTGGCCAGGGTGCCGTCCTCCACGAAACTGCCCAGGGTGGTGCTGGTGTGCTGGACATGCTCGGCGTAAAAATCATCATTCAGGCCGTACACCAGGCGGTGGATTTTGGCCAGAACCTGCTTTTCGATAATGGAGACGACCTTGGATGTTTCCAGCTTGACGACGTTCTGATTCAAGGCAGCCACAATTGTCTTGAGATGGACCATAAAAAAAGGGATGGCCGCGGTCATGTGGCCGATAAAGTAGGGTGAAGCGACATTGACTGCATGGGGGGCGATATCTTCGATCAGGCCTGTGATAACATCGGCCAGCTTCTTTTCCGGTGTACGGCTGATACGGGTATTGGTAAACCGCTCGGCCAGTTCCTTCAGGCTGGCCTCTTCGGTGATGCCCACATGGTCGCCTAAAAAATCATGCAGCCCGAACAGGATTTGCTCCATGTACTTAACCAGCGTAGACCGGGTGGCTTCATTTTCGGGCCGGATGAAGGTCCGCATCAAGGTTTGCCAGTCTGCCGCCAGCCGGGGATTTTGTTTGTCGGTTTTCGATTTCATGGCTCGGGGTACAGTGCACCGCAATGGTAATCTGAAAAAGGCGCTCAATGCCTGCCGGTTCTTAGCATGCCTGGAAAGCTATGCCAAGGCGCAGGGCTACCTTATGGCAGGGGCAGCGGGCCGGAAAGCATTTGCCGCTATGCCCCTAAAGTGATATGCAACGGACAGATGTCAACCTTTCACCACATGCGAGTTTGATATGATTCAACGTGCCATTGTTGCGCGACTGGCCCTTAGGCTTGGCTGTGCGTTCCTTTTGTTGCTGGCGGCCGGGCTGTCTGCTGCCCCGCTCCGGGGTCAACTGGTACCTGCCGAGCGGGTAGCTGCTGTCAATGGGGAGGATATTGCCTTGGCTGATTTCGAGGCCGCCTTGCAGCAGGCCCTGCATCAAGTCGAGACGCCGGTTGAAGACCTGCCTGAATTGAAACTGCAGGCCCTCAAAAGAGACGTCCTAGACAACCTGATCGGGCGCAAACTGGCCTACCAGGAATGCCTGCGGCTGGGCTTCAAGGTGGAAGGCGAACAGATTGAAAAGGAACTGGAAAGGGTTGCCGCCCGTTTTTCCAGTGCCGCAGAACAGGATGATGCCTTCATGCGGGCCGGTATTTCCCCGACCCAGTTGCGCGAAAGGTTGCACGAGGACCTGGCCATCCGGCAGCTCATCGAAGAGGAGGTTTTCGGGCTGGTCGAAGTGGAAGAGTGGGAACTGCGGTCTTTTTATGACACCCATCCCAACCTGTTCAAGGTGCCGGCCCTGGTTAAAGCCAGCCATATTTTTATTGCCGCCGGCCCTGACAGCACCCGGGAGGAGCGTCAGGCGGCGGTTGTCCTGATCAGGGGCATCCTGGAACAGCTTGATCAGGGCGTGCCGTTTTCCGAGATGGCTATCGACTACTCCCAATGCCCCAGCAGCGAAAATGGGGGCGATCTCGGATATTTTGAAAGAGAAAAGATGATCAAGGGGTTTGCGGATGCGGCCTTTTCGCTGAATCCGGGTGAGATCAGCGATATCGTGCGGACCAGCCGCGGGTACCATCTGATCCTGGTCGAGGATCGCCGGGCCAAAAGAAAACTGGCCTTTGAGGATATCCGGGAACAACTGTACCAGAACCTGAGGTTCGAAAAAGCTGCCCCTGAGATAAAAGCCTACCTGAAAACCCTGCGGGACACTGCTGACGTTCAGATATTTATGACCTTGTAAACCAGGAAACCCGTTTAAAACGGTGCGCTCGTCTTCCGGAGCAGGGCCTTGCGATTCCCACCCACAGCCGTCAAGATCAGACAAAGCCGGATTTCAAATAAATATACAATATTTACAGTTTGTTGGATTGTAAAAACGCCCTGGCTGCCGGGCCCAAAAGCCGACCAAATTGGTCGAGATTATGGTCAAGATTTTCCTTGAATAAGGGGGTTGACTAATTCCTACCCCTAGATTATACGGACCTTCGTGTATTGGCTCCTTATTATATAAATAGTGCCATTTTGGCACACTTTTACAGCCCCCCAGCTGTAAAAACCCGGATTTGAGCCAGTCACGGGTGACGGGGGTAAACAGAATCTTAATATTAGTTGGATTGCCCAAGCAGCAAGTAGTAAGCGTTCAGCGTGAGGATCAGGCTAGAGATCGTTTTATGAGACCCTTTGAAAACGCCTCTGTTCATCCGGTAACCCACCGCGTTCGAATTTTCTCCCCCAAAATACGAAACGTATTCAAACGGTTAAAATTATGTCGGTTTAGGTGGCGGCTAGTCAGCCCCTGTAAGGTGCGGGAACGCACATACGCGGGCGTTACAAACAGGATCGTGCTGGCGTTGAATGGCACCCGTAAAATGATGGCTAGAAAATATAGTTGGTTAGCAGCGCTCTGTTTTTAGAGGCTATCTCAAAAATAAGATTTTGGTTCAAGGTGCGGCGGCCGCGAGATGCCAACCGTAGGAATACTCAAGTATTTCGAGGATAGCGCTATCGCTTCACTGCGTGCCGAAACCGAGCGCCCAACGCTGAGATTGGGCCAAAAGATATTTTTGAGATAGCCTCTTAGGTAAACCATACTTTTCTGACACACAGGAGTAAGGGAATTGGAAAAAAGAGTGAGAAGCCGATTGGATCGGTTGTTGTGGCCGGCGGCGGGATTGCCGGTATGCAGGCCGCCCTGGATCTGGCAGATTCAGGGTATTATGTGTATCTGGTTGAAAAGGGACCGTCCATTGGCGGGGTCATGTCCCAGTTGGACAAGACATTTCCCACCAATGACTGCGCCATGTGAATTATTTCACCGAAACTGGTCGAGGTCGGCCGGCATTTAAACATTGAGCTGAAAACCCTCAGCGAAATCGGTGAAATCAAGGGGACGGCCGGGAATTTCCAGGTCGAAATCACGAGCCAGCCCAGGTATATTGACGAAGAGAAATGTATCGCCTGCGGCCTGTGCGCTGAAAAGTGCCCCAAGAAGGTTACCGATCCCTACAACATGGGGTTGGCCAAACGCAAATCCGCCTACGTGGAATATGCCCAGGCCGTGCCCTTGAAGTACGCCATCGATGATCAGACCTGTATTTACTTCCAGAAGAACGGTAAATGCGGGGCCTGTAAAAAACTCTGTCCCACGGAAGCAGTTGATTTTGACCAGCAGCCCACAACGGAAGTCCTCGCTGTCGGCGCGGTGATCCTCTCCCCGGGCTTTAAGCCGTTCGATCCCTCCCGGTTTGACAATTACAGCTATGCGGCGCTGCCCAATGTGATTACCTCCATCGAGATGGAACGTATCCTGGCGGCTACGGGCCCCACCGGTGGTCATCTCATCCGGAGTTCGGATGACAAGGAACCGAAAAAGATCGCTTGGTTCCAGTGTGTGGGCTCCCGGGACCTGAACAAATGCGACAACAATTACTGTTCCTCGGTCTGCTGCATGTATTCCATCAAAGAGGCCGTGATTGCCAAGGAACATGCCGGTGACGACCTGGATTGCGCCATCTTTTACATGGATATGCGCACCCATGGTAAGGAATTTGAAAAATTCTATAACAATGCCAAGGACAAAGGCGTGCGGTTCGTCAACAGCCGGGTGCACACAGTTGATCCGGTAGACGGCAGCGACGACCTGGAGGTCCGCTACGTGACGCCCGAGGGCGAGATTGCCACCGAAATATTCGACATGATCGTCCTGTCCGTCGGCGTGGAAATCTCACCGGAGATCATCGACCTGGCCCAGCGGCTGGACCTGGACCTGTCCGCCGGTAATTTCTGCCAGACTTCCACGGTCGATCCGGTGGCGACCTCACGGGAGGGCATCTATGTCTGCGGCGCCTTCCAGGGGCCCAAGGATATTCCCGAGTCCATCATGGAGGCCAGTTCGGCGGCCTGCAAAGCCGGTATGACTCTGGCGGCGGTCAGAAACGATCTGGTCAAAGAAAAAACGCTTCCCGCTGAGGTGTCCGTGGAAGGTCAGGACAACCGTATCGGGGTATTTGTCTGTAATTGCGGCACGAACATCGGTGGTATCGCGGATGTCCCCGCCATCGCAGAATACGCCCGGGGATTGCCCGGCGTAGCTTACGTGGAAGAGAATCTCTTTTCCTGCTCCCAGGACACCCAGGAGAAAATGGTTGAGGTCATCAAGGAGCAGAAACTCAACCGCATTGTCGTGGCGGCCTGCACACCGCGGACCCATGAACCTCTGTTCCAGGAAACCGTGCGCAATGCCGGGCTGAATTCCTACCTGTTCGAAATGGCCAATATCCGCAACCAGTGTACCTGGGTGCACGCCAGCGAAAAGGATAAGGCCACTGCCAAGTCCATGGATCTCGTGCGGATGGCGGTCGCCCGGGCGGCCTTGCTGGATCCCATCAGCGATGTCACCGTGGAGGTCAACAAGTCCGCTCTGGTCATCTGGGGCGGGGCGGCCGGTATGACCGCGGCCCTCAGCCTGGCCGACCAGGGTTTTCCGGCCACCATCGTCGAGCGCTCCTCCGCTATCGGCGGCAAGGCCCGCGACCTGGCCCAGACCTGGAAGGGGCAGGCCGTCCAACCCTTTCTCGACGATATGATTGCCAAAGTGGAAAAACACCCGGATGTTACGGTGCTGCTGGATTCTGAGGTGACCGATGCCGCCGGGTTCGTAGGGAATTTCGAAACCCAGGTTGCCACCAACGGTTCCTCCCAGACGATCACCCATGGCGGGATCATCATGGCCACCGGCGGGGAGGCCACCGACACGACCGAGTACCTTAACGGCCAGAGCGAACGGGTGACCCGCTGGCATGATCTGGAGCACCACCCTGAAAAACTCGATGCTGCCCAGACGGTCGTGTTCATCCAGTGTGTGGGGTCCCGGGATGACCAGCGTCCTTACTGCTCCCGGATCTGCTGCACCGGCTCCATTCTCCAGGCCATCGCCATCAAGGAAGCCACCCCCGAAAAGCATGTCTTTGTATTGTACCGGGACATCCGGACCTACGGCGAACGCGAAGCGCTCTACAAGCAGGCCCGGGAACTGGGGGTCATCTTCATCCGCTACAGCCTGGAGCACAAACCGGAAGTCGCGGAGACTGCGGACGGCCTGGATGTGAAAGTGTTCGATCCGGTGTTGCAGCGGGATCTGCTGATCAAGGCCGATCTGGTGAATCTGGCCACCGCCATCAAACCGGCGGAAAACGACAAACTGGCCGCCCTTTACAAACTGCCTTTGAATTCCGACAACTTCTTCATGGAAGCCCACGCCAAGCTCCGTCCGGTGGAGTGCGCCACGGACGGCATTTTCCTGTGCGGGTTGGCGCATTACCCGAAATCGCTGGATGAGAGTATTGCCCAGGCCCAGGCCGCGGCCAGCCGCGCCGCCACGGTCCTGTCCAAAGCTTCGATCAGCATTTCGCCGCTGGTTTCCATGGTGGACACTGAAAAATGCATCGGCTGCGGCCTGTGCACCGAAGTGTGCGCCTTCGGGGCCATTGTCCTGGATGAAATCGAGGGCAAGGGCTACCGGGCCCGGAACATTTCCGCCTCTTGCAAGGGATGCGGCCTGTGCGCCTCGTCTTGCCCGCAGCTGGCCATCGATATGCTGCATTTCAAGAACGAGCAGATCGAAGCCGCGGTCAAGGCCGTTGTCTAAAATGAAAAGTAGATACGATTTGTTACTGAACGACAGGATATAACAATAAGATAGAGGATATGAACATGGGTGATTTCGAGCCTAAGATCGCAGCGTTTCTGTGTAACTGGTGTGCCTATGCCGGGGCTGACCTGGCGGGCGTCTCCCGGCTGCAGTATCCGTCCAACCTGAGAACCGTAAGGGTCATGTGCTCCGGTCGGGTTGATCCGGGATTCATCATCAAAGCCTTCAAACAGGGTTGTGACGGCGTTTTGGTATCGGGGTGACATTTCGGTGATTGCCATTACCTGGAAGGTAATGTACAGGCCGAGAAAAAAATCGTGCTCACCAAAAAACTGCTCGACATGGCCGGCATCGGTGCCGACCGGCTGCACCTGGCCTGGGTCTCCTCCGCTGAAGCCCAGCGCTTCGTGGAGATTGCCGCGGATACCATCGCAGCGGTCAAAGATCAGGGGCCCCTGGATACGGCCGCCCTGGAGATGGCCCTGGAGGCTGCCGACCTGACGGTCAATAATCCGGCCATCCGCTGGCTGGTGGGTAAAGAAGTGAAAATTGTCGCCAATGGGGATGTCTACGGTCGCAAGTGGGATGTGGACCAATATGAAGTCGCGCTGTTCAACGAACTGGAGCGTGAATTTCAAAAAAGCATGATATTTCTGGCCATCAAAAAGGGCTGCAAGTCCGTACGGGACATCAGCCGGGAAATCGGCCTGGATCTGCTGAGAGTCTCTTACCTGCTGGCTGACCTGGAGAAAACCAACCAGGTCGAATTTACCGGTATGGAAGACAGCAAACCCGTATTCGTAGCACTGTAGTCATTGGAAAATGACTGTGAATAGAGGGAGGAACAATGAGTAACACGAGCGGATCAGTTATGGTTGTGGGGGCCGGCATAGCGGGTATGCAGGCCGCCCTGGACCTGGCAAATTCAGATTACAACGTCTATCTGGTAGAAAAGGGCCGACCATCGGGGGACTGATGGCCCGGCTGGACAAGACCTTCCCGACCAACGACTGTACCATGTGAGTGATCTCACCGAAACTGGTCGAGGTCGGCCGGCATATGAACATCAACCTGATAACCAATAGTGAAGTCAAAGATATTGCAGGGGATCCTGGAAACTTCTCCGTTACCCTGACCAACAACCCCCGGTTCATCGATGCGGACGTGTGTACCGGTTGCGGCGATTGTTCCCGCAACTGCCTGGCTTCGGCGGTCAACCAGATCAACAAGGGGATGAACGACCAGCGGGCCACCTATATAGAGTATGCCCAGGCCGTACCGCTGGCCTATGCCATTGATAAATACGCCTGTGTGGGCTGTGGCCTTTGTGAAAACGTCTGTATGGCCAAAGCGGTCCGGTATGACGACGTGGAGCGTGAAACCGAGGTTACGGTGGGCTCGGTCATCCTGTCGCCCGGCACGAAGGGTTTTGATCCGTCCGGCCTGGATTACCTGGGCTACGGGAAGTTTCCCAACGTGGTGACCAGTGAAGCCCTTGAACGTATTCTGTCCGCGGGCGGGCCCTATTTCGGCCACGTCATGCGGCCGCTTGACCGCGAAGAGCCCAAGAGCATTGCCTGGCTGCAGTGCGTTGGCTCCCGGGACACGAACCGGTGTGGCAATGGCTACTGTTCCTCGGTCTGCTGCATGTACGCTGCCAAGGAGGCCATGATCGCCAAGGAGCATATCCATGGCGATCTGGACTGCGCGGTTTTCAATATGGATATGCGGACTTTCGGTAAGGACTATGAAAAATACTTTCTCCGGGCCCGGGACCGGGAAGGAATCCGGTTTGTTAAATCCCGGGTTCACACGGTGACCGAGATTCCCGAAACCGGTGACCTGAAAGTACGCTATGCCGATGAGAGCGGCGCCCTCCAGGAAGAGACCTTTTCCATGGTGGTCCTGTCCGTCGGGCTGACCATTCCCGACACGGCGGTGGACCTGGCCAAGAAACTGGACATAGACCTGAACAAGTACAATTTTGCCGAGACCGATCCCTTTGCGCCGGTGGAAACGTCCCAAAAGGGCATCTATACCTGCGGTGTTTTCCAGGGACCCAAGGACATTCCCGGCGCGGTTACGGAAGCCAGTGCCGCCGCCTGCCTGGCGGGGTCTGAACTGGCCGCCGCCCGCGGCCAGGATATCCCGGAAGTAACGGTGCCCGACGAACTGGATGTCGCCGGCCAGGATCCGCGGATCGGCGTATTTGTCTGCAACTGCGGCATCAACATCGGCGGCGTGGTCGATGTGCCGGCGGTCGAGCAGTATGCGGCCGACCTGCCCGGGGTGGTCTTCACGGATTCCAACCTGTTCACCTGTAGCCAGGACACCCAGGAAAATATGAAGGAGATGATCACCGCGCACAACCTGAATCGGGTAGTGGTGGCCTCCTGCAGCCCCAAGACCCACGAACCGATGTTCATGGAAACCCTCGAGGCCTGCGGGTTGAACAAGTACCTGTTTGAAATGGCCAATATCCGCAACCAGAACTCCTGGATCCACTCCAAGAGTCCGGATTTGGCAACCCAGAAAGCCAAGGACCTGGTCAGAATGGCGGTGGCCCGTGCCGGCACTTTGAAACCGTTGTCGGCCAAGGTCATTCCAGTCAACCAGAAAGCCCTGGTGATCGGTGGCGGGGTAGCCGGCCTGAACGCCGCTTTGAACCTGGGCAAGCAGGATTTCGAAGTGGTGCTGATAGAAAAAGACGCTCAGCTGGGTGGTTTTGCGCGCTACCTGCACCATACCATCGAAGGCGGGGATGTCGGCGCTTATGTCGGCAGCTTGGCGGATGAAGTCAACGCCCATTCCAAGATAGAGGTTCTCACCGAAACCACGGTCAAAGGCTTCGGAGGCTACAAGGGCAACTTTAAAACTGAAGTGGCCGTGGGTCCCGGCGGGGAGAGCCGCCAGATCGATCATGGCGTGATCATCGTGGCCACGGGTGCGGTGGAGTACCAGCCCAAAGAGTATCTGTACGGCGAAGACGACCGGGTGCTGACCCAGGTTGGTCTGGCTGACCGGCTGGAAGCCAAGGGGGCTGATGACCTGGAAACAGTCGTGATGATCCAGTGTGTCGGGTCGCGCTGTGCGGAGATGCAGGAATGTTCGCGGATCTGCTGTCAGAACGCGGTTAAAAACGCCCTGCATATCAAGCGCCAGAATCCTGAGACCCAGGTGTTTGTCCTGTACCGGGACATGCGGACCTACGGCCTGCTGGAAGACTACTATACCGAAGCCCGGGACCAGGGTGTGATTTTCATGCGCTACGACGCGGATAATCCACCGGTGGCCAAGGCCTCGGCGGACGGCGTGCTGGTCACTACCCGGGATCATGTATTGCAGCGGGATGTTGAAATATGTGCCGACCTGCTGACCCTGAGCGCCGGTATGCGGGCTGCCGACACCGAGGAGCTCAGCAGCATCATGAAGCTGAATGCCAACCAGGAAGGCTACTTTATTGAAGCCCACGTGAAACTGCGCCCGGTAGATATGCCCGGAGAAGGGATTTTCCTCTGCGGCACGGCCCACGGCCCCAAGCTGATATCCGAGACTATCTCCCAGGCCCAGGCCGCCGCCTCGCGCGCCGTGACCTTCCTGGCTCGTCCGGAGATCAAGCTTTCGGCCATCACGGCCAAGGTGGACACGGAATATTGCGTAAAGTGTTTGACCTGTGTAAGGACTTGTCCCTATGATGTGCCGGTATTCAATACCGAGGCCAAGGAGATCCAGATAGACGAGGCCCTTTGCCACGGTTGCGGCGCCTGCGCCGGTGTCTGCCCGCGGCAGACCATTCAGCTGGGATTCTATGAGGATGAACAGATAGCATGTAAAATTGACGCATTGCTGGCAGGAGGAATGTAATGGCTGATTTCGAACCTACAATCATATCATTTTGTTGTGAATACTGAGGGTATTCCGCCGCGGACCTGGCAGGTTCCATGAGGCTTGACTACCCTTCAAATATCAAAATTATTCGCGTACCCTGTTCCGGCAAGGTGGATGTCATGTATCTGCTGAGAGCCATCCAGAAAGGGTCCGACGGTGTCTATGTGGTCGGCTGCCTGGAGGGCGCCTGCCATTACAACGCCGGTAATTTCAGGGCCCGTGAGAGGGTGAACCACGCAAACCGGCTCCTCGCCGAAGTGGGTATTGAAGGCGAGCGGGTGCGGATGTATAATCTATCTTCCGGTGAGGGGCCCACCTTCGCGGCATATGCCAAGGAAATGACCGAGCATATCCTGAAATTGGGTCCCAACCCATTGAATAAATAAGTATAATTCTAAAGACGGAGTATATTATGGCTGACGAAGTTATCAAACTTGGAGGAAAAAAGAAGAGTGTATTCCTTGACAAGGTCAAGGAGATCCTGCCCGACGGCGGGAACCTGAATCTGTGCCTGACCTGCGGGGCGTGCTCTTCCGGTTGTCCGGCCACCGGGCTCGAAGGTATGGATCCGCGCAAGTTTCTGCGCATGGCGTCCCTGGGCATGGACGAGGAGATTTTAAGCAACGACTGGATCTGGTGGTGCAGCATGTGCACGCGCTGCATGTATGTCTGCCCCATGAAGATCAACATCCCCCAGCTGGTGTTCAACGCCCGGGCGCAGATTCCGCGCGAAGAGCGTCCCAAGGGTATCGTGGGTTCCTGCGACATGGCCCTTAGAAACGACACCTGCAGCGCCATGGGCGCCACGGAGGAGGATTTCCAGTTTGTGGTCGAGGATGTTTTAGAAGAGTACCAGGAGTCCCAGCCGGAGTTTGCGGAGATGCAGGCGCCGGTCAACAAGCAGGGCGCCGAGTTTTTTCTCAACCAGAACTCGCGTGAGCCGGTGACCGAGCCGGACGAGATGGTGCCTTTGTGGAAGATCATGCACTCGGTGGGAGCCGACTGGACCTACGGGACCAAGGGCTGGGCCGCGGAGAACTACTGCCTGTTCATGGCCGACAACGAGAACTGGGAAAAGATAGTGCGGATCAAGGCCAAAGCGGTGGATGATCTGGGGTGTAAGGTCTGGCTCAACACCGAGTGAGGTCACGAACTATTCGCAGTCCGGGTCGGACTGGAAAAATTCAAGATCGAGCACAACTTTGAAATCAAGAGCATCATTCAGCTGTATGCCCAGTGGATCAAAGAGGGCAAGTTGAAGGTGAACTCCGACTGGAACAAGGAACGCCAGATCAAGTTCACGGTTCAGGATCCCTGCCAGCTGGTGCGCAAGACCTTCGGTGACCCTGTCGCGGAAGATCTGCGGTACGTGGTCAAGGCGGTGGTGGGCGCCGAGAACTTCATCGACATGCACCCCAACCGGTCCAACAACTACTGCTGCGGCGGCGGTGGCGGCTTCCTGCAGTCGGGTTTTCCGGAGCAGCGGCGCTACTACGGCAAGATGAAGTCGGAGCAGATTCTGAACACGGGTGCATCCTACTGCATCACGCCCTGTCACAACTGCCACGCCCAGGTTCATGATCTGAGCGAGATCAATGATCACAA
>Ga0209783_1000154_pt1 | contig 21725 bp, 21 predicted proteins | sample WorMetfiPIANOSA1_FD_187395 | JGI IMG/M metagenome (GOLD analysis project Ga0209783, IMG submission 187395) | Marine gutless worms symbiont microbial communities from Max Planck institute for Marine Microbiology, Germany - Olavius filocauda... | ecosystem: Host-associated > Annelida > Digestive... | reverse complement strand
GTTCCGGTGCCGGCCGACATCGTAACCCCCTCATCCGGCCCTTCGGGCCACCTTCTCCCCTATGGGGAGAAGGGAACAAAAGTCGCGCCCTAGAGTAGGAACGACTCTGATCACGTCGATTATGCCTTAGCTTTTGCGCGCCAGCGTCAGGCCGTCGCCGATCGGCACCAGCGCAACGGAAATGCGCGGGTCGGCGCCCATGGTTTCGTTCAGTTCCCGGATCGCGCGCGTGTCCGCCGACTGGTCGAGGCTGTTGGCGACCGCGCCGTCCCACAGCACGTTGTCGATCGCCATCAGGCCGCCGGTCCGCAGCAGTTCGAGACAGCGCTCGTAGTAGAGCCCGTAATTCCCCTTGTCCGCATCGATGAAGGCGAAGTCGAAACTGCCAGCCTGGCCGTCGGCGATCAGGGCGTCCAGGGTCTCCGCCGCCGGCGCCAGTCTCAGGTCGATCCGGTCGGCGACGCCGGCCTCCTGCCAGTAGCGCCGGGCAACGCCCGTCCAGTCCTCGCGGACGTCGCAGCAGATCAGGCTGCCGTCCGGCGGCAGGGCCCGGGCGATCGACAGCGAACTGTAGCCGGTAAAGGTGCCGACCTCGATCGCCCGGCGAGCGCCGGTCAGCTCGACCAGCAAGCCCAGGAACTGGCCCTGTTCGGGCGAGATCTGCATGCCTGCGCCGGGGATGCGCGCCGTCTCTTCGCGCAGGGCCGGCAACGGGTCGGGCTCGCGCAGCCAGGTCTTCAGAATGTAGTCGTAAAGCGGCGCATCGACGCTCAAGGTGCGGGTGGACATGGGCGGTTTCCTTTCGCGGGGCGGGGCCCGGTGTTTACGCGGCATTCAGGCTCCCCGCGTTCTAAAGGTGGCGCGGCGCCCCCGGGCCGGCAAGCCGGCCGGGCGAAAACCCTTGCCGCCTGCCTGCGAAGCCCCTAAGAGAAGCGCCAGTGGCCCGGGGCGTAGCTCAGCCTGGTAGAGCACTCGCTTTGGGAGCGAGAGGCCACTGGTTCGAATCCAGTCGCCCCGACCATAACGGCCGCATGATATGATCTGCGGCGCAGGTCTCGGGGCATTCGGCGAAGGAGCAGCCATGGAAGTCCGCATCTTCAAGCCGGCAAAGACGGCGATGCAGTCGGGACGGGCCAAGACCAAGGACTGGGTCATGGAGTTCGAGCCCGCCGATGCCAGCAAGCCCGACCCGCTGATGGGCTGGGTCGGTTCCAGCGACACGCGCAAGCAGGTGCGGCTGCATTTCCACACGGAAGAAGACGCGATCGCCCATGCCGAGAAGCAGGGCTACTCCTACACCGTGGTGCGGCCCAAGCAGCGGCGCATCCAGCCCAAGGCCTATGCCGACAACTTCGCCTTCAAGCGCCCGGAACCCTGGACCCACTAGGGTCCCGGCCAGTTCCCTAGGCCCCGTAGCTCAACCGGATAGAGCGCGAGACTTCTAATCTTGAGGTTGCAGGTTCGAGTCCTGCCGGGGTTGCCACCCTACGCCCTTGCGGGCTTCGGGTGGCAGGCCACTCCGTGGGCTGTCGCCTGAAGGCGTTTAGGCGAAGGAGTGCCCCCCAAGCCTTGGCGTAGGGGGACCGTCGGGCACTTGCCCCGGCTCTCAGACCGAGTCAGTTGTTGGTGTTCGTCTGTGTATTGGTGTTGGTCTGCGTGCTGGTGTTCGAGTTCGTCACGCTGTCCGAACGTTCGATCGAGACCGAGTAGGGGATCGACGGGGTGTTGCCGCGGTATTCGATGATCGTGCCGGGCTCCACCTTGCAGCGGCCGCGATTGATGCCGCAGTTCCAGCGGAAGCCCTCCGGCACGCCGGTGACCGAGCCGCCGCGGTCGTAAGTGCATTCGCACATGCGGTTGGCCATGCAGGACACCTGGCCCATGGCCTGCTGATTGCACATCGGCGCGTCCTGGGCGTGGCCGGGCGCGGCGATCCAGCCGGCGCACAGCAGCGCCAGCCCCGCGGCTTTCAAGACAGACAAGGAGTATTTCGCAGTTGCGGTCACGGCATCCGCCTCCTAAACGGTTCACCCTCGATATAGGTACTGAAACCGTGCATGAATAGTGCCGATTAAGTGTTGCCAATTATTTTAAGGGGGAAGGTTTTATTAAGGTTAACTGGAAGTGAATGCTAACTTCCGTTAACTATATTATCTTTTATTTTGCAGGGTATTCAGCCGTACGCGCACGGCCGTTGCGGGCCGCGCATAAAAATTGGGCTGGAGAGAGGGGTGCAATTGAATTCTCTCCAGCCCAGGTGCCGAAAAAAGGAAAGCGTTACGGACAAATGTTTAGCCAGTTATGCCGCACCGCACATTGATTTGCGTTAAGTTTGCCGGGGAATTCCGTGATGGTTCGCGGGCGAGGCTTCCTGTGGCGGCGGGCCGCCGATCGCCACGGCCTTGATCAGCGCATAGACGCGTACGCCCGGCGCAAGTTTCAGGCGTTCCACCGCCAGCGGTGTTACCTGCGCCCACAACAACAGCCCGGCATCCACCAGCACGTCGACCTGCGCCCCTTCGGCCGGGCTGAGTTCGCGGATCGTGCCTTCCAGGATGTTGAGCGTGCTGATATCGCGGGGCCGTTCCAGCGCCAGCGCCACGTCGGCGGCGCGGATCCGGATCCGCACCGTGCTGCCCAGCGGCTGGTCGATCTCGGGCACCAGGATGGCGCCGCTGCCGAAGCTGAGGCGCGTCAGCCCATGGGCTCCGTCGTGACCCTCCACCGTTGCGTGAATTGCCGCGCCTGGGCCGTGGCGGCCGGTCTGCTCGCGCAGGTCGAGACGGCTGAGCAGGTCTTCCACAGGGCCGCTCGCGACCACGGCCCCCCGGTCCATCAGCACCAGGGCGTCGGCGATTTCGACGATTTCGTCCATGACGTGGCTGACATAAACGACCGGGATGCCGGTTTCGCCCTGCAGGGTGCGAACGAAGGGCAGGATCTCGGCCTTGCGCCGGGTGTCCAGCGAGGCCAGCGGTTCGTCCATCAGCAACAGCGCCGGATCGGCCAGCAGGGCCCGGCCGATCGCAACCCGCTGTTTCTCGCCACCCGACAGCGCATGCGGCCGCCGGTCGAGCAAAGGGGCGATGTCCAGCAGGGACACGACCCGTTCCAGGGTGAGGCCGCCGTCCCGGCGCTTGCCATAGAGCATGTTGGCGCGCACGCTGAAATGGGGAAACAGCCGCCCGTCCTGGAACACATAGCCGATGCGACGCCGTTCGGGCGGGACGTTGATGCCCGCGTCGCTGTCGAAGACCACCGTGCCCGCCAGCGCGACCCGGCCCCGGTCGGGCTCCTCCAGCCCGGCCAGGATGTTCACCAGCGTGGTCTTGCCCGAGCCGGACGGGCCGTACAGCGCCGTGATCCCGCTTTCCTCGGTCCTGACGCGGGCGTCCAGGCGGAAACCCGGCCAGGTCTTGACCGCGTCGAACTCCAGCATCAGCCCTGTCCAAGCCGGCGGGCGACGCGGCGTGCGATCAGCTCCGAACCGATCAGCGCGCCCAGCGCCAGGACAATGGAAATCACCGCCAGCCGCGCGGCCCCGGCCTCGGCGCCGGGCGACTGGGTCAGGGTGTAAAGCGCCAGCGGCAGGGTACGGGTCTCGCCCGGGATGTTCGACACGAAGGTGATCGTCGCGCCGAACTCGCCCAATGCCCTGGCAAAGCCCAGGACGACGGCGGCCAGCAGGCCCGGCGCCGTCAGCGGCAGCGTGATCGTCACGAACACCCGCAGGCGCGCGGCCCCCAGGGTGCGCGCGGCCGCCTCCAGCCCGCGGTCGACGCCCTCCAGCGACAGGCGGATGGCGCGCACCATCAGCGGGAAGGCCATCACCGCCGCGGCCAGCGCCGCGCCCTTCCAGGTGAAAACCAGGGTGATGCCGAAGACGTCGCGCAGGAAACCGCCGACCGGCCCGCGCGTCCCGAACCCGACCAACAGCAGGTAGCCGACCACGACCGGCGGCAGGATCAGCGGCAGGTGCACCACCCCGTCCAGCACCAGGATCCCGGGAAACCGGCGGCGCACCAGCAGCCAGGCCACGAACAGCGCCAGCGGCAGGGACCCGGCCACGGCCACCGCCGCAACCCGCAGCGACAGGCCGAGCGCCTCCACCTCCAGGGGGGTCAGGGTGAACATGGGCTCACTGTAACAAGAAACCGTGGCGGGCGAAGATGCCGCCGGCGAGGGGCGACAGCAGGTAGCGGTGGAAGTCCTCCGCCTGCGGCGTGCGGTTTTCTTTGACCAGGGCCAGCACATAGCCGATCGGGCTGTGCAGGGCAGGGTCGAATCGGCCGGCCAGGCGCACCCGCGCGCCGGCCATGGCATCGCTTTCGTAGACGATGCCGGCGGCGACCTCGCCCCGTTCGACCCAGGCCAGCGTCGCCCGCACGTCCTGGAACCGCGCAACCCTGGGGCCGAGCGTCTCCCACAGCCCCAGAGCCTGTAGCGCTTCGCGGGCGTATTTGCCTGCCGGTGCGTGGTCAGGATCGGCGATCCCCAGCCGGGCCGGGCCCAGGCGGTCGGCGAGGCCGGCGTCGGCCGTCAGCGGCTCCGCTGCGTCCAGGGGTTGGACCAGGACCAGGCGGTTATGCAGGAAGGTCACCGCGCTGCCTTCGACCAGTGCGCCTTGGGCGCGCAGCCAGTCGGCCCAGTCCCGGTTCGCCGAGATATAGACATGGGCCGGCGCGGCGGCTGCGATCTGCCGGGCCAGGATGCCGCTGGATGCATAGGACACCACGATGACGCGGTCGGACCGCAGCGGGTAGGCATCGATCGCCGCGTCCAGGGCCTCGCGCATGCTGGCGGCGGCGAACACGGTGATCTGGTCGTCCGCCGCCCGCCCGGGTCCGGACCAACCGCACAGCGCCAGGGCCAGCGCGCAGCACAGGCGGGCAAGCAGGGAAAGGGAACTCACCGGCCGTAGACGTCGCCGGGATCGACGATCGGTTCGGACACGGTCTCGACCGTGCCGTCGGCCTGCACGACCCGGAACAGGCAACTGCGCTGTCCGGTGTGGCAGGCGGCGCCGGTCTGGTCGACCTTCAGCAGCAGCGTATCGCCGTCGCAGTCCACGCGCATCTCCACCAGGCGCTGGACATGGCCGGACCGTTCGCCCTTGCGCCACAGCCGGCCGCGCGATCGCGACCAGTAGCAGACCTGGCCCTCGCGCAGCGTCTCTTCGATCGCCGTGCGGTTCATCCAGGCCATCATCAACACCTCGCCCGATCCGGCGTCCTGCGCGACCGCCGGCACCAGACCCGCCTCGTTGAACTTGATGACCTCGAATATCCGTTCCATTTCAGAAACCTAAAGGGCGGCGTTAAACCTCTCAAGGCCGGCTTCCAGGTCGGCGATCAGATCCTTGGGATCTTCAAGACCGACATGGATGCGGAAAGTCTGTCCCGGCTGGTCCCAGATGGTGGCCGTGCGCACCCGCTGGGGCCAGGTCGGGATCAGCAGACTTTCGAAACCGCCCCAGCTATAACCCATGCCGAAATACTTCATTCCGTCCAGCATCGCCGCCACGGCTTCGCTGCGCTCGCCGTTCAGGACGAAGCCGAACAGGCCGCTGGCGCCGGTGAAGTCGCGCTTCCAAAGGGCATGCCCCGGATCGCTTTCCAGGCCGGGATGCATCACCCGGGTCACCTCCGGTCGTTCCTCCAGCCAGCGGGCGATCGCCAGGCCGCTTTCGTGGTGCCGGTCCAGCCGGGCGCCCATGGTGCGCAACCCGCGCAGGGCCAGGTACATATCGTCCGGGCCCGGCATGTGGCCCAGATAGCCCCAGGTAGCCTCGACCCGCTCAAAGGTCGCCTCGTTGCAGGCCACGGTTCCCATCATCACATCGGAATGGCCGACGATATACTTCGTGGCGGCCTGAACCGAGATGTCGACCCCCTGTTCCAGCGGCCGGTAGTAGTAGCCGGCGCCCCAGGTGTTGTCGGTGATGACGACCGCGCCGCGCGCGTGGGTCGCCGCGACGATGGCGGGAATGTCCTGCATCTCAAAGGTCTGCGAGCCCGGCGTTTCGGTCCAGACCACGGTGGTGTTGTCTTGGATCAGCGCTGCGATCCCTGCGCCGATCAGGGGATCGTAGTAGGTCACCGAGACGCCGAACCGGGCCAAGACATTGTCCATGAACTGCCGCGTCGGCGCATAGGTGCTGTCGGTGACCAGGACGTGGTCGCCGGCCTTGGTGCAGCCCAGCAGCACCGTGGTGATCGCGCCAAGCCCGCTGGGCGCCAGCACCGTGCCGTGGGCCCGCTCCAGGACGCTGACCGCATCGGCCAGCGCGAAACTGGTGGGCGTGCCGCGTCGCCCATAGCGGACTGTGGCACTGGCGGCGTTGCGAAACGCATCGAAGCTCGGAAACAGGACGGTGGACGCGTGATAGACCGGCGGATTGACGATTCCGTGGTTCTCAAACGGGTGGCGCCCGGCATGCGCCAGGAGGGTATCATCTTCCATCGACGTGTCCTGGTTCGAAAAGGTGAGGCCTGCCGCCGCGTTGCGCGACAATGGGCTTCGTGATAGCAGCGGGCCGCAAAGGGGGCAAGCCACGCATGGAAAGGGAAAGGGTCGATTGCGTCGTCATCGGCGCCGGTGTCGTCGGGCTGGCGGCGGCCCGTGCGCTGGCGCTGGCGGGGCGCGAGGTGGTGATCCTGGAACGCGGCGATGCCATCGGCACCGGCACCAGCTCCCGCAATTCCGAGGTAATCCATGCCGGCATCTACTATCCCAAGGACAGCCTGAAGGCCCGCACCTGCGTCGCCGGCAAGAGGCGTCTTTACGCCTACTGCCGGGAAAACGGGATCGACCACGCCCGCTGCGGCAAGCTGATCGTGGCGACATCGGCGGCGCAGACCGAGAAGCTGGAGACGATCGCGGCAGCCGCCCTGGCGAACGGGGTCGACGACCTGAAGCCTCTCAGCGCGGCAGACGCGCAGGCGTTGGAGCCGAACCTCGCCTGCGTCGCCGCGCTGCTGTCGCCCTCGACCGGCATCATCGACAGCCACGCGCTGATGCTGTCGTTCCAGGGCGAGGCTGAGGCCCGGGGCGGGGCGATCGCCTTCAACACCCAGGTCGCGGACGCGATCGTGGGCGAGAACGGGATCGAGCTTCGCACCCGGGGCACGGAGACCATGGCGCTGGAGTGCCGCACGGTGGTCAACGCCGCCGGACTGGACGCGCCGGCCGTGGCCGGACGCATCGCGGGCCTGGCACCGCAATATGTTCCGAAGGCCTACTTCGCCAAGGGCAATTACTATTCGCTGACCGGCCGCGCGCCGTTCGGCAGGCTGATCTATCCGGTGCCGGAACCGGCCGGGCTGGGCGTGCATATCACCGTCGACCTTGCCGGCCAGGCCCGGTTCGGCCCCGACGTGGAATGGATCGACCGGATCGACTACAGCGTCGATCCTGCCCGTGCCGAGCGGTTCTATGCCGAAATCCGCAAATACTGGCCCGGATTGCCGGACGGCGCGCTGCAGCCGGGCTACGCCGGCATCCGGCCCAAGATCAAACCGCAGGCCGAACAGCCCCAGGACTTCGTCCTGCAGGGCCCGGCCCAGCACGGCGTTGCGGGCCTGGTCAACATGTTCGGCATCGAATCGCCGGGTCTGACCGCGTCGATGGCCCTCGCGGACCTGGTGGTGGAGATGGCTGCAAGTGGTTAGGGCGGTGCCTAAACTAACCGAACGGATGCGCGGTTGCAGCCACATGCTTCGTGACGGCGGCTTTGCCGCCTCCTCAGCATGAGGGATTCTCTCTCCTCCTCATGCTGAGGAGACGCGCGGCAGCGCGCCGTCACGAAGCATGTGGCTGCCGCCGCGGTGACCCTTGCACTGGACCAATAATCCCAAGCCGCCTCAACGCGGCCGTTTTGAATTGCCGACGGTGTTGTAGTGCGCGGGCAGCTCCAGGTCGGCCGGCGGGTGGCCCAACCGCCGGGGGTCCGCTCCCGTCACCGTCTCCTGGCGCACCGGCGTGAAGCCCACGCGTTGATAGGTGGGCAGCGCCGACGGGTGGTCCAGCGTACAGGTATTGACGGTCAGCTTCTTCGGATGCGGTTCCCGGTCCCAGCCGGCGCGCACGCCCCAGTCCAGCAGATAGGCGCCCAAGCCGCGCCCGATATAGTCCGGGACCAGCCCGAAATAATCCACTTCGACCGCCAGCGGGGCCGGGCGCCGGTCGAGCTGGATAAAGCCGGCCGGGGTGTTGCCCACCGACAGGACATAGATCTCGACCAGCGGGTCGTGAATGATCGCCGCAAGCTGATCGTCGCTCAGCAGGCGCTTCTCCCACCAGAACCACGGCTCGCCGACCGTGGCGTAGAGATACCGCCAATAGCTGACCGTCGGTTTCTCAAGCCGCAGCAGCGACAGCGGCTGTTCCAGGACCGGCGGCGGAACCGGCGGCTTTTGCGGCCGTGTCGCCATCTCCAGCCAGGTGATGGTGACATCCAGGGACGCGTCCTCATCCGGCGGCGCGTCGCCGTGCACGACCTCGATCTGCGGTGCCGGCGGTTCGATCAGCCATTTGCTCATCACCGCGCGCGGCTCTTCGCGATAGTTCAACGCCGCATAGAACCGGCGGACGGGGTCGTTGTCCGGCCGGATCATCAGCTCGACCTTCGGGCATCTGCGGTGTTTCAGCCAGGCTTCGGCATGATGCATGATCGTGCCGCCCAGGCCCTGGCCGCTCAGCTCGGGCTGTACCGCCACGTAATAGACCCAGCCGCGATGTCCGTCGAAACCGACCATGACGCTGGCTGCCAGCTTGTCGTCCAGGTATCCCACCAACACCTCGGCATCGGCGGCGCCGCGGGCCAGCGCGATGTCCCGGGCGGGATCGTTCCACGGCCTGACGCTGCCGGTCGCCTGCCACAGCGCTACCAGGTCTTCGATATCGGCGTCGGTGACGGGTCGGACCCGGAGAACTTCGTTCATTCGGTTTCCGCCGCGGTATCGTCGCGGCCGCCCCATTCGGTCCAGGAGCCGTCATAGACGGCGCCCAGGGGGCGTCCGATCAGGTCCAGTCCCAGCGTCAGCACGCAAGCAGTCACGCCGGATCCGCAGCTGGTGATCACTGGCGTTGCCCCGTCCACGCCGGCCGCGTCGAAGGCGGCCCGGATCTCGTCCGGTACGCGCAAACATCCGCTGGCCGGGTCCAGCAGCCGGTCGAACGGCAAGTTGACCGAGCCTGGAACATGGCCCGACCGCATCCCCGGCCGGGGCTCTGGCTCGGTCCCATGGAACCGCCCGGCCGACCGCGCATCAACGAACAGTTCCGTGCCGGTTTCGATGTTCCGGCGCACCGCATCCAGATCGCGCACGCAGGCCTCGTTCTTGCAAGCTTGATAGACCGCAGGCATCGGGCTTTCGGCCCGCGCCGTCATAGGCCGATCTTCGGCCAGCCATTTCTTCAGCCCGCCGTCCAGAACCGCCACGTTCTCGTGTCCGAAGGTCTTGAATGTCCACCAGACCCGCGGTGCCGAGAACACGCCGTAGCAGTCGTAGACGATAACGGTGTGGGCGTTCGCGATGCCAAGCTGGCCCGCCGCCGCGGCGAAGCGCTCGGCGTCGGGCAGCATGTGCGGCAGATCCGTGTCGGGGTCTGCTATGGCGTCGATGTCGAAGAAGCCGGCGCCCGGGATATGGCCGTCGGCATACTCCTCACGCGCGTTCCGGCCGACGGAGGGCAGGTGATAGCTGCAGTCCAGGATACGGACGGATGCATCGTTCAAATGCTCGGCCAGCCAGTCGGTCGAGACCAGCGGGCCGGGCAGGGTGGCCGCCATTGCGCCTAGCCCTCCAGGTGGATGTTGACGCGCCGGTTGCGCTTGCCCTTGTTTTCGATCTTGCCGACACGGATGGCCCCGATCTCGCCGGTGCGTTTCACGTGCGTGCCGCCGCAGGCCTGCAGGTCGACCCCTTCGATCTCCATCAGCCGGACCCGGCCGGATCCGCGCGGCGGCGCCACCGACATGGTGCGCACCAGGTCGGGGTTGCCGTCCATCTCCTGGTCGGTGACCCAGCGCGCCGCAAGCGCACGGTCCTCGTCGATCACCCGGGTGACCTCGGCCTGGATATGCTCCTTGTCCAACGTCGCCTCGCCGATGTCGAAATCCAGTCGGCTTTTCTCGACGCCGACCTGGCCTCCGGTCACGCCGCACTGCACCACCGAACACAGAATGTGCATCGCCGAGTGCATGCGCATGTGTCGATAGCGCCGGTCCCAGTCGATCCGCGCGACAACCGCCGTCCCGACCGCAGGCAGGGCGGCGCCTTCCGCGGGCACATGGACGATCTCGTCCGGCCCGTCGCCTTTGACCGTCGTGGCGATCGGGACTTCCGAGCCGCCGTCCAGGATCAGCACGCCGCTGTCGCCGGGCTGGCCGCCGCCGGTGGGATAGAACACGGTCTGGTCCAGGATGATGCCGCCGCGGCCGTTGACCGCGGTCACGGTCGCCGTGCACTCCCTCAGATAGGCGTCGTCCCGGAACAGTTCGGTGGTCATCGTCGCTTACTCCAGCCAGTCCGGCGTCGGATAGCCCTTCTCGCGCAGGAAGGCCGGGTTGAACAGCCTGGACTGATACCGCACCCCGCTGTCGCACAGAATGGTGACGATGGTGTGGCCCGGACCCATCTCCTGAGCCATCTTGATCGCACCGAGGACGTTTAGGGCTGCGGACCCGCCGACGCACAGTCCCTCGTGCCGCAGCAGATCGAAGCAGATCGGCAGCCATTCCTCATCGGGGATCTGGTAAGCGTAGTCTACCGCCAGCCCCTCCAGGTTGGCCGTCACGCGGCCTTGGCCAATACCCTCGGTTATCGACGAGCCCTCAGACTTCAGCTCGCCATGGGCGTAGTACTCGTACAAGGCCGCTCCTTTCGGATCGGCAATACCGATCTTCACATCGCTCCGCCGTTCGCGCAGCGCCGCTGCGACACCACCCAACGTCCCGCCGGTTCCCACCGCGCAGATGAAACCGTCCACCGTGCCGTCGGTCTGGTCCCAGATCTCCGGCCCCGTGGTCTCGTAGTGACCCTGGCGATTGGCAACATTGTCGAACTGGTTGGCCCAGATCGCTCCGTTCGGCTCGGTCTCCGCCAGTTCCTCGGCCAGGCGGCGCGACACGTGCACGTAGTTTTCCGGGTTCTTGTAGGGAACCGCGGGCACCTGGCGCAGGTCCACGCCGCACAACAGCAGCATGTCCTTCTTTTCCTGGCTCTGGGTCTCGGGGATCACGATCACAGTGCGGTAGCCGCGGGCGTTGCCGACAAGTGCCAGACCGATGCCGGTATTGCCGGCGGTGCCCTCGACGACGACGCCGCCCGGCCGCAGCAGGCCGTTCTCTTCGGCATCGAGAATTATCGCCTTGGCGGCGCGGTCCTTGACCGACCCGCCGGGGTTGAGGAACTCGGCTTTGCCGAGGATCGTGCACCCGGTCAGCTCCGAAGCTTTTGTCAACTTGATCAGCGGCGTATTGCCGACCGCATCGACGAAATCCTGTTTGATGTCCATATGCCTCCTGCCCGGGTGGGTTGCTTTTCGGATTGGCCCCCGTGGCGATGGAAGCGGACGTTACCCTGCCCGCCACAGTGCGCGCAACCGGTTCCGGTTGCGGGCCAGCCATAGCAGGGGCACCACCAGGCCGGCATTGATGATCCGTCCGGAGTCGAACCAATCGAGCGCCTCGTCCAGGGGCAGGGAGAAGACACGGATATCCTCGCCTTCTTCCTGGTGGCCGAAGACGCCTTCCGCGCCGTCTGCGTCGACGCGGCCCACATAGACGGCAATCGTTTCCGTCGATCCGCCGGGGGTGGGATAGAGATCGACGACGTGGAAAAGGTCCGTGACCGGCCGCCCCATCTCTTCGACCGCCTCGCGCCGCACCACGTCCTCGTTGCTCTCGCCGGATTCGACGATGCCGGCGACCGCTTCGATCAGCCACGGATTGGTGTCTCCGGCCGCGTAGGGACCCGGCCGGAACTGCTCCAACAGGACAACCCTGTCCAGGTTGGGATCGTAGGGAAGGCAGGCCACCGCATGTCCACGCTCGAAGATCTCGCGCACCAACGTCCGGCTCATGCCGCCGCCAAAAAGCTTGTGGCGCAGCGACAGCCGGTCGATGCGAAAATAACCCTGAAAAGGCGTCTCGGCGGCAATCAGTTCCACGTCGTCGCGGTTCATCCTGTTCTCCAAACGGTCGTGCTGCGGCGCACGGTTGCGTCCTACCGTGCCAATTGGGCTGGCAATTCAAGTGGGGGCCAGAAAACCGATCCGTCCCGGTTAGTATTTGACTTTTGCAGTCCGTGTCGTCAATAATTGAATATCTTTTTGGCGAATGCTGAGCAAAGAAAAACAAAAATACCGACGAAGTACAGTGGGGATGGCAACAATCAAAACAAGTAAAGGCAATAAACACGGCCGGGTTTTGGCCAGTCCCGTGGATGCACTTTGTCTTGGTGTTCGCTGTCAAAACTAACTCTACGTCAAAAAAACATGGGAGGCGGGTAAATGGCTTTGAAGAATCACGGGCTCGGCGACGAGGGCGCTGCGGCGGTTCATCCATACATTCCCGAGCTGGTCGACCAGCTGAAGGAAGGCCGGGTCGACCGCCGTGAGTTCCTGCGGACGGCCTGCCTGTTGGGCATGTCTGCGACCGCGGCCTATGCCGTCGCCGGCCACATCACCGGCGAGGCGATGATGCCGACGGCCCAGGCAGCGGAGCCCAAGATGGGCGGCGTTATTCGTTGCGCGATGCAAGTCCAGGAAATGCAGGATCCGGCCACATTCGACTGGACCCAGAAAAGCAACCAGTCTCGCCATATGGTCGAGTACCTGGCCATCACCGGCCCGGACAACATCACACGCCCCTATCTGGCGGAAAGCTGGACGGCGTCGGCCGACCTGACCGAATGGACCTTCAAGCTGCGTCAAGGCGTCATATGGTCCAACGGCGACGACTTCAACGCCGACGACGTGGTTTTCAACTTCACGCGTTGGCTGGATCCGGCGACGGGTTCGTCCAATATCGGTCTGTTCTCGGCGATGACCGAGCAATACGATTCCGGCGAGAAGGACGACAAGGGCAATCCGGTCATGAAGACCCGTATGACCGAGGGCGCCGTTCAGAAGGTCGATGATCACACGGTCAAGCTGAAGCTCAATTCGCCAGTGCTGTCGATCCCCGAGAACCTTTACAACTATCCGACCGCGATCGTGCATCGCAACTTCGAGAAAGACGGCGGCGACCTGTCGAAGAACCCGGTCGGCACCGGCCCCTACACGCTGGCCGAGTTCCGGGTGGGCGAGATCGCGATCCTGAAGAAGCGCCCAGAATCCTATTGGGGCGGCGAGGTCTACCTTGACGAGATCCATTACGTGGATCTGGGCGAGGATGCCATGGCGCAGATCTCGGCGCTGGCGGGCGGCCAGGTGGACGTCATTTACAGCCTGGGGCTGACCACGCTGGACACAGCGCAGGGCTTTCCGGGGGTTGTCGTCTCGCATGCCGTCACCGCGCAGACCGGTGTCATCCGGATGAACGTCAAGAACAAGCCGTTCGACGACATCCGCGTTCGCCGGGCCGTGCAGCTTGCGTCGGACAATCAGGAAAACTTCGAAAAATCCCATCGCGGATTGGGGTCGCTTGCCGAGAACCACCATGTCGCGGAGATCCATCCGGAGTATTTCAAACTTCCGCCGTTCAAACGCGACGTCGCCAAGGCGAAGGAACTGCTGGCCGAGGCCGGTTTCGCGGACGGGCTGGACATCTCAGTCAATGTGGGCAACACCGAAGGAACCTGGGAACAGGACTCCTGTGTGATCCTGAAGCAGAACCTGGCCGAAGCGGGGATCAACGTCACCGTGAACGTGATGCCGTCGGCCAAGTACTGGGAACAGTGGGACAAGGCGCCGTTCAGCCTGACCTCCTGGACCCATCGGCCCTTGGGCACGATGGTTCTGTCGCTGGCCTATCGGGCCGGCGTGCCATGGAACGAAACGGCCTACAACAATCCGGAATTCGACAAGGCGCTGACGGTCGCGGAATCGATCCTGGATGTCGAGGAACGCCGCAATGCCATGGAGCGGGTCGAGAAGATCCTTCAGGACGACGCCATCATGGTGCAGCCGTTCTTCCGGGCGGTCTTCTCCGCGTCGACGGAAAAGGTCCAGGGTTACGTCACCCATCCGACGCGTTATCATCAATGGCACAAGGTCTGGCTTGACGCCTAGGTTCAAATCGCGGGCGGCGCCTTCGGGTGCCGCCCGTTCGATTTGTGCGGGCTGGTTGGGCCAGTTGGTTGTGACCATGGCAGGAACGTCCAGGGGGAAAGCGTTGCATGGCTAGTTTGATCGGGCGCCGGATCGTCGCGATGCTGTTGACCATGGTCGCGGTGTCGCTGGTCCTGTTCCTGCTTCTGGAATTCAATATCGAGGACGTTGCCATCAAGGTCCTCGGGCCTTATTCCCTGGAGGAATCCCGGCAGATCTGGTTGCAGGAGAACGGCTACTTCGACCCGTTCTACGAGCGGTATCTGCGCTGGCTATGGTCGGCCATCACCCTCGATTTCGGAGACTCCACCCGGTTCAAGGTGCCGGTCATCGACGTACTGGGACCGCGGCTCGCGCAAACCGGGATCCTTGCGCTGGCGACGTTCGCCGTCATGGTGCCCCTGGCCCTGATCCTGGGCGTGCTGGCCGGCATGAAGGAAGGGTCCTTGTTGGATCGGACCATCACGGTGATCTGCACGGTCACCACGTCGATCCCCGAATTCGCCAGCGCGGTGATCTTCAGCGCGGTGTTCGTGTTCTGGCTGCGATGGCTGCCGGGAACCAGCAGCATGTCGGGGGGCTTTTCGTTCGCCGAGTTGGTGCTGCCCACCCTTGTCCTGATCGGTTACGGTTTCGGCTATATCGCGCGCATGACCCGGGCGTCGATGGCCGAGGTCATAATGACCCACTATATCCGCACCGCCGTGTTGAAGGGAGTGCCGTATCAGCGGGTCATCCTGAAGCACGCCCTGCGCAACGCTCTGATCGCGCCCTTTACGGTTATCATGCTGCAGATCAATTGGCTGTTGTCCGGCGTGATCGTGGTCGAGGCGTTCTTCTCCTACAAGGGCTTCGGCCAGCTTTTGCTGGAGGCTTCGTTGAACCAAGACATCTACCTGATCGAGGCCTGTGCGATGGTGGCGGTCTTCGTCGCGGTGATGACCCAGCTGATCGCCGACATTGGCTATACTTACCTTAATCCACGCATCCGGTTCGCCTGACCATGGCTGACGAAGCGATCAAAGCGAGACCGGTCTCCCACCCCAACGTCCTCACGCAGGCGTTCCGTGCAATCCTATTGTTGCGGGAAAGCAAGGTCGGCATGGTTGGCGCCGCAATTTGCCTGTTTTGGGTGCTGGCGGCGCTGTTCGCGCCGCTGGTAGCGCCGTTCGATCCGATTGCGACCATGCAGCCGATGGCCTTGCCCGGCGCGGCCTTCGCGCGGGGCGAACCGGGACAGATCTTCCTCCTGGGAACGGACCATCTCGGCCGCGATATCCTCTCGCGCATCATCTACGGATCGCGCACGGTGATGATCTACGCGCCGCTGGCGACCGTCTGCGCCTATCTGGTGGGCATTCTGATGGGGCTGCCGGGCGGCTATTTCCGCGGCTGGGTGGATGCGGTCCTGTCTTTCTTCGCCAACGTGATCCTGTCCTTCCCGGTGCTGGTTCTGTACGTCATCATCATCACGGTCTTCGGCGCATCGGGCATCAACATCGTGCTGGCCGTGGTGTTCGCCAGCGCGCCGGGCATCTTCCGCATCGTGCGCGGGCTGACGCTGGACCTGCGTTCGCGCGACTACGTCGCGGCCGCCCAGGTGCGCGGCGAGAACGCCTGGTACATCATGCTGGTTGAGATCCTGCCCAACGCAAAGGGCCCGCTGATCGTGGATTCGTGCCTCAGGCTGGGCTACGTGACGATCACAATCGGCGTGCTTGGGTTCCTGGGGCTGGGTCTGCCGCCGCCCACGCCGGACTGGGGCGGCATGATCGCTGAAACCTACAGGATGGCGCAGGTTTTCCCGCACATGGCCGTCTTCCCCTGCATTGCGCTTTCGTCCCTGGTGTTGGGGCTCAATCTGCTGGCCGACGGATTGCGTGAAATCTCGATCCGCGACTGAAGGAGGCATCGTGACCGACCAGACGCAAACGGCGGAGATCCCCATCCTGGACATGCAGGATGCCTCCATCACCTATCTGACCCGCGCGGCGGAAATCCAGGCGGTCAAAGGCTTCAACCTCAAGATGGGCCGGGGCGAAAGCGTCGGGCTGGTGGGCGAATCCGGCTGCGGCAAGTCCACGGTCGCAATGGCCCTGATGCGCTATCTGGGCAAGAACGCCCGCATCGACACGGGCCAGATCCTCTACAAGGGCCGCGATCTCAGGGACCTGAACGACGAGGAGCTGCGCCAGCTCCGCGGGTCGGACATCGCCATGGTCTATCAGGAACCGACGGCGGCCCTGAACCCGTCGCTGACGGTCGGCGAGCAACTGATGGAAGTGCCGCTGTTCCACGAGGCCGACTGCACGCTGGCCATGGCCCGCGACCGGGCAGGGGACATGCTGTCGAAGGTCAAGCTGCCCGACACCAAGCGGGTGATGGAGTGCTATCCGCACCAGATCTCCGGCGGCCAGCAGCAGCGCGTGGTCATTGCGATGGCCCTGTTATCAAATCCTTCCTTGCTGGTGCTGGACGAGCCGACCACGGCGCTGGATGTGACGGTCGAGGCCGGCATCGTCGAACTGATCGGTGAGATCAGCGAGACCTTCGGCACGTCGATGCTGTACATCTCCCACAATCTGGGCCTGATCCTTGAAACCTGCCAGCGCATCTATGTGATGTATTCGGGCGAGGCGGTCGAATACGGAACGGTCGAGGACGTCTTCGACCGAATGCGCCATCCCTATACGCGCGGCCTGTTCGACTGCATTCCCAGGCCGGCCGCGGACAAGAACGCCAACCCCATCGTCCCGATCCCGGGTCGCCTGCCGATGCCGCACGAGCGCCCGCCGGGCTGTAATTTCGGCCCGCGCTGCGAGCATTTTCGCGCCGGGGTCTGCGACAAGCCGGGCAGCATCGCGATGTCCGAGGTCCAAGGCAGCGCCGGGCATCACGTTCGCTGCGCCCGCTGGCAGGAGATCGACTGGGACCACTACCGTCCGGACACCGCAGTGCAGCCGGAGCTGGAGGCTGGCGAGGAGGTGCTGGAGGTCAACGATCTGCGCAAGTATTACGAGGTGGAGGCAGGCCCCTTCGGCGGCCTCTTCTCCGGCGACGGGAGCAAATACGTCAAGGCCAACGAAGACATCAGCTTCGATGCGCAGAAGCAGCAGACGCTGGCCATCGTCGGCGAGTCCGGATGCGGCAAGTCGACCTTCGCGCGCGTGCTGATGGGTCTGGAAACCGCCACGGAAGGTTCGATCCGCTTCCTGGGCGACGAGATCGCGACCCGCGAGGTCCAGAACCGGACCGCCGCGCAGATCGGCGGCATGCAGATGGTGTTCCAGAACCCCAACGACACGCTCAATCCCAGCCGGTCGGTGGGCGCGCAGATCGGCCGGGTACTGCGCAAGTTCGGCAAGGCGCAAAGCGGATCGGAGGTCCGCTCTGGCGTCGCGCACCTTCTGGACCTGGTCAAACTCCCGCAGGAGTTCGCGGTGCGCAAACCGCGCCAGCTTTCAGGCGGCCAGAAACAGCGCGTCGGCATCGCCCGGGCATTCGCGGGCAATCCCGAACTGGTGATTGCCGACGAGCCGGTTTCGGCGCTGGACGTCTCGGTCCAGGCCGCGATCACCGGCCTGTTGATGGACATTCAGCGCACCCATGGAACCACCCTGATCGTGATCAGCCACGATTTGGCGGTGGTGCGCTATCTGGCCGACCGCGTCGTGGTCATGTATCTGGGCCAGATCATGGAGCAGGGGACGGTCGACCAGGTCTATGCGCCGCCCTACCACCCCTATACCGAGGCGCTGCTGGCGGCGGTGCCGGTACCCGACACATCGGTGGAAAAGAAACGGATCGTGCTGGAGGGCGACGTCCCGTCGCCCCTGAACCCGCCCAAGGGCTGCCCCTTCGCAACCCGCTGCCCACGCAAGGTGGGACAGATCTGCGATGACGAGCGGCCCCCGATGCAGGAAGGCCCGGGCGGTCATCAGATCGCCTGCCATATCCCGGTCGTTGAGCTGCAGTCGTTCGAGCCGGCCCTGCATGCGAAGAAAGAGCCGGAACCCGCTCACCCGGGCGACTGATGCAAACGGCCGTCAGGCAGGCGCGTGGCCGGCGGCGAAGGCGGGGAGCCCTCCTGGCGGGTGTCCACGCGAAAGCAGAAAAGGCAAGGACGGCCGGCACCGAACCGTCGCCTGACCCGAACACCAATTGCCTAAAGTCTGTTTGTCACTCACCTTGAATCGCAACGCACTGCCAATGACTTGGGAGACCGTAACATGCATGTGAAAACGAACGGACCCGCAGACGAGGACGTTTCGGCGGTTCATCCCTACATACCCGAACTGATCGACGGGTTGAAGGCGGGTCGCGTGGACCGGCGGGAGTTCCTGCGCACGGCCTGCCTGCTGGGGATATCGGCAACAGCCGCATATGCCGTTGCCGGACGCATAACCGGCGAAGCGATGCTGCCCGCCGCCCAGGCGTCGGAACCGAAAAAGGGCGGCATCTTGCGCTTCGCCATGCTGGTGCAGGAGATGCAGGATCCGGCGACCTTCGACTGGGGCGAGAAAGCCAATCAGGCTCGGCACATGGTCGAATATCTGACGATCACGGGGCCGGACAACGTCACGCGGCCATATCTGGCCGAGAGCTGGTCGGCGTCGGCCGATCTGACCGAATGGACCTTCATGCTGCGCAAGGGCGTCAAGTGGTCCAACGGCGACGATTTCAATGCCGACGACGTGGTGTTCAATTTCAAGCGCTGGCTCGATCCTGCGACCGGCTCGTCCAACATCGGACTGTTCTCGGCGATGACCGTGCAGTACGACTCCGGCGAGAAGGACGACAAGGGTAACCCGGTCATGAAGACTCGGATGATCGACGGCGCCGTGTCGAAGGTCGACGATCACACGGTAAAGCTCAAGCTCAAATCGCCCGTCCTGACGATCCCGGAGAACCTCTATGACTATCCGACCGCGATCGTCCATCGCGACTTCGAGAAGAACGGCGGCGACCTCACAAAGACCCCCGTCGGAACCGGGCCCTACGTCCTGACGGAGTTGCGCGTTGGCGAATTGGCGGTCCTGAAGAAACGCGACGATCCCTACTGGGGCGGCGAGGTCTACCTGGACGAGATTCACTACATAGACGTGGGTCAGGAAGCGGCGGCACAGATTGCGGCGCTGGCATCGGAACAGGTCGACGGGATCTACACGCTGGACTTGACCACCCTGGACACCGCGCGAGCGATCCCGAATCTCGTCATCTCACAGGCGGTTACGGCGCAAACCGGCGTGATCCGGATGAACGTCAACAAGAAGCCCTTCGATGATATTCGGGTTCGGAAGGCCATCCTGCTCGCTGCAGACAACCAGGACATCTTCGAGAAATCCCACCGCGGTCTGGGCTCGCTCGGGGAGAACCATCACGTCGCGGAAATCCATCCGGAGTACCACAGACTTCCGCCGTTCCAGCGCGACGTCGCCAAGGCCAAGCAGCATTTGGCCGAGGCAGGATACGCCGACGGCCTGGACATCAATGTCAACGTGGGCAACACACAGGGGACATGGGAGCAGGATTCCTGTCTGATTCTGAAACAGAATCTGGCTGAGGCGGGCATCAACCTTACCATCAATGTGATGCCGTCGGCGAAATACTGGGAACAATGGAACCTGGCCCCGTTCAGCCTGACGACTTGGGCCCATCGGCCGCTGGGTACGATGGTATTGTCGCTGGCCTATCGTACCGGTGTACCGTGGAACGAAACCGCCTATGCAAATCCCGCTTTCGACGAGGCGCTGACGGTGGCCGAATCGATCCTGGACGTCGAGGAAAGACGTAGGGCGATGGAACGCGTGGAGCAGATCATTCAGGACGACGCCATCATGGTACAGCCCTTCTTCCGCGCGGTGTTTTCGGCGACCAGCCCACGAGCCAGGGCTATGTGACCCATCCGACGCCATATCACCAGTGGCACAAGGTCTGGCTGAACACTTAGGGCAGACAGTGGGCGGCGCGGACAAGGCTTGAGTGGAGAAACGCCCCCGCCCGTTCTTAGCGCAGGTGTCGGATCAATCTCAGGGCGCGCAAATGCGGGCGTCCGCTCCCTGACCTCCCTGTGCCCAACCTTTGCGGCCCGGTCTTCCGGGCCGTTCTTCTTGCCGGCGATTGCTGGGAGGCGCGGCGGGACTTTCGGTCAGGAATCCTGGTACTTCAATTGGCGCGTTGCCTCGCGTTCCAGCATTTCGCGGCATTGCGCACTGATCTCGATGAACTGCGCCGCCAGGCCCTCGCGCTCTACCCGCACAACGCGGCACCGCACCGGCAGATCGACCCGTCCCTTGCGTTCTGTGTGCAACCAGAACCGGGCATAGAACCGCTGCTCTGCGGACAGCGCACCCTCATAGGGACGGATCATGAAACCGTCGCAACTCCAGTCGATGACTTGAAAGACGTGCCGGTCGATCTCGACCTTGTTTAAGAGGTTGCGAATACGCGCTGCCTTGCGGCGATCGCGCCGCGCCCAACCGAATAATCGCTGAACAAGACCGCTCAATTCGACCTCCCCCTGTGACCTGTCCGTCCCGTCAGGAACGCAGGCCTGTCCTGAACCGCGGTGACGCCGATCAAAGCGAAAAACGCCCCGGAAACATAAGGTTCCGGGGCATCGTGCAGAGGATTACTTAAGATCCTTTTAAGCCTGTTTTGATTGCGCAAGCCGGCCGGTCCGCCGACTATGATTGGGGCCGGATCCGCGCGTTTCTAGCCGAACCGGCCGAACGGTGCGCCGTGCCTTATCCACCAGAACAGGCCCGTCGTCGCAGCCCCGATCAGCCCGAAAGCGGCACTTTGTCCCCAATCGATCGGCGCATAGTGCTCCGGGCCGGGGCCGCCACTGACCGGAATGATCAGGTACGTGGCCGCCATCAACCCCGTCCCCATCGCAAATCCGGCAAGCAGGTATTGCCAGAACCGCCGCAATCGGAGGATTTCGAAAACGAGGTAAATGGGCACCCCCAGGATTGCAACGAGTGCGTAACAGATGACGGCAATGCCCAGGGAGTGCGTAAGGTCCGCCCGCCAGTGCGCACCTGTGGCAGCGCGGCTCAGCAGAATCCACGCGGACAGGACGACGGCGCAGAATGCCGGCGCAACCGCGAATGCGGCGAGCGATCGAGCCGTCCATTGCCTCCAACCTGCACGCATAGTGTATTTCCCAGGCCTTTTGTGCCTCGCACGCGACGCTCTTTGCGTCCGTCCACCGTCGTGGTCCTTCGTCGATGACTATGGCTGGCCTGGAGGGAAAGGGCCGCGTTCCAGCATGGGTAGAAAATCGAAAAGCCGCCGGGTCCATGCCGACGGCCTTTCTTGAGCGGCCCGAGACATAGGTGACATTTCGTACCGGACACATGGGTAACACTTTTCGCCTGTTTCAGGTGGGAGGTGTTGATGCCGCGGAAAGAGAGTTCGGTGATGGATGAACGCCTGCGTTTCGT
>Ga0209783_1000153_pt1 | contig 21950 bp, 22 predicted proteins | sample WorMetfiPIANOSA1_FD_187395 | JGI IMG/M metagenome (GOLD analysis project Ga0209783, IMG submission 187395) | Marine gutless worms symbiont microbial communities from Max Planck institute for Marine Microbiology, Germany - Olavius filocauda... | ecosystem: Host-associated > Annelida > Digestive... | reverse complement strand
TTTTCATCAATACCGCCCATGAGCACCTCCAGTAGATACCAAATTAGTGGATGGTGTTCATGATACAACCGTAGCGGCTATCAGATGTTTTAAAAGCAAATTTTCAAAGATCATAGTGCACGATGTCATGGCACATGAAAGTGCGAACGATGTCGTGGCACTCAACACCTAACCCTTAAAACTTGAAATGATCTTCATTGTCCCCGCCCTTCCATTAGCTGTGTGTATTCCTTTGTTTTACGCATAGATTTTAAATCTGGATTCGATTCAAGCTCTTCCCAGTTAGAATAGCCCCGCTGAAGCGCTTTTTCCAGCCAGGCAAGAGCCTCAGGATTTTGACCCTGTTTGGCATGCCAGCGGGCCATATTATAATAGGGCAGGGAAAAGGAAGGGTCCTGGTCCAAATGCCTCTTAAACAGATTTAGCGCTTCCTGGTACTGCTCCCCGGACAGATACAATGTGCCCAACTTGCTTAGGAGCACATCGGAAGTTGGGTCTAGAGTCATGGCACGGTTCAGGCTTTGAATAGCGGCCGGCCGGTTGTCGACGGCACTATACAGATCCGCCAGGTCGGAGTGAATCGTGGGGTCCTGAGGGGTAATGGTCACAGCCCTGTTAAGCCGGGCGATATTATCTTCAATCTGTCTTTGCATCGTTGTGGCGCGGTCAAGATTCAAACGCGCGGTTACGTTGGCCGGCTCCAGTTGCACTGCCCTTTTGAAATGAACAATGGCTCGGTTCATTTTGCCTTTTTTTAGAAGCCCAACGCCAAGATTGGTATGGGCCTCGGCAATTCCCGGATTCAGCTTAAGTGCCGCTTCAAAAAATGAAATGGATAAGTCAACCCGATTCAATCCCATGTAGGTGGCCCCCAGGTTGACATGTGTATCCGCATGCTTGGGATCAATTTGCAGTGCTTTATTAAACAGGGCCAGGGCCTTTTGGGCTTCCGCACTTTGAATATGGATCAGCCCCAGATGGTTATAGGCGCGCACATGTTTTGGATCGATCTTCAACGTAGTGTTGAATGCGTCTACCGCCTGGTTGAAATTGCCTTTATCCTTTAGTGCTATGCCAAGGTTATAGTGCGCGTCGATATAGTCGGGGTTGAGGTTGGCAGCTTTTTTGAAATGGACAATGGAGCGGTCAACCTAGTCCTGGTCATAAAATACCAACCCCAGGTTATTGTATGGCCGCGCTTTGTCGGGCGCTTTGGTAACGACATCCTGCCAGAAGGTCAGCGGATCCTTCCAATCCTGGTTGCGTTGATAAGTCCAAACGGCGCCGATAACAACGGTTAGGCAAAGCAGAACAAGTTTGGGTAACGTCGGTTTTAAAAGACGGTCGGCGAGAACTACGGTTATAAGCGCTATACCCATGTAGGGCATATAGGTGCGGTGCTCATATATAAGGGCCAGTGGTATGAAAGAAGATTCTATGAATAGAAAAATAAAGTACCAGAAAATGCTGAGAGAAATGACCCGATTCTTTCTGGCCATATGCCCGGCGATGAAGAGCAGCCCGGCTATTGCAAAAGCCGCAAGAATCGTCGTTACCGGGTTAAAAAGCGAAGTCGAAAGCGGAAAGTCATAATCCAGAGTTAGCCTGGACGGGTTCGGATAAAAAAACAGGCCAAGATAATATATAACCACTCGCAACTGGGTCAGAACCCGTTCGGAATAGGAGAATTCTGCTTCTGAAAAATCCCGCAGGGAGGAAAGTTTTTCGACAGGGTGCGGGCCTAAAAAGATCGCGGCGCACACTAAAAACAGCAGCAATACGCCCACCATCAATTTCCAGCGATCTTTAAGCCAGGCCCTATTCAGATCTTGAAAGCAGAACCACTCGTAGAGAAACAGGAAAAACGGCAGAATAGCGGCATTCTGCTTGCAGCCCAGAGCCACAAGCCAGGTGAAGACCGCGCCGGACAGGAATACCTTTTGCCGGGTAGCATCGGAGGATATGCGGCCCTTATGGTACCAGATTATGGAAAGCAGGCAGAACAGCGTTGCCATGGTGTTGGAGCGCTGCACGATATAAGTAACGGACTGGGTGTTCACCGGGTGTACCAGCCACACCAGCGCGGCCGCAAAAGCCAAGGCAGATCCACGGGACGGCTTTGTTTGCGGCAGCAACTGTCGGCAGAGAATTTCAAAAAACCAAAAGAGCAGGATTCCCGTGATGATATGAAAGGTTATGTTTGTAATGTGGTATTGCGTAATGTCATAACCACCGAAGTAATAATCAAGGGCAAAGGTTAGACTGGGAAATGGCCGGTATTTAGAAAATTTGTCGTTGAAAACCGCTTTGGACAGGCTCTCCACCGAAAGTGAAGACATTTTCAGGTGCAGACTTTCCTTAATTCTTTCACTATCGAATATAAATTCAGACTCCAGCGTGTTGCTGTAAATGGCAAAGCTGATGCAGGCGAACAACACACTTACAATAATATATTTAGCCGTAGAACGCACGTTCGTCTTCTCCGCAGGCTTTGTCAGCAAATCAACTGTAGCCTGCCCTCAACCTGATTCACTGATAGTGTCATATCCCCAGATGGAAATGAGATCGCGGTTCAAAAGATCCCCGGTTTTAGCGACATCTTCTTTGAATTTAGCCATAAGTTCAATGCGCAAAGCCTCCGAGAGAGCCGGTCTGGGTTTATAGCTTACCAGATTGTTCTTATAAAAATTTTTCATACCAGCATACCCGTTGTCAGATAAAATGAACCGCAGACTTTTCCGAAAGTAGGGTGAATCCAAGATCATCTTCTTGATCCGTGGCCATTTCAACACCTTGTTAGGGTTGACCACGTCCATTTTCGGTGTAAAAGCAGGGTCAACCTCAGCAAACTTGAGTATTTTACGATAGGTATGCAAGGTGTCGGTCTTTAGCTCGTCGAAAAGAACAATTTTAATTTGATTTTGTGGAAATACGGAAGAGTATCGCTTAATCTGTTTGGAATAGCTAATGAATTCAGAATAATACAACCAGGAGGGCACGATGACTCTTTTAGACAGCATCATCCCATCCTTACGGTGTGGCTCAGATTCAAGGGCTGTTCTGAAATCCTGAAGCGTTTCTCCCAGGGCAAAGTGTGCCGCCGAATGAAAGGAGTACAAGAAATCTACCGGTTCCCGGAATATAATGATAATGCGGGCCTGTGGATTGAAATCGTAAATTTCACGGGCAGCCATACGGGAGTAGAAATTGGTCCACGAGGCTTCTCCCGCCATCCTTTCTGTCCTCCAGTTTTTATAAAGCTTGAGATAGCGGGCTTCGGTTCGATAAGGAAAATAGAGCTGCTTCTGATGGAAGCGGTCACTCTCCGCATGGAAATCCACCGCAAAGAAGTTTGGTTCTTTGATGGGCGTCATAAAAATGTCCGGATGCTGGCCCAGGTAATAGTGTAGAGAGGAGGTCCCGGAACGCGGATGTCCGGCTATAAACAGATTGGGTCTGCGGGTGGTCATGGTATCTTTTTAACTCTTGTTCAATCTAGGCGCGTTGACAGGGCATCACCTTTGGGTCCGGCCGATACTGAGTATAGAGTGTCGTTGCCGGAATTCATCCGTTGGATGCCAAGTTGAAAAATTGAAGTATAACAGATCCGGTTTTCCCACAACAATTAATTGCCGTCCCGATGATCGAATGGCCCCGGTTTGTTCTGTAAAAAGTCCTGTCGCCCAGACCATAGCGTCTGTAACGGCAAGGGTTGGTTAAACCAGAAAACGACACCGACGGCCTTGGTAAAAATAGTCCAAAAAAAGGCCGTCAAGCCGAGAGCTATAGCAGCATCCGGTGTGATTCCCCAAAGAGGCAGTACCAGCAATAAAACCGCATCACGGGTCCCCAACCCGCTGTTGGAGATAGGAATAAAGTTGACAATGCCGATCACGGCGCGGCATGCCAGTGCCTGAAGATAGGTTATCTGAATATCCAGGGCCACAGCCAGGACGTACAGTACTAAACCGCGCAGCAAATTGATTACCACAGCCAGTAGCAGTTGACTGATAAGGGCAGGAAGGTCGAAACCGGACCAGAGGGCGGTCAGGTCTGATTCCAGGTTGCTGCCGATTGATTTTAGGCGGTTGCTCAGGAAGCGGTTCGAAATAATTTTGATCTGCTGCCGCATGCGGCTCCCACAGAACACAAGTAGGACGCCTGTCAGGAACGCAACACCCCATATGATTAGCAGGATATCCAACCTGATCAGCCCCTGCGGCAGATACAGCACTCCGAAAAGTCCGAAAAGCATAAGGCCCGTAATATCCAGAAATTTATCAAAGACGAGTGAGACAGCTGTTGTTGAGGCATTCTGGTCGGCATTCTTAAGATAGAGGATTTTTGCCACCGCTGTGGTGCTGGTAAAAGGTAAAAGGCCCAAAAACCAGGCAACGTAGTAGATTCTAGTTAACGTTCCGAAAGAGGTAGGCATGCTAAGTTGCCGGCAGACGAGCCACCACCTGTATGTCAGACCGGCCGTCAATAGAGGAAACAAAACCACGCTAAAAAAATCATACCCGGGCGAATGTCGGCCAGCAGACCGATGACGGTATTCAAATCAACGATTTTAACCAGGAAGAAGATCAGCAGAACCGGCCCGGTGAGTTTCAGCAGCTTTTTCCGTTTGCCTGAAATGGCCATTGAATTCATCGACGTTAAAGAGTTGATTTCGTCCTGGTCTGGTATGTCGGCCGGGCTAAGCCTGCTCAGGGCTGTCTTTGTGATATCTTATGGCCTTGATAGCAAACCAGACAAACGACAAGGGTAGCAGACAGCTCCCGGCCGCAACCCGTGCCCAGCTTACTCTGTTATCATTGTCCCGCCGGCCCAGCTTCAGTGGTATGCCCATTATCAGCAGCGGTAACCTTTCTAAAAAACCGCGCATTGATAACCGGTTCAGGTAAACCAGCAGACGATTGCTGGATACATGCAGGTATTTTTTTATCATATCCGTTGGTTTTCCATAAAAAGCGTCATCCCGGAAATGGTATATGACGGCTTCCGGACAGACAAACATTTCAAGATCATTTGCTGCCGCCCGTAAAGAAAGATCGAGGTCTTCAGCGTAACTTATCAGGCGTTCGTCAAACAGATAGTTGCCGACTAATCTCAAGGCAGATCGTTTGAAACAAAGGGCGTTGCCGGAAACGAATGGGGTTGGCATCAATCGTTTGCCAGCCGGTTGGATTTCATATTGGGCAAAACCTGCTCTGGTGATCTGGTAGATTCCGGTGGTTCCGGGCTGCGGCCCATGCAGGTCTATAGGATCTGTCAAGCGAACCATCAGCATGTTTGCAGATATAAAACTCGCTGCCGGGATTCGGTAAAATGCATCCAGCAGGTTCTGCAAGCACCGGGTGTGCAGCACCACGTCCTGATTCAACAAAAAAATGGTTTCGCCGCGGGCATGCGCCAGGGCCCGGTTGTTGCCAGCAGCAAAGCCCCGGTTCGCAGCAAAAGTCAGGATGGTCACATTTGGCTGGTTTCTATACCTTCTAAGGCTGGGGGTCGTTTTTCCGTTGTCTACCAGGATAATTTCAAATTTATCACTGGCGAGGGACTGGCCTTCGAGAGATTGCATACAGGGGCCGATCCATTGGTCACCGTGGTGGCAAAGGATGATAACTGACAGTTTAACCATTCGCTACCTCGGCGGGGGGTACTTTCCAGGCCCCCAGATCTTTATCTATCAGGGTTTCCAGGCGTTGAATTTCGTCCTGGTAGCGATCCGCGAGTTGAAGGGCCGTTGTGGAGGCTATGGCGGGGGCCGGCCCGATTTTGCGTTTTTGAGCAATCAGCGGCAATTTGCGCAAAAGATTGCGTGAAAAAACAAAGGATACCGTTTTCTGCAAAAGGCCGCGGTCTTCCCAGAATTCCGGCATCCGAAAAATTTTGCCCCCGCGGTTGTGGACCCGGATCTCCGGCTTGGAATCGGCGGCGACACCAATAAACCGATAGGCCTGCCGAGTGATGCCGACCGGATCAGCGACAAGTTCGTCAAACAGGATAACCATGACGTTGGCACGGCTAAATGTATCCAGGTAGCGTTTGACCTGATTGTGATACAACCCGCGGCGAAAATAATAGTAGTTGGCATGCCAGCCGTAGCATGTTTGCCGGAACTGTTTTGAAAGAAAGCGCGTTTCTTCAGCCTGCAGGGCCTCCTCGAAGGTGACCAGGGATTCGCCCTCCTTGCGTAATTGATGATTGTAAAGCGAGTAGGCCATATCTACCGGATTCCGGAGGCTGATGATAATTTTGATGTTGCCAAGATGCCTCTTGATCAGGCGCGGGGAGTCTTCATCGTAAAGGTAACACGTTGAGGCTTCACCTATGGCTGTTTCGTTCTGAACACGACTGAAGACCCGGTAGTAGTAGGCCGGTTTTTTTACCCAGTGAAGCGGTCCGTGGGGATCGCCGATGAAAAGTGACAACTCTTTCCAGCGCGGCATGAAGACATCGGGGTGCTGGTTGAGATAATGGTAAAGTGATGTAGTGCCGCATTTGGCAGCACCGACAATTAAAAAGTTTGGGAGCTTCATGGGTGCATCCCTATCGCCACCATGTTTTGATGATGGTTTTGGCGAAATGAAAGCCGTAGATCCAGTCACGGCCCTTTTTACTTTTACCGAATTTGCGTTTCAATATATTGACCGGAACCTCCTTGATACGCAGGTTTTTCCGGATGGCTTCAATAATCAATTCACTGGTGTGGTACTGATCTTCCAGCAGGTCGATTTGACTGGTACGCTCCATTTTGAAAGCTCGAAAGCCGCTGGAAGGGTCGGTAATTTTTTTTCCCAGCAATAAGCTTATCAGCCACCCAAACGTGTATATCCCGGCTAACCTGAAAAAGCTGTCTTTTTCGCGTTGCCCCAGAATACGAGATCCGATGACAAAGTCGGCCTCGGTGTTGATTATCGGTTTGACCAAATTCTGAATTTCGGCTGGTTGGTGCTGGCCGTCCGCGTCCATAGTTACGCAGATGTCGCCAGCAGCCCGCTTCAGGATATCATACCCCAATCGCAGGGCCGCCCCGCCACCCCGGTTTATAGGGTTGGAAACCACCATGCAGTTGTGCTGGGTGGCAATCTCTTTGGTGCGGTCCTCACTGCCGTCATCAACGACGAGAACACCAACCGCCAATCCGTCGATATCGGTTGGCATCATTTTCAGCAGGTGCTCCAAATTGGCTGCTTCATTCAGTGCGGGGATGACTACCATAATCGGCTGGACTTGTTCTTGCAGAGTATCCGCCACCTCCAGGGTCTTGACACCTAAGTGGCGGATGAGTCTGTCAAATTGCAGTCGCAGGTTTTCAAGCCGGGATTTGGTGTAGAAACTGAAGAACATTAGAAAAATCGTGGACATAATGAGCAGCGCCAATAGGCGGCCGCGCTGGTGTTGCTGAAGTGCCAAAAGGTCACGGAGGAAATTTATTGAATCAGGATTGATGGTGACGATTATCAGACACAAGTTAAAAAAGGACAGCAAAATAAAGTTCAACCGTTTCCACTTGGGACCCCGGTAGAAGAGGAAAGTGGCAACTAATCCGATAACACCGAAGAGCAATCCGATTAATCTTAGATTTGACATTTGCTTAGCCTATTTCCAGGTCGTTTTGCGGAAAATCCGCTCAGCCACGATCTTGTCCCTGTGCCCGGCAACAAATTCCAGCATATCGCGCAGCACGTCTTCCGTCAGCAAGGTCGGTTCAAGTCCCAGGTCGAGCAGACCGGTATGTTTGGGGTTGTAGTAATGCTCTTCGGCTTCCACCCGGGGGTTTTCCAGGTGTTGGATGTTGACATCCAGTCCCAGGGCGTTACCGGCCGCTTGTACCTTCTTTGCCAGTTCATTTACGGTGAAAGTTTCCGTAAACTGGTTGAATATGCGCAGTTCGCCCTGGCCGGCCGGATTTTCCAGGGCCAGGTGAATGCAGTTCAGGGTATCCTTGATATTCAGGTAACCGCGGGTCTGCCCGCCCTTGCCGTAGACCGTCAACGGAATACCGGCCACGGCCTGGACCACGAAGCGGTTTAAGACTGTGCCGAACAGTTCATCATAGTTGAAAAAGGGCAGCAGTTTTTGATCGCGGCCGGTTTCTTCTGTAAAGATGCCGTAGACCGGGCCCTGCATGAGGTCGGTGACCCGCAGGTCCCAGACCCGCACGTAAAACCATAAAAGATCGGTGTCCATGATCTTGGTCGTGTGATAGAGGCTGCCGGCCTGGCGCGGGTAGAGAAATTTCTGGCGGCGGCCATTGTGTGCGACATCCAGCCAGCCCTCTTCAATGTCGATGTCGGGGGTGCCGTACTCCCCCATGGTGCCCAGTTTGACGATGTGGGCGGCTGGGCAGAACTCCCGGACAGCAAAGATGGTGTTGGCGGTCACCATCAGGTTGTTTTCCAAAGTCAGGGTGGCCGTTTCCCGGTTGAGCATCGAGTAGGGTGCGGCTGGCTGTTCGGCGTAGTGCACCACGGCATCCGGAGTGAAATCGGAAAACACCCGACTGATAAAGAACCATTCTCTGAGGTCGCCAATATACGGCTGAATGCTGTGACCGGAGACAGCCTGCCAGGCGGCAATGCGTTCTGCGAGGTCCGGCACAGGATAGAGCGGGTCGACATCTTCTTCCCGGCACAGGCGGCGGCGCAGGTAGTTGTCGGCCACCGCCACGGCGTGGCCGTGGGCGGAAAGGTGCATCGCTGTCGGCCAACCCAAATATCCATCGCCTCCGAGAACCAGTATTTTCATAATTCGAATTTCGGATTCAGGCTTTATAACATCAATTCGATTGTAAACCACTTACGCCGAATCGGCCGTATCCAGCAGTCCGTTCCGGCGCAGGAAATCGGTCAGCTCCGCTTCTGACAGGGGTTGTTCGCGGCCGGAATGATAAGGATCCTTTACTTCCCTGGTAACGAGGCCTTCATACGCATAGTGAATATCGCGATAGACATTCTTGAAGGCCGGCAGGGTTACGAAATACCGCTCAAGTTCCCAGGTCCGGCGGGTTTCTTCATCGTTGAGAAGTTCTTCGTACATTTTCTCACCGGGTTTGACCCCGATGGTATGGATCTCAATTTTCTCCGGATCATGCCCAAACTGTCCCGCCAGTTCCCGGATCATTACCCGGGCCAGATCGATGATCCGGATGACCGGCATTTTGGTGACAAAGACCTCGCCGCCGCAGGCATAATCAGCCGAGTCCAGAACCAGGCGGACCGCCTCCTGGATACTCATCACAAACCGGGTCATCCCGGGATCGGTCAGGGTGATGGGTCCGCCGTTGCGGATTTGTTTCCGAAAGATGGACACGACCGAACCACTGGAACCCAGTACGTTGCCGAACCGGGTGGACGAGAAGATGGGACCCTGCTGCTGGCGTAAGTTGCTGTTGGCCGCAGTCATCAGACGCTCACCCATCAGCTTGGAAGTGCCCATGACATTGGTGGGATTGACGGCCTTGTCCGAACTCGTGAAAATAACCCGGCTGACATTTTGTTCAGTGGCCGCCTGAATAACATTTTGAACGCCCAGGATGTTGGTCTGGACGGCTTCAAAAGGCGATTTTTCACAGGCCAGCACATGCTTGAAGGCCGCCGTATGGAAGACCAGGTCAATGCCGCGCATCTGGCGAGAGAGCTTGGCCCGGTCGCGGACATCGGCCAGAAAAAAAACCGGCCTGGGAATTTTGGGCAAACTGCTCTTCCAGCAGGAACAACTTGCTTTCGTTGTTATCCAGGGCGACCAGTTCCCCAACGTCGTGGTTTTCAAGCAGTTGGGTAACGAGTTCGGTACCGATAGTTCCGCAGGCCCCGGTAACCAGTACTCTTTTTTTGGTCATGGTCATCGAGCTGCTCCCGGATTGGGTTACTGGTTCAGTTCATAGGCAATGACGGCGCTTTTGGGTTTGGCCAGGGCCACGCGGCCTTCTTTCATAATCACGGCCGCCACCAGTTCCCGGCGTCCGTCACCATCGAAATCACCGATGGCAAAATCCTGGATCCGGCCTGAAATTTTACGGGTTTTCCACTGGGGCACCATCCCCAGGCCGTTCCAGACGTGGGCCTCCAACTGTCCACCGCTGTAACTTCGGAATTGCTGCAATTTGCGTCCGGCCACCTCGAAATTATTGATCAGGATAACTTCAATTTTGCCGTCTCCATCTAAATCGGCAGTTTTTAAACGGGTGGGCAGGTAGAATGAGTTAAGGCCCTGATCTCCGCGGCCGGTGGCCGGCATGGCAAGATGCTGCAAGTTGCCGCCCAAGGTTTCACCACCGGTCCACTCGGCCTTGCCGGAGTAGTTCAGCACCTGGAGTTTGTCGGTTTTGGTGTAGGCGATAATGGCGTCATTTCCATTGTTGAGGATATCGTTGAAAGCGACACCCATCACGCTGGCTTTACCGGAAGGGAGCAGGCGTTCGTTGGCGGAAAGTTCCGGGCCTTCCCAGCCGAGTTCGAACACTTCACCGGAAAATGGATCCATCTGATCGGCCTTGCGTCTTTGGCCTAGCAGGATCTTGCCGCGCAGTTTATGGTCCACCACCCGGAAGAACCAGCGGCTGTCCTTGGCCAGGACCTGAAATCCGCTGCCATTGAATTCGAGGACAGTGGAATTTACGCCGGTGAGCTGGTTGTTCAACCCGGTAATGTAAATTTCGGGGATCCCGTTACCGTTCATGTCGGCGATATCAGCGCCGATGTTTTTGGCAAAACTGCCGGTTTTGTGCTCATAGATCTTTCGGAACTTGTTATTTATTCCCTGGTAAATCAGGATCTTATCCGGTGTGGCAACCACCGTTTCCAGGATGTTGTCGCCATTGACATCTCCAATGTCCACACCGCTGATCAAGGTATTGAAGGCCGGGCTTTTCCAGAATTCCTGCGTGCGGCCTTGCGAACCGGCTGTGGAAATGAAGGCGGGGTTCAGGCTGCTGCTTTGCTGGGCATCCCCAGGGACTCCGGCCGAAACAAGCGGGCTGCCGGTAGGGGTGTCTTCCGGTTGGAAGCCGCCCTGCATCAATTTTTCCGGATGCGCGTGCACATCGTGTCGGGGCGCCGGTTGACGGCCCGGTGCCCCCGGTGCTGTGGCTGCAGTGGTTGCCGGTCCCAGGGTAACCGGGGCCGCCATCTGACGGCCGAAAACCGTAGCATTGATGTCCGTGGCAAAGCGGTTGATCTGGGGGATGACTTTGCCCATACCTTCGGCCTGGTTGAAGAAGGAGAGGGTCTGCCGCTCGCCGGATACATCGATCATTTTGGCATCCATGCTGATGCTGTTGCCAAAGATTGTCAGGCTGCCGAACAGGACATAATCGGCCTGAAGTTTGGCGCCCAAGATCTGGGCCTGGATCTCATTGAGCGGGCCGGTGGCCTGTTTGGCCGCCGCTACGGTCTGTTCGCGGCCCAGAACCTGGACCTTGTTTTCCCAGGCCAGGCGTGAGGTCAGCATGTCGGCGATGCCGTTTCTAAGATACGTCAAGTCTTTTTCCGCATTGATCGCAAAGGGGACGATGGCAATCCGATAGGGCCGGGTTTCGGCAGCCTGGAGCGCCGTGCCAAAGATGATCACGGCCAGTACCAAAAAAAGTGTCGCATATTTGACTATAGATTTAGAAGACATATGAATTTTATCCATCCAGTTTTTGTTTTAAAAGGTCGTTGACGATCTTGGGGTTGGCCTGCCCCCGGGTGGCTTTCATGACCTGGCCGACAAAAAACCCGAAGACCTTGGTTTTGCCGCCGCGGTACTGTTCCACCTGAGCACCGTTCTCCGCCAGAACTGTGTCCACAATCTGCTCCAATTCACCGGTGTCGGACATCTGCACCAGGCCTTTTTTTTCAACAATGCTGTCGGGTGCTTGGCCGGTGGCCGCCATCTCCTCGAAAACCTGCTTGGCAATTTTACCGCTGATGGTATCGTTGTCAATCAGGCGGACCAGCGCGGCCAGATGTTTAGCGGAAATGGGTGATTCGGTGATGCTTTTGCCTTCGGCATTGAGCAGTCCCAGCAGGGAGCCCATAATCCAGTTGCTCAACTGTTTCGGGCTGGAATGATGCCCAGCGCAATCCTCGAAATAGTCCGCCAGGTTGCGACTCGTGGTCAGTACCCCGGCATCATACCCGGGCAAATCGTATTGTTCCATGAACCGCGCTTTCTTGGCCACCGGCAGTTCCGGCAGGGCGGCCTTCATCCTTGTTATCCACTCCTCATCGATGACCAGCGGCAGAAGATCCGGGTCGGGGAAATAGCGGTAATCATGCGCTTCTTCCTTGCCGCGCATGGAATTGGACCGGTTCCGGTCCGGGTCCCAGAGCCGGGTTTCCTGCACGACGTTATCACCATCCAGGAGGATGTCCTGCTGGCGCAGGATTTCGTACTGCAGGGCTTTCTCGACGTGCTTGAAAGAGTTGAGGTTTTTCAGTTCCGTGCGGGTGCCGAACGGTTCCGTTCCCTTGGGCCGCAGGGAAATGTTCGCGTCGCACCGAAAGCTGCCTTCTTCCATATTGCCGTCACAGATATCCACATACCTTATAATAGAACGCAGTTGGCGCAAGTACGCACCGGCCTCTTCGGGGCTGCGGATGTCGGGTTCGCTTACGATTTCGATCAGGGGGACCCCGGTGCGGTTGAGGTCGACATGGCTGATGGGCCGGTTCGGGTCGTGGTTCAATTTGCCGGCATCTTCCTCCATGTGGATCCGGGTGATGCCGATGCGCCGGGCCTGTCCATCAATGTCGATATCGATATGGCCATTGAGGGCGATGGGCAGTTCGTATTGTGAAATCTGGTAACCCTTGGGCAGGTCCGGATAAAAATAGTTCTTGCGAGCGAAACGGCTGGTCCGTTCAATGGAGCACTCGGTGGCCAGCGCCATGAGCATGGCGTATTCAACCACCTTTTTATTCAATACGGGGAGCACCCCGGGCATGCCGAGGCACACCGGGCAAACGTGGGTGTTGGGCGGTGCCCCGAACTCGGTGGAACAGCCGCAGAATATCTTGGTGCGGGTCTTAAGCTGGGCGTGAACCTCCAGCCCGATGACAGGTTCGAATTGCATAGAGACAGCTGTTAAGTTTTAGATGTTAATTGTTAAGCTTAGCGTCAATTGGCCTATGGTCTGGGATGACAATATGCATCCCGGTTAGGGCGGCTGTTGGTAACTCGTCCTAACACATAGCACATAAGTCCCAAAACCTAAAATCGATGAACTCGAACGCTTTCGAATTCATCGATTTTAGACCTATATATCTGTACAATATTAGCCTATTAGTCAACGTTTATTTTGACATTGGCAGGGCCTGCGGGTATACCTCCCACCTGAAACTGGAAACTATCTCAAAAAAGTCTTTTGGATCAATCTCGGCGTTGGCCGCTCGGTTCAAATCCTCGAAATAAAATAGTATGCCTCCGGTTTGCGACCCGCAGTTGAGGATTGAATAGCGGGAAGTCCCGCAACGCGGGGAAACTCACGGCCGCCTTGCTTGTCGGGCGTAGCTCTTGGAGCGAAAACTGGACCTTGAACCAAAATCCAGTTTTTGAGATAGTTTACAAGCGCTGCATTGTTACGGTAACCTGCAGGGAGTGTGGATATGGACTTTTTTTTATGTGTCATCGGTATGGTGTTGATATTTGAAGGGCTGCCCTATTTCGCCATACCCGCCAAGATGCGGATAATGGTACAAAAATTGTTTGAAATGCCCGACACATCCTTGCGAGGCTTCGGGTTTGTGATGATGCTTACAGGCCTGTTTCTTGTTTATATGGGAAAGAGATGAGCGCGATGCAAGCTCAGCCATACCTGCAAACCTAAAAAACAAGTATTTTCAATGTATTCGCTTAACGATTACCATTTTGATCTGCCTGAAGAACTGATCGCCCAGATACCGGAAGAGCAGCGGGACCACTCAAGACTCATGCTGGTAGGCCGGGAAACGGGCAAATGGAAACACAGGCGTTTCCATGATATCTGCGCCGAGCTGCAACCAGGTGATGTTCTGGTGATAAACAATACAAAGGTGACGCCGGTGCGGCTTTTTGGCAGGAAAGCAACCGGTGGTAAAGTTGAAATGCTGGTACTTGAATATGCCGACCTGGCTGATACCCAGTCGGTGCCGAATGAACAGTCAGCCAAGTGCCTGATAAAGGCCTCCAAGCAATGTCGACCGGGAACAATTCTTAATTTTGACAACGGGTTGCGGGCGGATGTCAAATCCTTTGAAGATGGCATTTACACTGTTACTTATTCAAGCCCTGAGGGGTTGGAGGCGGCTATTGATCAGGCTGGATACATGCCGCTGCCGCCTTACATAAAACGATCACCTGATATGAGCCCGCCATGTGATGACAGAAAGGTATACCAGACAGTCTATGCCTCTCAAAAAGGTGCCATTGCAGCACCCACAGCCGGTCTTCATTTTACCCGTGAACTATTAGATGACATATCTGATAAAGATGTCGAAATAGTTGAAATAACATTGCATGTTGGCTATGGTACCTTTTTGCCGGTCCGGGTTGATGATATTCGCGAGCACCAGATGCACTCGGAAATGTACCACATTTCTCAAAGAGCGGCTGATTGCATCAACAAGGCCCGCAGTTCAGGCCGCCGGGTTGTCGCAGTAGGGACCACCAGTGTCCGCACTCTTGAGTACGCTTCGCAAGGCACCGGTAAAATTAAACCGGGAAACGGAGCCTGTGACCTATATATATATCCAGGTTTTCGTTTTAATATCGTCGATGCTATGATCACTAATTTCCATCTGCCGGAGTCTACCCTGCTCATGCTGGTATCAGCTTTTGCCGGTCGGGAGAATATCTTGAACGCCTACCGGGCGGCTGTCCGGCAGAAATACCGTTTTTTCAGCTACGGCGACGCGATGATGATTCGTTAATATCTGGATTGTTAGAAATGAACTTTGGAATAATACATCAGGCAAATGATAGTAGAGCGAGGACAGGTAAAATTGAAACCACCCGCGGCGCTATTGAGACGCCGATTTTCATGCCGGTAGGGACCTTGGGGACGGTCAAAGCCCTGTCACCCGAGGAGCTGACCGAGTGCGGGGCGCAGATCATCCTGGGCAACACCTACCATTTATACCTGCGGCCGGGCTGCGAGGTAATCGACCTTTTCGGCGGACTGCACCGGTTCATGCACTGGGCCGGCCCCATCCTCACAGACAGCGGCGGATTCCAGGTCTTTTCGCTGGCCAAGCTTTCCAAGATCACCGAGGAGGGCTATACATTCCAGTCCCACGTGGATGGTTCCCGGCATACCCTGACGCCGGAAAAATCGATTGCGGTTCAATTGCGTCTCGATTCCGACATTATGATGTGCCTGGACCAGTGTATCCAGTACCCGGCTTCCCGCGAAGAGGCCGAGCAGGCCCTGGAGCTGACCACCCGCTGGGCAGCCCGCTGTTTTGACCATTGGGAAAAGAACCGGCACCCGCAAAACAACCTGTTTGGTATCATTCAGGGGGGGATGTTTCCCGAACTGCGTGAGCGCTCCGCAGCGCAGCTGACCGGTTTCGATTTTCCGGGATTTGCCATCGGCGGGTTGAGTGTCGGCGAACCCATCGATTTGATGCGGGAGATGGCGGATTTCACTCTGCCGCTCCTGCCGGACGATAAACCCAAGTACATCATGGGGGTCGGGACGCCTGAGGATCTGGTGGAACTTGTGGCGCTGGGCGCGGACATGTTCGATTGCGTCATGCCCACCCGCAACGCCCGCAACGGCCAGTTGTTTACCGCCGGCGGGACGCTGAACATCGCCAATGCCAGGTTCCGGACGGATACCGACCCCATCGAAGCAGACTGCACCTGCTATACATGCCGGCACTATTCACGGGCCTACTTGCGGCATCTGTATAAAACCCGGGAACTGCTGGCTTACAGGTTGAATACCCTGCACAATATCCATCATTACCTGAACTTGATGGCAGATATCCGGGCGGCCATAAGCCGTGACGAATTTGCGGATTTTCGACGTGCGTTCTATCGCCAGCGAAATGTTTCCGGTGATATCGGTGGTTGTTGAACGAGTTCTTTTTGACTTTTTCGATTTTTACCCTTATTTTCCTATTCAGACTGACTATTCCAGTGAACCCGGGAGAAGAAAATGAAAGAAAAAGTACAGGCGGTTTTAGATAAAGTCCGGCCCATGCTGCAGGCTGACGGCGGTGATGTGGAGTTGGTGGATGTACAGGACGGTATTGTCAAGGTCCGGCTCCAGGGCGCCTGCGCCGGATGCCCCATGTCCCAGATGACCCTGCGCAACGGGATTGAACGTACCCTGAAGCAGGCCATTCCTGAAATTAAAGCGGTCGAACCGGCCGACGGATAATCCCCCGGAAACCAAATCCGGAGGCCCGGCGCGGTGAGACGCTCATCATATTCTTTCCAATGCGGCGCATGACCCGTTGCCGCACCCTGTATCCTTGCCTGGGAGAGCTGCGCCCCAGGTCTCAGTGTGAACTATATCGAGTGGAGGAGCGGACCGTATGACAGTTGCGAAAAAGATCGAAGCGTTCATGAGCAAATCATCCTGGATAAGGAAGATGTTTGAAGAGGGCGCGCGCCTGAAAGCTGAACACGGTGCGGAAAATGTATTCGATTTCAGCCTGGGCAACCCCAATCTGCCGCCGCCGGACAAGTTTAATGAAGTGCTCAGAGACACGGTCGATTCCTGCGGACTGGGGGATCATTGCTACATGCCCCAATCCGGCTACCCGCAGGTGTGCCATAGCGTGGCCGAATATCTGACCCAGGAGCAGGAGGTGGCGGTTTCGAACAAGGAAGTTATCATGACGTGCGGCGCCGCGGGCGCCTTGAATGTCATGCTCAAGGCGCTATTGGATCCGGGTGACGAAGTCATCACCCCGACCCCCTGCTTTGTCGAATATATGTTTTATGTCGACAACCATGGGGGTACCTTAAAAATGGTGCCCACCCATCCTGACTTTACACTTGACCTGGAAGCACTGGCGGCCGCCATCACGCCCAAAACCAAGGCCTTGATCATCAATTCACCCAACAACCCCACCGGACAGATCTATTCCGCGGAAAGCCTGAAAGCGCTGGGGGATTTGCTGACCAGCAAAAGCCGGGAGCTCGGGCGGACCATCTATCTGCTTTCCGACGAACCATACCGCAAGATTATCTATGATGATGCGAAGGTTCCCAGCATTTTCAAATGTTATCCGGAAAGCGTGATTGGAACCTCGTATTCCAAGGATATATCGATTCCGGGTGAACGCATCGGATTTGCCGCCGTTAATCCAGCCGCAACCCATAAAGACAGCCTGATGGCCGGCATGACCCTGACCAACCGCATCCTCGGTTATGTCAATGCCCCGGCCATGATGCAGCGGGTGGTTGCCTGCATGCAGGGTTTGAGTGTCGATATCGGGGAGTATAAGCGCAAGCGTGACCTGCTGTGCGACGGCCTGGCCGATTGCGGATATGAGTTTACCAAACCGACCGGTGCGTTTTACCTGTTTCCCCGCACACCGGTTGAAGATGATGTCAAGTTCGTCAGGGCCCTGCAGGAAGAGTTGATCCTGGTCGTTCCGGGCAGTGGTTTTGCGGGCCCGGGACATTTCAGAATTGCATTCTGCTGCGATGACAATGCGATCGTCAATGCGCTGCCGGGGTTTAAGCGGGCGATTGACAAATTCAAGTAGAAACCATTTCTATCAGCTATCTTAAAGACGGATTTTATTTCAATATCCAGCCTTCGCCCGGTAAGCCAGGCGGGCCCTTGAATCAAGATCCTGATTCAGAAACAGCCCCATAGCAGCTTCAACTTAGTTGGGCGTTATGGGGCGGTGTTTCAATCCCCCCATCGGAACCAGGCGTCAACGCAAGGGGACCGGTTCTCGTCTGCCGAATCGGATTCATTTTTCAATCCTGAATTAAAAACTTCTATTGACACACTCCGGTTAATCATCTAATTGTTTTGTAACAATGTTACAATTCGTGGCATCGAATGCTTCCAAAATCTCGGGAGGCATTGAATGTATTAAAGGTAACATCGTTATTCTATTGGCTTTATATGCCCGATTTCAACTTTCCACTCCGGCAATATGAGGGGGCGGGCATCTTGCCGTCCCGCGTGTGTTTGGTAACGCATAATCGACAAACAGGAGCAGAAGAGGTCAACATGAAAATTCTAAAGATCGATCATCTCGGCATTGCAGTAAACAGTATTGAAGAAGGTAGAAGTTTCTGGACGGATGCCCTGGGACTTCCTTTCGAGGGTGATGAAACCGTTGCGGAACAGAAGGTCACCACTGCGTTTTTCCCGGTGGGCGAGAGTGAAGTGGAGTTGTTGGAATCGACATCGCCGGATGGGCCGGTGGCTAAATACATCGAAAAAAGGGGCCAGGGAATCCAGCACGTGGCCTTTCGGGTCGAAAATGTCGAGGAGGCCCTGGAAGAGCTCAAGGCCAAGGGAATCCAGTTGATCGATCAGAAACCGCGCATCGGGGCCGGCGGGGCCAAGATCGCCTTCCTGCATCCCAAGGCGACCAACGGTGTGCTGGTTGAATTGTGCGAAAGAGACTGATCGCAGAAACATTCAATTTGTTGAGTTTTCGCTGCCGCCCCGGCGGGCGGCAGCGCAAGAACGGACCAATTGCAGCTGATCCTGAAGCAGATCCCGGCGTGCCCTCCTTGCTATCTTCTGCCGGAACCGCCTGAAGCCGGTTCACTTTGCAACGCGGATTTAAAAACTCTTGTTGACACGCTGATTATTATCATCTAATTATTTTGTAACAATGTTACAGCCTGCAGCTTGAATAGAACGTAAAAACCCGCAAAACCTTTTATTATCAAAGGTAACATCGTTATTAAAGTCAACTTATGACGACACTAAACGGCATCAATCCGGAAGTTCTCCAACGTCTCGAGATCGCTGTGATGGACATATTCAGCAGCAGTGATTTCCACAAAGCCAACATGCGCGATGTGGCCAAGCGGGCCGGGATCAGTTTCAGCACCATATACAACCATTTCGGCTCCAAGGAACGGTTGCTTTTTGCCTTCGTGGACAAGGGTCTGGGAAAGCTGACCGACCGTATTGTGGACCATCTCAAAGGTATCCAGGATATCAAGGAAAAGATGCGCAAGGTACTCTGGCTGCAGCTGGATTACTACGAGCGGTATCCGGAACTGGGCCGCATCCTGTTCATGACCGTTCCGATGAAAACCTGGATCGCGGATGAATCCTTCCGGCAGAAAAAAATGATCAACCTGTATCTCGATGTCCTCAAGGAAGGCCAGGCGCGGGGACAGCTCAATCCGGATGTCCGGGCCGGTGTCCTGTTGGATTTCATGCTGGGTACAGTCCAGAGGGCGTTTGTCATGTGGGTGTCCCGGGGACAGCAAGGGGGCCTGACCGATCAAACCAGTTTTCTCCTTGATATGATCTGGAGGGCCATTGCCAATCCAGCAACGGACAGCTGATATATGCTCGGATAGCCGGAAAATACTCCGGGAGCTTCATTTTGGTTCCGGTTTTCTTTAAACGTAAACGATAAAAAAGAACGAACAAAGAAATATCTTTATAACGTGTAAAAGGAGACAACATGGCCGAGAAGCAGAAAGTAGACGACTGGAAGGCGTTGGCGGAAAAACAGCTCCGGGGCAAACCCCTGGACGCTCTGGACTGGGATACGCCCGAGGGAATCAAGGTGAAACCCCTTTACACCGCTGAAGATCTCGAAGGCTTGGAGCACACCGACACCCTGCCCGGTTTTGCGCCTTACACGCGCGGCCCCATGGCCACCATGTACGCTGGCCGTCCCTGGACGATTCGCCAGTATGCAGGGTTCTCCACCGCCAAGGAGTCCAATGCGTTTTACCGGCGCAACCTGGCTGCGGGCCAGAAGGGGCTCTCGGTGGCCTTTGACCTGGCCACCCACCGCGGCTACGACTCCGATCACAGCCGGGTGGTGGGCGATATCGGCAAGGCCGGTGTGGCCATCGATTCCGTGGAGGACATGAAAGTCCTGTTTGACCAGATTCCCCTGGACCAGATGAGTGTTTCCATGACCATGAACGGCGCGGTCCTGCCGATCCTGGCCGGTTATATCGTCGCCGCCGAAGAGCAGGGCGTCAAAACCGAGCAGCTCTCGGGCACTATCCAGAACGATATTCTCAAGGAGTACCTCACCCGCAATACCTACATTTATCCGCCGGAACCGTCCATGCGCATCGTCTCGGACATCATCGGCTTTTGCTCGAACAACATGCCCCGGTACAACACGGTCAGCATCAGCGGTTACCACATGATGGAAGCCGGTGCCAACTCCGTGCTGCAAACGGCTTTTACCCTGGCCGACGGCCTGCAGTATGTCCGGGCGGCCCTGGACGCCGGGCTGGATATCGACGGTTTCGCACCGCGGCTCTCCTTCTTCTTCGGCGTGGGCATGAACTTTTTCATGGAGATCGCCATGCTGCGGGCCGCGCGTTTCCTGTGGCACGAGCTGATCAGCCCGTTCAACCCCCAGAATCCCAAGTCCACCATGCTGCGGACCCATGTGCAGACTTCCGGCTGGAGTCTCACCGAGCAGGACCCCTACAACAACATCATCAGGACGACCCTGGAAGCCCTGGCTGCGGCCCTGGGCGGCACCCAGTCCCTGCACACAAATTCTTTTGACGAAGCCGTGGGACTGCCGACCGACTTTTCCGCGCGTATCGCCCGCAACACGCAGATCGTCATCCAGGAAGAGTCCCAGGTGTGCAAGGTGGTGGATCCTTTAGGCGGTTCCTATTATATAGAGGCCCTGACCAACGGTATCATCACCGAAGCCCGCAAGATCATCCAGGAGGTGGAGGAGCTCGGCGGCATGGCCAAGGCCATCGAAACCGGTATGCCTAAAATGCGCATCGAGGAATCGGCTGCCCGCAAGCAGGCCCGGATCGACCAGGGTCTGGATGTCATCGTGGGCGTGAATAAATACCAGATCGAGGACGAGCCCCTGAAAGATTTGCTGGAAGTGTCAGAAGCGGTCCGCGACGAGCAGATCCAGCGCCTCAAAGATCTCAAGGCGGCCCGTGACAATGCCGCCGTTGATAAAGCCCTGGCCGATGTGTCCGCTGCGGCGGAATCCGGCGCCAACCTGCTGGAAGCCTGTATCCCGGCTGTCCGGGCGCGGGCCACGGTGGGTGAGATCTCCGATGCCATGGAAAAGGTCTTCGGCCGTTTCGTGGCCACGACCCAGTGCATCTCCGGGATCTATGCTTCTGAATACACCGGCAGCGATGCCATCGATTCCCTGCGCAAGCGGGCGGATGAATTCGAAGCCAAACAGGGCCGGCGGCCCCGCATTCTGCTGACCAAGATGGGACAGGATGGGCACGACCGGGGCGTAAAGGTCGTGGCGACGGCATTCGCCGACCTCGGATTCGACGTCGATATCAGCCCCATGTTCCAGACCCCGGAAGAGGCGGCCAAGATGGCGGTTGAAAACGATGTCCACGTGGTGGGCGCCTCTTCCCTGGCTGCCGGGCATAAAACCCTGGTGCCGCAGCTTATCGAGGAACTCAAGAAGCTGGGCGGCGGTGAAATCCTGGTCGTGGCCGGCGGCGTGATCCCCCCGGGCGACTACCAGTATTTGTACGATGCCGGCGTCAGCGGGGTCTTCGGTCCCGGCACCCCGATCACCGAGTCAGCGGACAAGGTGCTGAGTGCGATGGAGGTATAAAGGCAGTTAGAAGTGCGCTAAAGTTTGAAGTGATCTAAAGTTAAGGTATTTTGCCGATTATATAAAATCAGTGGAGCGCAGCGACGCATCAACTTTAGCAGCCGTGTTCAAAGTCAAGGTTTTTATAACCTTGTGACCAATAGGTCTTGTTCTTTACCATAGCGTTGACTGTTATTAGAATTTTTCGCATGCAAGCGGTTAAAGCAACTTTATGTGGTTTGC
>Ga0209783_1000151_pt1 | contig 22496 bp, 19 predicted proteins | sample WorMetfiPIANOSA1_FD_187395 | JGI IMG/M metagenome (GOLD analysis project Ga0209783, IMG submission 187395) | Marine gutless worms symbiont microbial communities from Max Planck institute for Marine Microbiology, Germany - Olavius filocauda... | ecosystem: Host-associated > Annelida > Digestive... | reverse complement strand
CCAGGCTGATAGCATCATCCTTGAACCCTTGGGTGAAACTCCGTCTGGTTTTTTGAGTACTCATTGGACACCTCGCTTTCTGATATTTCGTTCTTAGCAAAGTGTCCGTTTCTTTTAAACCACATCACTATCGTATTCCTCCGGTTTAAACCGCATGTCTGCCTTGATCTTGAACCCCATGAATACCTTTAATGCCACTTCTATAATTATCTTATACCATTCACAACGCCCTCGAAATACTGCATGTACCCCTCATATTAGAACACACGGCCGCCTTGTCCGCCCATCCCATGATCCAATTTAAAGCTTCCCCAGCATCCGCCCGGAAATTAGGTGGCACTTTGCGGCGGGTTGGTATATAGTAGCTGACAGTTTTATCCTGCGACCCAAGCTCCCCCAAAAAACTGGAAAGGAATGGACAATGTCTATCTATGAGTTGCTCAAAGATGTCCCGTTGTTTAATAACTTTTCCGAAGAAGAGATGCAGATCCTGATCGATATGGACCCGCCTATAAAGGAATACGTGAAGGATGACCACCTGATCACCGAAGGCGAACTGTCCACCACCCTCTTCCTCCTGGTCAAAGGTGTCTGCCTGATCACCAAGCAGCAGGACGATGCCAATATCCAGCTGTCCCGCCTGAAACCGGGCGAAATTTTCGGCGAAATGTCATGGGTATCGGGCAAGCCGCGCCAGAGCAACGTCGTCGCCAATGAAGACGTGACGGCAATCGAGATGGACCAGGCGTTTTTTGAGCAGATAAAGCCGGAAATGAGCAATAAAATCAAGGATTACCTCATTGGGCTGCTCATCAAACGCCTGGACAACATGAACGAGGCGATCATGCGGATCTCCAAGTTGATGCGCGCCTAAGGGCATCTATTTTTAACCAAGCGACAATTGAAGCGGTTTCAACCCACCCCTCGGGCTCAATCTCTGCGTTGGGACGAGGACTTTAATCCTCGAAATATTCCATATATTCCTGCGGCTAAACTCCTCCTCCCGCCTTGCCTGTCCGGCGAAGCTCGCAGAGCGAAGACGGGACATTGAACCCGATTGAAGGCTTGAAACCGCTTCTACCCGCACCTTCGCTACCAAAGAACAAGGGGCAAGCGATGAAAAAAATTAACATCATCCTCTTATTCACAGTATTATTTCTCTCCGGCAATGCGGCCGCCATGGGCGCCCGGGAATTCTCCCCGGATCAGATTACCCTGCCGCCCGGCTTCAAGATAACGGTCTTTGCAGACAACATTCCCAATGCCCGCTCGATCACACCCGGTCCGGAGGGCGTCTTTTTCGTGGGCTCGCGCAACGCCGGTAGCGTCTACGCTGTAATCGACGAGAACGGGGATTTCAGGGCGGACAAGGTCACCGTGATAGCCCGTGGCTTATGGTCGCCCAACGGGGTGGCCTACCGGGACGGAGATCTCTACGTGGCGGAAATCAACCGGGTGATCCGCTTTCCGAATATCATGCAAAACCTTGCCTCACCCGGTGAGCCCGTGGTGGTCAATGACACCTTTCCCGGCCGGCGCTGGCACGGCTGGAAATTTATCCGTTTCGGCCCGGATAAAAAGCTCTACGTCCCGGTCGGCGCCCCCTGCAATGTCTGTGTACAGAAAGATCCCCGCTTTTCCACGATCATGCGCATGGACCCGGATGGCCGCAACCTGGAAATATATGCCCGCGGCGTCCGCAACACGGTGGGATTCGACTGGCACCCACGCACCGGCAAGCTCTGGTTTACGGACAACGGCCGGGACTACCTGGGGGATGACCTGCCGCCGGACGAACTGAACCACGCGGTGCGCAAAGGGCAGCATTTCGGTTTTCCCTACTATCACGGGAATTCGATACCCAATCCAAAATTCGGCAAAATAGCACCCAAGGATGCCTACACGCCGCCCGTCCAGGAACTGGGGCCGCATGTGGCTTCATTGGGCATGCGGTTTTATACTGGACGTCAATTCCCCGAAAAATACCATAACCAGGTATTCATTGCGGAACATGGATCCTGGAACCGCAGTGAACCCATCGGCTACCGCATCACCGTGGTATACCTGCAGGGAACCCGTTCCGTGGGCTACGCTGTGTTTGCGCAGGGATGGCTGCAAGCTGACGGTACCGTGGCCGGACGACCTGTGGACCTGGAAGTCCTGCCGGACGGTTCCCTGCTGGTCAGCGACGACCATGCCGATCGGCTGTACCGGATAACCTATCAGCCCTGACTTACGCAAATAACCTGCGGATAAACTCCCGGCAGCCTGGCCGGAGCACCTGCCTGTTCAGCGAACTTCACCGCCCGGGATTATTCACGGCGGGCCGCATAACCGGCATTCAGGTTGACATATCAAGCACTTTGCGTATGATGCACTCTGCCTTAATCAGCTGTTTGGCCTGTCTACGGCAATTCAAACCGGACATATGAATTCAACCTCTTTCTCAGGTTACTTCGCAATATGAGCAATGGCTTAATCTACATCATTTTCGGGTTAATCGGGGTCGTCGCCGGATAAATTTACCTGCGCGGTCCGGGCGATCTTATGGTTGGCGGCATCGTGGGGTTACTGGTGGCGGCTGTCATCAGCCAGCGCAATACACTTGTCTCTGTCCAAAAACGTCTAAAGGCGATGGAGGGCCAGATCGCTGATCTACTGATAGGGCAGGCTGCGGATCGGCCGCAAGAACGCCATGCGGCCAACGAGCCGTCCCCTGCGGACATGCAAGCAACCACAGCGGAACAGGCAGTACCGGCAGACGCTGCCGCAACGACGGGGACAGCCGAGCCCCCGGCCGCTACTCCATCGCAAATCGTCGACACCCCTTCTTTGGAACTGCATCTGCCGGATGAAATTGAATCGCCGGCGCCGCCGCCCAAACAACCAGTAGCGGAAGAGCCCCCGCGGGATGCCGGCGACCCCATGGATCGGGTCAAGGCCTTTATAATGGGCGGCAACCTGGTGGTTCGTGTGGGGGTGGTTGTCCTGCTCTTCGGGTTTGCGTTCCTGGTGAAGTATGCCGCCGCCCGGGACCTGGTCCCCTGGAAGTTCGTCTGGCCGCCGCCTTTGCGGCCGGGATTGCGCTGCTGGTTATAGGCTGGCGTTTGCGGCACAAACGTTTCGGATATGCCGTCACCCTGCAGGGTGGTGGTATCGGGGTGATGTATCTGACCCTGTTCGCAGCCGCCCGCCTTTTTGACCTGGTCCCTCTGCCGCTCACCTTCCTGGTCATGGTGGGCCTGGTGGTCTTTTCCGGTATTCTGGCGGTCCTGCAGGATGCCGCTGCCATGGCGGTCCTGGGCGCGGCCGGCGGTTTCATGGCACCAGTGCTGCTGTCGACGGGTTCCGGCAGCCACGTCACCCTGTTCAGCTACTATGCCCTGCTCAACGCCGGGGTATACGGCATCGCTTGGTTCAAAGCCTGGCGCTGGCTTAACCTGCTGGGCTTTATCTTCACTTTCGGCATCGGTTCGGCTTGGGGACTACAGTACTATCGCCCGGATTATTTTGCCTCCACGGAACCCTTCCTGGTGCTCTTTTTCGTATTCTACCTGGCCATTTCCGTGCTGTTCGCCCTGCGGCAACCCCCGCGCCTGAAAGGCTATGTAGACAGCACCCTGGTGTTCGGCCTGCCCCTGGTGGCCTTTGGTCTGCAGGTCGGCCTTGTAAAAGATATGGCGTACGGGTTGGCCTTCAGCTCCCTGGTCATGGGATTGATTTATACCGGACTGGCCACGGCCCTGTGGCGGCGGCGGACGCTGGGCCTGGCGGCGCTGGTGGAAGCGTTTTTGTCGCTGGGCGTGGTGTTCGGCAGCCTGGCCATCCCCCTGGCGCTGTCCGGCCGCTGGACAACCGTGGCCTGGAGCCTGGAAGGTGCCGGACTGGTCTGGGTGGGATGCCGCCAACAGCGCTGGAATGCGCGCAGTTTCGGCCTGCTGCTCCAGATCGGCTCGGGGGTTTTCTTTCTGTTTGGCAGCCCTGCCGCGGGTGACGCTATGGCACTGTTCAACAACCGTTTTCTGGGTGGGATGCTCTTGGGACTGGCCGGCCTGGTATCCGCGTTTTTCCTGGAACGGTACCAGCAGCAATTGCATCGCCTGGAAAAACCCCTGTCCACGCTCAGTTTGACCTGGGGACTATTATGGTGGTTCGGTACCGGGTTTGGTGAAATCGATCGCCGGTTGTCCCGACGCTACGAGTTAACGGCAAACGTGGCTTATATCGGTTTTTCTGCCCTGTTATTGGGACTGCTGTATCGGCGCCTGGACTGGCAAAAACTGCGCTGGCCGGCCCTGGGCCTTTTGCCGGCCATGGGCTTGGCGGCTCTGGCAATGGGTGATTACCGCTATATCAAGCACCCCTTTCAGGATTGGTGGCTGGCCGTCTGGCCGCTTACCTTCGGGGTACACCTGTTCCTCCTGCTTTGCATGGATTCTGCCTGGCCCAGAAGGATCGCCGCATCCTGGCACGTGGCCGGAATTCTGCTGGCCACAGCGCTGATCAGCTGGGAAGCCGGCTGGCAGCTTGACAGACTTGCCGGCGGCGCCGATGTCTGGGCTTTCATCGCCTGGGGGGCTTTGCCGGGAGCCGTGGCGATCCTGCTGGGCAAACTCAAAAACCAGTCGGGCTGGCCTTTCGAACCCTGGCAGGCCGCCTACCAGGGCTGGGCCCCGGCCCTGTTGGTGCTGGGCCTGCTGGCCTGGACATTGGGGGGGCTTGCCCATGACGGAGATCCCCGCCCCCTGCCGTATCTACCCCTGCTCAACCCCCTGGACCTGGTTCAGGTTTTTGTTTTCCTGGTCTTGTTCCGCTGGGTCCTGGGATCCTTGGAGGCACCGGTGGGCCCGGTCGCCGGTCTATCGCCGGTGCTCCTGTGGGCGGGACCGGCCGCGGGTGTGTTCGGGTGGCTGACCGCCGTGGTGGCCCGCACCGTGCACCACCTCGCAGATGTACGTTACACAACCGACGCCCTTTTTAAATCGGACCTGTTCCACACGTCCATAGCCGTCCTCTGGGGGCTGCTGGCCCTGGGCTGCATGATTGCGTCCAATCGTCTGAAGCTCCGGCCGGTCTGGTTTACCGGCGCCGGCTTGTTAGGTATAGTGGTCATCAAGCTGTTCCTGGTGGATCTATCGGGTTCAGGCACGGTCTTTCGTATCGTGTCGTTCCTGGCTGTGGGTGGATTGATGCTGATTATTGGATTTTTTACACCCCTGCCCCCGGTTGAATCGAAAGGAGAACTTTCATGATCAGATGGTGCTGGCTTGGCTTGCTGTTCCTGGCCACAACGCCGCTATTTGCAGCCGACCCGGGTAGGCACGATTTTGCCTACGGCGTGAAAATAGACATACCCAAAGGGACGCCGATAGCCGCCTTGAGCCTTCCGGCGCAGGTCTATAAAAACACCCACCGGGCCGACCTGGGTGATGTACGCGTTTTCAATGCGGCCGGTGAACCGGTCCCGCACATGCTGCGCTACGCCCGTACCCAGTCCACCGAGGCATTGTGGCGGTTGCTGGCGTTCTTCCCTCTGCCGGAGGACATCAAAACGGAATCCGACGGATACCGCGTCTACGTTCGCACCGGACCGGATGGAGCGGTAGTGCGGGTCAACCCCGGCCCTGAAGCCGTTGCGACTAAGACCACGCGGACTTATCTCGTCGATGCGAGTCGTTTCAGGCGCGACCTGGTGCACCTGCGGTTGGTGTGGCCGCCGGGAGAGAGAACCCTGCTGGCCATGTTCAGCGTGGCAACCAGTGATGACCTGGTAAACTGGAAAACCATCAAAAGCCGATCGGCAATTTCAGACGTCCGCTACGGCGGTCATCGCCTGCTTAATGACACGATATCTTTACAAGGGAAGACCAGACGCTACCTGCGTCTGCGACAGACCGACTCCGGACCGGCAGTGCCGGTTTTAAGGATCGAAGGGCAATTGCAGCCGGAAGGCAGAGCCCCCATTCGGGTGTTCATGCCATTGGCAGGCCGGACGGTGCCTGATGAGCCCGGTGTTTTTGATTACCTAACCAGCGGGGCCTTTCCCATAGACCGGATCAACCTCGTCTTTGACCAGGCCAACTCCATGGCCCAGGCCACGGTATCTTCCCGGAGCGATTCCAAAGCAGAATGGAAACGTCGTTTCAAAGGACTGTTCTACCGCATCGACGTGGACCACACGTCTTTAACCAGCAGCCCGCGATCCGTGACCCTCTCCATGGACCGCAACTGGCAGGTGCGCGTGGATGCCAGCGAAAGCACCATCGGCAGCGCCGTGCCGCGGCTTGAAATCGGTTACCGCCCCCATGAACTTTACTTCATCGCCCGGGGCAGCGGCCCTTTCACCCTGGCCTACGGAAGCACCCAGGTCGAACCCCTGAAAGTGAACGTGGCCGCCCTTTTCGACGGCATCAACCGGCAGCGCAAGCAGGAACTCGCCCGCTGGGTAAGGCCGCAGCGCGAGCAGATTACCCTCGGTGGCCCCCAGCGCTTGTCGCCGCAGCCGAAACCGCTGCCCGTGCGCCGCATCGTGCTCTGGTCCATCCTGGTAGCCGGGGTGCTGATCGTGGCCTTTATGGCCATACGCCTGGCGCGCCGGATGACCACCTGAGTTTCAGGCCGCCAACCGGCTCCCGTGGACATTGCAACCGGTCGCGTTATGCTGCGTCGATTTTATTTTTTTCTGGATGAATCGATGTTCTTGTGGAGGTTCAACCAGGCATTCATTTCCAAAATCGCCTGGGAAAGATGGTAGTTGCCGTCAGCATAGACTTCGTAGTCGCCGCCCCCGCCCATGGCTGAAGCAAACCGGATCGTATTGGCATAGAATTGCCAGATGTCCATCCAGCGCTTCTCGATGGCCTCATCAAAGGGATTGCCGTCCAGGTCGGCTAACCTCTCTTTCCAGACGTCCCCCATGATCTCGGTGGCCAGTTTGACATCCGCGTCGGTCTTCTTGATCGTGTTCTCAAACCGTCGCCAGTGTCCATCTACCCATGACTTGGCGTGGCAGTTCAGGCAGGCCGCCTGCATGGCCTTGCGGCGCTTGGTCTGCTCTTCAGGGCTGATAAGGTATTCGCTGGCCAGTTTGCCGTCCAGGCTGGTGGGCAGGGCCAGCCCCTCGCGATTGCGAATCACGGAGGTGTCCGGTTCCCGGGGATGGGGGTGGGCATAGACCAGCCCGAAGATGCGCCAGGGCAGACGGTCGCTCATCTGGTGCGTTCTTTTGGAAACCACCTCTTCATCGGCATTGACCAGCAGGCTGACGTGGCAGCTGGCGCAGGTCGGGGCGGTGAAATCCTCCCCGATCTTCCAGGGTACTGCGTTGAAATCCCAGTTTTTATGCATGGCGGAAAAAATATTGCCGTGCTTGCTGGATTCGTAGACTTTGGCCGCGGGTACGTCGGGCCCCACATGGCACTCTTTGCAGGTGTAAGGTTTGCGGGCCATCTCGATGGAAAACGCATGCCGGGTATGGCAGGCCGAGCAGGAACCGAGGCTGCCGTCCAGGTTGATCCGGCCGACCCCTTGATTGGGCCAGCCCTTGATGACGGGGAACTCCAATTCACCGGCCAGTTCGGTATCGCGGGTCTCCGTGCCGTCCACCATCAACTGGGTTCCATGGCAGTAATAGCAGGTCTCCGCCCGGGTATCGTCGTTGGCCGGTTTGAAGGTGATGCGGCCGTCTTTTCTTTCCTTGGTCCCGATAATGCTGTGCCGCAGTTTCCGGTAAAGGGGGTTCTCGGCCAGGTTGGCATAGGCGTTGGCCATCAGGTTGTTGGCATACTGTGCTGATTCTTCGACATGACAGACAGCGCAATCCTGCGGGCTGACCACGACGTGGATGTCATAGCCGTTGTGTTCGAATGTGTCGGCGTGGGCCGCAGGCCGCTGGGTGTGGCACTCGACACAGCCGACGGATGTCCCGGTCAGTTCAGCAGGGATTTCCCGGGAGGAAACCTTGCGTCCCAAACCTTCGACCGCCAGCGCCGCCTGTGGCGTTGTCTGGGCATGGCGGCTGTTTTGCCAATCCTGAACGATTCCGGGATGCAGGCTGGCATGGCAGTCGAGGCACTCGGACGTCGCATCGCTGATCGGTACCTCCACGGCACTCAGAATTGCGGGTAACAGGAACAACAGGCCTACACACGTCAGCAGGCTGGCTCTCTTCATGGTGTCCTCCAGGAAATTTTCAGAACGTTACAGCTCAAGATGGCATTCATGCGCCGGGGCCGACGACCAACCGACTATAGCAATTGCTACCTGCCGGGGCAATCGTTATTCAAACAAATCTATCCAGGCCGGGTACGCCGGCAAACCGTTTCTTGAGTCTGGCTGAAGTGTTCGAGTTGATCGGAGTGGCGGTGGCTGCCGTTGCCGTCCATCTGGATCGGGAACACCAAATGTTTAGAAGCCCACGGCAATCCAGGCTTGACACCCTGAAGGGCCGCTATACTTTTAAATATCGTGTGAGGATTTGCGCTGGTTGATAATCTGCACGAAATCACGACTGCCGTGACACCATCTCCGACTAGATCTCATCATCACTCCTGTTAAACCGCCTTTCATCGCTCCATCTTCGCATGCTGCAAGGAGGAATGCCTTATGAAAGCACCCTACCGACTCATTCCCGAGATCGAGAAACGCTTGCGTGCCTGGAATCAATGGGCGGCCCGCCAGGTTCACGAAAAGGAAACACCCAGGCCCTGCGTAACCATCTCCCGGGAGTTTGGCTGTCAGGCGTATCCCCTGGCGGAAGCGTTGCATGCCCGTTTGAATGCCCGCGCGCGCAACGGTGCCGAATGGACGGTGCTCGACCGGCTGCTTCTGGAAAAGATCGCCCAGAAATCAGGCTATGCCAAGGCTGAACTGGAATATATCACCCACGTGGACCCCACGTTCCAGTCCATGATTACCACCTTTATGGGCCGCGAACACGCCGACCCGTTCGAGGTCTTTTTCTATACTAAAAAAACGGTGCGCTATTTTGCCAAGGCCGGCAACAGCATTATCGTGGGTCGCGGCGGTGTCTGCCTGACCCAGGACCTGCCGCACGTCCTGCACGTGCGCCTGACAGCCCCCATGGCCTTCAAGCTTAAAACCATTATGGCCTACATGGGTAATAGTGAAGATGAGGCCCGGGCCCACATCGAAGCACGCCAGGCTGAAAGGGATGAATTTACGCGCCATTTTACAAAAATGGATCTTTCCGATCCGCACCTCTATCACCTGCTGATAAATAACGAGAAATTCACGATACCCGAGATGACGGATATTGTCACGGGACGCCTGGATGGAATGATTGCCAACTAAAACTTTAATATATTTAGATTTTCCCATGACAGTCAGGTCAAAGAGACGCAACCCGGACCACCAGCAGAAGAATGGAAGAAAGGTAGAACAGAAGTGCTTCCTGCCCTCCTCTGCCGCTCACGCCGGCAGGCGAGCACGGCAAGCGATGGTCCGGGCGGTCCGCTGACGACCACAGGCTGCATGCAATGCTTTATCCCACTACAAAGCGAGGTTGCCATGATTGAATTGAAAACCCTTAAATCCGAAGCGATCCCCGCGGCGCTTGAAAAAGCCGAGCGCTACCGCCTGCTCAACGAACCCGACGAGGCGGAAAGTATCTGCCTCGACATCCTGGCCATCGAACCGGCCCACCAGGACGCACTCATCATGCGCCTGCTCGCCTTGACGGACAAATTTGCCCACAGCGGGCTCAATCCGGCTTTTGAAGAGGCGCGGGAAGTCATCGCCCGGTTGGATACGCGCTACTGCAAGTCCTACTATACCGGGATTCTCTACGAACGGCGGGCCAAGTATCATTTCAGGCAGAGCGGTCCGGGGTCGGGTTCCGTGGCCTACGACTGGTTCGTCAAGGCCATGCAGTCCTTTGCGGAGGCCCTGGCCGGTTGTGATCCCGACAACCAGGATGCCCTCCTGCGCTGGAACTCGTGCGCCCGGTTCATCAACACCCACCCGGACACCCAGGGTGCGGGCGATCCGCCGGAAATGCTCACAGACGCATTTGAAACCCCCCACTGACAGGGGCTGTCAGGGGTCAGCCTCTTGTGATTTTTCGAGCAGGCGTTTGGTCTGGTTGATACGCTTGGTGATGAGAATGGCCCGCGGGCACGCCCGGGTGCATTTAAAGTGGTTTTCACAGGGCCAGACGCCATCGGGGTGATTCAATACCGGAAACCGGACCTCGAAGCCCCGGTCCCGCGTATCCGCTATAAAGCGATAGGCCTGGGAAATCGCAGCCGGGCCTAGAAAGGCCGTGTTGTTGTCCAGCACCGGGCAAGCCGAGTAGCAGGCCGCGCAGAGAATGCAATTGGTGGTATCGTCAAACTGCATCCGTTCCGCCTGCGACTGCAGACGTTCTTTGCCGGCCACCGGTTCAGCGTTGATCAAAAAGGGCTTGACCGAGCGATATTTTTGAAAAAACGCCCCCTGGTCCACAATCAGGTCCCGCAACACCGGCAAGTGTTCGAGGGGTTCCACCGTGACGACATCCCCATCTTGCCGGGCCACTTCTTTGATCAGTGTTTTGCAGGCCAGGCCATCCTGTCCGTTGATGCGCATGGCATCTGAACCACAGACCCCGTGCGCACAGCTTTTCCGAAAGCCCAGGCTTCCGTCCTGAAACCGTTTGACCTGCATCAAGGCATCCAGAAGCCGCTCGTTCGGATCCGTTGCAACCTTGTACTCCTGAAAATAGGGCGCTTCGTCCGTGTCGGGATTGTAGCGCTGCACTTTGAGGATAATATCCATTGTCGGTTCCTTTCAATCAATAGGTGCGCGGCTTGGGCTCCCAGATGGTGATATCCACCGCTTTGTGATCGATCCGCACCTCGTCGCCTTCCAGATAGGCCAGGGTGTGTTTCAGCCAATTTTCATCGTCTCTTTCCGCGAAATCCTCCCGGCTGTGCGCCCCCCGGCTCTCGGTACGATTCAGGGCCGAGGCCGCGGTCAGCAGCGACAGATCCAGGAGGTTGCCCAGTTCGATGATTTCCAAAAGATCCGTATTGAAAGCCTTGCCGGTATCCTGGACCCTGACCGCGCGGTAGCGCTCCCGCAGGGCCTGGATTTCGTCTACGGCCGCTGCCATATCGCCTGCGTTGCGGTAGATCCCCACCTTTTCCATCATGGTGACCTGCATCTCATCTGAAATGTGTCCGCCATGGGGGCCGGTGGTTCCATCGGTGAGCCGGGTAATCCAGGCGCGGGCTTCGTCCGCCGCGGCCGCGGACAGCTGCGGCTGGTCGGCCTGCTTCACATAGTCACCGATATGCCGGCCGGCCCGGCGTCCGAACACGACCAGGTCCAACAGGCTGTTGGTTCCCAGCCGGTTGGCCCCATGGACGGAGACACAGGCACACTCGCCGGCTGCATACAGCCCGTCCACAACGGTTCCGGCGCCGTCCAGCACAACCCGTCCCATGGTATCCGTGGGAATGCCGCCCATGGCATAATGGGCCGTGGGAAGTACGGGTATGGGCTTCTCCGCCGGGTCGATACCCAGGTACGTTTTGCAGAAACTGGTGATGTCCGGCAGTTTGCTGGTAAGAGTTGCTTCACCCAGATGGGTCGCATCCAGATGCACGTAGTCGTCAATCCGGCGATCACCGCGAATGCCCTGGCCGGCCCGCACTTCGGTCATGATTGAGCGGGCGACGATATCGCGGGGCGCCAGGTCCAGCAAGGTGGGCGAGTAGCGTTCCATGAAACGTTCCCCGTCACGGTTATACAGGATGCCGCCCTCCCCTCGCACCGCTTCTGAAATAAGGATGCCGAGGCCCATAATCCCGGTCGGGTGAAACTGAAAGAACTCCATGTCCTCCAGGGGAATGCCGCGCCGGGCACACACCGCCGGGCCATCGCCGGTGTTGGCAAAAGCATTGGAGGTAATCTTGAACATGCGCCCGAATCCACCGGTTGCAAACAGGACGGCCTTGGCCGCCAGGATGTGCATTTCGCCGGTGGCCAGTTCCACGGCCACAACGCCGCGGACGGTGTTGCCTTCCAAAATCAGGTCCACCACCTGAAACTCGTCGAAGAAGGCCACTTCGTTTTTAATGCACTGTTGATAGAGCGTTTGCAGTATCATGTGACCGGTGCGGTCCGCGGCATAGCAGGCCCGGCGCACGGGCCCCTCGCCGAAGTTGCGCGTATGGCCGCCGAAGCGGCGCTGGTCGATGCGCCCTTCCGGCGTGCGGCTGAACGGGAGACCACGATTTTCAAGATCATAGACTGCCTGGATAGCCTCTTCGGCCAGGATATGGGCGGCCTGTTGATCAACCAGGTAATCGCCGCCTTTGACCGTGTCGAAGGCGTGCCATTCCGGCTTATCTTCCTCCACGTTACCCAGGGCGGCACTGATCCCACCCTGGGCGGCCCCGGTATGGCTGCGAATGGGATAGAGCTTGGAAAGGACCGCGGTCTTCGATCTCTGGCTGGCTTCCAGGGCCGCATACAGGCCGGCACCACCGGAACCGACGATCACCGTTTCGAATTGGTGAATCACGAGCACCTCCTAGGGTTGTTTTCTTGGCGGCAAGCGTGTCAGGTCGTGACAAGCATGGGGTAAAACCTGCCCGGCAGCCCGCGGTCTGGATCAGACCAGGTCGTGGATATGGAAAGTGGTGGGCATGCTGCAGCAGTGCGGGCTTCGCGGACCGCCCCCGAAAGGCTGGCCCGGCAGGTATGCACCATCTGAAAACATATAATCAGTTCCCATGGTAACAGACAAGCACTTTTTGGCGGGCGCCGGGTCTACCCAGCCGCCGGTTTAGAGCGTGCTGCGCCCGTCAATCCTTTTCGATCGGGAACGTCATGGTCGCCCCAAACCAGCCAACAATGACCACGATCGGAATGAAAGCAGCGTTCAAGACCAAATAGACGGCCTGCGCGCCCCCGGGCGTTGTAACCACCATGGGATCCAGCAGGCGCCAGACGAACAGGGCGGCCGAGAGAAGCAGCAGCAGGATTGACAAGGGCAGTTTCACGGCAATCGGTCGGGTCATTTTGCCGGCGTAGTTGTACCACCAGGTCACCCAACCGGTCACTATCGCCACCACACTGAACAACATCCCGCCGGCCAGGCAGTGAAATGCGGTGGTTTCAAAAGCCGGTTCCTGCGTGAACAGATAGATGAAATTGAAGAACGGGCTGGCCAGCAGAAACACAATCGGAAAGTGAACCGTCATGGGATGGGGGTGGCGTCGAAAAAAGGGATTGGTTTCCAGCAGCCAGGCCACAACCGTGGGGAGCTTTATTTCAGCTTTGTCGCTTTTGGCGAGGGTTCCAACCACGGGAAAGCGTTCCAAAACGTCACGCATATGCGGGGCGGCCTGCATATCTGTGGTCAAATCCGTACCGGCTCTATGGCGGCGCATGTGCAATCCGCCCTTCCAGAGCTTGCTCGTGGAAACGTCATAGACCTTGCCCTTGTAGGCCACGTAGGCCGGTTTGCCGTCTTTCCCGTTGTAATCTGCGAGGTCCTGCGGTGTGAACACTTCCATGGGGCCCACCTGTCGGCTGAGGATCAATCGATGCCCGCACGAACCGGGCGTTTTAAGCCGCGAATGCGCTTTGGGGTTGCGGGGAGTAAGGCTCGCGCCGGCATCCACTGTTCGCAGAAACATAAGGCTGCTAAAAAGAGCCGTCAAGGGCCGGCTGGCCGCCGGGCGCGGCTGACAGGGAAGAGACTATAGCAAATCCCAATAGTATGTGCCGATTGGCAAACCCTGTCATTCTGAGGAGTGAAACGACGAGCAGACTTCGCCCTAGTAGCGCAGCTACGTCGGCTGAAAGAATCCCTTTCGATGAAAGATAACCTTGGCCTGGGGGAGACTCTTCGCTGCGCTCAGAGTGACAAGGTAACGGAACATATTTATGGCAACCTGTATATACCAGCCGGTAACTTCCGCGACTCCGAAGAATTCGGGATTCAGTCGGAATGATTTTCAGGTGAAACCCGGTAATAGGCGCGATACTCGTCCCGCACCAGCGGAAACGGTTTGTAGACTTCCAGGAAGAATTTAAAAGACGCCATTTTTAGAAAAGAGTAAACCGGGGTGGCCGACAGGCTGGCCACCGTGATGCGCAGCCAGAAATTGTCGATCAGCAAAATGGCTCCGGCCGGGATCAGGGCCACGAAAATCACCTCGACCACGATCCGGAAGACAAAAAAGAGATAGGACGGCCACAGGACCGGCCAGTTGAAAAACAGGCGGTAAAACAACCCCAGTTTCTCCCGGAAGCTGCCCTGCGAGATGACGGCCAGCTTGGAGGAAAAAGAAAACCCGGCCATGCCCAGAGGCATCGCCGCCCCTACCCAACCGGCCATCAGTATGAGTGCCCCTACCGAAGGGACCGCGGCCCACCAGAGCCGGGCCAGGCTGAACCCCAGCAGGCTCCAGACAGATACCAGGCCGCATACTGTCCCGATGGCAATCGCATCCCACACCACCTGCTGCCATTGCAGGGCCAGGAGCGACCCAAGCAAACCAAATCCTTTGCGCTCGGACCGGTGCATGCGCCGCATGTCCGAACTGGGCCACATTGAAATAAGCTGCTTGAGAAAGAACAGGGCCATTGCCACCAGCAAGGTGCGGTAATCGGTCAGCAGGTCCAAAAGAAGACCCGGCAGGGTATCGAAAACATAAGTGGCCAGTTGCAGACCCCACTCCTGATCGAGCCCCAAAGTGAGCTTGCCCTTTTCCGCACCCAGCAATTTGCGCAGGACCCGATCAGCCGCGATCAGAAAAAAATTAGGAAAAAGAAAGATTTATAGCGAAACAGGTCCGTGACGGAATCAACCGCCAGGATCCGTAAAAGTCTTTTCATGAACCTGATTTCTCCAACGTATCAGAATGCGATTTGGCCTCGAGGCGAACGTCCAGATTCTTACTGTATTGATGGGGAATTCGCAGGTAGATGGCATGGTACAGCTCGGCAAAGTAACTGACCGGCTCCACCCGATAATCCAGGATCAGGGTCCGGTCGACCCGGGCCGTATCAAAGGCAACCCGGTGGTCGAAATACATCCAGCCAAACCCGTGGGAGTCCAATCGTATCCAGGAGGTGCCGCCAATGTGATAACTCACATTGAAACGCTCCGGGTCGGCACTGATCCGGACTATCAGGGTATCGATATCTGCCGGAACAGTGACCGGGTAGGTATAGGTCTCATAAAATGGCCGCCGCGTGGCAAAGGCCCCCACTGCCAGGGCCAGACAGACAGTCAGACCGACGATCAGCCCTATTCGACGCCCCGGCCGCATCTTCACGCGCGCGGTACGCACCTGTCCGGCCGGGATGGCCAGGACGAGGTAGTAGAGCGCCGCGGCCACCAGCAGGTTAAGGCCCAGCGACCAGAGTGTGTCGGTGAGAAAATGCGCCCCCTGGACAATACGCGTGGCACTCAAAGCGCCGCCCAGCACCAAACCGGCCCCGCCGCCGGCATAGGCCATCAGCCGCGAACGCCGGTGGAAACCGAACAGGGATACCAGGGTGAACCCCATGGCACAGTGACCGCAGGGAAACGAGCCGCCCTGCCCCGGGATACCCGGCGCATGGACATCCCGATAGGTCCACTGACCGCCGAAAATGGTCACCTGGTCCGGCCGGGGGCGGCCCCAATACTGTTTCAGAACGGCGTTGACCAGGATGCCGGAACAGATGACGGTTGTCAGGACCACCAGCAGACAGTAAGGACGCCAGACGGCCAGGCTCCGACGAAACCTGGCCGCGAACCACCCGACGAGGGCCGCCAGGGTCACGATCAAGCCGGGGATGGTGCCGTACTGATACAGCCACCGCCAGGGCTGCGCATTGCCCATAAACCAGCCCCGCTCACCATCATAAAAGCGGGCGGCCACCCTCAAATCGGCACTCGTTGCGATCAAAACCGCAGTCAATGTCACCAGTACCAAGGCAAGCCCGGCCAGCACCAGCCAGCCGCGGCGGCGGCAGGCGGACAGGCTCATCCGGGGTTCGGCGGCCATATGGTCGGTAGTTTCCATCATGCGTTTACAGATCCCGTTGGCGTCCCTCGCAACTCCTGATTCAGGCGTCGCCAGTATTGTATACTTTTCAAGGTACCCCATACAGCCGCCGGAACCCCGGGCAGCAGTAACATCGCCAGCCAGCGGGCTCCCGGAGTCCAGAAAGCCCGCAGGCCGAGGCCTGCCAGCACAAGCCCCAGACAAGCGGCAACCAGGCTGAAGCCCAGCAGCAGTTCCCATCCGGCCGTCAGGTTTCCAGATCCTCCCCGGGTTTCCCAATGCTTTTGCTGCCGGGGGACTTTCAGGATATGGTAGTACAAGACATGCAGGGTACCCCAGGAGATGACCACGGCCCCTACCACGTCCGTCACCCAATGGGAAAGGGTCATGCAGCGGGCCAGCCCCATGGCCAGGGTGTAGGCCAGCACCCCGGTCCCGAGTGTCCAGCCGGCCACTTTGAAGCCGCGGCCGGCCAAAGCATAGGCCAGGGTCATCATAACAAATACCTGGGCCGTGTGCCCGCTGGTGAAACTACCGTGATAAATCCCCTCGTTTATGAAGTGCGGCCCGATTTCATACCAGGTTGTAAAGGGGTGGCTCCCACCCAATACCAAATTCGGGCGAGCCCGGGCTACCAGCCATTTGAGGGTATGTACCCAGGCAAAAGCGGTGAGCATGGTACCCGCCACCATAAACCCCAGGCTCGGCCGCCAGGCCGCAAGTCCGGGCGCAGCCTGGACGCGCAGACTGAGGGCATAACATCCGAAAACAGCGACGATGTATAAGACCGCCAGGTCACCGCCCCCGGGATACTCACCCTCGAATAGGGACTGCCCCATAAATTCGGCAAATGCAGCCCAACCGTTCTGCCAAATCCATTTGGTCAGCGGATAGTCAACGGCGGTCGCCCAGATCATCACCGCTGCAAAACCCGACAACAGGCAGACCAGCCCCCAGTGATTTCGCATTTTAATCGTCATGTGCGCCCTGACAGACCGGGTGGTAAACTTAACAGCAGCACAACATAAATCCCTAAAATTTCTAACATTGCAAACCAAATACAAGTCACTGGTACCTACAATGTTACCCTGAACGTGTCAAGTTGCGGCACTTGTATGATCATTGTGTGGTTGCCGTCCACTCAAAACCGCAGCCGTGGCCCAGAATTCAGGCTGTTCGGATTTGACATCCGGACGTCAATGAATACCTTTTTTTAAATAGACGCAGAGATTTTCCTCTGTGCCAATTGAGACAAGCAAGGAGGTATGACCTCATGACTAATATGCCCTCAAGAGATATCACCGGTGAGTGTGTCGGCGAGTGCCGCGACACTGTCCGGGAAGGTGATGAGCGCCGTCAGGCGGAAATTAACGCTTCCGGGGTTGAGTACCCCGAACCGACCCGCAGTGTTGACCACGCATCTTCTCGCAACGAGGCGCCCGGCTTTCTAGGCGGCCACGTTTGATTGCCTGATAGCCGCAAATGAAGCAACCCCCAAAGGCTGGATCCGATTCGATCGGATCCAGCCTTTTTAGTTGGCAGCCACCATCTCGATAAAAAAATTCACAATCTCCATATCCCTAAAGTCGCAACCGATCCCGCCCTGTGGCCAATAAACCCTTGACTTTTCAGGCTGGCCGCCCTATCTGAAAAGCATGACAACAAATCGACAGGACAGGATTTTCAAGTTTCGTACTTACTGGTGGTGGCGCAACTTTCACTTGAGGTGCGCCTGCCGGATGTAACCTGACCTAGATGTAAGACATCAACCGTGGGCCACTTCAAAGGCGCCACGGTTTTTAATTTGAGGCCGTGGGATCCTGCAAACCCACGGCCTTTTCCTTTGGTAACCACGAGCATGAGAGTCTCGAGGAGGTAAACATGATCAAGGAAGCGATCATCACAGCCATCAATGGCAAAGATTTAAGTGCTGACGACATGGAAAAAACCATGGATCTGGTTCTGGACGGCCGGGTAGCCTCATCCCAGATCGGTTCGCTGGTTACGGCTCTGCGTATGAAAGGTGAGACCGTGGCTGAAATCACGGGCGCGGCCCGGGCGTTGCGCAAGCGGGCCGTGCGGCTGGAGTTGGACAACGGACTGCTCTCTCTGGGGCGCGACGATATCCATGTCGAACGGGAGACCGTGCTGGCAACCACCGGTTCAGATGCCGGCGGCACCCGCACATTCAACATCTCCACCGCCACCATGTTCATCGCTGCGGCCGGGGGCGTCAAGATGGCCCGGCACGGCAACCGGGCGGCATCACGCTACTTCGGCGCCGGTGACGTCCTGGAAAGCCTGGGTGTCAACCTTGAGATTTCCAACTCGGACATGGAAAAATGCATCCAGGATCTGGGCATCGGGTTCATTTTCAAGTCCCTGATGAGCGGACCCATGCAAAATGTCGGGACCTTCCGGGAGGAGATGGGCATCCGGACCATTTTCAACCTCATCACACCGCTGATCAACCCGGCCGGGGCTGCATCCTATGTCCTGGGCGTCTACGATCCCGCTTTAACCGAGAAGATGGCGCTGGTCCTGTCCGAACTTGGTGCCGACAGTGCTTTTGTGGTACATGGGGAAAGGACCCATGATGAAATCAGCCTCTGCGGCGCAACGACCATTGCCAGGCTCTCAGCGGGCCAGGTGAAAAAGCAGGTTATCGAACCGGAAGATTATGGTTTTAAGCGCGTCGCTCCGGAGGCTATCAAAGGCGGCGATGCCGCGGCCAATGCGCAGATCGTGCGGGATATTCTCGGTGGCGAGCAGGGTCCGAAACGTGATATTGCCTTGCTGAACGCAGCGGCCGCATTTATCACCGCGGGCCTCGACGACGATTTCAAATCGGGGATCGAGCGGGCGGGCGCCACGATCGACTCCGGGCAGGCCCGATCTAAGCTGGATGCCCTGGTAGCCTTTACCGAGAAGTGTCGGCCGTTTGTCAGAAAAGAACTATAATCTATTTTTTGAAACAACCGCATGACACATTTAAAAAGCGTTGCGATAGATCTGGATAAAGCGCCTACCAAAGCGGTTTACCCGTTTAATCTGCCAATTTTTCAAAAGACCGGGCAACTTGCGTCCTCATCGCCGGTCACCTTTTTCTACGGCGAAAACGGGGCCGGCAAATCCACGCTTTTAACTGCATTGGCGGAAAAATGTCGAATCCATATCTGGGAAGGGGTAGAGAGAACCCGTTATGAGCGCAACCCCTATGAAGGCATGTTTTACAAATTCATAGCGGTTAACTGGACCAATGGTTCAGTCCCGGGATCATATTTCGGCTCAGAGATTTCAAGAAATTTTGCTGCTTACCTGGATGAATGGGCTGCCTCCGACCCCGGCATTCTGGAATACTTCGGTGGAAAATCGCTGATGTCGCAGTCCCACGGGCAGTCGCTCATGTCGTTCTTCAAGGCCCGTTACCGCTTCAAGGGTCTGTACCTGCTGGACGAGCCGGAAACAGCCCTCTCGCCCGGCAGCCAGTTGGAGCTGCTGAAGGTTTTAAAAGCGATGGGGGCTGCCGGGCATGCCCAATTCATCGTCGCCTCGCACTCCCCTATTCTGCTGGCCTGCCCGGGAGCCACCATCTATAACTTCGATGACATTCCCATCCGGCAAATCGCCTATAAGGAAACCGAACACTATCGGGTATATCGGGATTTTTTGACCAATCCCGACAGGTATCTTTAGCGAGCGTTTGATCTCGGGATAACCGTTTCAACCATTTAACCCGCCGGCCGCGGCCCCGGCATCGAAGACTTTGAAGTTGGTGGGCTTGAAGCGGTCCGGGCTGACCGCAGCGATGGTCGCCCTGATTTCCTCGGTCGCGAACGGACTGGCCGGGTCGGCTGACATGAATCCAATCAGCGCCAGGTTGACGGCCATGGGGGCCTCAAGCTCCAGGGCGATCTTATCGGCGTCCACTGTCCGGCATTGAATCTGTTTATCTTCCAGGTAGGGCCGGACACGCTCATCCGGAAAACTGTTTGCATCACCATTGACATAGAGCTGACTTTCCGGAGCCAGAAATGGAAGGTTGCGGTAAGCTTCGTGTTTTTCCAGGGCCAGCAGATGCTGGCAGGCCCCGGCACTGACCAGGCTGCTGTTCACGTTGCCCAGCCGCAGGTGCGAAATGACCGAGCCTCCCCGTTGCGCCATCCCGTGGGTTTCGGCACCCATAACGTTCATCCCCCGGGTCAGGGCTGTACGGGCCAACACTTTGGTCATGAATAGGATTCCCTGCCCGCCCAAGCCGCAAAGCACCATGTTTATCGTTTTCATACTTTCCTTTTTTTCGATGGTCCCTTTAAGCATCCATTGATAGGTTAAATTCTAAACACAAAATTCGGATTTCGATATTTTGTATTTGCGCTATATTCGTACCCGCGGAGCATACCGTAATTTCGTCACATTTCCTCGATGGCGTCTTTGGGGCACACCAGCAGGCAGACACCACACTCGGCGCAGAGCATGGGATCAACCCGGGTCTGCTCTTGAGCCAGGTCTTTATAAAGCGCCGGGCATTCAAACCGGTCATGACAGAATCCGCACAAGTCGCAGTTGTCATTAATCGTTACCGGCCTGCGATCCGGTATGGCGCCCCGGCGATCATTGATAACGCAGGGATGCCGCGCAATAATCACGGCAATGCCCCCATCGGGATCGCCGACATACTTGGCGGCCTTCTTAAGCAGGGCCCGCATGGCTTGCATGTCGTAAGGATCAACCACCTCGACGAAATCAATGCCGCAGCCGGTAACCACCCTTTCAAGGCCGATGGCCTTGCCCATGCTCCCGTCGGCCCGCATACCCGTGGAAATCGCGGGCTGCATGCCGGTCATGGCTGTGGTCTCATTGTCCAGGATGACCAGGATGAACCGGGCGTCGTTGTATACCGCATTGATCAGACCGGCCGTACCGGAATGGAAGAACGTCGAATCCCCCATGGTTGCCACTACCGGCTGTTCAATACCATCTTGTTTGAAGGCCTGGACAAACCCGGATCCCAAGGTAATGCCGGCCCCCATATCCAGGCAGGTGTCCACCCCGCCGAGATTCATTCCCAATGTGTAGCAGCCGATATCGGAGGTGTAGATCGCTTTGGGCTGGGCCTTGCGAATAGCGAAAAATGACGCCCGGTGCGGACACCCGGCACAGAGTGTGGGCTTGCGGATGGGCAGTTCGAGTGACTGCACCAGTTCCAGGGCAGCCGGGTCACCGTGGCTTTGCAGCGGCTCCAGTCCGCTTTCCGCGAGAACCGCTTGCAGGGCACTTTCCACGACCTGGGGAACCAGTTCACCTTCCGAGGGCACGTGGCCGGACAGGCGGCCCAGAACCTTTGCCTTGTTGCGCAGGAACAGCTCGATGACCGTATCGGTCTCCTCCACAACCAGAACCCGGTCGCAGACGGCCATAAACTCGTCCGCCAATTGCTCCGGAAATGGATAGGGCGCACCGAGTTTAAGCAGCGGAATGTCGCTGCGCTCATTTTCAGACAGAAGGTCTTTCACCACCGCCCAGGAAACACCACCGGCAATGATCCCCAACGGGTAGGTCTGTCCCGGTGTTAAGTCATGGACATTGAAAGGGGTGAGCGTGTTGAATTTTTCACCGATCTTCTGGAGCTTGCGGTTCAGCTCACCATGGAGCATGAGGCGAAAGCGGGGTGTGGCCGCCCAGCGGGCCGGATTCTTTTCGAAGACGGCTTTGGTTGCATTGGCCGCGAGCTTACCGGGAACGATGTCCTGGCGGCCGTGGCAGACCCGGATGGCCGGCCGCAGGATGACCGGCACACCGAATTCTTCAGAAAGCGCCATCGCCCGGACCGCCATCTCGCGGGCTCCCTGGGGGGTGGCCGGATCGAGTACCGGCACCTTGGCCAGGCGGGCCATGAGACGTGTGTCCTGTTCAGTCTGGGATGAATGCGGTCCGGGATCGTCACAGGAGATGATGACCAGCCCCCCGGTAGTCCCCAGGTAGGCGGCGCTCATCAATGAGTCGGCCGCCACGTTCAGGCCCACCTGCTTCATGCAGACCGCCGCCCGTTTGCCGGCAATCGCGGCGGCATAGGCGTTGTCCAGGGCTACCTTGTCATTGGTGGACCACTCCACATAGGTATTCAGTCCGGCGGACTTCACCAGACGCACAACCTCCGGCAGGATTTCCGAGCTGGGCGTGCCCGGGTAGGAGGTCACCACCTGGCAGCCGGCTTCCAGTAATCCCAGGGCGATCGCGCCGTTTCCGAGTATAAATTCAGGGGGCATGGCTTCCTCTACTTTATCTACTTGAAAAGATATGAATAATGCCTCGCGCCGAGGATCTTTCCCAATTCCCGGGTTCAAGGGTTCAAGTGATGTGGTTTAAAAGAAACGGACACTTTGCTAAGAACGAAATATCAGAAAGCGAGGTGTCCAATGAGTACTCAAAAAACCAGACGGAGTTTCACCCAAGAGTTCAAGGATGATGCTATCAGCCTGG
>Ga0209783_1000150_pt1 | contig 22732 bp, 29 predicted proteins | sample WorMetfiPIANOSA1_FD_187395 | JGI IMG/M metagenome (GOLD analysis project Ga0209783, IMG submission 187395) | Marine gutless worms symbiont microbial communities from Max Planck institute for Marine Microbiology, Germany - Olavius filocauda... | ecosystem: Host-associated > Annelida > Digestive... | reverse complement strand
TAAGTTGGAAGTGCTTGACTACATCGGCTTCTACAATGCGATGCGGCTACATTCGACGCTGGGATATCTCAGCCCGATTAATTATGAAAAAGAACAATTAAACAATGCTGCTTAAAACCGTGTCCGAAAAGGCCCTGATCCTGCAATCCCTGGAAAAGGCCCACTGGGTTAAGAACCGGGCCGCCAAGCTTCTCCATCTCAACCGCACAACCCTGGTTGAAAAGATCAAACGCTACGACATTACGCCGTCGGACGCCCGCTCAAACGGGTGATAACCACAAAATCTACCGGCCTGCACAGGCTTGTAGCAGACTGCTTGCGAGAGGAAAAATGAAAGCAAGAATTCTTGTCGTTGATGATGATCCCCAGATTCGCGATCTGCTCACTACTTTTCTGGAACGCGATGGATACGAGATCGAAACCGCCGACTCCGCCCGCCGTGCCATAACGGCCATGGAAAACGGCGCCTTTGATGTTGTCCTTACCGACAAGAATATGCCGGATGGTGCCGGTGACGTTGAAGCCGGGATGCTGGTTCTGCAGCATGTGAAGGAGCACGCCCCGACGACCGAGGTCATTATGATTACCGGGTTTGCGACCATTGAAACAGCGATTGAGGCCATGAAGATGGGCGCTTTCGATTACATTATGAAACCGGTGCCCATGGACGAACTGCGCCGCAAGATTGAAAGGATCCTGGAATACAAGGAATTCATCAATTCGGAAAACAACCTGCAAATTTACCGAACCCTGCACAACCAGCTCCTCGACCAGCTCAAAAACAATGCCGACCTGCCCGAAGACCAGGTGCAGCACCTGTTGAAAATTATTGGTGGACGCATCGACAGCGTTTTCGGCATGCAGAAAGAATACGAAACCATCATCCGCATGCAGGCCGAGTCCCTAAAAAAAATAAACGATTATGTCGAATTCCTGGAAGGCGTCATCCCGGAAGACAACCCGTACAGCGAGATCGTGAATAAAATCAAGGCCGAAGCGGCCAAGCACGTCACTGAATAGCCCCCCTTGGCAGCTCCCTTTTTTTTGCCGTTCCCCAGCTTGACAACCCTCCCATTATCGCTTATCGTAGATAAACGATTAAACGCGGGTAACGTTGGAAAGGAGGCCCCTTGTTGGACGCATTCAGCAGCGGCCCGGAAAGGGAGGAACTGGCCGGCCTGTGCAAAGCCCTGGCCCATCCGGTGCGCTTAAAAATCATTGAGCACCTCAAGAGAGTGAACTGCTGTATTTGCGGTGAAATCGTCGAAATCCTGCCCCTGTCGCAGTCAACGGTCAGCCAGCACCTGAAGCTTTTGAAGGAAGCCGGGCTGGTCAAGGGTGAAATTGAAGGCCCGCGGACCTGTTATTGTGTCGACCATGATGCCCTCAACCGCTTTAAAGCGGCCGTGGCCGGCCTGTAAACCAAAACTGGGGGCTGTTTCTAAAGAACGGAGAAATAATGGACACCGAAAAAAACCCGGGCTGCGACTGCTCGCCGCAGCCCTCCAAAGCTCCCGCCCCGGTAACATTGATGGGCCAAATGCCCGCCCCCGACGCGGCCGCAGATGACGAACCCTGTTGCGGACCGCCCGCCGGACCGCCATCCGGCCCGGATGAGCGCCCCGGTTATGCCGTCCGCGGTTTCGTGGAAGATTTTGTAACGACCCCGGCCGGCAAGGTACCGCGTGTTAAAACCCGTCTGGACCCGACAGATATCCTCGGTACGATCCTGACGCGGGTCGGTATCGGCCGCAACGACTACAAAATAGCCCCGGGTATCTATGGCATCGGCGAACCGGACCAGGCGGCACCGGTCCTGGTAACCGCCAATTACAAGCTGACGTTTGATCATGTCCGCCGGGAACTGGCCGGTCAAAACGTCTGGCTGCTGGTCCTGGACACCCGCGGGATCAATGTCTGGTGTGCAGCCGGCAAGGGGACCTTCGCCACCGGAGAACTTGTTAAAAGAATCATCGAAACCGGTCTTGAGAAAGTGGTGTCCCACCGCCGGGTTATCGTCCCGCAACTGGGGGCCACCCGGGTCGCTTCCAAAAAAGTCAGAAAGCTCAGCGGGTTCAAAGTGGTCTGGGGCCCCATTCGAGCCGGCGATATCGTCAGGTTCCTGGAAAACGATCTCAAGGCCGACCGCAGGATGCGCACGGTCACCTTCACACTGGTAGAGAGACTTGTCCTGGTCCCGGTCGAAGTCTCCCTGGTGCTGAAGCCGGCCCTCTGGGTTCTGCTGGCCCTGTTTATCCTCTCTGGTATCGGGCCGGGTATCTTTTCCCTCGCGGGCGCCTGGGAGCGGGGCTTGTGGGCTGCCGGCGCAGTCCTGTTGGGCATCCTGGCCGGCGCGGGGCTGGCCCCTTTGCTGCTGCCCTGGCTTCCGGGGACAACGTTTGCGTCCAAGGGCATTCTGACCGGCCTGGTCCTGGTCCTGCCGGTGGCGATTGCCGCCGGACTCGCCGAGGGGGTGGCCGGCTTCCTGGCCTTGCTGTGCATGGCTGCGGCGTTAAGTTCCTATCTGTCCATGAACTTTACCGGCACCAGCCCGTTCACCTCCCCGTCGGGAGTAGAAAAGGAGATGCGCCGCTACATTCCCATTCAGGCCGGTATCGCTGTCTGTGGGCTGGCCCTGTGGATCGGATCCGCATTTTAAGATAGAAAACGAACGGGACCGGGCTGGCGCCCTTTCCCGAACAGGAAGACAAGAGGTATCGTTATGCGAGAATTCAGACATCTGCCGGATGTGACCACCTTGACATTCGACAGTGAAAAATGCGTGGGGTGCCGCCTGTGCACTGTCGTCTGTCCCCACGGTGTATTTGAAATGAATGGTAAGCAGGCCCGGCTGATCGACCGCAACGGTTGCATGGAATGCGGGGCCTGCGCCCTCAATTGCCCTTCTGCCGCCATCACCGTAACCCCGGGGGTCGGCTGCGCCGCCTACATTATCCAGTCCTGGATCAAGGGCAAGGAAAATGCGGCCTGCGGACCGGGCGGGGGTTGCTGTTGATAATGCCCGCCGACCGCATTGCCAAGCGGTCAACACTCCGGCCGGTGTCACGGTACCGGTTCGCACCTCGTGCTGGTGGTTGATTTCTGAAAATGCTATATTCGCTGTTCACCTGTAATTCCCAATGGAGGTTCTGCATGCGTAATGTATCTGGTGGCGTGGTTCTGGCAATCGCTCTGTTTTTCGCTTTTATTCAACCGGCGGCGGCCGGACCGATAATGGATCGCATCCTTGAAAAAGGCGAACTCGTGGTCGGCACCACCGGAGAACAACCGCCCTTGAATGCCGTGGCCAAAAATGGCGATATCATCGGTATGGATGCCGATATTGCCCGGATCATCGCTAAAACTCTCGAAGTCCGCCTGGTATTCAAAACCATGCCCTTTAACGGCCTCTTGCCGGCCGTAGCAGCCGGCAAGGTCGATATGGTCATATCGAGCGTGACCATTACCCCGCAACGCAACCGCAAGCTGGCTTTTGTCGGTCCCTATTACATGTCGGGAAAAGGGCTAATCACCAAAACGCAGACCCTCTCCCGGCTGCAAAAGTCCCAAGGCCTCAATGACAGCGGCATTACAGTGGCCGTGCTTCAGGGTTCAACCAGTCAGAAATATGCCGAACAATCTGCCGCCCAGGCAAAAATCGTCAAGACGAAATCCTATGATGCCGCCATCGGTATGCTGCTGGTGGATAAAGTAGACTCCATTGTGGCCGATTTTCCATATTGTGCGTTCACGGCCTATCGTTACAAGGACAAAGGCCTGGTAGCCGGGGAATCGCCCATTTCTTACGAACCACTGGGCATCGTGGTGGCCGAGGACGCCCTGATGATCAACTGGCTGGAAAATCTTATCGATATGCTGAAAGGCACCGGGCTGCTGAAGCAAATCCATGCCCGCTGGTTCCAGGACGGTTCCTGGATAGAACAATTGCGTTAAACCCTGCAAGACGCCCTGTATGCCTGACAAATCGGATCGGTGCGGAATTCCAGCGGTATCGCTACCGGTGGCCATACCGCCATGGTAAACCCGGCCATGCTTTGTTCGGCAGGCTTTTGCACATCCGGACAATCGGTTGGAACAGACAAATTACCTTTGACAATCCAGGCGACCTGCGCTAATTTAAAGTTATCGTTCGGTTTATCTGGTGTTCCCATATTTTTTTACGGAGACTGAATCTGACAAACAACGGACGAAAAACTCTCATTTTCCTGCACGCCAACGTTTCACCAATCACCGAACGAAAGTAGCTTTCCGGTCAAGTCCAACAGATTCTGGGACAGTTTCATAATACGGTTAAGATTCACGCGGGATACGGTAACACGGGACGATTGCCAAGGGGGTGCCAATGCCGGTAAAATTCAATCAATACTGGACAATCAAAACTGCAACGCGAGACGAGTACGGCAAGTTCCTGATCAAAACGTTTATCCCCGGCATGAATTCTCTGGGGATCCATGTGGTGGCCGGTTGGGTGGTTCTGGTGGGTTCTTACAGCGAGATCTTCGTCGAGGGCATGGACAGCGACCTTGAGATCATCGAGAAGGCGATGCGCCATCAGAAGTTCGACGAACTCAAACACGAGCTGCTCAATTATGTGAAGGCGTATAAAACCAAAATTCTCATTCCAACCGGCAAAAAGGATTCCTATTCGATCGACATCGAGGAAGATGTCTTCAAATTCAACCAGGTCTGGGACATCATCAGCGAGACCAAAGAAAAGTATGAAGACTACGTCGTCAATGATTACTATCCCTTGATGGAAAAATCGGAGATCTCAGTGGCCGGCGAGTGGGAGGTCCTGATCGGGGATGGCCCGCATATCATCTGCGAGGGGCGGGTCCGCGACAGCAGCAGGTTGCTCAAGACACTTAAAAGCAAAGAGTTTCGGGCTGCCCGGCGCAATTTAAAGCGCCTCGTCGACAATTATCGTAGCCGGATCCTGACCTTCCACATCCACAAAGTCAAAGGATACAAGTCCGCCAGTTATCACATGTTGGGAGAAGCATAACACGGCCATCGGTCAGATCCCCGGCCCGCACAAGGGGGGCCGGGGATCTGCTGTACCTGCCTGCTATGGGCGGATTGATCAAGTTGAATAACGATAGCGACCTCTGCGGTCTACCCGCCCTCCATCTGTGCCAAAGCCTCCCCAACAGCCCGCCTGACATAACGATCTTCATCCTGCAGGGCCGCCGTCAGGGGTTCCAGTGCACGCCGGTCACCAATTTTCCCGAGAGCTTCGGCGGCGCTTTTCTGGACATTCCAATTTTTATCCCGCAAGGCCTCTGCCAGAGGTGGCACCGCGCTTTTATCCCCCAGCATGCCCAGAGCAATGGCCGCTCCCCAGCGGACAATCACGTCTTCATCCTGCAGGGTGCTAATCAGGGGGGCGACGGCCCGCCTGTCGCCGATCCAGCCCAGTGCCAGCTCCGCAGCCCAGCGCACATAATCGTGCTCGAGATCGGACAGCAGGCTCAGTTCGGAATGGTCCAGGGCCGCAATCAAAGGTTCCACGGCCCGTTTGTCTCCGATCTTACCCAGGGCTTCCGCAGCGCCCTTGCGTACACTCCAATCCTCTGCCCTGTTATTCAGAACCTGAATCAGTGTTTCGACTGCTGATTCAGCCTGCAATTTACCGAGCGCCTCGGCGGCTTTCCAGCGGAGGAGCGGTTTTTTATCGTGCAGCGTGTCGATCAGCAAAGAGACCGCCCGTTCGTCACCGATCTTACCAAGGGCCTCGGCGGCTTCCCAACGGGCGTATTTGGACCGACTGGACTGCACCAGTTGCAGCAGCCCGTCTAAATCCTCTCTGGCGGCCAGGCGAAAGGCCCTATACAGGTCTACAAACCTGAATATCTCCACTACTTCGTTCAACAACCCCATTCGTGCGCCTCTGGTTAATCGTTTACATACACGAGCCGGGTAAAAATCAGCCGGCCGCTTTTTAGATCCCTGATATCCAAACGGCCGACCCGGCCGGTCAGCATTGTAACAGCATGCGCCACGGTGGCCTTTTCCCCGGGTTCGAATTTCGAAACGCGTCCCTGCCTATTTTCCTTACCGGCCAGAATCAAGGTCCCGGCCTTTTCGGCATAAGACGAATTCGTCACGTCCGGTGTCCAGATACAGCGTGTATTGGCAAACCATACCGGATCTCCACCGTGATGGGCCAGAATCAGGTGCGGCTCTGCGGCCGAAAAAGACGAAATTTCCAGGTCAGGTCGCGGGATCCTGACCCGGCCGGAGTTTACAATCGTCACCAACACCGCCGCCGTGATGACCCAGAATGTAATACCGGCGATCAAGGCCCAATCCACACCCACATGTGTTTTAGTTTTAGATTTCAAAGTTTACAAGCTCCAACCTGATGGTAATATCAACACCATCAGTGTTACCTATGGTTGCCAGCCAGATAGGTGGACAGTTTACCAACTTCAGGCCCCTGTGATCCAAAGAGCAGTCAAAAGTGAAAACAAGATCAGCACAATGGTAACCCCGGCGCCTATGGCCTGCGGGGTCATCTTCATGGCCATCGCCGGATTCCGGACGACGGCGATGGCAAAACCGGCGGCGGCCGCCATGCGTTTGTCGAGCATGTTTCCGAATGCGACCAGTGGTTCCCGGCAAAACCAGATCAGGGCCTGGCCGGGAATGCGCCCCAGCCAATCTGAATCCAGCGTATAGGTCGGTGTGCCGCGAATCAGGGTTCGCAAATACCAGGCCGCCAGAAAGGTGAATACGAACATCTGGGTAATCGAGAAAACGCGGGTGGTGGTATACGGCACAAATTCAACGGGATAGGGCAACATGTCGTAAAACGGATAATAGGGGTACACGCCCATAAATACGCACAGAAAGGCCGGGATGCACATGGCAACCAGCATATTTACCGGCGTGTTGTCCCGCCCCGCTTTCAGTTTCACCTTGATATCCGCGGGGGGTTCATCACGCCCCTGAAACCACAGGTTCCAGGGCAGTTTGATCGCCGTATGCAGGAAGGTCCCCACGGTGGCCCCTTCCAACAGCAGGTACACCAGCGGTTGATGAATCAATTCGGCCGCCTCGATGGTCATGCTTTTACTCACGAAGCCGTTGAAAAGCGGCACGCCGGAGATGGAAAAGCCCCCGATCAGATACAGCCAAAAAGAGATGCGCATGTATTTATACAGGCCGCCGGTATTGGTGAACTTGCACGTTCCGGTCACGGACAGCACCGTGCTGGCGCCCATGAGAAGCAGACAGCTGTAAATGATGTGGCAGATGATATGCGAGACACTGCCGAGTATGCCCAGATAGGTCCCGATCCCCACCCCACAGATCATGTAGCCATCCTGGGAAATGATGTGATACCCGCAAAGCCGCCGGGCATCATTCTCGAGCACGGCCAGAAACAGGGCAAATACGGCCGTTATCACCCCGACCCACATAAGCAGTTCAACACCCGGAAAGCACCGGATCAGCCCGTAGATGCCGGTCTTGGTACTGAAAGCGGTTACGTACAGCACGCTGGTAACGCCACCGGTGGAATAGGCGTCCGGCAGCCATGCGTGGACCGGAAAAGACCCGGCATCGATGAGGAAACCGATCATCATGAAGTAATAGGCCGTGTAGGCCCAACCCCAGCCCCAGGGCATCAGATCCAGATCGATCGAGCCCGTGGTTTGCACATGGATGATGCTGCCGGCCAGTAGGAAGCCACCGGCCACAACATGCCAGAAGAAATACCGGAACCCGGAAGCCTTGGATGTCCGCGTGCCGCGAAACCAGATTAGAAAAACAGCTGACCAGGTGGCAATCTCCACAAAAAAGATGTAGCTGAAAAGGTCGCGCGCAAATATGGCCGACACCGAACTGCCGATGTGGATCAGGGCACAAACGTGTTCCCAGTCATTTTTTTCGCGAATAGCGAAAATCAGCATGGCAATCCCGATGACGACATAAACGTAGGCGAAAATCATGCTTAACTTGTCTATCCGGCCGAGTTCGAGTGTATATTGTAAAAAGGGCAGACGCCATTTATGCAGGGCCCCGGGATACGCGGGGATCGCGCCGAAATAGCCCAGGGAAGTCAACAGTAGAAGCAGGAGTCCTGTTAAGGGGAGCAACACCAGATAGGTCTGCTTGGCTTTTCTGGGGCCGAGAAACGGCAGTAGAAAAGCGCCGAGCATGATCACGACCCCGGGATGTATCCAATCCACCATCTTACCTAATCCCTCCGGCGTTTCGCATAATAATCCACGGGCCGCACCAGCCAGATCCCCAGCAATTTGGCGCCCAGAATCAGAATAGAACAAAATACGAACCCGCAGATGGCAAAGAAGCCTGGCATGTATTGAAACGCAAAGTGATAATGCAGCTTATCGAGGTAGAGCAGGATACCACCGGCCACCAGGCTGCCGCCGACGCCAAAAATATAGAAAAGTCTAAAAAGAAGTTTTTGAGTAATTTTCATATTCACAACCCCCCGAAAATATTTTTCGCCGCCAGTTTAGCCAGATCGAATATATACAATGTGTTGGGAAACAGGCAAAAAATAATCGCAAAAGCCCCGGTGATGGATAACGGTACCAGCATGAATAGGTAAAGCGGACGCCCGGTCTCATATCCGCTGACCGTATTGGCCCGGTCGAAAAAGGCTGTTCTGACCACGGGAAAGAAATACACGAGATCCAGCACGGAGGCTGTTACCGCGACCAGCAGAAAGGCCACCCGGTCTGCTTGAATCGTGCCCAGGCAAAAATACCATTTACTGATGAAGCCCGCCGCCGGCGGGATGCTGCACATACCAAAGGCGGCGATGGTAAAGGCGGTCATCGTGATAGGCATGCTGCGCCCGATGCCGGCCATCTGGCTTACCTGCTTTTTCCCGGTTACAACCAGAATGGCGCCGGCACATAAAAAAAGGGTAATCTTCATAAAGCCGTGGTAGGTGATATGCACCATGGCCCCGATTGCCGCCCGGGGGCTAAGCACAGCGGCACCCAGGATAATAAAAGACAATTGGTTGATCGTAGAATAGGCCAATAGCCGCTTGAGGTTGTCCTGACCTATGGCATACAGGTTGGCTACGATGACCGTGAAGGCGGCCAGACAGGCAAGCAGCAAACCGAGACCCAGGGCGTCCATGACTTCAATCCCGTAGAGATAAAAGACCAGGCGAATAATTCCAAAGACGCCTGCTTTTACCACGGCAACAGCGTGCAGCAGGGCGCTCACCGGCGTGGGCGCCACCATGGCGGTCGGCAGCCAGCCGTGGACAGGCATCCAGGCCGCCTTGGCAAATCCGATTAGAAAACAAACAAACATCACCTGCAGGGTCAATGGCGCGGTTGTCGCCAGGGCCGGTTTCAAGATCCCCTGGTAGTCGAAATCGGTGTGGCCGACCAATTGGTAGGTCATGATAATGGCAAACAGAAAAAAAGCACCGCCCGTCAGCAGGTAGGCCAAGTACTTGTGCCCGGCGGACAGGGCTTTGGGCGATTCTTCATGCGCCACCAGCGGATAGGTCGACAGCGTCAGGATTTCATAGAAGATAAACAACGTCACCAGATTGGCGGAGAAGGCAATACCAATGGCACTTGCCAGGGCCACGGCAAAACAGAAGTAAAAACGTGTCTGAGCATGTTCCGCCAAAGAACGCATGTAGCCGATGGAATACAGGGACACCAGGACCCAGAGGCAGGAAGAGGTAATGGCAAAAATCAATCCCAGGGCATCGACTTTAAGGGCGAAATCCACCCCGGGAAATAGAGACACGCCTTTGAAATGAATCGGCCCCTCGCGCAAGACGGTTGGAATCATGGACAGGACCAGCCCACAGAGCAACGCTCCGCCGATCAGGACCCAGCCTTCTCTGGCATTGGGTCTCCGACGATAGAGCAAGATCAGCACCCCCACCAGCAAGGGGCACAGGACCGCCCACACCGGACGGTGGGTTATGGTAAAAAGCGTCGTCATAAGGTCTGCAGGTATCTGCGATCGTTTCGCCGGATCTATAAACCGGGCGGCACCGCAAAGCGGATGATTTCACTGATGATCACCTGGTTGAAGACACCTACCAGGAGTATCACCAGGGCCAGGACAGATGCGGGAACCAACATGCTGAGCGGTGCTTCACCGGGTGCGGGCAGCCCCCCGGGATTGTTGGGTTCTGGCTGATCTACTCCGGCGTGCGCATAGAGGCCTTTGTCGACAATTCTGAAAAAGAGGGCCACGTTTATCAGGGTGCAGATCAGCAGGGCTGCCACAAAACCCCACTGGCTTGCCTGGATGCCGCCCTGCAGCAGGTACCACTTGCTGAAAAAGCCGCAGGCCGGCGGCACGCCGATAACGGCCAGTGCGCCGACCGTAAATGCAAACGCCGTCATCGGCATTGCTTTGAAAAACCCCGGAAAATCCTCGATCTGGTTGCCGCCGGTTTGATAACGCACCTGTCCCGCCACCAGGAACAGGCAGGCCATCATGAGCGCGTCATTGAAGATGTGGAAGATTACCCCCTGCAAGGCCATGGCATTGGCTACCCCGATCCCCCCGACGATATAGCCCATTTCAGCAATGATCACATAAGACAGCATGCGCCTGAAGTCATTTTGCGACAACGCCATAACTGCTCCGAAGATAATGGCGGCACTGCCCACCCAGACCAGCGCATCGGTTATCTGCGGCCGTGAAATGACAAACGACGGTTGAAACACGCTGAACATCACGCGGATGGTCACGTACGCCATCACCTTGGTCATCAAGGGGGCTATCACCGCGCTGACTGCGGCGGGTGCCCGGCTGTAGGCGTCCGTAAGCCAAGCATGCAGGGGAAACAGGGCCATTTTGATGCCCAACCCAATTATGAGGAAGGTGAAACCGGCCAGAACCGCACGTGAGTCGTAGATTTGGGGCAGGATCCCGGCCAAATCCGCCATGTTCAAAGAACCGGTGGCGATGTATAGATGGCCCACCCCCAGGAGATAAAAGCAGGCCCCCAGCGTGCCCATGATGAGGTAGCGAAAGCTGGCAAACAGGGCACCTTCGGAGCCGATGGCAATCAAGGCATAGCTTGCCAGCGAGGCAACTTCCAGCATGACGAAAAGATTAAACAGGTCGCCGGTGATGCAGATGCCCAGCAGACCGGTTACCATGAGGATATAGAGCCCCCAGAAAAACGCTCCCTTTTCCGGCAGTTCCCGCGAGATACTCCGGCGGGCATGGATGGCCGCCAGCAGGGCGAGCAGGGTCACCAGCACCAACATGATCGCATTTAAATGGTCGATTCGGTATTCGATACCCCAGGGGGGCGGCCAGCCGCCCAGCCGGTAGGCGACAGCGCCATGCTGGGCAACCGTTTTCAATATGGCCCCGGATACCCCCGTGCATACCGCCAAGGCGCCGATGGCAAGGGCAAAAGCCGCCCGTTTGAACCACCACCCGGAAATAAAGATCAAAAAGGATATCGCCAGTGGGCAGATGATGACTATGACTGGAAATTGCGGGCTCATATTAACTAAAAAGATCTTCCATGTCAGGATGATGTTGGATGATTTTCAGAAATTGATCAGTACGGTGCTCATAACGTTTTTTCAGGATTACCAGCAGCCTCTGGAGCAGCATAAATCCCATGCGCGGGTCCTCGTTGCACATGTTGCGCAGCCGGCTGCTGCGTATGGAAAATATCTGGCAGGGCTCCGCGCACACAGCGTCGGTGGTGTAGTGTCCTTCGTCTATCATGGTTGACCAGCCGAATGAATGGCCGGGGTGGATCGCGCCCACGGAGACGGTTACCATATCCGTCATTTGCTGTTCGAGCAGCACCTTGCCCCGTTTGACCATGTAGAACCGATCAGCCACGTCGCCTTGTTTGAAAACAACCTCCTGCTCATTGAACGTCAGCACGTCGACGGAACTGCATATTCGCTCCAGCATTTCGTCTTTGAGATGGGTCATGATGACGATTTCTCTTAAATCTTCAATGGTGACCATAATGCTCCCCTCTTGGAAACATTCACCAGGGCTCCCCCGGTCCCTTTGCGGTTTCTACTTTTCTTCCAACTGGTTTAGAATCTCATCTTCCTCCAACGTGTGGTACGCCTGGTGAAGTTTGATAATCAAGGCCAGGGAGACACCTATAGTTGCCACGGCAACCACAATAGCCGTCAGCATCAGAACATGCGGCAGAGGATTGGCATAGTGGACCGCCTGGACGACCTGGGGACCGGGACCATGGGTGTGCTCCAGGATCGGTATGGTGGCCCCCTGCTTGGCACTGGTGGAAATAAAAAAAAGAATAATGGCCGTCTGGAGGATATTCATCCCGATAATTTTCTTCACCAGATTGTTTTTGGCAATCATGGCATACAAACCAACCATCATGAGGACGATGTAAATCCAGTAGTTGAGTTTCGCGGTAATGATCATCAAGGGTTCCGGCATGCCTATAACCCCTCGTCCAGCTTTCCTGCCGAGGACACGTTGTAGTAGAGACTGATCATGGCAGCCATGACAGCCAAACCCACGCCGATCTCAACCACGAGAATACCATGGGAACGGGCCATCACCGGGTCTGTACCGAAGAGCGGTGCCAGGGCACTATAATCCAGGAAATTATCTCCCCACAGCATGCAAAGACCGCCGGTGGCGGTATAGATAAAAACCCCCAGGGTACAGAGCACGGCTGCAATCTTTTCACCGAATCGGCGCGTGGCAGATCTCAGATGATGGGATATGGCAAAAACGATAACCGCTGCTCCCAGAATGACCCCCCCTTGAAATCCGCCGCCGGGACTGTGATGCCCGTGGGCAATCACATACAGAGCAAAGAGCTGCACAAACGGGATGATCTTGCGGCAGGTCGTTTTGACAACAACGCTATAGGGCACCCATTGCAGGTCGATCCTCTCAAAATCAGCTGATTCGCGGGGGTATTTGCCACCACTTTTAATCCGGAAGGTCGTGTCGGTAGGGATATGCCGATACATACGGGCGACCGGTTCATCAAGCTTAGATTGTCTCAGCAGCAGAAAGCAGGCAACAACGGCCGTGAAAATTACAATGGTCTCGAACAGCGTGTCAAATCCGCGATAATCGGCCAGAATGGCGGTTACCATGTTGGGCACGGCGGTATCTGAAAGCGTCTTTTCGATATAGTAGGGCGACACATGCGTACTGGCCGGTGACCCGGGATCACCCCAGTCCGGGAAATCAAAGGTGCAGTAAATCAAAAAACAGCCGAAAAGCAGCACGATGATTTTTTCAACCGCTTTCAATCTTTCGATCTCCTTGAAGTGCGAAACACGGCCGACACGAAGAGCACGGTGCTGATGCCGGCCCCCACGGATGCTTCGGTAAAAGCCACATCCACAGCCCCCATGATGGCCCACAGAAGACACATCATAAAAATGTAGGCTCCGAACAATATCACCGCGCCGAGCAGGTCTTTCACCGAGATCGCAGCCACCGCAGTAATCACCACCATGATCAATACAATCATTTCGAGCTGCCAGATCATGGGCCTTCCTTTCTGCGGGTCCAGGGCTGCAAACCGGCCCGGACGCCCGCGTCGATGATGGCATGCGTAGCCGCGGGACTGGTGAAGAACACAAAAACAACGATCAGCATTATCTTTACCGCCGTCAGAATGTTGTGGCCGGAGAGCACCTGTATGTTATAAAGCCCCATGGCTGCCATTGCCAGCACGTGGCCGGCGGTATCCAGTTTGCCGGCCGGGTGCAGACGGGTATAAAAATCCGGCAACCGGATGATGCCAATGGTTCCTCCGGTGAAAAACAGCAACCCGCTCACCATCAGGAGGATAATCACAGCGTCCATGCGCTCACCTTTCACCTGTTCCGGTTTCGTCGTACAGTCCTTTGCGCTTCTGGAAAAACCGCGAAGCTGCCAGTACGGCAATAAAATTCAACATCGCGTAAGCCAGGGCAATGTCAACAAACATATCGACCCGCTGATACAGCAGGCCGATCATCACCAGCAGAACAGTGGTTTTACTCCCAATGGCATTGACGCCGACCAGCCGATCGAGCACTGTCGGGCCTACCACGGCCCGGTAAAGGGACAGTAGCATGATCAACCCAAGGTAAAGACTGGCATAAAAGAAGAAGAGGCCCATTATTCCATGAATACCTGCGCTATTTTCGCTTCCATTTTTCCGGGGAGCGGTTTTCCGGATTCGGCATCAATGCAATGCACCGAAAACTTACCAATGCCGGTCACATTGAGCGTAATGGTTCCCGGTGTCAGTGTAATTGAGTGGGCAAAGGTCGTGTGCGCGACATCGCTTGACAGCTTGCTGTCAAATTCAATAATCTGAGGATCGATCAGCTCCCGCATGCGGGGATGAAACACAAGGTACATGACATGCACGTTGGCCTTTAAGATCTGGAGAAGCAGCCACGGGATGTATCCGATAAACCGCAGCCACTGGAGGGGCAGGGCCCGATCCAGGGCGGCCGGAAAGAGCAAATCCCCGGATAGAAAGGCGACAATCAAGCTGGAAAAAACCCCCAGGATGAGATGGAAGGTGTCGAATCTCCCTGAAAACACCAGCCACATGGCAAACATAACGAGGAAGGTCAGGAAGAAACCGGCGTTTAAACGCAGCTTACCCTGTTTGGATCCGCGTGGGATGGGTTCAGACGATCCTTGACGGTCAGAAGTACGATTGGAAGTAAACATACCTCGGGCCTCTTTTCTCGTCAGTGGATGTTGTACAGATTCAGATCTCGGCAGCGTGCAGGTGCAGGCGGTGTGATTCAGGGCAGTTTCAATGTTCCGGCCTTATTGGATCTTGCAACATTCTTGCCAGTAATGCCGGAGGGCATGGTGGCTGTCGCCGGGGAACATATTCTCAGCCAGACCAATAAAGTAGCTCGATATTCATCTAACTTTCAATTACGAGTTTACATCTGAGGATCGTGGATTTGTTAAAATTAGCAATTAAATTATTGCACTGATACAATAATATTGCAAGCAGTTCTGGTGCCCAGCCCATGGAGATACACATGCAATACGGCGCAATGAATTTTCCAGTAAAACCTGTTCTATCCGAGATAGAAAGAATTGCAGATCTTGGTTTTGACTATCTTGAATTGGCCATGGATCCTCCCATGGCGCACCATGCCAGGCTGTATGCCGCGAGAACCGGTATCCGTCAGGCGTTAAACGATAGCGGCCTTGACCTGATCTGCCACCTGCCCACTTTCGTATCGATTGCCGACCTTACCGAGAGTATCCGCCGGGCTTCCGTGGAAGAGATGGAACACTCCCTGCGGGCAGCTGCGGCCCTGGGCGCCTCGAAGGTGGTCTTGCATCCCGGCGCCATCCGCGGGATGGGCCACTTTGTCGAGGACGCGGCCAGATCCTATGGCCTACAGAGCCTGGACGCGATTATCCATCTGGCGGCCGAACTGGCCCTGCCGGTATGCATCGAAAACATGTTTCCCGGATATGGCGCCTATTATGAGGCCGATGAATATGCCGTCCTGTTTGAGCGCTATCCAGACCTGCGAATGACCCTGGATTCCGGACATGCCCATATCGGTGCCTCGGACGGCAGTCGCCTGAAGCGTTTCGCACAGCGCTTTGGTCACCGGGTGGACCACGTGCATATCAGTGACAATTCCGGACGCGCCGACGAGCATCTGCCGCCGGGCATGGGCAGCATTGATTTTCAGTGGTTGGTGAAAAGTCTGAAGTCTATTGGTTTTGACGCAACCGTGACGTTTGAAATCTTCACCGAAAACCCGGCCGATCTCGAAAGCAGCCGGACCAGGTTCATGCAGTGGTGGGATCAATAGAGGCGGTTCTGTTTTTGCAACTGCCTGCTTGGGCAAATAGAAAGCAAGGTTCCGGGTTCCGTGTCTATTCCTGCACGTATCCCTTGTCTTCCATACATTTATCGGTCAGGTAGCGGACTTCACCAAAGGTCCCCCAGTCCTGGGCGGGATCTTTCGTCACCTTGGGATTACGGGCCGCGCTCTCGGCCTGGTAAACACAGTCGGCATAATCTTTATCCCACTTGGCCTCGGGCACCTGGGTGTGTTTCCAGCCGTGACCGCAGGCAATCAGGACCACCGACAATGACAGGCAGACCAAGCCTGTGATGATGGGTTTCATATTACCCTCCGGGGCTGTGGCAATCGTCCGAAAATTTATAATAGTGCATTTATAATATGTACTATGTTCACAAATATTTAGCAAACCCCGCTCCTTTGCCGGACGGTGCAACTGGAAAGCGGGAGTGTCTCAACCAAGTGCGAAAACCAGTAGATTAAGGGTATCCTGGTAAACACAGGGATCTTTTCTGGCCAGCGGTCCGGCAACATTCAGTACCTCGATGCGCTGCAATTCGATCCAGGCGGCGATCAGGGAGGCGGCATCTTTGAGATTGCTCTGGTTGTTCAAATCGATACCTAATAGCTGCTTGCCGTAACGCAAGACCTGCACCCGCGTAAAGTCCGTGCCCCCGGTGGGCGCCCCCCGGGAGATGATCAGCGTGCCGTCCGAATCAAGGACATTTTTCCGGGTTCGCTCCGGGTAACTGTCCGTCGGCATTTCCTCAACCTGGTAGTGTTCCGGCACACAGCCATCTTCAGCCAGCCGACCATTCGGTACCCAGCCACCATGGGGAATACCAAGACGAATAGCGGCATCCAGGGCTGCCCGGTCGGCACCTGTCTGCCCGCCGGAGATGATTTTCTTCAGCATGTGATGACCGCCTTTCCAGTGGGTAAAAGGATCTATGGATAGTGCGAAAAGACTTGTGTCGTTTGTACCACATAGCCTTCCAAAATGGAAATACACCCGGCGGTTGACAAGCTAAGCCGCAGTTGGATACCCTGCCCGGCAGTACTCATCTATCTGTCACTGATCCAGGGGCTGTTTCTAAATTAGGATTTTGGTTCAATGTCAAGGCGGACGTGAGGATTGAACCGGGGGAATACAGACGGTATTTCGAGGATTTAATCCGAGCGCCCAACGCCGAGATGGGACTAAAAGACAATTTTGAAACAGTCCCTAAACCACCTGGGGGCATATGGCTAAACCGGTCAAGGGATCTGCAATCAACGGAATATTCATTTTCCTGGTGTTATCCGGAATTCTTTCCGCACTGGCCATGGGCACCATGGAAAGTGTCACCAAGGCTTCCTTTGATGCCGCCCGGACAGCGGTAGAACTTGCCATCGGCCTGGTCGGGGCAATGGCCCTCTGGCTCGGCTTGATGAAAGTTGTGTCCCGGGCCGGATTGCTGCTGGTTATCGCCCGCCGCCTGAAACCGCTGATGACATGGCTCTTTCCGGAAGTACCGGGCGAACATCCGGCCATGAGCGCCATGATCATGAACATGGCGGCCAATATCATGGGACTTGGCAATGCAGCCACCCCCTTCGGTATCAAAGCGATGGAAGAGCTCAACCGGCTCAATCCTGAAAAAGGCACCGCAACCCATGCCATGTGTCTTTTTCTGGCCATCAACACCAGCAGCGTCACGCTTTTGCCCCTGGGTGTAATTGCCGTCAGGGCCGGCGCCAACGCCCTGGATCCGGCCGGTATCCTGCTGCCGTCGATCCTATCCACAGCCTGTTCGACCCTGGTTGCCATCGCGGCTGCCAAAATCCTGGCCCGGCGGTCGGGACGGCGCCCGGCACCGGCCGCGGCACCCGGTTCCGAGCAGGCGGAAGCCGCCTTGGATCCCGAGGCGGTCCCGGAAGACACCCCCGCCCAGCCACCGGCCGTCGAAGGTCTGCGACGCTACTGCCTGCCGGCCTATTTCCTGGTCTTTCTGGTCGCCCTGGGTATTTATCTTTACCGGCACCTGGCTGCCGGCGCAGGCCTGGGCGACTTTTTCCTGAGGGATTTGACCACCTGGCTGATTCCGTTTCTAATGGGCCTTTTCATAGTATATGGTTTCAGTCGCAAGGTGCCGGTCTACGAATCGGTGTGTGAGGGCGCCCGCGAAGGGTTCGAGGTGGCCCTGCGAATAATTCCTTTCCTGGTGGCCATCCTGGTGGCCATTGCCATATTCCGCTCATCCGGGGCCCTGGAAATTTGCATCCGGGCCGTGGAACCTTTGACCGCCCTGATCGGCATGCCGGCCGACACGCTGCCCATGGCGCTGGTCCGGCCCCTGTCGGGCTCGGGTGCCTTCGGGGTGATGAGCGATATCGTCAGCGCTGATCCAAATTCGAAATCCGCTTTCATTGCCAGCATCATGCAGGGTTCCACCGAAACGACCTTCTACGTCCTGGCAGTCTATTTCGGCGCGGTCCGGATCACCCGGGTACGCTATGCCGTCACTGCGGCCCTGCTGGCGGACCTGGCGGGAATTCTGGCCGCAGTGTTATGGGGCAACCTTTTCTATGCCGGGTAGGAGAATGGACCCGAAAAGTTGCTCCGCGACTGCTCGTGCCTTATGTTTTGATATCGCGTGGACACTGGTGGACGTGTTTAGAAGCTATCTCAAAAAAGGCTTCACCCAAGGCTACGCCCGACATGAAGCCTTTTTTGAGATGGCTTCTACCCATTCGCCACCGAAAGGTAAGACGCATGAAATTATTCATCACGGCACTTATGATCATGGCCATAGCAACACCGGTCTATGCCCAGCGAGGCGAAGGCAGCACTTACCGGTGCCAGAATTCCGAACTGGTTCACGTAGGTGATTCAGCGTTTCTCGTTGCTTTGAAATGCGGCAAACCCCTGCATAAGGAGGTCATCAACACGGGCTACGGCAAAGGCGGGCAGATTACGACCGAATGGTTTTATCCGATGAAAAACGGCTGGTACGGTGTGCTGACCATCCGGGCCGGCAAATTGATCAGGATCGGTACAATCCAAACCAAGTGACCGGCATCCGCAAACGGCCTTCCCGGCGCAGGTGATAATGGTATTGGGGGGCAAATTGATTCTATAGAAAAAGGGTTGGACACGGGGCCCAACCCTTTTAAATGGTTATGTCAAATCAGCAGCAGCAGGGGTCGACGCGACAGCCGCACGGATCCACGTAATAACACCCACAGGGGTCTACGTAGTAACAGCAACAGCTGGCGCTGGACGACTCTTCACTGCTCTCTTCCTTGGTTTCGGTGCTTTGAACACTTTTATCTTCTGCCATATGGTCACCTCCGGTGAAGGAAAGGTTATTAGCGTTATAGGCCGGCGTCATGCGGGCGTATCATCCATAACCAGGTCGGATATAGACAGTTGTAGCCCCCGGACGCAGTCCATTACTAGGTTAAGCCTACCCCCGATCAATGTCAAAGGCGAACCGGCTCTTTTTAAACAGATCGTTAAAATTAGAGCTGCCGCTGATTTACAACACCTTAAAAACTTGTTAACTCCCGGTTAGCAAGTTCGGAATTGCAGGTAAAAAAGGAGTCCTTGCAATGGCCCAGCGTCCCCTGATCGGTATCGGGGTCATCATCATTCGAAACGGCAAGATTCTGCTCGGTAAACGGCGCAATGCCCACGGCGCCGGCAGCTGGTGCTGTCCCGGCGGTCATCTGGAGTTTGGTGAGAGTTTTGAAGCCTGTGCCCGCCGTGAGGTCAAAGAAGAGACAGGGCTGGAGATTGAAAATATCCGCGCCTACACCTTTACCAATGACCGGTTCGTTGACGAAGGTAAGCACTATGTGACCCTGTTCATGCTGGCGGATTCGCTTGATGGGGAACCGCGCGTATGTGAACCAGATAAATGTGAATCCTGGGACTGGTTCTCCACGGGCACCCTGCCCCAACCCCTGTTTCTACCCCTCGAAAACCTGTTTAAAAACACCCCGACGGATATGGAAAGCCAATCCGGCCCCATGCCGCCAGTCCGTTAAAATTAATTCTTCATTACAATAAGTTACCTATAACCATCCAGATTTGATGATTTGGAGATTCGATCCAGAATCCACTTAACCATTTGATATTTTTTGTAATTTTCCAATTTTGGATTATTTATATAAAATCGGATAATCTGGTATTCACTTTTTCCTTTACTTGCCACCGCCATCAGCTTAATAATTGTCAAATTAATGCCGAAAAAATACAGGGTCTGCCATGAACTCTACGAAAAATGAACTTGATAGCCGTCGCCCTATGGCCAAGCTTAGTGATGATGACCTGATGGCCTTGATGGAGTCGGGCAGCCTCATCCACTCCTCCCTTGATTCGCAGGAGGTATTTTCCATGATTATGGAAAATACCAACAAGGTCGCCGGATCCGAGGCCAGCACGCTTTTCCTGCTGGACGAAGAAACCGGAGAGCTGGTATTTTGTACCCCTACCGGTCCCATTGCCGATAAACTGGCCGACCAGCGAATTAAAAAAGGGGAGGGCATCGCCGGCTGGGTGGTCGACCATGGTGAGACGGCCATCGTGGCCGATGTAAAAGAAGACCCCCGTTTTTTTGGTGGCATCGATGATGCCACCGGATTCCAGACCAAGTCTGTCCTGTGCGTACCGCTGCTGCTGAAAGACAAGCCTATTGGTGCCCTCGAGGCGATCAACAAAGCGGACGGTTCCCAATTCACCGAGAAAGACGCCCTGATGCTTTCGACTTTCGCGGAACAGACAGTGATGGCCATTGAAAACGCCCGCCTGCACGAAGCTCTCGAGCATCAATATAAAGAGACCCTCCGCCTGCAGGACTGTCTTACCCAGGCTGAAAAAAGCCTGGCCCTTGAAAAGCTTTCTGCGGGGATAGCCCATGATTTTAAAAATATCCTCAACGCCATTTCCGGATTTGCCGAAATCGTGCATCTGGAAACGAGTGATGAGAAAACCCGGGAAGATATCGGCGAAGTACTCAAGGCTACCGGCAGCGCCATGGACCTGGTGGAGCAGATTCTGGCCTTTACCCAGCAAAGCCCCCACAGAAAAACCACGGTTAAAAGTAAAAAATGCTTTAAACAGGCCATCAAGCTGTTTCGCATCTTTCTTCCCCAGAACATCCAGATCCATGAAAACCTGTCATTCGACGATGGTCCGCTGCACGCAAATTCGACCCAGCTGCACCATGCCATCACCCACATTTTCAAGAATGCCCGGGATGCCATCGATCAGGACCAGGGAATTATCAGCGTGGAATCAGCCGTGGTCCAGTTGGACAAGCTCGAGGCCTCCCTGCGCACCGGTTTAAAACCGGGCCACTATGTCAAACTTTCGGTTTCCGATGACGGCTGCGGCATGGACCAGGAAACCCTTAGCCAGGTATTCGATCCGTATTTTACTACCAAGAAGCGACTGGTCGGCACAGGTATGGGACTTTCAGCCGTCCACGGCATTGTCAAGGACCATGGCGGTGACATCACCATCACCAGCGAACCGGATAAGGGCACCACTGTAGAAATATTGCTGCCCCGGCAAGAGGTGCAGCCGGCTGCCCGAGTGCTGTCACTGGATACCCTCCCCGGCGGAATCGAACACATCATGGTAGTGGATGATGAGCGCATCATGGCCAATACCCTGAAAAAGATGCTGCAATCATTGGGGTACCGGGTAACCGTATCCAACAGCTCCACGGAAGCGCTCGAAATTTTCGAGTCTGATCCGGAAGATATCGATCTGGTCCTGACCGACTGGGCCATGCCGGCCATAACCGGAGATCGCCTGGCCGAAAAGATGCTGGCCCTGAAACCGAACACCAAAGTTATTCTCTTCTCCGCCTTTGACGACGGCATTACCAAAGAAAATTACGATCCTAAAAGTATCCGCCGTGTTCTGAAAAAGCCGATCAGCATGGAAGTTCTGGCCTTCACCCTGCGGCAGGTCCTCGACACCCCCAGCGAAGAATAAATTCACGCAAGAGTCCAGTCGGAAGTCGTTTGTGCGGTGGATAAATCCGTCTATGAGGTTTAGCAACGCACCTGTTCGCTCAGGAAGCACCTGTCCGGCGAAGCGTTTGCGAAGACGGAAGCACACCGCCCCGGGCCAAAAGATGCCCCTTATGGCGGGACACTAGAACCTATCTCAAAAAACGGATTTTGGTTCAAAATCAAGGCGGCCGCGAGGTTCAACCCGGAGGAATACTCGAGTATTTCGAGGACTTGAACCGAGCGCCCAACGCCGAGTTTGGGCCAAAAGACTTTTTTGAGATGGGTTCTAATTATTGTCAGCCGGCATGGCGATCCACCCGCCAATCAACAATCCCGTCACGGCAAACGAGAAAAGAAAATAGCTGGGAAGCGTGGTGGCCAGGTAGAGAAGTCCGATATTCAAAACGAGAATGGCAGCGCCCATGGCGCTCTCGCAAAATGCGGTAGGGTTGGGTCTGGTACCCTTGTCTTTGAGGAGAGAAACAGCTTTGCGGATGATTTTACGGTTGATCACCAACCACAGGCCGGCCCCTAAAATCAGGCCGCAGGCCAGGAATAACCACTCCGTGGCTGTAATGGCCAGCAGACTGTCCCGCATCTCCTGGATGTGGCGACTTGAAAAGAACATCGTCACCCCCGGGTTGAACCGGTTTGAAAAAGGAAATTAGCCGCAGCTGATTTCACACCTGTTTCATCGTAGCCGGCCCCCAACCGAATGTCAAAACATAGCGTTGCTGGTCTATGGGCAGGGAATCGGGCCGCTTGGCGTCCCTGTCTGAAATGATGATGTGGTTTAAAAGAAACGGACACTTTGCTAAGAACGAAATATCAGAAAGCGAGGTGTCCAATGAGTACTCAAAAAACCAGACGGAGTTTCACCCAAGGGTTCAAGGATGATGCTATCAGCCTGG
>Ga0209783_1000149_pt1 | contig 22735 bp, 22 predicted proteins | sample WorMetfiPIANOSA1_FD_187395 | JGI IMG/M metagenome (GOLD analysis project Ga0209783, IMG submission 187395) | Marine gutless worms symbiont microbial communities from Max Planck institute for Marine Microbiology, Germany - Olavius filocauda... | ecosystem: Host-associated > Annelida > Digestive... | reverse complement strand
CATCGACAAATCCACCTTGCCCAATTCGCTTCTCGCCCATCCATGCCTCCGTCAGATAACACCTGACAGAGAATCACGACGGCCGAGAATTCTCCAGCCGTTTCGCAGAACTCTCCCAGGGGGGAGAGAGGGGCTTACAGGAAATAAAGAAAATCGATCTGCGGCGGTTTCAGGCCGGCCTGGCTGAGCATCGCGTGGACCTGGCCGCGGTGGTGGGTCTGGTGATTGAAGAAGTGCGCGATCAGCGGCTGCAGCGGGAACTCCTGCGGTTCGCCGGCGACGTTGCGGTAGCTCAGCGTCGCGTCCAGCGCGGTCTCGGACATCCCGTCGATGTAGGCGATGATGCGCGCGTCTTCCGCTTCACGCGCCGCGCGCAGATCCGCAAAATCCGGGTAGGGCACGTCGTCCAGCCGCGTCGGCAGCGGGCCGGCGCCGGTGAAGCGGTGCATCCAGGTCCGGTCGCCGACAAGAATGTGGTTCAGCGTGTTCAGGATCGAACCGAAGAACGCGCCGCGGTCCAGCGCCAGCGCCGCCGGGTCGAGACCGGCGGCGCAGTCGTAAAGCCGTTCGTTGGCCCAGCGGTTATAGCCCGCAAGACGTTTGAAATGCGCATGCATGCGCCTTCCTCGCGCGTCGCGCCGGCCGCGTCAAGCCTGCCAGAAGGGCTTTGATGCTTCGTTCAGCGCCTGGTGGCGGTCGATCCCGATGTCGCGCAGAAGATGCTCGTCCAGCTCGACCAGCGCGCGCCGCTCGTGGCGCCGGTGGTTCCAGGCATAGGCCGTGTCGATAGCTTTGCGGCCCGCGGCGATCAGGGCGTCGACTCCGTGGACGGCGGCGCCTGCCACCGGATGCCGGTCGAGATGGCTGTTCAAGAGGTGGCTGTTCATCGTAACTCTCCTTATCCGGCAGGCCCACCGAACCCAATGTCCGCCCTGCCTGAGTTCTTGCTGTCTGTTCTGAGAATTAGGACGACAGCGCCTGGTCCACAAACGATGAATTTTCATGCATCGGATAAGAATAATTTATTCGAAAACGACTCTCCATCCGGTGTAGGCTGGGAGAGAATCAAGCGTCAGGAGGGGGGGGGGTGCCATGGCACGCCGGCTGCCGCCGCTGAATGCGCTTCGGTCCTTCGAGGCCGCCGCGCGTCACCTGTCCTTCACCAAGGCGGCGAACGAGCTCAACGTTCCCAGGCGGCGGTGAGCCACCAGATCAAGACCCTGGAAGAGGCGCTGGGCGTAAAGCTGTTCCGGCGCCTGAGCCGGGCGCTGCTGTTGACCGAGCCGGGCCAGAGCTATCTGCCCGCGGTGCGCGACGCCTTGGACATGCTGGCCGCGACGACCCAGCGCCTGACCCAGCAGGACGAGACCGGGATCCTGACCGTCAGCGCGCTGCCGTCGCTGGCCTCGATCTGGCTGGTGCCGCGGCTGAACCGGTTTCTGGAGGCCAACCCCGACATCCAGGTCCGGCTGGACGCCTCCGAACAGCTTGTGGATTTTCAGACCGGCGACGTCGATGTAGGCATCCGCTACGGGCGCGGCGACTATCCCGGCCTTCACACCGAACGGCTGATGACCGAGGACATCTTCCCGGTCTGCGCGCCCAGCCTGCCGACGCCGGATCGGCCGCTGACCCGCCCCGAGGATCTCAGGCACCACACCCTGCTGCACGACGATCTGCGCCTGGACTGGCGGATGTGGCTGATGGCGGCCGGCGTTGAGGGCGTCGACCCGACACGGGGCCTCACCTTCAACGCGTCGGACATCGTCATCCGGGCCGCAATCGAGGGCCAGGGCGTGGCGCTGGGCCGTTCGGCACTGGCCGCCGACGCGCTGGCCGACGGCCGCCTGATCAAGCCCTTCGACGTGATCCTGCCGGCGGGCTTCGCCTACTATTTCGTCTGCGCCGAGGCCGACGTCGAGCGACCCAAGGTGCGTGCCTTCCGGGACTGGCTGTTCAGCGACCTGGCCCGCGGCAAGGCGCCGGGCTCGGCGGCGCCGACGGCCCTGAGCCGGGTTCCTTGAGACGCTCGCTTCAGCCGACCGTGCCCAACGCGCCTTCAAGCCGGTCGAACGCCTCGTTCAGGGTGTCCTCGGTCTGGGCGAAACACAGCCGGAACCAGGTTTCCGCCCCGGGGCCGAAGGCAGTGCCGGGCGCGATCCCCACATGGGCGCCGCGCACCAGGTCCCGGGCGTAGCCCAGGCTGTCGGTGACGCCATCGATCCGGAAGAAGGCGTAGAACGAGGCCTCGGGCGTCCGATAGTCGGTCACCCCTTTCAGGCGCGGCAACCGGCTGTCGACGATGTCGCGGCCGCGGCGGCAGTGGGACAGCATCTCCGCGACGAAGGGCCCGCCCTGTTCGATGGCGGTAACGCCGGCGCGCTGCAGGAACTGGGCGACGCAGCTGTAGTTGAACTCGATCACGTTGCCGAACAGGTCGCCGTGTTCCGGCGGGTGCACCAGCCAGCCCATTCGCCATCCGGTCATCGCCCAGCTTTTCGAGAAGCTGTTGATCACGATCACCGGGTCGTCGGGCTCGGCGACTTCCAGGAAGGACGGCGCCGCCGGCCGGTCGTAGACCATGCGGGCATAGACCTCGTCGGACAGGATCCAGATGCCGCGCTCGCGGGCCAGCGCCAGCATCTCCGCAAGCTGGCCGGCCGGCATCATCCAGCCGGTCGGGTTGTTGGGCGAATTGACGAAGATCGCCCGGGTGCGCGCGTCGCAGGCCGCGGCCAGCTTGCCCATGTCCAGGTGCCAGCCGTTGCCGCCCGGGTCGAGGGTGACATAGCGCGGTTCGCCGCCCATCAGGCGCACCGCCGACTGGGCGTTCGGCCAGACCGGCGAGACGATGATCACATTGTCGCCCGGGTCGACCATGCATTGCAGCATCATCATGATCGCGGTCATGCCGGACGAGGTGACGCTGACCCGCTCCACATCGACGTCGCGGCCGTAGAGCCGGCCCATATATCCGGCCAGGGCCTGGCGCAGCTCGGGGATGCCGCGCTTGTGGGTATAGAAGGTCTCGCCCGCGCGCATGGCCTCGGCGGCGGCCTCGCAGATGAACTGCGGCGTCGGAATGTCGCTTTCGCCGTACCACAGCGGGATCACCGACGGATCGCCCAGCGCCAGACGCGAGACGGCCAGAATCTGCTGTTCCTCGATCCCGGCGACCTGGGGCCGGATGTGGGGCATGCGGGGTTTGAGTTTGGTCATGGATTGGAAAATGCACCGAACAGATAAAGGCGGCAAGACATCCGAACTCTCCGACTGTTGCCTTCTCCCCGAGGGGAGAAGGTGGCCCGAAGGGCCGGATGAGGGGGTTACGATACCGGCCGGCACCCGAACACCCTCACCCGGCCGGCGCTAACGCGCCGTCCACCCTCTTCCTCCAAGGGAGAGGGGAACAGACCTACAACAACTCCATCATCCGCCGCCGCAAATGCGGAATCACCTCCGCTTCGAACCAGGGGTTCTTCTTCATCCAGGCGGTGTTGCGCCAGCTTGGATGCGGCAACGGCAGCAGGTCCGAGCCGTAGTCGCGGAACCGGCGCACGGTTTCGGTCAGCGTCCTGGCCGCGCGACCCTTCAGGTAACGGCCTTGCGAATACTGACCCACCAGCAGCGTGAGTTCGACCGCCGGCATCTGCGCGCGCAGCCGGTCGTGCCATTCAGGCGCGCATTCGGGCCGCGGCGGCGCGTCGCCGCCGCGCGGCAGGGTGCCGGGGTAGCAGAAGCCCATCGGCATGATGCACAGGCGGGCCGGGTCGTAGAAGGTGTCCTTGTCGATCCCCATCCAGTCGCGCACCCGTTCGCCGCTGGGATCGGTGAAGGGCCGGCCCGAGGCGTGCACCTTGGTGCCGGGGGCCTGGCCGATCAGCAGGATGCGGGCCGTTGAACTGATCTGCACGACCGGGCGGGGGCCCAGCGGCAGATGGGCCTCGCACAGCCGGCAGGCGCGGACCTGCCGCAGCAGATCGTCCAGGCTTTCGCTTTCCGTGATCGCCATCTCAGTTGAACCGGGACAGCAGATCATCGACGAACCTTGGCACAACCTCGCCGGCCGGGCCGTAGACCGCGTCGTGGAACAGGGTCGCGCCTTCCGACGGTTCCAGGTTCAGCTCCACGGTTTGCGCGCCCGCCGCCATCCGGGCCTCCTGGACGAAGCCGGCCGCGGGATAGACGTTTCCCGAGGTGCCGATCGACAGGAACAGGCCGCAGGTGGCAAGCGCAGCGTAGATGCGGTCCATCTCCAGCGGCATCTCGCCGAACCAGACCACGTTGGGCCGCATGCCGCCCGCCGCGCCGCAGGCCGGACAGGGGGTTTCGGTAGAAATGTCCTCGCGCCAGGGCGCCGTCGCCTGGCATAACGCGCACAGGGCGACCAGTAATTCGCCGTGCATGTGAATCAGCTTCGCCGCGCCGGCGCGTTCGTGCAGGTCGTCGATGTTCTGGGTGACGATCAGCGTCTCGCCGGGCCAATGCGTCTCCAGCGCCGCCAGGGCGCGGTGCGCCGCGTTGGGCTGGACCGCCGGGTCCAGCAGGCCGCGGCGCCGGTGGTTGTAGAACTCATGCACCCGGGCCGGGTCGCGGGCGAAGGCCTCGGGCGTGGCGACGCCCTCGATCCGCACCTTGGCCCAGATGCCGTCGGCGTCGCGGAAGGTGTCCAGGCCCGATTCCTTGGAGATGCCGGCGCCGGTCAGGACGACGATCGCGCTGTCTGGGGAAAGGGATGCGTTCATGTCGGCGGTATGGTAGCCACAGCTGGCACGGCCGCAAAGGGGAAGCCATGGCATCGGTCCTGTTCGTCTGCACCGGCAACATCTGCCGCTCGCCCACGGCGCACGGCGTCTTCCGCCACCTGGTGGCCGAGGCCGGCCTGGTCGACCGCGTGCACACCGATTCCTGCGGCACCCACGGCTATCACGTGGGCGACCCGCCCGACCCGCGCGCCATCGAGACCGCCGGGCGGCGCGGCTTCGACCTGACCGACCTGCGCGCACGCAAGCTGCGGCACGACGATTTCGACCGGTTCGACCTTTTATTGGCGATGGACCGCGGCCATTTGCGCGCCATGCAGGCGATCACCCCGGGCGATGCCCGCGGCGTCAGCCGCCTGTTCCTGGAGGTGTTGCCGGCGGGCGGCCCGACCGACGTGCCGGACCCCTATTACAGCGGCCAAGCCGCCTTCGACCACGCGCTGGACCTGATCGAGGAAGCGAGCGCCCTGTGGCTGGACCGCATCCGCGACGGGCTGTAGGCGGTCCGCCATGACGCCGGAGCAGCGCCGGCATCTTGAAACGGTCACCGGCCGGGCGGTCACGCGGGCCGCGCCGCTGTCCGGCGGCTGCATCGCCCATGTCTGGCAGGCGGAGCTTGATGACGGCACATCCGTAGTTGTCAAGACCGTTCTGTCCGATGGAGGTTTCGAAATCGAAGCCTACATGCTGCGTTATCTGGCGGACCATTCGGACCTGCCCGTGCCGGCGGTGCTGGACGTCACGTCCGACATGCTGGTGATGAGCCACATTCCCACTTCCGGCGGCATGAACGACCGCGCCCAGGAACACGCCGCCGACCTGATCGCCGCACTGCACGGCGTCACCGGCGCGCAATTCGGACTGGAGCGGGACACCCTGATCGGGCCCTTGCACCAGCCGAACCCGCAGGGCGAAAGCTGGGTCGCGTTCTTCCGGGACCAGCGGCTGGGGCATTTCGGCGATCTCGCGCACCGGTCGGGGCAATTGCCCGCGGAGACCTATCGTCGGCTGCAGCGGTTGCGCGCCGACCTGGACCGCTGGATTGCGGAACCCGACGCGCCGTCGCTGCTGCATGGCGATCTATGGGGCGGCAACGTACTGGTGGCCGGGCCGCGTATCGCCGGGTTCGTGGATCCGGCGATCTATTACGGCCACCCGGAGGTGGACCTCGCCTTCTCGACGCTGTTCTCCACCTTCGGCGATCCGTTCTTCCAGCGGTATCGTCAGCTTCGCCCGATCGCGCCCGGCTTCTTCGAGGAGCGCCGCGACCTCTACAACCTCTATCCCCTGCTGGTGCACACGGAACTGTTCGGCGGCGGCTATGCGGGTAGTGTCGACCGGATTTTGCGAAGGTTCGTGGGGTAAGTTCTTGGTCCCTTCTCCCCGCGGGGAGAAGGTGGCCCGAAGGGCCGGATGAGGGGGTTACGGTCTTCCGGCGCCGGTAACACCCTCACCCCAACCCCTCTCCATCCAGGGAGAGGGGCTAAACCGCCTACCCCACCAGCGGGTATTCCTCTTCCGGCGTGTAGATCGCGCCGTTGTGGCTGAGGAAGCTGGAATAGAGCACGAAGCGGTCGACGCCATAGGGCGGCAGCTTGAACATGGCGTGGTTGTCGCAGAATTGCTGGGCCTCCGCCGGACGGCCGTCGCGCAGACGGGCCAGGGCGATGTGCGGCAGGAACTTGCGTTCTTCCGGGTCCATGCCGACGCGCACCACGGCGGATTCGATCTTGCGCTGCAGGTAGACCAGCGCGTCTGACCGGTCGGCCTTGACCACGACGATCCTGACCCTCGACCGGGTGCCGAACCAGTCCAGGCCCGCCAGCGTCACCTCCAGGGGCGGCGCGGCGATCCGCGACAGCGCCAGGTGAATGTCCTCGGCCTGGCCGTGCTCCACCTCGCCGATGAATCGCAGCGTCATATGGTAGTTCTCGGGCGGGATCCAGCGCGCGCCGGGGAGGCCGCCGCACAGTCCGGTCAGCCGCTGGCACACGTCGTCCGGGATGGGCACGCCGACGAACAGGCGGATCATCGGCCCGGCTCCGGGCATGCGCGCAGCGGATGGTCGCTTAGGGGCATGGGTTGTGGTCGTCCCGGTGCAGGGCGGCAATATCGTCCAGCACATTGTCGGACAGCGCAAGCCCCGCCGCGTCGATATTGCTGTCGAGCTGGGCAAGCGAGGTTGCGCCGATGATCACCGAGGTGACGAACGGCCGTCCGGCGGCGAAGGCCAGCGCCATCTGCGCCGGATCCAGCCCGTGCCGCCGGGCCAGCGCCACGTAGCGGGCGGTGGCCGCCTGGGCGCGCGGCCGGAGATAACGGGGGAAGTAGTCGGGAAACAGGGCCATGCGCGTGCCCTGGGGCCGGGCCCCGTCCAGGTACTTGCCGCTCAGCGTGCCGCTGGCCAGCGCGCGGTAGGCCAAGAGGCCGACATCCTCGCGCAGCGCAACCTCCGACAGGCTGATCTCGAAGGTGCGGTTCAACAGGTTGTAGGGGTTCTGGATCGAGTCGATCCGCGGCAACCCCAGCATTTCCGACAGGCGCAGGCATTCCATGGCGCCCCAGGCGGTCTCGTTGGAAATTCCCGCCAACCGGATCTTGCCGGCGTCGACCAGCTCGCCGAGCGCCGCCAGCGATTCCTCCAGCGGCACGCTGTCGTCGGTGCTGTGTTCGTAGTCGAGCTGTCCGAACTTGTTCACCGGCCGGTCCGGCCAGTGCAGTTGGTAGAGGTCGATATAGTCTGTCCTGAGCCGCTTCAGCGAGCCTTCGCAGGCGGCCAGGATGCTGGCCCGGTCCAGCCGCGTCGGGGCGGACCCGCGGATCCAGGTGAAGCGGTCCGACCGCCCCGTCACCTTGGTCGCCAGCACGATGCGGTCGCGCGGCACGGCGCCACCGGCGATCCAGGTGCCGATGATCCGTTCGGTCTCGCCCTGGGTTTCGGCGCGGGTCGGCACTGCGTACATCTCGGCCGTGTCGATGAAATTGACGCCGCGCTCGAAGGCGCGGCTGAGCTGGGCGTGGCCCTCCGCTTCGCTGTTCTGCTCGCCCCAGGTCATCGAGCCCAAACAGAGGCTGCTCACACGGATATCGCTGCGTCCAAGGCGCCGGGTGTCCATCTGGTCCTCCGCGGCCGGGTGTCAGCAGAAGACCGTCAGGACGCCGGTATAGCCGTACAGGCGGTCGTGGCTGATCTCGCCGTTCCCGAAGAAGCCGACCACCGGAAAGCTGCCCAGCTCTTCCTCGATCAGCTTCATCTCTTCGCTGTCGTCGCCGAACTGGTTGGGGCCGCGCGCAAGGCAGGTGTAATAGAGGCCGCCGCGAATGGGCTTGTTGCCGACCTGGCGTTTGATCTTGCGCAGCATGCGCCGCATGTCTTCCACCGCCGTGTCGTGGTCACGTCGGCAGAACAGGATCTGGTCGCCGGTCTCCACATAGTCGCCGATGGCGATCGCCTCGTTCTCCGGGTCGATCCCGGTCAGGTTGCGGACCAGGTAATCGCCGGTATCGGAACCTTCAACCGGCAATCCGGCGAAGATGTAGCCGGCTACTTGGCCCAGGTTTCGCGCCAGCACCTCGCCGATGTCCTGCTTGAAGACCGCCAGCGCCGTCCTGTCGTCGATGCCCAGGATGACATTCTCGTGCGCGCTGCTGACCCGCCGGACCGGACCGATCGGGCTGCAGCCCTGGGTCAGGCCGGAAACCATCTCAATGGCATTGGGCGAGATCATCACGCCCGAGATGCCGCCGCTGGCGAGGCCGTGCGCGAATTGCGGGTTGCCGTCCGGCCCGGAACCGAGCGCACCGACCAGATAGCCGCCGGTCTCGTCCGACAGATCCTCGATCAGTTCCGGGACCAGCGGGTTTGCCGGATCGGCATGGGCGACGACCAGCGGGACGCCGGCGTCCACCAGCCAGTCGTGGTTGCCGGCGCCGACCGCCTCGGCATCCTCGGTGACGCTTTCGAATATGCGGAAGCCGTCTTCGTCGATCGGGGCGACCAGGGCAGCGATCGCCGGAACGTTGAAATACTCCCGGCCCGTCGCGCAGACGCCGGCGCCCGAGGCACCGACCCAGTTGTTGACGCCCGTTGTCTGCCGCAGGAAGACGCACAGCTCGTCCAGGTGTCCGGCGAAAGCGTCGCTCACATAGACGAATCCCAGCTTGTGCTCGGGCCGCGGCTGGCCCAGCGCAACCACCACCTGGCCGGCCGCATCGGTCCAGTTGTCCGCCGTCGCGTGGCCCAACAGAAAGGGCGGTTTGTCGTTCATGGGGCCGGTTCGCTCAATGCCTGGATGACGTGCGGCGCAATCCGCTGCACGATAACGGAAATGCCCTCGGCCGTGGGATGCATGCCGTCGGACTGGTTAAGCTGCGGGTCGGCGGCCACGCCGTCAAGGAAGAACGGATACAGCGGCACGCCGTGCTTTTCGGCCAGGGTCGGATAGATCGCGTTGAACTCAGTGGCGTATTCGCTCCCCAGGTTGGGCGGCGCCAGCATCCCGGCCAGCAGGACCCGGGCCCCTTCGGCCTTCGATCTGGCAACGATCCGGTCCAAGTTAGCCAGGGTCTGGGCGGGATCGATGGCCCTCAGCGCATCGTTGGCTCCCAGCTCCACGATGATCAGGTCGGGTTTTTCGACCATCAGCCAGTCCATGCGGGCCAGTCCGCCGGCGCTGGTGTCGCCCGAAACCCCGCCGTTGATGACCCGGACCTGCCGCCCCTGGGAACGCAGGGCCGTCTCAAGCTGGGCCGGAAAACTTTCCGCCTTGGCCAGGCCGTACCCGGCCGTCAGGCTGTCCCCCAGCGCCAGAATCACCGCATTCTGGTCCGCCGCGGCGCCGGCCGAGGCAAGCCCCGCAAGGGCCATAACCACAATCGTTTTGTTGATTTTGTGGCGGACAGCGCCATATCCGCCTAGACAAGACTGAACCGCCGCCCCGATGGCGGCGTAAACTGGTCTAGACCAACGAATTAGGGATACCTGCGGCAATGATAGTTTCCGGTCCGGGGGGCGTCGATCCGATGATCGATCTGGTTGACGTCCACCTTACATTGGGTAGCGAGGCCGGAGAGGTCAATATCCTGCGCGGCGTCAATCTTTTCGTGGGCGCCGGCGAGACAGTCAGCGTCGTCGGCCCGTCGGGGTCGGGAAAGACCTCGATGCTGATGGTGATCGCGGGCCTGGAGCGGGCCACGTCGGGCGACGTTAACGTCGCCAGCCATCCCCTGGGATCGCTGAACGAAGATGCCCTGGCATTGTTCCGGCGCGACCATGTGGGCATCGTCTTCCAGTCCTTCCATCTGGTGCCGACCATGAGCGCGCTGGAGAACGTGGCCGTGCCGCTGGAGTTGGCGGGCCGGCGGGACGCCTTCGACCGTGCGGCGGACGGCCTGGCGGCGGTCGGCCTGGACCATCGCCTGACCCACTATCCGGGTCAGTTGTCGGGCGGCGAGCAGCAACGGGTGGCGCTGGCCAGGGCCTTTTCCGTGCAGCCGCATCTGCTGCTGGCTGACGAACCCACCGGCAATCTCGACGGCGCGACCGGTGCCCATGTGATCGACCTGATGTTCGAACTGGCCGAGCGAAACGGCACCACGCTGTTGTTGATCACCCACGACGTGGGGTTGGCGGAACGCTGCAGCAGGACCGTGCACATGGCCGACGGCGAAATCGTCGAAACCAGGCATGGCGGGCCGGCGGTTCGGGCCGCCGGGGCATGACGAATCTCTCTCTTGCCTGCCGCTTCGCGCGCCGGGAACTGCGCGGTGGCCTGTCCGGATTCCGAGTGTTCCTGGCCTGCCTGGCGATGGGCGTCGCGGCGATCGCCGGCGTCGGGTCGCTGAGCGATTCCATCGAAGCCGGCATGCGCGCCGATGCCAAGCGGTTGTTGGGCGGCGATGTCGACCTGCGCCTGACCCACCGCGAGGCCACGGATGAGCAGCGGGCCTGGCTGGAGCAGAACGCCGACGCCGTTTCGATGGTCGTGCAGATGCGCGCGATGGCGGTTCGGCCCGACGGCGAGCGACGCCGCCTGGTGGAGTTCAAGGCGGTCGACGACACCTACCCGCTGTATGGCGGGCTGGTCCTGGAAGGCGGCGCGTCGCTGGAGACGGCGCTGGCCCGTAGCGACGGCCTGTGGGGCGCGGCCGCCGAGCGCGGCCTGTTCGAGCGCCTGGAACTGTCGGTCGGCGACGTGGTCCGGATCGGCGATGCCGAGCTGCGCCTGAACGCGGTTATCGAGAAGGAACCCGACCGCGGCACCCAGGCCTTCAATCTGGGACCGCGCCTGATGATCCCGGTGGCGGCGCTGGAAGAAACCGGCCTGGTCCAGCCCGGCAGCCTGATCCGCTATCACTATCGTATCGCCCTGGCCCCGGAACAGAACGTCACCGCCTGGCGCGGCCGCTTGACCGAGACCTTCCCGGACGCGGGCTGGCGGATCCGCGACCTTGAGAACGCGGCCCCCAACATCCAGCGCTTCATCGACCGGGTCACGGTATTCATGACCCTGGTCGGCCTGACCGCGCTGTTGGTCGGCGGCGTCGGCGTGGGCAACGCGGTCCGCGCCTTCCTGGCATCGAAGACCCGCACCATCGCGATCTGGAAATGCCTTGGCGCGCCCGGCCACCTGATCTTCGAGGCGTACCTGATCCAGGTGCTGGCGATCTCGCTGGTCGGCATCGCCGCCGGGCTGTTGCTCGGCGCGGTGGTTCCTTATGTGGCAACGCCCTTCATCGCCGACCGGCTGCCTGTCGAGGCGCGGGTGGGTGTTTTCGCCGAACCGCTGTTCCTGGCCGCCGGGTTCGGTGTGCTGGTGACCCTGGTGTTTTCGGTCTGGCCGCTCGCCCGTGCACAGCTCGTGCCGGCCGCCTCGTTGTTCCGCGACGCGGTGGCGCCGGTGACGCAGCGGCCGGGTCTCAAGGTCGTTCTGGCGGTGCTGTTGCTGGGCGTCGGACTGGCCGGGCTGGCGGTGGTGTCCGCCAACGACAAGCGGCTGGCCCTCTATTTCGTCGCCGGCGCCCTGGGCACGCTGTTCGCCTTCCGCCTGGCGGCGGGTCTGGTGATGTGGGGCGCAAGCCGCCAGCCGCGGCCGCGCGGTGCCCGGCTGCGGCTGGCGGTGGCCAACCTGCACCGACCCGGCGCGCCCACAGGCGGCGTGGTGGTGTCGCTGGGCCTGGGCCTGACCGTGCTGGTGGCGGTAGCGCTGATCGAGGGCAATATCAACCGGCAGGTCGGCCAGACCCTGCGCGGCGAGGCGCCCGGCTTCTATTTCATCGACATCCAGCCGGACCAGATGGAGACCTTCACCGCCATCGTCGATGGCTTCTCGGTGCCGGTGCGGACCGAAAGCGTGCCGATACTGCGCGGCCGGGTGACCGAACTGGCCGGGACGCCGGTCGAGCAGATCAAGCCGCCGCCCGAGGTCGCCTGGATCCTGCGCGGCGACCGTGGCCTGACCTGGAGCCGCACGCCGCCTGAAAACGGCAGCACCGTGGTCGCCGGCGACTGGTGGCCGGCGGATTACAGCGGCGCGCCGCTGGTGTCGTTCGACGCCGAGGCGGCACAGGCCCTGGGCCTGACGGTCGGCGATACCATCGGCATCAACGTGCTGGGCCGGGAGGTGAGCGCGACGATCGCCAACCTTCGGCAGATCGACTGGACCACGCTGGGCATCAATTTCGTGATGGTGTTCTCGCCGGGCCTGCTGGAACAGGCGCCCCAGAGCTACATCTCCACCGCCCACTTGCCGCCGGACCAGGAACTGGCGCTGGAGCGGGCGATTACCGACGCGCTGCCGAACGTGACGGCGATCCGGGTCAAGGAAATCCTGGACAGCGTCCAGGAGATCCTGCGTAACCTGGGCGTCGCGGTCCGGGCGATCGCGATGGTCGCCATCGTCGCCGGCATGCTGGTCCTGGCCGGTGCGATCGCGGCAGGACACCGGCGCCGGGTCTACGACTCGGTCGTCCTGAAGGTGCTGGGTGCGACCCGCCGCGACATCGGCACGTCCTTCCTGCTGGAATACGGGATGATGGGCGCGGTGACCGCGGGCATCGCCGCCGCGGTCGGCAGCGGCGCGGCCTGGTACGTGATCACCGGCATCATGGACGCGGAGTGGACGTTCCTGCCGTCGGTCGTGGCGACCACCCTGGCGATCGCCATGGCGATCACGATCGGCTTCGGCATGCTGGGAAGCTGGGTGGCGCTGGGCCGCAAGGCGGCGCCGCTGCTACGCAACGAGTAGCGCCGGCGCACACGATTTCGTGCGCGCCCCTTGGCGCCGGCAGAACCTCGGATAGCTTATTCACCGAACGACCGTGTCAATGCGTGAGGAGACCTGCCGATGCCGCGACGTTTCTTCGGCTTCGTTCTGGCCGGCCTTCTGCTTTGCGCCGGCCCGGCGCTGGCCGCCGGCGAAGAGTACGAGATCGATCCCGAGCATTTCTCCGTGGCCTTCCAGATCCAACATGCCGGCCTGGCCGATATAATGGGGCTGTTCACCGAGGCGGAGGGGTCGTTCGTCTTCAACGAGGAGGCATTGACGGTCAGCGACATCAGGATCGAGATCGCGGCCGACAGCGTCTTTACGGCGCACAAGAAACGGGACCGCCATCTCCGGTCGGGCGATTTCCTGTCGGCCAAGGAGTTCCCGAAAATCACCTTCGTCGGGACCGGCGCGTCCAAGACCGGCCCCAAGACCGGCGAAATCACCGGCGGCCTGACCCTGCGCGGGGTGACGAAGCCGGTCACCCTGTGGGTGGAGTGGGTGGCGGCCGGTCCCTATATGTTCAGTTCGCGCCAGTACCGTATCGGCATCAATGCACGGACCACGCTGAAACGCAGCGATTTCGGCATGACCTACATGGTCGAGCAGAACGGCGTCGGCGACGAAGTGACGCTGATGCTGGGATTCGAGGCGGTTCGCCAGTAGCGTCTGGCGTTAACCCTAACGTAAGGGGCGTCCGGTTTGGCTTGAAATGCAGGCCCAAACCCCCGATATTGCCCTTGGCGACTCGGGGCCGCCCAGGTGACCCCGGACTGACACGAAAAAGGGATTGACGATGGCATTGGATCCTCGGACTCAGACTGCTTATCAGGTGCGCGCGGGCGAGGCCGCTGCGATCGATGAGGGCCTGCGCAGCTATATGTTGCGGGTCTACAACTATATGGCGCTGGGCGTCGCGGTGACGGGTATCGTGACGCTGTTCATGGCTGCCAACCCGGCCCTGATGCAGACGATCGCGATCGGCCCGTTCAAGTGGGTGCTGTTCATCGGCGTCCTCGGCATGGGCTGGTTCTCGAACCGCATCATGACCATGCGCTCCACGGTTGCGGCCCACGCCTTCTACTGGGTCTATGCCGTGATGTGGGGCCTGTTGATCTCGCCGATGATCTTCTACTTCTTGCAGATCCCCGGCGGGACCATGGACATCGCCAAGGCGTTCTTCATCACCGCCGGCATGTTCGCGGGCGCCAGCCTGTTCGGCTACACCACCAAGAAGGACCTCTCGGTGTTCGGCCGGTTCTTCATGATGGCGGCGATCGGTCTGTTGATCGCGATCGTGGCCAACATCTTCCTGGGCAGCACCATGTTCAGCCTGGGCATCTCGTTCTTTGCGGTGCTTCTGTTTGCCGGCGTGACCGCCTGGGAGACGCAGGCGATCCGCAACATGTACTTCGCCGCGCCCAACGGGGATGTGGTGACGCGCATGGCGATCTTCGGCGCCTTCGTGCTGTATGGCAGCTTCATCGTGATGTTCATCCATATCCTGAACATCATCGGGATCATGCGCGGCGAATAACACGCGCGCGTTTCACCGAACATCAAACGCCCGGAGGTTCGCCTCCGGGCGTTTTCTTTTTGACGTCGCCCCATCCGCCTCCTCGACCGTGGGTTGCGTTGGCAGCCGCGTTGTAGTTCCATGGTTTGCAAGCGGAATGGGTTCGGACAATGACCCATGCCCCAACGGTCGAAACAAGGACCACTGCGGGAGTCATGCGGGCGTCACGGAAGTTGACGTACCATCATACCGGCTGGCGGTTGCCGCGAGTCGGGTCGGAACCCACCCCGCCAGCCGTCATTCCGCGGCCATAAACCAAATGCTGGGACAGGGGGACGATCATGACAGATCCACGCATCAACGAAATCCGCATCGACCAGCCGGGCACCGACACGGACGAATACTTTGAGCTTATAGGGATGCCGGGCGCCCCGCTCGACGGGCTGACTTATCTCGTCATCGGCGACAGCGGCTCCAACGGCGGGGTGATCGAGGCGGAAATCGACCTGACGGGGCAGAGTTTCGACGCAGACGGCTTGTTCGTTGCAGCCGAAAGCACCTTCTTGATCACCGCGGCGGATTTCACGACCAACCTCAACTTCGAAAACAGCGACAACGTCACTCACCTGCTGGTCCGCGGGTTCAACGGCGCCGTCGGCGACGACATCGATACGAATGACGACGGGACCCTGGACTTTGAGCCTTGGACGGAGGTTGTCGATTCGGTGGCGCTCGTGGAAACGCCCAACTCAGGCGATCCGATTTACAGCACAACGACGGTTGGACCGGATGGCAGCTTCGTGCCCGCCCATGTCTTCCGCCTGCCGGACGGCCATGGGACTTTCGAGATTGGGGACTTCGCGGCGGGCACGACCGACAGGCCGGGTGTCGCCAACGACGGGCCGCCGCCGCCGCCTCCGCCGCCGCCGACCGTGGACATCTTCGACATTCAGGGCGCCACGCACACCTCGACGTATGACGGCCAGACGGTCAAAACGGGCGGTGTCGTGACGGCGGTTGCCTTCAATGGATTCTATTTGCAGGATCCCGATGGCGACGGCGATATCGCGACCTCCGACGGGATCTTCGTCCAAAGCCGCGACACCGTGACCATCGGCCAGGTCGTGGAGGTGACGGGCACTGTCAACGAAGTGCGCGGCTCGGGCCGGACCACCGACCTTACCGTGACCCAGTTGAATGCCACGGACGTTGCCGATTTGGGTACGGCTGCGCTGCCGCAGGCGGTGATCCTTGGCGACGGCGGACGCAAGCCACCGTCGGAAGTTGTCGATGACGATGCGTTCGCGTCCTTCGATCCGACGACCGACGCGATCGACTTCTACGAGAGCCTGGAGGGAATGCTTGTCACCGCCCAGGACACGGTCGCCGTCGGTGCGATTCGCCAGTTCGGCCGGTTCAGTGCCGAGACGTTTACCCTGCTGGACGACGGCGCGGACGCAACACCGGTTGACGCGCGGACGGAGCGCGGCGGCATCAATCTCGACTCGGGCCCGGACAACACCGGCGACCAGAACCCCGAACGCGTCCAGATCCAGTTCGACGGGACGCTGTTTGGATCGACAAACTACCCGGAGATCAATGTCGGCGATCAGCTGGGTGACGTGACCGGTGTGGTCGGATACAGCTTCGGCAATTACGAGGTCAACATCGTCGGGGCCCTGAATCCCGATTTCGAGGTCGTCCCCGGCGGCAACGAAAGCGAAACGACGGAGCTTACCGGCGATGCCGAGCACCTGACAGTCGCCAGCTACAATGTCCTCAACCTGACATCGACCCTGGCCAGCGGCGATCCCGATGCCGCCCAGCGGACGTTGCTGGCGGAGCAAATCGTCAACAACCTGGGCAGCCCCGACATCATTGCCCTACAGGAAATCCAGGACAACGACGGGACCGACGGCGGAACGTCCAGCACAGTCACCGATGCCAGCCAAACGCTGCAGGATCTGGTCGACGCGATCGACCTTGCGGATGACGGTCTCTTGAACGGCAGCCGCGTCTATTCCTACTTTGACGTCGCGCCCGAGGACGACACGTCAGGGGGCGTGCCGGGCGGCAATATTCGCAACGCGTTTCTCTACGATGCCGACCGTGTCGACCTTGTCGGATTCGAGTCGCTGACGCCGGACGTGCTGGATGAGTTCGATGTGGACAATCCGAACGCCTTCGATGGAACCCGCGATCCGTTGCTGGCGACGTTCCGCTTCAACGGCGAGGAGCTCACGATCATCAACAATCACTTCACGTCGCGCTTCGGTTCGTCGCCAGTGTTCGGGACCGAGCAACCGTTCGTGCAGGCGGGAGAAGCGGAGCGTGAGGGCCAGGCCCAAGCACTGAACGAAGTGGTCGATGAAATTCTTGACGATGAGGAAGATGCCAATGTCGTGGTGCTGGGCGACCTCAATACCTTCGAGTTCACCAACGACCTTGCGGAGATCCTGCCAGGCACGGGTTCCGATCAAATCCTGACCAATCTGGTCCCAGGGGTCGACGACGACAACATTTACTCCTTCATCTTCGAGGGCAACTCCCAGGCGCTGGACCATTTCTTCGTTTCGGATTCGCTCTTGGCCGAGGCTGAACTTGACATCGTGCACACAAATGTCGGTTTCGCGCGGTGCTTCGTCGACACAACGGCTAGCGACCATGACCCTCTGCTGGCCCGGTTGAAACTAGGTGAGAACGACGACGAAGACGATGATGACGACGAGCTGTTTGCCTTCGACGGCCTGAGCGGCGGTGCCCACGACCATGCCTGGCTGTTGGACCTGGCCGGGTCCGACGGCGGCCTGTCGGACGATGTGCTCGAAAGGCTGGAAGACGCCGGCCTGGATCTCGGGCTGCTCGGCGTCGCGCTGGAGCACGACGACGTCGCGCTTGTTTGATGGTCGGGTGCGATAACACCCTCACCCCAACCCCTCTCCCTTCAGGGAGAGGGGCATTCTTTCCCTTCTCCCAAGAGGGGAGAAGGTGGCCCGAAGGGCCGGATGAGGGGGTTACCGGCGCCTCAGATACAGCGCCCGCCGTCGACTTCCAGACAGACGCCGGTCAGGAACTCCGCCTCGTCGGAACACAGGAACAGGGCGGCGTTGGCGATGTCGCGCGGCTGCGAGAACCGGCCCAGCGGCACCGTCGCCTTGAAGGCGGCGCGGCGTTCGGGCGTGTCTTCGCCCAGAAACTTCGCCAGCAACGGCGTTTCCCCCGCCACCGGGTTCAGCGCGCAGACCCGGACCTTGTCGGGCGCCAGCTCCACCGCCATGGAACGGGTCATGGTGATCGCAGCACCCTTCGACGTATTGTAGCAGGTCAGGTTGGGGCGGGGGCGCACGCCTGCCGTGGACGCGATATTGAGGATGACGCCGCCGCCCCGGGCCCGGAACACCGGCAGCGCGTGGCGCGCGCCCAGGAAGATCGCCTTCACGTTGACGTCGAAGATCCGGTCGAACTCCTCCTCCGACACTTCCAGCATCGGCGCGCTGACATGGGTATAGCCGGCATTGTTGACCAGGATGTCGAGCCCGCCGAAGGCCTCGGTCGCCGCGGCCACCATCGCGGCGACGTCGGCGTCCCGGGAAACGTCGGCGCGCACGAACCGCGCGGCGTCGCCCAGGCGTTCGGCGACCCCCCGGCCCGCTTCCTCGTTGATGTCGGCGACCACCACATTGGCGCCTTCGGCCGCGAACCGTTCGGCGATGCCCTCGCCGAACCCGGATGCCGCGCCCGTCACGATGGCCGTCTTTCCCTCCAACCGCATGGGTTTTCCTCCCCGCATTCCCGTTTTCCGTGCCAAGGCGTCCGAGCGCCTCAGTCGTGCTTGATTGCCACTGTCTTGGTGGTGGAGAAACCGTACAGCGCCTCGAAGCCCTTTTCACGCCCGAAACCGCTGCCCTTCATGCCGCCGAACGGCAGTTCCACCCCGCCGCCGGCGCCGTAGTTGTTGACGAAGACCTGGCCGGCCCGGACCGCCCGGGCCAGCCGCAGGGCCCGGCTGCCTTCCCGGGTCCAGACGCCCGCGACCAGGCCGTAGCGGGTGGCGTTGGCGATGCGAAGCGCATCGGCCTCGTGTTCGAACCGGATGCAGGCGACCACCGGGCCGAACACCTCCTCCTGGGCCATCTCGTGGTCCGGCGGCACGTCGCCGACCACGGTCGGCGCGACGTAGAAACCTTCCGCCGGCGTGTTCGCGGCGAGGTTGCCCCGGGCCAGAATCGCAAGCCCGCCGTCGGCGGCGCGGCCAAGGAACCCGTCCACCCGCGCAAGCTGTTCCCGGTTGATCAGCGGGCCGACATCCAGGTCGCGGTCCGCGGGGCCGACGGTCAGGGCGGCGAAGCTTTCGGCCAGCCGCTCGGTCACCCGGTCGTAGGCCGATGCCTCGATCAGGATCCGGCTGCCGGCGGAGCAGGTCTGGCCGGCATTCTGCACCGCGGCCTTGACCAGGAACGGAAGCGCCGCCTCCAGGTCGGCATCGGCGAAGACGATCTGCGGCGACTTTCCGCCCAGCTCCAGCGTCACCGGGCAGGTGTGGTCTGCCGCGGCACGCTGCACCAGGCGGCCGACCGCGGGCGAACCGGTGAAGGAGACATGGTCGATCCCCGGATGGGCGGCCAGGGAAGCGCCCGCCTCCTCGCCCAGGCCCGGCACCACATTGAAGGCTCCGGCCGGGAAGCCTGCCTGCCGCGCCAGATCCGCGACCACCAGGCTGGAAAGGCCTGCGTCCTCGGCCGGCTTCAGGACGCAGGCATTGCCCATCGCCAGCGCCGCGCCGACGGACCGTCCCAGGATCTGCATCGGATAGTTCCAGGGGATGATGTGGCCGGTCACCCCGTGCGGCTCGCGCAGGGTCATCACCGTATAGCCTTCCTGATAGGGGATGGTGTCGCCGTGCACCTTGTCCGCGGCGCCGCCGTAGAACTCGAAATAACGCGCGCAGGCGACCGCGTCGGCGCGGGCCTGCACCAGCGGCTTGCCCACGTCGCGCGCCTCCAGGATCGCCAGTTCGTCGGCGGCCTCCAGGATCAAGCGGCCCAGCGCGCTGAGCAGGCGTCCACGGTCGACGGCGGTCATCCGACCCCAGGCGCCGCCGAGGGCTTGGCGCGCCGCTGCCACGGCCGCATCGATGTCGGCAGCCGTGCCGCGGGCCAGCACACCATAGGGGGCGCCATCGGAGGGATTGAAGACCTCAATCGCCCGGCCGCCGGCGGGCGCGCGCCAGTCGCCGCCGATCAGAACCGTCCCGGCTTTTGCCTGACCGACGGCACTTTCGATATCCGCAGATGTCATCGTCAACCTCCCCCACCGCATATTTGTTTTTTTATATCAATGTCTTATTGGGCATCACGGCCAGCGTCATTAACCGCGTTTTGGCAGTTTCTTAATCCATTGCTGGTATCCCCGGAACAGAAATTCTCATGAGCGCGAAATCAAAAGTTCTGCTGATCGAGGACACGCCGTCGCTTGCGAGGCTGTATGCACAGTATCTCGCAAACGAGCCTGTCGACGTCACCGTGGTTGAGACCGGCCGCGCAGGCATGGATGCGCTCGCCTCGGACATCTACAGCGTGGTGCTGCTGGACCTGCAGCTTCCCGACGTCAACGGCATCGAGATCCTGAAACATGTCAACGAGCAGGAGATCCCCACCGCGGTGGTGATCATCACGGCGCATGGGTCGATCAACGTCGCGGTCGAAGCGATGCGCTACGGCGCCTACGACTTCATCGTCAAGCCGTTCAATGCCGACCGTCTGAAGATCACGGTTCACAACGCGCTGGAGCGCCAGAAGCTGAACGCCATCGTCGATACCATCAAAGACGAGGCGCGCGACGGCTATCACGGCTTCATCGGCAAGTCGCTGGCCATGCAGGCGGTCTATCGCATCATCGACAGCGCGGCGACGTCGAAGGCCACCGTGTTCATCACCGGCGAGTCCGGCACCGGCAAGGAGCTGTGCGCCGAGGCAATCCACCGCCAGAGCAACCGCGCGGCCGGGCCCTACATTGCGATCAATTGCGGCGCCATTCCGCGCGACCTGATGGAGTCGGAGATCTTCGGCCATCGCAAGGGCGCGTTCACCGGCGCCACCGGCGACCGCGACGGCGCCGCGACCCTTGCCGACGGCGGCACGCTGTTCCTTGACGAGATCGGCGAGATGGATCTGGACCTCCAGAAGAAGCTGCTGCGGTTCGTCCAGACCGGCACCTTTACCAAGGTGGGCGGTGAGAAGTCGGAAAAGGTCGACGTGCGTTTCATCTGCGCCACCAACAAGGAGCCGCTGGCCGAAGTCGAGGCCGGGCGTTTCCGCGAGGACCTTTACTACCGCCTGCACGTGGTGCCGATCGCCATGCCGCCGCTGCGCGACCGGGAGGACGACGTGCTGCACATCGCGCGCACGTTCCTGACCAGCTATGCGGCCGAGGAAGGCAAGCGGTTCGAGGGATTTTCCATGGAGTCCGAAGCCGCGCTGGTCACCTACAACTGGCCCGGCAATGTCCGCCAGCTGCAGAACGTGGTGCGCAATGTCGTGGTGCTGCACGAAGGCGAACAGGTGAGCCCGGAGATGTTTCCCGAGCCGCTGAACGGCGTCGGCACCGCGGCGCCGGTTGTCGCCGCCAACGATGGCGGCGTGAACGGCGGCCTGGCCCCGCACCCGGCGGCGGACAGCCCGATCCGCCCGTTGTGGGAGGTCGAGAAAGACGCCATCGAGCGCGCCATCGCGGCGTGCGACGGCAACGTCCCGCGTGCGGCCGCCATGCTGGAAATCTCACCCTCCACCATCTACCGCAAGCGGCTGAGCTGGAAGGACACGGGCGAGGCGCCGGCCGCGGAATAGGCGCCCCGCCGCCTCAACACCTCAACGTCCGATCGTCAAGTGCAGCCCGCCGCGGGCGGCTTGTCTTCGCCCAGCGTGCGGGCGGAGAACGGCGCGTCCGCATCGCCCGGCGCCACCGTGACCTCGGTCGCATGCGCGGCGGGCTTGTAATAGTCACCGGAAACGTTCAGACGCCACAGCTTGGGCGCCGATGGGCCGCCGAAAGCCGTGTCCATACAGTAGGGATTGGTGTCGCCGTGCACCAGCAGCGCCGGCTTGCCGAAGCGTCGGGCCAGGCGTCTCAGCTGGTCCCGGAACAGGGCGAAGGCGTCGCAGTTCATCAGGTTGTCGCCGACGCACGGCCCTTCGCCGTCGGGATTGGTGACGTCCGCCTGGGTGGCGATCACGACGGCCCCGGCGTCCTGCTTGCGGGCCCCCCGGAACAGCAGGGTCATCCAGACCCGGTTGGCCTCGTCGCGGGCCGCCACCTGGGCCAGCGCAAGCTGGATGTCGTCCATCAGGATCTGGATCCGCCCGTTGTTGGTGCTGACCATGTGGACCGTGGCGAACTGCACGCCGTTGACGATCCAGCACGCGTTTTCGGGGAAATTAGGCTGGCTGGCGAAATTCCAGGCGTCCGGCAGATCCAGCGGGGCGGGAAAGAAAGTTCGCCGCAACAGGGCCAACCGGTCCAATTCGGGCAGGGGCGTGCCGAGGTTGCGTTCGAGAACCCGCCGCGCCGGCGGCGTGCCCGGATCCGGGTCGGACGGCTTCTTCGGACGGTCGCAGTCGGTCCACTCGTTGTCGCCCGGCGTGTAGAATGTCCGCCCCGGCTTCCAGGAATAGATCTCGTCCCGCCAGGCGGCGATCTTGTCGTCGTTGCAGCCGTCCGCGCCGCCAACGATGTCGCCGACATGGACAATGAAGGGATAGTCCGCCCGTTCGAGCGCCGGCACCACGTGCTGCCACAGAAAGTCCCGATCCTGCCGCGTATAGGGGGTATCGCCGACGACGGCGAACCGCACCGCATCCTGCGCGTCCGCCGCCTGCGCGCCCAGTGCGGTCATTAGAACGGCAACACCGATCGCGCGGCGCAAATGGCAGGACAGCATGGCATGTTCCTTCATCACCGGAGCGGCCAGACTAAACCTGACCGGCAACGCGATGGAAGGGCGGAGTGCTGTGGTCTTTCCGCCTAGCGCAGGGTCAATTCAGGTCGAACCACCGGAGCGGCTGCGGCCATATGGTTATGGGATGGTCCGCCCCCTATCGGTTTAGCCGGTAGGATACCGGTTTGCGAAACCCCAAACCCAAAGGGAGCGAACCGATGACGATCGTCACACTCGGGATTGATTTGGGCAAGAC
>Ga0209783_1000148_pt1 | contig 22975 bp, 21 predicted proteins | sample WorMetfiPIANOSA1_FD_187395 | JGI IMG/M metagenome (GOLD analysis project Ga0209783, IMG submission 187395) | Marine gutless worms symbiont microbial communities from Max Planck institute for Marine Microbiology, Germany - Olavius filocauda... | ecosystem: Host-associated > Annelida > Digestive... | reverse complement strand
AATTCTATACCCAGCTGCTTTTATTTGTCAGTTTTATTATACAAGGCACTTTAGCGCACTTTAGTCACTTCACACTCATAAGCTTTGGATTGTAAGCCCCTTTCAGGGGCAACCCAAAGCTTGGCCCTCTGGGCCAGGATGCTTTACAACTGTTCGCCGATCATTGTGGCCAAATCCACCATCCGGGTCGAGTAGCCGACTTCATTGTCATACCAGGACAACACTTTAACCATGTTTTCAATTACATAGGTGGTGGGGGCGTCAACGGTTGATGAAAGCACGCACCCATTGTAATCGATGGAGACCAGCGGGACTTCACTGTAACCGAGGATCCCTTTGAGTTCACCTTCCGAGGCCTCCTTCAAGGCGGCATTTACCTCGGAAACCTCGACCCCGGATTTCTCCACGGTTGCCACCAGATCCACTATGGAGACATTCGGGGTGGGAACCCGGATGGCCAGGCCGTTGAGTTTTCCGCTCAGCTCCGGCAGAACCAGGGCCACTGCCTTGGCGGCACCGGTGGTAGTGGGGATCATGGAATAGGCGGCTGCCCGGGCCCGTCTGAGATCCTTGTGGGGGAAGTCCAGCAGGCGCTGGTCCCCGGTGTAGGAGTGGACGGTGGTCATAAGGCCGCACTTGATGCCGAAGTTTTCCATGAGCACCTTGGCGACCGGTGCCAGGCAGTTGGTCGTACAGGATGCATTGGAGATGACATGGTGCTGCCGGGGGTCATACATGTTGGAATTCACCCCCATGACAATGGTGATGTCGGGATTGGAGGCCGGGGCGGAGATGATCACTTTGCGCGCACCGGCGGCCAGATGCTTGGCCGCGTTCTCCTTGTCGCGGAACAGGCCGGTACACTCGGCTACGATATCCACGTCGTGTTTTTTCCACTCCAGTTCGGCCGGGTCGCGGACGGCACTGATGGCAATGCTCCTCCCATCCACCGTAATGGAATCCGCTGTGGAACTGATCTCGTTTTTCAGCGTGCCGTGCACGGAATCATAGGCCAGGAGGTGGGCCAGGGTGGCCGAGTCGGTAAGGTCATTGATGGCGACGACTTCCAGGTCCTCGCGTTCGAGGGCGGCCCTGAAAACCATGCGACCGATTCTTCCAAATCCGTTGATACCTATCTTGATAGTCATGGTGGCTCCTTTCGACTTGGAAGAGGTTTAAGCGCTCCCTCAAGCTTAGTCTCGGCGTTAAAACACGCTGTTCAATCCTATAAATATTGCATATATTCCTGCGGTTGAACCCCGTTTTTTGCCTTGACCTCAAGCTTGATGGAACACTTAAACCACTCCCAATAAATGATTTTTATCAAAGTTAAGGAAAGTGCGTGTTTCAGTTATGATTTAACTGTTCAAACCACTTCAAGGTTTTCTTGGTTTATAGGTTGATCCTGAAGGTAAAGCGCAACCTTTGCCAGCGCAAGAGATGGTTAGCTTTTTTTCCGATCGCTTCCCTTTAGTACACCGCTGGCCAGGGTAATGCTCTGGCGGCCGAATTTTTCAAGGCTCGCGGCCAGGTCGGCCAACTGCGTGTCCTTTCTGGATTCAACGGCCTTGATCAGAATGGGGAGATTGACCCCTGCAAGCACCTCGACGTGACCCTCTTCAAGGAAAGAATAGGCTAAATTGGATGGGGTTCCACCGAACATGTCCGTCAGCAGCAGAATACCGTCTTTCTGGTCCACGGATTTGATGCCGTTCTCGATGCTTTTATGGAGCTTGTCCGGATTGGTTTCCAGATCGACCGACACGGCCGCAACCCCCTCCGGGGGGGACCCGAAAATAAACCGGGTCGTGTCGATCAGTGTGTTTCCCAGTTCTCCATGTGTGACGACAACAATTCCGATCATTTGAATACCTTGATTTAACCTGTTTTTGAATGCGGTGTATTAGAGGTCATCTAAAAAAGTCTTCATGTCGGGCGTAGCCTTGGGCGAAGCCTGATTGGTCCAAACTTCTGCCTGCGCTTAAGCTGCGGCAGATAAACTTTGTTGGGCGCTCGGTTCAAATCCTCGAAATACTCCAGTATTCCTCCGGGTTGCGACCCACCATTGAAGAATAGATCAAGCGGGAAGTCCCGCAACGCGGGGCACCTCGCGGCCGCCTTGCACCACGATAGGCATTAGCTTCGCGTCATTTTGAACTAAAATCCGTTTTTTAAGATAGCCTCTATTTTGGAATGGTGAATGTTCTAACGGCCGATGTCCCGGTGCTTGATATCAATTGGATGACCGAATTTTTTCATATGGTCATACACGGCCCGGGCAATGGCTACCGAACGATGCCGTCCGCCGGTACAGCCGAAGGCGATGGTCAGGTAAGCCTTGCCTTCTTTTTCGTATAACGGAACCAAATAGTCAAGCAGGTTCAAATATTTGTCCATAAACCCGGATGTCAACGGATCTTTGAATATAAATTCCCTGACCGCCGGATCTTCACCGCTGAAGGCTTTGAGCTCCGGTTCAAAATAGGGGTTGGGCAGGAAGCGGACATCCATAACCAGGTCTGCATCGCGCGGGGGGCCGTGCTTGAAGCCGAATGAAAAAATATTGATTCGCAGGGGGATGTTTTCCTTGCCTTCAGCTGCAATGTCCAGGATCGCGCTGCGCAGTTTGTGAACGTTATAGGTGCTGGTGTCAATGATATGGCTGGCCTCATTGCGCAGACCGGCCAGCATTTGCTTTTCGGTGCGGATGGATTCGGGCAGGCTGGTATCGGCCGCCAGGGGGTGATGGCGTCTGGTTTCACTGTAGCGGCGCAGGAGCACTTCCCCGGAAGCTTCTAGAAACAAGATTTCAAAGCGATAGCCATTCTGCCGCAGGGAATCGAGGATCCCGCGGTAGGTGTCGACAAAGCCCTTCTCGCGCAGATCCATGACAAAAGCCAGGCCCTTGATCCCGGACGGTTTGGCTTTCGGCAGAGCCAGAAACTTCGGCAAAAGGGCCACCGGCATGTTGTCCACGCAGTGGTATCCGGAGTCCTCGAAAGCGCTCACCGCGGTGCTTTTTCCAGAACCGGAATAGCCGGTGATAATGAATATCTTCAGGGTTTTCATTTTGTTAGGTTGATTAGTCTGAAGGCTAAGGCTGATAGAGGTACCAGCAAACCTGCGGCAATCCTACCTTGGAACGCCACATAATAATTAAAGCCAAGTCCGGTTTAGCCGAATCAAGTATGGGGTTGCTTCAGCCTTCAGTCTTCGGCCTAAAAGGCTAAACTAGAATTCTTCGTCTTCTTCGGCGATGATGTCGATGATTTCATCGGCACTGCCGGCCGCCATGAGTTTGGCCTTGAACGGATCGTTTTTCAGAATTCTCGAGATGCGGGCCAGTAGCTTCAAATGCAGGCCGGTTGAATTTTCCGGTGCGACCAGGAGGAAAAAAATATGGGTGGGGCGGCCGTCCATGGATTCGAAATCGACCCCCCGGCGGCTGAGACCGAACCCGAGAACCAGTGAGTCCAGGTTTTTCAGTTTTCCATGGGGGATCCCGATACCACCGCCAATGCCGGTACTGCCCAGGCTTTCCCGTTCCATTAGAATAGTTACCAAATCATCTTTGTCGATCTTGAACAGACTTGAGACCGGGTCGGAAAGTTCTTCCAGGACGCCCCTTTTATCTGCTGATTTCAGGTCGGCTATTATTGCTTCTTTTTTCAGTGCATCAAGGATTTTCATAAATTTTCACCAAAACAGACCCTTCTCAGTTTCCGGTTTGAATTCAGCACCAGGGCTAAAACTGCTTGCGCTTGTTTGATGGGAGGACGCCCATAATTTCACGGTACTTGGCTACGGTCCTGCGGGCGATGTTAATGTTCTGTTCTTTTAAGAGTTTGGAAATCTTCTCGTCGCTGTATGGCTTTTGGGGATTTTCACCTTCAATGATTTTGCGTATTTTTTCCTGAACGCTGGCCGAGGCAATGGCCTCGCCGTTCACCCGCTGGATGGAGCTGTTGAAAAAGTACTTCAATTCGAAAATGCCCAGCGGCGTGTGGACGTACTTGTTGGTGGTGACGCGACTTATCGTGGATTCGTGCATGCCGATATCCTCGGCCACATCCCGTAAAACCATGGGTTTGAGATGGGTAATGCCTTTTTCGAAAAATTCCCGCTGGAAGTTCAATATACTTTCCATGACCCGGTAGATGGTTTTCTGCCGCTGGTGGATGCTCCTGATCAGCCAGGCGGCACTGCGCATCTTGTCCTGCATGTAATCCTTGGCCTTGCCCGTCATCTTGGCTCCCGAACGCAGGGCATTGCGATAAAAGGAGTTGACCCGCAGTTTGGGCATGCCGTCGTCATTGATCATGATGATGAATTCGCTGCCCAGTTTATAGACATAGATATCGGGGGTGATGTATTGCGGCTGGTCATCGCTGTACTGACGGCCGGGCCGCGGTTCGAGGCCCTTGATGATATTCACGGCGGCAATGACGTCGTTCAGTTTGACTTTCAGGGCGCGGCAGATCGCCTTGTAATTTTTATTTTCGAGGTGGTTGAGGTGATCAGTGACGATAGCCGTCAAAAGCGGCGTGTCGATTTCGAGATGCCGGGCCTGCAGCAGCAGGCACTCGCCCAGGTCCCGGGCACAGACCCCGATCGGGTCGAAGGTCTGCATCAGTGCCAGAACCGCGTCCACTTTTTCAGGTGCGGCCTCGCACAGCCGATAGAGGTTTTCCATCTGGATGTCGAGGTAGCCGTCCTTGGTCAGGTTGCCGGTGATGATGCTGCCAATGTGTTGTTCATCTGCATCCGGCAGGATCATCAGCAACTGCCAGAGGATATGATCCTGAAGGTTTCCTTTTTTGGACAGAAACGGTTCGAAATTGGTCGCTTCCTTGCGCTCGGTTTCGTATACGACCTTGCCCGGCGCACTGTATTCATCCAGGTAGTTGCTCCAGTCTATATCCTCGCTGATCTTGCCATCTATGGTAACTTCCGCGACTTCACCGGTTTCATCACTTTTCGCCTTTTCTTCAGCGGGCTGGGGAGCATCAGCGGATTCGGTAATCTCTTCGAGGGCGGGGTTCTCTTCCAGTTCCTGGGTGATCGTGTCCATCAGCTCCAGGCGGGACAGCTGCAGCAGCTTGATGGCCATCTGCAGATGCGGCGTCATAATCAGCTGTTGGGAAAGTTTGAGCTGTTGTCTTAATTCGAGAGCCATGTGTTGAACCTTACCAATCTATGTCTGCCTGCCGGGTTAAACGCTGCTTCTTCAATCACGGATCAATGTGTCCAGGGTTCCCCGTTCAAAGGTTCTGCGTTCCGGGTTGCACACCTCTGAACCCTGAACTTTTGAACCTATGAACCACGTTCTTATAATGTAAACTCATCCCCCAGGTAAATACGGCGGGCCGTTTCACTGGCGGCTATTTTTTCCGGTGAGCCGGACTCGATCACGGTTCCGTCGCTTAAGATATAGGCGCGGTCACAGGCACCCAGGGTTTCACGGACGTTGTGATCGGAGATGAGGATCCCGATACCCCGGTCCTTTAAATGACCAATGATACTCTTGATATCAATGACGGCCAGGGGGTCGACGCCGGCAAAAGGCTCATCGAGCAGCATGAAAGCCGGATCGGTTGCCAGCGCACGACTTATTTCCAGCCGCCGCCTTTCACCACCGGACAGCACGCCGGCCTGCCGATCGGCTAGCTTTGCGATACCCAGTTCCTGCAGGAGCCCTTTGGTCTTTGCTTCCCGTTCATCCCGGGTGAGCGGCAGGGTCTCCAGGATCAACATCACATTCTGCCAGACCGTCAATTTCCTGAAGATGGATGTCTCCTGGGGCAGATAGCCGACCCCTTTCCGAGCCCTGATATACATGGGATACCCCGAGATGTCTTCACCGTCAAGGTAGACTTGGCCGCCGTCCGGCTTGACCATGCCGATGGTCATATAGAAAGTCGTGGTCTTGCCGGCCCCGTTTGGCCCCAGAAGACCGACCACGTCTCCACTTTCGATCTCGAGGCTGACGGATTTAACGACGCTTTTACCGCCGTATATCTTCTCCAGGTTTTCCAGCGCCAGTGTGGCCATAATCAAGTTCAGGTCGTTTAGGCTGCAGGTTGCAGGATGGCACCCCATCCGGGGAACTATTTTGTCGGCATCCCGATGAAACGCACCTGCCGTCCAAAGCGCAGCGGTCCGCTTCGGTCAATCCATTGCTACTGCTTTTTGCCTGGTTCGTCGCCCGCGGTTTTACCGGGCGGCGGGGCGGTCAGTCCGCCCTGATCCGTATAAATCACGGCATTGACCCGCGACGTCTTACCGCCCTCCACGGTCATGTGGTCATTTGTGCGATCAACCGAGATCTTCTCGCCGGTAATGGTATTTTCCCCGCTGGTGACCCGGGTGCCTTTACCGGCGAGGGTGAATATGCCGGTCTTCGAGTCGTAGACCGCCTTATCGGTGTGGGCCACTTTATCGTCAAAGTGAATCACAACATTGCCGCGCGCAACGATGGTCTTGATAGCTGTTTCTGATTCCGCTGCCGCACCAGATTGCGCGTCTTGATCGTAGTGGACTTCCAGGCGGTCCGCTGTAATGACCGTCGATCCCTGGGTGGCCCGGACATTTCCAATGAATTCCGCGCGGCCGGTTTTGGTATTGGCCACCAGGCGGTCGGCCGTGATCCTGATCTTCTGGTCCTGGTCGGCGGCCAGGACAGGTGTTAGGGTCCCGGCTGCTACTATGATAAGCACGAACAACAGTCCGGAAACCATTCCCAGGTTCATTTTTTCAGGAAATCTGCTCACTGAATACTCCTTGGACGTTGCCGCTGAATGTTGCGCGGCTGGTCCCCAGGTCATAGGTCATGGCGTCGGCCATCAGTTCACCCCGGTTGCTGATGATCTTCACCGGGTTCGGGGCATTCAAAAATCGCCGGTTGTGATCATACACAGCCGAATCCGCCTCGAAACGGTATCCGTCCGTGCGCGCCACCACGTTGCCGGACATGGTGATGTTGTTCGTCTTTTTGTTCAACACGCCGGTTTGCGCGGTCAGGCATATCTTTTGTCCGCTCTCCCGGTAAAATACCACTGCCGGTGTCTTCAGGACCAACTTCTTTTGTCCCGACAGGCTGGCCGATTCAGCTTCCAGGTGCCACTGGGTCTTGCCGTCCCGGGTCGCGGTGTGCTCGAAAGCCTGCATCGATACCTGGGTGTTGTCGGGGAGCAGGTCCGCCAGTTTTTCAGGGTTGTCAAACGATTTGCGGTAGGTGATGAACGTCATCACCACGCCGGCAAATCCCAGTAGCATCACCCCCAGCAATACCCGTTTTATAACTTTGGACGCGATCATCAGGAGAACCGTTCCAATATAGGTTCCCAGAATTCCCGGGCTTTCAACAGCGCTTCACAGATTTCGCGTACGGCGCCGCAGCCGCCTTTGGCGGTTGTGACCATGTCCGCCGCAGCAATCACTTCGGGTACGGCATCTGCCACGGCAATCCCCAGTCCGACCTTCTGCATGATTGGGATATCCGGCAGGTCGTCGCCCACGAAGGCCATCTGCTGCGCCGCAACACCGGTCCGAGCGCTGATTTCGTCCAGTTTAGCGGCCTTGTCCCGTACCTGATCAAACACCAGGTCAATGCCCAGATTGCGGCAGCGGTGCAAAAGAGCTCCGGAACCCCGGCCGGTGACAATACCGACCTTTAGTCCGCAATCCATGACCAGCCGCAGACCGAGTCCGTCTTTCACACTGAACGCCTTTATCTCTTCGCCGCTGTCGGTGTAGACCACCTGACCTGTTGTCAGCACACCGTCTACATCCAGGAGGAGTAACTGGATAGAAGCCAGGGCTTTGGTCGTTTGGTTCATTTTATCGGTCCTCGAATGCGGTTCACTCGTGTTAAGTGTTGCCCGAAAGTTTTAAGTGTTAAGAAAATACCTGAAATCGGATACTTGGTTCCTCGTCACTACGGGTCTCTCTTTCTGCTCGATCTTGGCATTTGGTTTTGATCTTTATCTTAACACTTAACACATAAAACATAACACCAATTTTAAATCACTTGTCTGCCAAGGCCCGGCGGATGCTGATGAGTTCGGATACCAGACCATACAGACTGTCCAGGGGCAGTGAATTGGGGCCGTCGCAGCGGGCCTTGTCCGGGTTGGGATGCACCTCCATGAAAAGCGCGTCTGCACCGGCCGCCACTGCGGCCCGTGACAGGACCGGCGCAAATTCGCGCTGGCCCCCTGAACGCGTCCCGGCCCCGCCCGGAAGCTGGATACTGTGCGTTGCGTCGAATACCACCGGGCAGCCCAGGTCCTGCATGATTGTCAGTGAACGGAAATCAACCACCAGGTTGTTGTATCCAAACATGGCCCCGCGCTCGGTCAATAACACCTGCCGGTTCCCGGCTTCAGCCAGTTTTTCAACCACATTGGCCATGTCCCAGGGGGCCAGAAACTGACCCTTTTTGACATTGACCGGTTTGCCGGTCCGGGCCGCGGCCATCAGCAGGTCGGTCTGCCGGCACAAGAAGGCCGGAATCTGCAAAATGTCGAGTACTTCGGCTGCCGGCTGCGCCTGGTCAGCCGTATGGATATCGGAAATAACCGGCAGATCAAATTCCCGTTTGATACCGGCCAGAATGTCGAGGCCATCGGTAAGTCCCGGGCCGCGAAAAGAGCGGATAGAGGTCCGGTTGGCTTTGTCGTACGAGGCTTTGAAAATGATCGGTATGTTCAGATCAACGGACAGCTTTTTTAGGAAAGCAGCTGTTTCGGTTACGATTTCAATGGTTTCGATTACGCATGGTCCGGCTATCAAGGCCAGGGGTGCTCCCTGGCCGATGCGGATATCATCTGTGATAGGTATGGTGTTACCCATGAGACGTCCTATTGAGAGGTTTTTTAATCTAACTTTTTGATATTACGTTATTTAATTCCTATAGTCGCCTCCGGTCGGATCCAGCGGTCCGGGCCGGAGCAATCTCGCCTGCATAACTTGTGCCGAAAAGATGTAGCCCGCACCCTACCAAAAGTCAAGCAGCGAAAAACGGCCTTGATTACCGATGGTTAAGCTGTTATTGTGGCCGCTTGATATCGACTAAAGAACCGGGAGTATAACCTGTTGAAAGGTAAGAAGAATATTAAATTATGGATCGCCATGGCCGCAGCGGCCGTCGTCTTGATTCCACTTCTGGTATTGCTGGGCCAGAGAATGGAAGGAACCAAACCAAAAGTTCAGCTTGATCCCTCATCGCTGGCCATAGGGGTCACCCATGAACTTTCCGGCACGGTCAATGATGACAACAGCGGTATCCGCAAGATATGGATTGGGCTGTACAAAGATGGAAAAGAGTCGGTTATATTCGAGAAAATGTATGGCGGCTCCGTTTTCTGGGGTCGCAGTGAGACGAACCGCGCTGAATTCAAGGTGAACATAGCCCCCGAAAAACTGGGGCTTACCGACGGTGAAGCCCTGCTGCGCATCGTGGTGCGGGATTACTCCTGGCGGGGTTGGATGAATGGGAATCGGACCTATATCGAGAAACCGGTTACCATTGACACCCGTCCCCCGCAAATCGAGATTCTCACCGGGGCGCACAACATCAGCCAGGGTGGGAGTGCCCTGGTCATTTATCGGCTGTCTGAAAATTGCCCGCATAACGGGGTCAAGGTGGGCGCTAACTTTTTCCCGGGGCATGCCGCCGAGGGATATCCCGCCAACGTGCGGCTGGCTTTTTTCGCCCTGGGTCATGATCAGCGTTCCAGCAGCGGTATCTTTGTTCAGGCGTTTGATTCGGCCGGCAATCTGGCCAAGCGCGGTTTTCGCCACTATATCAAAAAGAAACGCTTCCGGCATGATGTCATCAATATTTCGGATGGATTTTTAAACTCCAAGACACCGGAGTTTTCCATGATGGTGCCTGACAGTGAGGGCCTGGCGCCCATTGATATATTTTTGAAGGTAAACGGCGAGGTACGGCGCCGGAATTTCGAAGAGATTGTACGGGTTACCGGAACAACCGCCAATAAAAAGCTGTGGGACGGCAGGTTTTTACGGCTGCCCAAATCAGCCCCCCGGGCCCAATTTGCCGAACGCCGGACATACCGCTACAAAGGTAAAGATATCGACAAACAGGTGCATCTGGGCATGGATTTGGCGTCCATCCGGCAGTCACCGGTTCCGGCGGCCAACAGCGGTAAAATTGTATTTACCGGATCGCTGGGGATCTACGGCAACACCATCATTATCGATCACGGATTGGGGCTGTTCAGTCTTTATGCACACCTGAGCAGCCTCGCACGCGACGAGGGACAGGAGGTTACCCGGGGAGATATTATCGGCCGGACCGGCAGCAGTGGTATGGCCGGCGGCGACCATCTCCATTTCAGTATGCTGGTTCACAACACTTTTGTGAACCCGATTGAATGGTGGGACGAGAATTGGATTGGAAACAACATCTCCGGGAAACTGGAACTGGAGCAATAATATGAAAAAGAAGTATAAAGTCACCAAGACGTACCAGGACATCAATGCGCGGATCCGGTCGGGCAAGGTGGTAGTGGTCACGGCCGAAGAGATGATCGCTATCGTGAAGGACAACGGGGTGGAGGCGGCCGCCAGGGAAGTGGATGTGGTCACCACCGGTACATTCGCGCCCATGTGTTCATCCGGCGCATTTATCAATTTCGGACACTCTGCGCCGGGAATCAAGGCTTCGAACGTACGCATCAACAATGTACCGGCGTACGCCGGCGTGGCGGCCGTGGACTGCTATATCGGCGCCACCGAACCCTGTCTGGATGACCCTCTGAACAAAGTATACCCCGGGGAATTCCTGTATGGCGGCGGCCATGTCATCGAGGACCTGGTGGCCGGCAAGACCTGCTACCTGGAAGCGGATGCCTACGGAACCCATTGCTACCCGAATCGGAAGGTCGCAAAGGAGATCAGCCTGAAAACACTGCCGGAGGCGACGTTGTGCAACCCCCGCAACGGCTACCAGAATTATAATTGTGCGGTCAACCTGACCGCCAAAACAGCCTATACTTACATGGGCGCCTTAAAGCCGCGGGCCGGGAATGCCAACTATTGTTCGGCCGGCCAGCTCAGCCCCCTGTTCAATGATCCCTATTACCGGACCATAGGACTGGGGACGCGTATTTTCCTGGGCGGCGCCCAGGGGTATGTGACCTGGGCCGGAACCCAGCACAATCCGAAAGTGCGCCGAAACCAGCGCGGGGTGCCTACCGCCCCGGCCGGAACCCTGTGGGTGATGGGTGATTTGAAAAAGATGAGCCCCAAATGGCTGGTCGGTGCCAGCTTGCAGGGATATGGCTGCTCTATCTCCATCGGATTGGGGATACCCATACCCATATTGAATGAGGACATGGCTAAATACACGGCGATTTCAGACGACCAGATAGTCACCCAGATAGTCGATTATGGCAAGGACTACCCCAACGGCCAGAGCAAGAGCCTGGGCAAGGTCACCTACGCGCAGTTGAAGCGTGGTTCGATCGAATTCAATGGAAACACGGTGCCGACCGTGCCCCTTTCCAGCGTCGTCAAGGCGCGCGAGATAGCGGATATTCTCAAAAAGAAGATATCCAAAGGCTCATTTACACTGGGAGAGCCGCAGTTTACATTGCCGGTACGATAGTGTGTCCGTTCACAGGCGGCCTCTTCTTGCCCGGCATAGCCTTTAGGCGACGTCGGGTTGGCCCTGAGCGGCGTTTTCCAGGCTTCGCCGAAGGCTACGCCCGGCAGGCGCTCTTGTGAGATCCTCAACATAGCTCTGCTATACCTGCGGTCTCAAAAGTGCTCAAGCCTTCCGTCTTCGCAATAAGGCTACGCCGGACAGGTGCTCAGAACCAAAACCTGCCACCTGTGAACGAACACAGCATAATCAGGGAAACAAAACACCTTTGGCGCGCAGGCTGGTGCACAAATGAAGCTGTGGAGGACAGGGGTGCCGGAAAGCATCAGGGCATTCATTGCCATCCCCTTGCCGGGGGAGGTAAAAGCGCAGGCGCGCGATATACAGACGCAGTTTCACAAAACGGGTCTGCGCCTGCGCTGGGTCAAGCCGCACGGCATCCACCTGACCCTGAAATTTCTGGGAGACATCGACCGGGCCCAGGTGGCGGCGATTGAAGCTGCCCTGCAGGCCGCCACCGGTGCTTGGCCTGTGCTGAACCTGGCGGCCAAGGGTATCGGCGTATTTCCAACCGTAAAAAAGGCGCGGGTTCTCTGGATGGGGGTGGCCGGGGACACATCGGCCCTGCACGCCATCCACGGCCGCCTGCAAAGCGAGTTGGAACCGCTGGGATTCAAGCCCGAAAAAAGACGTTTCAACGCGCACCTGACCCTGGCCCGGGCCAAAGGCCGCCTCGATCCCGGGCGGCTTGTGGGTGGTATGGAGACCATCGGACGTTTCGAGCCGATACCGTTTGCAGCCCGGGAAGTGATTTTGTACCGCAGCGACCTCAAGCCGGACGGGGCTGTTTACACAAAGTTGACCGCAGTGTCATTTTCAAACCCCTAAGAACCGGTTTTATGCTAATGGTAATTAAGCAGTTCGTTACAATATAATTGACACATTGATTTTTCAGGAGGCGACCAAATGGCGACGACACCCAGCAGGGAAAAGGCGGTTGAGACCGCAATTACGCAGATAGAGCGGCAATTCGGCAAGGGCTCCATCATGAAGCTCGGCAGCCAATCCATCGTGGAGGTGCCCGTGATTCCGTCCGGCTCCCTGGCCCTGGACCGGGCCCTGGGCATCGGCGGCCTTCCCAAAGGGCGGGTTATCGAGGTGTACGGACCGGAATCCTCCGGCAAGACCACCCTTGCGCTCCACGCGGTGGCCAGCGCCCAGAAACAGGGGGGCATTGCGGCCTTCATCGATGCGGAACATGCCCTGGATACGGTCTATGCCCGTAAACTGGGCGTCGACTGCGATGAACTTCTGGTGTCCCAGCCCGATACAGGCGAGCAGGCCCTGGAGATTGCCGACATGCTGGTCCGCAGCGGGGCGATTGACGTTGTGGTCATCGATTCGGTCGCCGCGCTGGTTCCGCGGGCGGAGATCGAAGGTGATATGGGCGATTCGCACATGGGGCTGCAGGCACGGCTCATGTCGCAGGCCCTGCGCAAACTGACCGGTACGATCAACAAAACCATGACTTCCGTGATTTTCATCAACCAGATCCGGATGAAAATCGGCGTGGTCTTCGGCAACCCCGAAACGACCACCGGCGGCAACGCTCTGAAATTTTATGCGTCTGTACGCCTGGATATCCGGCGTATCGGGGCAATCAAGGAGGGCCAGGAGGTCGTGGGCAACCGCACCCGGGTCCGGGTCGTGAAAAACAAACTGGCGCCTCCTTTCCAGGAGGCGGAGTTTGACATCATGTATGGTGAAGGGGTCTCCCGCACCGGGGACCTTCTGGACCTGGGGGTCGAAGCCGGCATCATCGACAAGAGTGGTTCCTGGTATTCCTATGACGGTGAGCGTATCGGCCAGGGGCGCAACAATGTAAAAAAATTCTTCGAAGAAAATGAAGATATTTACCAGGCAGCCCTGCAGAAAGTCAGGACCAGCCTGGGACTTGAAAAAGAGACGATTGCGGAAGAGACGGATGCCTAGCCAAACAGCTTGAATTGCTCAGCGCAAGCAGACCCTGCAGGTTGCGGCCGGGTACGCTTTAAAAATCGGGTTAAAGCTTGAAACAAGTGCCCCCTGAAAAGACGGACTGTCAAATCCAGGCGGGCACGAACGTGAATGGGGTGAATGATGACAGGTAACGAAGTAAGACAGATTTTCCTGGACTATTTTGAAAAACATAAGCACCAGATTGTCCGGAGCTCTTCCCTGGTACCGGCCGATGATCCCACCTTGCTGTTTACCAATGCCGGCATGGTGCAGTTCAAGCGCTGCTTTCTGGGCGAGGAGAAACGCGACTATGTCCTGGCGGCCACTTCCCAAAAATGTGTCCGAGCGGGCGGTAAGCACAACGACCTGGAAAATGTCGGCTACACGGCCCGGCACCACACGTTTTTCGAGATGCTGGGCAATTTCAGTTTCGGCCAGTATTTCAAGGACGGCGCCATCGAGTTTGCCTGGGACCTTTTGACGAACGGTTACGGCCTGCCGGAAGACAAGCTGTGGGTTTCCATCTACCTGGACGACGACGAAGCCTACGACATCTGGCACAACAAAATCGGCGTTCCCGCCGACCGGATCGTGCGGCTGGGTGAAGAGGAAAACTTCTGGGCCATGGGCGACACCGGTCCCTGCGGGCCTTGCAGCGAAATTCATATCGACCGGGGCGGGGAGTGTGATCTGAACAACCCCAACTGCGGCGTGGATTGCGACTGTGACCGCTTTCTGGAAATCTGGAACCTGGTTTTCATGCAATTCAACCGGGATGAATCCGGCACGATGACCCCGCTGCCCAAACCCAGCATCGATACCGGCATGGGGCTGGAGCGGATGGCCTCGATCGTCCAGGACGTGGATACCAATTACGATACGGACCTGATGACACCGATCATGGAAAAGGCCGCGGCGCTTTCCGGCAAAACCATGGGGGCCGTGCCCGCCGACGACGTGGCCATGAAGGTCATTGCCGACCACAGCCGCGCTGCCGCCTTTTTGATCGGCGACGGGGTGCTGCCGTCCAACGAGGGACGCGGGTACGTATTGCGCCGGATCATGCGCCGGGCCATCCGCTACGGCCGCAACATCGGCCTGATGCAGCCCTTTTTGCATGAAACCGCAGCAGTGGTATTCGAGATCATGAAGCCGGCTTATCCGGATTTGCTGGAATCCGCCGCCTACATCACCAATGTCATCAAGAACGAAGAAGTCCGTTTCTCGGAAACCCTGGACAACGGGCTGAAGGTCCTCAATGAGAGTCTGGCAGCGATGAAGGCCCGGGGTGAAAACCGGGTCCCGGGCGATGTGATATTCAAGTTGTACGATACCTATGGTTTTCCCGTGGACATCGTCCGCGACGTTGTCCGGGATGAGGACATCTCTCTGGATATGGAGGGATTCGAAGAGCATATGGCCGCGCAACGGGCCAAATCCCGTACCAAGGTTAGTTTTGACGGGATCAGTGAAGCCTATAAAAATCTGACCGCTACGGGTGCCAAAACTGAATTCGTCGGTTATGAAAGGACAACGGCCGAGTCCGAGGTGCTCCTGTTGGTCCAGGATGGCGCCGAAGTGGAGCAGGCTGACGCGGGAGCAGTGGAGATTGTCACCGGGACGACACCCTTTTATGGTGAGTCCGGCGGACAGGTGGGTGACATCGGCACCCTTACGGCGGATGGCATGGAGATGAAGGTTTCCGACACGGTCAAGGACCCCACCGGTCTGGTCATCCACCGCGGTGAACTGGTATCCGGACAAATAAAGAAGGGACAGGCGGTTGCCCTGACAGTGGACGCAGAAGCCCGGCGGGCAACCGAACGCAATCACACGGCTACCCACGTGCTGCACACCGCGCTGCGGCAGGTACTCGGGGACCATGTCAAACAGGCCGGGTCACTGGTGGCTCCGGATCGGTTTCGTTTTGACTTTACCCACTTTTCACAGGTTACATCCGCGGAGATCGCGGAGATCGAGACCATCGCCAACCGCTATATCCGGGAAAACGATCCCACGGATATCCGCGAAATGGCGGCGGAAGAGGCCTTTAAATCCGGGGCGACCGCCCTGTTTGAAGAGAAGTACGGCGATACGGTCCGGGTGGTGTCGCTAGGCGACTACAGCCGTGAACTTTGCGGCGGGACTCACACCGGCCGGGCCGGCAACATCGGCCTGTTGAAAATAGTCGGCGAGGCAAGCATCGCCTCCGGTGTGCGCCGGATCGAGGCCCTGACCGGGGCCGGTGCGGTGGCCCACGTCCAGCAGATGGTGGGAATTCTCAACGAGGGCGCCCGCCTGTTGAAGGACAAACCCGAAGCCGTGGTGCCGCGCATTGAAAAACTGATTGCCGATTACAAGGCCGGTGAGAAGAAGGTGGCACAGCTTAAAGCCAAAATGGCCTCGCAGGCCGCCGGCGCCGTGGCCGATATCCGTACGGTAAACGGCATCAAGATGCTGGCCCAGAAGGTGGCCGTGGACAGCCCGGCCGCCCTGCGGGACATGGCGGACAAGTTCAAGGACAGCATTAAATCCGGGGTGGTCGTACTGGGCGCCGAAGCCGACAACAAGGCGCTGTTGATCGTCGGTGTCACCAAGGACCTCACCGGGCAATTCAAAGCCGGTGATATAATCAAAGCGGTGGCGGCCATCGTGGGCGGCAGCGGCGGCGGCCGGCCGGACATGGCCCAGGCAGGCGGCAGCCAGCCGGAAAAACTTGATGAAGCCCTGGAAAAGGCGTACGGCATAGTCGAGGCGATGGTGGACTAAAAGCACCTCAAAAAGGCCTTTTGGCTCAATCTCTGCGTTGGACACTCAGTTCAAATCCTCGAAATAAGATTTGTATGCCTCCGGTTTGAACTCAGCGTCCGCCTTGCCTGTCCGGCGTAGCCTGAAAGGCGAAGACGGGACCTTGAACCAAAATTCACTTTTTTAGGCCGCTTTTATTTGATTCAGATAAGCATTCACTAAAAATAGAAAACCGCGCCGCTCCGACGCGGTTTTCTATTTTTTACTAGCAGAGTTTGCAATCCGACAGGCACCGGTAGCAATCCCAGTTAAGCCGAGCGTAATGGTTTGCCCGTCATCCCGGACGTGATCCGGGATCCAGTGTATAGAAGGATAGTGGGACTCCGTCTGACAAAGCGATGGTCCTCCCAACCGAGAAAGACGGGTGGCTGAATTTAGAGCGTTTTTCAACAATATGTTCTGTTTTGATCTATCCTGTCATTCTGAGGAGTGCAACGACGAAGAATCCCTTGCGAAGAAAGGGCGCCCTGACCCGGGGGAGACTCTCCCGGCCGTCGCAGCTGTCGCTACTATGGCGGAGTCGGCTCGCTGCGCTCAGAGTGACAGAATAACCGCATGTATTTAAAAGAATCGGTATAATTTCCACATCGGGATCGGTATCGATTCTTATAGCGGTACCGTGGTGACACTTTTCGATCCCGATTTCGATCCCGATTTCGATGTCGAATTTATAGCAATATGTTTTAGAACCCCGATGGTTCGGCAGCAGAGGAAATTCATATGTTTACGGAAAGACTCAAAAACCTGACCCCCTACGTGCCCGGCGAACAGCCGCAGGACCGCCAGTACATCAAGCTCAATACCAACGAGAACCCGTACCCACCGTCTCCGGCCGTGGACGCCTACCTCAAGAGCGTGGACATCGAAAACCTGCGGCGTTATCCTGATCCCCTGTTTAGCGAGTTGCGGGGCGTTTTGGCAGAGCGCTACGGTGTTGCACCGGACCAGGTATTCGTGGGCAATGGTTCGGACGAAGTCCTGAGTTTCATGTTCTATGCTTTTTTCGACAGCCGTCAGGGACCGCTGCTCTTTCCGGAGTATACTTACAGTTTTTACCCGGTCTATTGTGATTTCTATGCAATCGACTATCAAAAGGTGGCCCTGCAGGGTGACTTCTCCGTCGACCTCGACGGATTCTTACGGGCCGGACCCTCCTGCGGCCTGATCTTTCCCAACCCCAATGCGCCCACCGGCATCGGACTGCCCCTGGCCCGGATAGCGGAATTTATGGACAGCTATCCCCGCGAACGGGTTGTGGCCGTCGATGAGGCCTATATAGATTTCGGCGGAGAGAGTGCCGCCGCGCTCCTTGATCGCCACCCCAACCTGATCGTGGCGCGCACGTTTTCCAAAAGCATGTCGCTGGCCGGGCTGCGGCTGGGTTTTGCCCTGGGCGACCCACCGCTGATCCAGGCGCTATACACCGTCAAGGACTCCTTCAACTCATACCCGGTGGATACCCTGGCCCAACAGGCCGGGCTGCGCGCGGTGCAGGACCGGGAGTACTACGACCGTATTACGGCAAAGGTTATCGCTACCCGGGATGCGTTCAGCGCAGATCTCAAGCGCCTGGGCTGGTTCCAGATGCCGTCTTCCGCCAATTTCGTATTTGCCGGCAAAAGAGGGGTTTCCGGGGAAGAGATATACCTGGCCTTGAAGGAGCAGGGCATTCTCGTACGGTATTTCAATGTGGATGGATTGAAGAATTATGTCCGCATAACCATCGGGACGGATGAAGAGATGACGGCCCTGGTGGCGGCCATGGAGAAGTATCTATAAGTAGTGTTTATTGCCGACTATCGAAATCGAAATCGGGATCGGGTTCGAAATCGAAGGGTGTGCGGTAATGATCGTAAAGCCGATCCCGATTTCGATTTCGATACCGATAATTTGGACAATGGCGCTCGGGTCAGGGTGCTGGATACTTCTTCCCCAATCAGTAGCGCCTGCAATTGATTGAGGCTGTGGATCTTGCAGACCCGTGCAAGGTCTGCGGGTGGGGCAGCCGCTTTCTTGCGATTCAACCATATACCCTGCATCCCCACCCGGGCCGCCGCCCGGGCATCGGTTTCCAGTTGATCTCCAATATAGATGCAGGCTTGGGATGCAAACCCGCCCGCCCGGCAGGCACTTGCGAAAATGGCTGGGGCCGGTTTGGCGGTTCCAGTTTCGCTGGAAATGCTTACAACCGTGAAAAATTCGGAAAGCTTGAATTCCTCCAGTTTAGCACGCTGCTGCTGCGCGTGTCCGTTGGAGATAATGCCCAGGGGCATACCCGCCAATCTTTCCAGGCAGGGTCTGACATCCGGATACAGGCGCCAATGGCTGGTATAGGTGTCGATGGCCTGTTGTGCCAGACCCAGGGCATCCGCCGGGGAGAGGTCGGCGCCCACGCTCTTGAACAGGGTCTGCATGCGCCAGATGCGGGCTTGCAGCAGGGATAGAGCCCCTTGCAGGTAAAGCCGGTAGGCCTGGTCGGCGAGCGACACCCACCGCTGTGTGAAGGCTTGTCCGGAAATGGGAAACAACTCGGCGAATTCCTGTTGGAACACTGCAGCACCCTGATTCATGGCGTGGTCATGATCCAGCAGGGTGTTGTCGATGTCAAAAAAAATCATCGGGTCACTAAAGCAGCGTCAGTTTGTAGGGAACTTCGATGTGGGTGGGATCATAAGACCGTTTGGCCTGCCGCAGACCGGGGATGCCGAGGTCCTGTTCCCGGTTGAGAAAGCGGCAGAGTGGTGCGAGGTGCGCGGCCGTAGCATGGTTGATGACCTGCGCGGCGCCCTTGTACGCCGGGTCGGCCTTCTCGAAATGAATATCATACATGTCACGGTTGAGCGGGCTGAAAACCGAAAAGGCGACCGGCTTTTCCGCAACCAGCAAGGCCAGTCCCCCAAATCCGATCTTAGCGAACTCTGCCAGGGCCCGGCCCAGAGCGGTGTGCTCCTCACGGATGCTGCGGCTGATTTCAAGGTTGCGGGCCAACAGGTCCTGGGCCAGTTTCCAGCAGGCGGTTATTATTTCCCCGGTTATGGGAACCACCCGATAATCCGGGTACGTCCGATTAAACTGCGAAATCAGGTTTTTCTTTTTCTGCAGCTTGCGGCCTTGCAAAGCGGCCAGTTTATCCACCGCGTAGATATAATCGGCGGCATCCCTTTGCTCTGTGATGCGGTAAAACCTTTCCAATTCCGGGTGCCGTTGTATGAAAGCATGCGGCACCATGGTGACATTGCCGCTCATTCCCTGCTTCTGCAGTTCTCCGGACATGGATACCAGGCTGTCGACGTCAATTTCCCGGCCGGCTGGTAAAAAGAGGTCGTCATTGGAGATATCCAGGATGAGCAGGTAGTCCTGGTAGAGACACCAGGAGCGCTGGTGCACATCCTTCCAGCTGTAGAGGTTGGCGAAACTGTACTCACAGGAGGTCAAACCGTATTTGGACGTGAACCCGGATAGAATCTTCCGGTCCTCGAGTTCAATGCATTTGAAATCTGGAAACCGATTGGCTTTTGCGCCGCAGGCAATGGCTGCTTCCGGTTTTTTCATTACGCCCTATCCTTTATAAATGAAAGGAATGGAGCCCTGCATTTCGCTGAATTCCAATTGCTTGTAAAAATCACGGGTTCCCGGTTCACCTACCAGGCCAATCCATTCGATCCGGTCCTCCCGTAGCTTTTCCACCAGGGCCGTGATGATCCGACCACCGATACCCCGGCGCTGATAATCCGGTAGGACGGTGACATCCTGGATATAGGCGTCACTGACCCCATCACTGAGAATGCGACCCATGCCGATCATGCGCTCCCCGCTGAAAGCGCCGACAAACCAGTAGGAGCCGGGGGCAATTTGATCCACGAATTCAGGGTGGTTGTCATTTTCGGGGGTCCACCAGCCGGCGGCCTTGTAGAGCCTGATCATTTGCTCGCGATCCGTATGGCGGGTTGGGCGGATCTCGATGTCGCCGGCCGCCGCCCCCGGATGCTTATGGTCGGTGTGTGCAGTTACCATGCTATTGACGCACCGCGATATGCAGTTTGTAGTCCGAGCCCCCAAAGTAATCGACGGCAAATTCGGCTACCTGGCGGGGTTCATAGAACTTGCAGCTGAACACATCGATATAGGCGGTATTGGAAGCATTGGCGAAGTGCCCGGATATCAGCGAGGTCTCGATCAGCTGGGTCATGCTGTAGCCGGCTACTTTTTCATCTTCGCCGAAATGCACGATCTGGCAATCCCCATACCGTTTCATTGCGATCCGGTCACACAGTTCGACAACGAAGGATTTGATCTTATCGGCACTGCGAATGATATCCGGGGTGCAGTTGCGAATATCGACTGAAGAGAGCAGGCCCCAAGGTGCCTGGCCGGTCGCTTCCGGGCCCCAGGCAAACGGATAGGCACAGGTGGGTTGTCCGATGTCCGGGGCCTGATTATAGCCGTTTAGGTCTGGCATCAATCCGCGGTTCAGGTCGGCCGAAACCACCGTGCGTTTCGCATCCAGGTCGCTCTGCAGGCAATCAACCGCCCGGTCCAGGTCGATATCCCCACAGGTGAACATATCCACGGCCGCATAATTGTGTTCGGGCCAGGCGTGAATGGTGAAATGGGATTCCGCTATGATGACCACGCCGCTTACGCCCTGGGGTTCGAATGAGTTGAAAGATGAACTGACAATGGTGGCGCCGCTCTCGCGGGCAGCGTTGAGCATGGCCTTTTCCAGGTAGTCCTTGTCCAGCAGGCGACGCTCATCACAATCATAATATTCAATGGTGATTTGCCGAGCCAGGGCAAAATGGGCCTGCTTTGAACGTTTGAATTCCTTCTCGTTGCGGTACAGCATCGCTGTTAGAATCTTTCTCCTTTTCGCCGCGGGCGAAATCTCGTAAAACTGCAGCTAAGCTAGATATTTATTTCGTATATGATAATCTCTATAGCAAAATAGTCAAGCGCTTCCGGTGCCTGAAAAAGCATTAAACTGCGCCCCGTGGACACGCTGGCAAGCCAGGGGGCAAGCACGGGGGTATAAATCGGGTAAAGGATCCCTATCTGTTGAATAAACTTGCCAAAATCAACCCTTTATCTTATTCTCAGGTCCACTTGCCTCTCTCTATCATCGGGAACGGATATGATCTCCAGGCTCATTTACCGCTGCCCTGCCTGCGGGGAATTCGATTGGCTGCAGGGGGCGCAATGCCGCCATTGCAAAGTCCCCGTTAGGCTGGAGCAGCAAACTCGCTTGAAGGTTGCGGGCCGGTCGGCTTCCATCGCAGACTGGTACGATCGGATTCTCTCACAGAAATTACCGGTTGACGGGCCGGGGCGCATTTACCAAAGCCATCCGGTGCGACTTTTCAGGGAAGTGCGGTGCGGGCGCTATGAAGGCCCGGCCGGGCTGACCGCCGTTTTATACGGCCGTCAATATAGCGAAACCGTCACCGCGGTGCTCTACCAGGACCGGATCGAACTGGTCGGGTCCACCAGCACAATCACGACAGCCTTTAAAACCCTGCTTGCCGTTACTATCGAATCCAACGTCATCATCCTCGTTGACCGTGATTTGGGGCCGCTGTTTCTCGATTATTGCAATGATTCCGGCAAAAAGTGGGAGGATGGCATCCGCCGGGCCCTGGTGGACTTTCATATGCCTGCCGAGATCGTGGAATTTTTCCCGCGGATCTTGACTACCGCTAATCTGCGTCGATCCCCGTCCACTTCCGTGAACCTGCGGCAGCCGCGGGTTCCCTCCGGCCCTCCGGCACCGACCCGGGCGCATCCGGTTTATGTTGCCGCCCGGCTGCTGGTCAGGGCGATCGCATCAAATTGGCTGCAGGTCGAGTTGTCCGGCCGGGAACATCTGCCCCGCCGAGGTCCCGCGGTTTTACTGGGCAACCACAGTTCTTTTATGGACGCCATCATCCTGGAAGCCCTGACGGAACGGAACATCTGGTTCATGGCCAAGAATTCCGAATATAAAGGCCGCTTCATGACCTGGTTCCTGGGGTTGGCCCGGAGTTTTCCGGTGCGGCGCTACACGGTCGATGTCCAGGCTGTGCGCAATGCCATCCGGGTGGTCCAGGGGGGACACATCCTGGGGATTTTCCCGGAGGGCGAACGCAACTGGGACAACCGGCTGCTGCCTTTTAAACGCGGGACCATGCGGCTGGTCCTGTCCCTGGGGGTGCCGGTTATCCCGGTGGGGATTTCCGGGGCCTACGGGTTGATGCCCCGCTGGACCCACCGCATCTCGCGGGTGCCGGTGCATGTCCGCTGCGGGGCGCCGGTGCGTATCAAGCCGGTTCCAATTGCCGCCCAGACGGAGGAAGATATTGCGGCGGTGACGGAACAGCTGCGCAGTCGTATTGCGGAGCTTGTGCAGCAGGATTGATCCAGTTATCCCTGCATATTGATGTGGTTTAAAAGAAACGGACACTTTGCTAAGAACGAAATATCAGAAAGCGAGGTGTCCAATGAGTACTCAAAAAACCAGACGGAGTTTCACCCAAGAGTTCAAGGATGATGCTATCAGCCTGG
>Ga0209783_1000147_pt1 | contig 23000 bp, 23 predicted proteins | sample WorMetfiPIANOSA1_FD_187395 | JGI IMG/M metagenome (GOLD analysis project Ga0209783, IMG submission 187395) | Marine gutless worms symbiont microbial communities from Max Planck institute for Marine Microbiology, Germany - Olavius filocauda... | ecosystem: Host-associated > Annelida > Digestive... | reverse complement strand
CTACATCGGCTTCTACAATGCGATGCGGCTACATTCGACGCTGGGATATCTCAGCCCGATTAATTATGAAAAAGAACAATTAAACAATGCTGCTTAAAACCGTGTCCGTTTTTACTGGACCACTACAGAAAATATGAAAAACATGCCTGCCATAAGAGAGAAGGCCCCTGATTTTGAATTGGAGAATCATGCCGGTAAGGCTTTTGGACTGGCGGATTTCAAGGGGAAATGGGTGGTGCTTTTTTTCTACCCCAAGGACAACACGCCCGGCTGAACCAGTGAAGCCAAAGATTTCACGGGATTGAAATCAACCTTTGCAAAAGAAAAGGCGGTCATCGTCGGCGTCAGCCCGGATTCGAGCAAGAGCCACGCCCGGTTCATTGAAAAGCACGATCTGGAGGTCCTGCTGCTCAGCGATCCGGAACATTCCACGCTGGAAGCCTACGGCGCCTGGCAGCTGAAAAAGATGGCCGGCCGCGAATACATGGGCGTCGTCCGGTCCACCCTGCTCATCGACCCGCAGGGCGTCATTCAGCATGTCTGGCCCCAGGTAAAAGTAAAAGGCCATGCCGATAAGGTGTTAGCCAAGCTGCAAGAATTGAATTAGTTGTCTTGGTGGAATATGAAATTCTGCCAATGAGGCGGCAGTATGAGATAGTTCGGAGGGTCGGCATTAATAGCAAATGCTTAGGAGCTATCCTAAGAGTGGATTTTGGCTCAAGGTCCCGTACGCCTTCCAGGCTACGCCGGGCAGGCAAGGCGGAGCGAAATTCAAACCGGAGGAATACTGGTAGTATTTCGAGGATTTGGTCCGCTATACAATTAGCAGCATTCCTTACGGAGGCGATTTTCTCGCCAATTTCGCAACCAACGCCGAGATTGAGCCAAAAGACCTCTTAGGATAGCTTCTAATCGCCCATTTGGGCCATGTGGTCGTCGTAAATCGTTTCCAGGATGTTCTTGTGCTTGGCCTCTTCCTGGGCTAAAAATTTACAGGCCTTGATGAACTGTTCATCCTGCACCTTGGCGCCGATGTCATTGTAAAACCGCAGCGCCTGCTCTTCTCTTTTCATGGCCATGCGCAGAATGTCGACATAGGCCATCCCCGGCTCATAAGTCAGGTCGGTCATGTAGTTGCTTCTTTTAATATCCGGAACCCACTTGTATTCGTAGCTTTCCAGCTTCTCGAGATTGGTGCCTAGATCGGCGAACAGGGCTTCGTGCTTGCGCTCTTCTAAGGCAAATTCTGCAAAAGTCTTTTTGGCCACTGAAAATTCTTCATTTTTACTCAGGTTTTCATAAAACTCTGCCGCTTCTCTTTCTTTGGCAACCGCGTAGGTGATAATGTCTTCAATCGTTTCGAAATCCATCTTAGTCTCCCGTCTTTTCAGTGATTGGTAAGCAATGCATACTGATGAAGAATATATTCAAAAACAATGCCAATCAATAGTTCCGGCGTCTCGGGAGTGCCAGATAAAAACTATTCTACAAAAGGCTCCCGAAACTACAATTCGGCACAGATCTTGTATATTAACTGGGTATGAAATTCAACCTATAACATCATGCCCGGACGTATCGCAACATCAAGAGGGCTCCCGGGAGGGCACCATGCTGACCAGTATTCTGACCGTTATTATAACCGCGTTGGTCGTGGTACTGCTGATCTGGCGTTCGACCACCGGCCGCAATGCACGCCGGCAACCCGTATATGTTTGCGACGTCTGTGATTCACAAGACTGTCTGTGTCACATAGAAAAATAGTCTACAGGCTTTGAAGGAGAACACCATGAGCATTGATCGTTTGGTTATGCGATTTGCCGGAACAATGATACTGGTCTCACTGCTATTGTCGGTCGTCCACAGCCCCTACTGGCTCTGGTTCACCGCCTTTGTAGGAGCCAACTTGTTACAGTCATCTTTTACCGGATTTTGCCCCCTGGCCATCATTTTAAAGAAAATCGGGATTAAGCCGGGCAACGCATTCAATTAAACCCCATCTCTAAATAAAAACAGGGAACAATCAGCAGATCGTTCCCTGTTTTTCAGGACACACTTTCTAAAAATTGCTTAGGGGCTGTTTCTAAATTAGGATTTTGGTTCAAGGTCAAGGCGGCCGTGAGGTTTCAACCGGAGGAATACTGAAGTATTTCGAGGATTGAAACCGAACGCCCAACGCCGAGATTGGGCCAAAAGACAATTTAGAAACAGCCCCTAATTCCAGTTGAGTTCTTCCTGCAGCCAGGCCTTGACTTCGCCTTCAGGTGCGAATACGCCTTTCAGGTTGCCGTAATCCGCCCTGAAAACCTTTTCGATCCTGGCCGGCATGCGGATGGTAGCCATCTCTTCGGCTTCTTCCGAGTTGCGCCGCATCAGGTAGATCACCGGTTCCTTCCAGGTATTGACCACGAAATAATAGGACTCGTCATCCTTTGATTTAATCAGGTTACTGCCCAGGGCCGGATTGTTACCCCATTCCAGATACATGGTCACCGCATCCTCCGGGGTCATATCCCAGCTGATAGAGTTGACCAGATCCATATTGTTTTTGATGTCGTCAAGTGTCATGCATTCACCTCGCTATAGTCGGATTTGGCTGTTTCGCTTAATCTAATCCCGCATCTCTATTTGTCAAAAAGCAACAAGTATGCCAGTGCTGAGCACCCCCGCCGCCGGTCTCTTACCAGGTTACCAGGCTGAATAGACCGGAAAAAGGATGTCTGACGGCTCAATACCGTTCCATCGACGCAGCCTGTTTGTCTCACGAGACACAACTGTATCGCCCGGATGTGCCCTGGTGAGCCGCATCGCGGCCGTGAAAATGGACCCGCGCCCCCTCTTTTCATGCGAACGGAATTGGCGCACAGTTTGCTTAGAAGTGGTTTCAAAACCTTCAATCGGGTTCAAGATCAAGGCGGCCGCGAGGTTTAAACCGGAGGAATACTGATAGTATTTCGAGGATTTGAACCGAGTGTCCAACACAGAGATTGGGACCGAGGGGAGGTTTTGAAACCGCTTCCACACAAGCCGCAGGCTGGCATGATTCTTGGACACTATTTAAAAATTGATCGAAAGTTGCTACGGTGCAAAAAACAATCACGGGATGCGCACCGGCAGACCGGAACAGCCCCAGCCCTAGCGCGCACAACAGATTTCATGAATCCAACCGGCAAAATAACAGCGTTCATTTTCGATGGCTTGAAAATCGTCCTCTTTTCAGGCGCGTTGGTGTGGCTCTTTGCCTATGGTTCCAGCAACCTCGATTACAACTGGCAATGGTACCGGGTGGGCGAGTATCTGTTTACTTTTGAACTGAACCGTTTTCAGGCCGGGCCTTTACTTGCCGGCCTGCTGATAACCCTCAAGATATCAGCCGCCGGCCTGCTGCTCTCCACAGCCATCGGCCTGCTGGCGGCCCTGATGCGCATGTCCGCATCACCCGTGGCCCGGTTTATTTCCCGTAGCTACCTGGAAATCATTCGCAACACGCCCCTATTGGTCCAATTATTTTTCATCTATTTTGTCTTGGCCCCGATCCTGGGTTTCGAGCGTTTTACAGCCGCAATCCTGGCACTGAGCCTTTTTGAGGGCGCCTATGCTTCGGAAATATTTCGGGCCGGCATCATCGCCATCGCCCGCGAGCAATGGGAAGGGGCTTACAGCCTGGGACTCAGTCGTTGGCAAGTGTACCGGCTCGTGATCCTGCCCCAGGCCATCCGCAAGATGCTGCCGCCCCTGACCGGTCAAGCGGTCTCCCTGGTAAAGGACTCAGCCCTGGTAAGCACCATTGCCATCTACGATCTGACCATGCGCGGCCAGGAAATAATCGCGGAGACATACATGGTGTTCGAAATCTGGTTTACCATTGCACTTATCTATCTTTTCCTCACCATCAGCCTGTCGACCTGCGCGGCGGCCATGGAGAGATATTTTACCATCAATTCTTAAACACGCTTTGCTGAAAGGAGAAGCTCATGACACTGCGTAAATTTTCAAGCCTGGTAATGATTCTGGCGCTTACGGTTCTACTGGCCCCTGCCCTCGCTGCCGGACCGGCCTGGGCTGCGGGTGACATGCCTCCCAGCACTGTCGAAAAAGTCCTGCAAAGAGGTGTTCTGAAAGTCGGGATGTCCACCTTCGTGCCCTGGGCGATGAAAGATAAAACCGGGAAGCTGATCGGCTTCGAAATCGATGTTGCCCGCCGACTGGCTGAAGATATGGGCGTAAAAGTTAAATTCGTTCCCACCAAATGGTCGGGTATCATTCCGGCCCTGATCACCGGGAAATTCGATGTCATCATCGGCGGTATGGGCATTTTGCCGAAAAGAAATCTCAAAGTGAACTTCACTGTCCCCTACGACTTCACCGGGATGTCCATGGTCGCACACAGCCGGAAAGCACCGGGACTGAGCAAATTGACCGATTTTGACAGGCCGGAAATTGTCATCGCCGCCCGGCTGGGCTCCACGGCTGTGACAGCCACCAAAAAATATTTCCCCAATGCCAAGCTGCGGCTGTTCGATGACGAGTCCCAGGCATACCAGGAACTGGCCAACGGCCGGGTTCATGCCGTCGTCGGCTCAGCCCCGACCCCGGCTTTCCAGGCCCTCAAGTACCCCGATCGGCTCTATCTGCCGCTGGACAAACCTTTCACCGTTGAACCCATCGGGTTTGCCGTCCGCAAAGGGGACCATGACACCTTGAACTTTTTCAACAACTGGATCCGAGTGGTAGCGGCTGAGGGCTGGCTGGCCGAACGTAAGCACTACTGGTTCAGAACCAAGGATTGGGAGAAGCTGATTCAGTAAGACTTCGAATCAGGGAGATCGGCATCAGGTGTTTAAAATCGATATTAAAACGACGCACAATGCAGTAAGGGCCTGTGTTTAGTTCCCCACAGAAAGGCCGGCGGACCGGCTGGCTGGACATTCTACTGATCCTGGCCGTTCTGGTAGGCTTCGGATGGCTTTTCTTTAAAATAAAGGTGAACCTGCAATACAACTGGAACTGGGGCATCATTCCCCAGTACCTGTTGCTGCGCGACCCGCAATCGGACAGCCTGATCCCGGGTTTGATCCTGCAGGGCCTGTTGGTCACGATCCGGGTCAGTATATGGGCCTCCGGTCTGGCCCTGGTCATCGGTACCATCATGGGCCTGATGCGGGTCAGCGACAGCCGTTTCCGAAGATTCTTAGGCTGGGCCTACGTCGAACTGATCCGCAACATGCCCATTCTGGTGTGGGTCTTTATCGTCTACTACTTCCTCAGTGACCAGTTGTTCCAGTTCCTGGACCTGGAAGCGCGGATCATGCAGGGGTCGCAGACTACCCTGTCTGCCGTCAGCCTGCTTTTCGGTGCCCCGGACAGGCTGCCGTCTTTTCTGGCCGGAGTGGTGGCGCTGGCCTTGTATGAAGGTGCTTATATCACCGAAATCGTGCGTGCCGGCATTCAATCCGTGGACAAAGGCCAGTGGGAAGCTGCTCTCGCCGTGGGATTGTCCCCGTTCAAACGGATGCGCCTGGTAATTTTCCCGCAGGCCCTTACCCGTATCCTGCCCCCCCTGGCCGGACAATTCATATCGACCATCAAAGATTCCTCCATCATCTCGATCATCTCCATCCAGGAGCTTACGTTTCAAGGCATGGAACTCATGGCCGCAGCGCTGATCACCTTCGAAGTGTGGATCACGGTCATGCTGCTGTACCTGGTCGTGTGTCTGGCCTGCTCCCTGGCGGTGGCCACGCTGGAAAACCGTTTGGGTCGAAAATATGTTCGGTCCTCAATCGTAGTTTAGTTAAATAGGCAGGCGCAAGCTACGCTCTTCAGATGTCCAAATCCCGGCAGGGAGGAGCAAACTTTGAATTTCCCCTGACAGAGGCTTCGAGTGTTTGCCAAAAATATGTTCCGATTAATCTACCCTGTCATTCTGAGGAGTGAAACGACGAAGAATCCCTTACAGTGAAAGCTAACCTTTGCATGTGGGGGACTTTTCCGGCCGTCGTAGCTGCGCTACTATGGCAGAGTCGGCTCGCTACGCTCAGAGTGATAAAATATCGGAATAGAAGAATGACAATCGGTCTAATCGCCTTACGAAAGGTAAAACCTAGCATAGCCAATGAACACTGACGGCTGCATGACAGGGCAGACTCGGCCCGGAAGACCAGGTGTCTCACAATTGGTAAACAAAAATGCCGGACACCGCTAAAGCTTAGATAGCGGATATCCGGCGCTTGGTTTTTAATTATATTATTGGCCGGGTGTCAGGCTAGGACGCATAAATAGAACACTTGCGCACCGCCAGGGCGGCTTCCTGCAGGGCCTCGGCGAAGGTCGGGTGTCCATGCACGGTCCGGGCAATGTCCTCCGAACTGGCCCCGAACTCCACGGCCAGGACCCCTTCGGCAATCATGTCCGCCGCCCGGGGACCGATGATATGGATTCCCAGGATCCGGTCGGTCTTGCCGTGGGCGATGAGTTTCACGAACCCGTCCGTCTCGCCCATGCAGCGTGCCCGGCCAGCCCCTGAAAAGGGGTAACTACCCACGCAGTAAGGGATGTCGCGCTCCTTGACCTGCTCTTCGGTCAACCCCACCGAAGCGACTTCCGGCCAGGTATAGATTACGGACGGAATGGTGTCGTAATTGACTTCACCGGCCCGGCCGGCCATGCATTCCACGGCGGCGATGCCTTCGGCGGAGGCCTTGTGGGCCAGGGCCGGCCCGGCAATCAGGTCGCCGATGGCGTAGATCCCCTGGACGCTGGTCTGGTATGTTTCATCGACCGTCACCAGACCGCTGCGGCTGTCGGTCTCCACGCCGACGGCCTCCAGCTGCAAATCCTCGGTAAGCGGCCGGCGCCCCACGCTGACCAGCAGCCGATCGAACGCCAGGGTTTCCTCCTGCTGATCAGGCCCCACCACGTTTACCGCAACCTTGCCGCCCTTGACCTTGGCGCCGGCCACTCTCGTGTTGGTCCGGAAGGCGAAACCCTGTTTACGTAAAAGCCGATCCAGCGTGCGCCCTACCTGACCGTCCAGCAGCGTGGCAATCCGGGGCAGCATTTCGATGACCGTGACGTCGGCCCCGAGCCGCCGCCAGACGGAACCCAGTTCGAGCCCGATGTAGCCGCCGCCGACGATCCCCAGATGCTTGGGGACGCTTTTAAAGCTGAGCGCACCGGTGGAATCCACAATCCGGTTGCCGTCGAATCCCAGCCCCGGGACTTCAATGGGCCGGCTGCCGGTCGCCAGCAGAATATGTCCGGCGCCGATCTTTTTGGCGCGGCCCTTGCCTTTCTTGACCGCAACCTCGCCGGCCCCGGCCAGGCTGGCGGCTCCCGGAATGATGTCGATACCGTTGCCTTCCAGCAGCTGGCGGACATTATCGGTCAGCTCATGGACGACTTTATCCTTCCGGGCCAGCATGGCTTTCAAATCCAGGGAAACCTTGCCGGTCCGGATGCCGTATTCACCCAGCCGGTCGGCGGCCAGGTGATAATATTCACTCGCATCCAGCAGGGCCTTGCTGGGGATACAGCCCATGTTGAGACACACCCCGCCCAGTCGCTGGTCCTTTTCGACTACCGCGGTTTTAAAACCCAGCTGGGCAGCCCTGACGGCGGCCACGTACCCGCCCGGGCCGGAACCGATGATGACCAGATCATAGTGCTGTTTTGCGGACATATTTACACCTCCAGGAGAATACGTTCCGGGTTTTCCACGTATTCCTTGACACGTTTAAGAAACGTCACCGCGCCCTTGCCGTCGACAATGCGGTGGTCGTAGCTCAGGGCGACATACATCATCGGGCGGATCACGATCTCGTCGTCCACCACCACCGGCCGCTTTTCGATCTTGTGCATGCCCAGGATGCCGCTCTGGGGCGTATTGAGTATCGGGGTACTCAGCAAAGATCCGTAGACGCCGCCGTTGCTCACGGTGAAGGTACCCCCTTCCAGGTCGGCCAGTTCCAGACGGTTCTCCTTGATCTTGCCCACGTAATCCACGATCGCCTGTTCCACCTGGGCGAAGTTCATCCGCTCGGCATGCCGGATAACCGGTACCACCAGGCCTTTGGGTGCCCCTATGGCGACCCCGATGTGTTGATAGTGGTGATAGATGATCTCATCCCATTCCAAAAACGCGTTGATCTCGGGAATCTCCTTGAGCGCTTCCACACAGGCCCGGATGAAAAAGGACATGAAGCCCAGGGAAACACCATGCCGGTCGGCAAAGGCCTGCTTGTATTGCGACCGGATGGCCATGGCCCGGCTCATGTCGATTTCATTGAACGTCGTCAGCATGGCGGTTTTCTGCCGTGACTCCAACAGACGTTCGGCGATGCGTTTGCGGATGGGGGTCATGGGTTTACGGACTTCCAGGGGCTGGCCATCGTCCGGCAGGCATTCCTGGGCCGTTGGTACGGGCAGGGCTTCCGGGAGGCCGGCGGGCGCCTTTTCCAGATAAAGCAACACATCGCCTTTGCTGATGCGGCCACCGGGACCGGTACCGGGTATCTGGGCCGGATCCAGGTTCTTTTCCCGGATGAGCCGCCTGACCGAGGGGGCCAGGCTGGCGGTGTCAGCCGGCAAGGCCGGCGGGGGACTGACCGCGGCCGGTGGCTCCGGTTCCGGTCTGGCCGGCGCTTCCGGCACAGCCGCCGGTTCCGGTTTTACGGCCGGTTGGGCGACCTCACCTTCAACCGGGCTGATCGTGCCGACCACAGCGCCAATGGCTACGGTCTCACCCTCCGGTACCGTGATGGCGACAATCCCCCGGGCTTCCGCAACCACTTCGAGGGTCACCTTGTCCGTTTCAATGACCAGCAAAGGCTCATCGATTTCAACCAAATCGCCGTCCTGCTTGAACCACTCGGCCAGGACTGCCTCCTGTACCGATTCACCCACACTGGGTATGATGATGTCCATAATAAGGCTCCCAGATTGTGCGTACACACAGGTTAAAGTTTGATATCCCCTACTTTAGAAGCTATCTCAAAAACGGATTTTGGTTCAAGGTTCCGTCTTCGCTCTCTGAGCTTCGCCGGGCAAGCAAGGCTCCAACAGAGTTTATCAGCCATAGCTGCAGCGAAGGCTGAAGATTGGGCCAAAAGACTTTTTTGAGATAGCTTCTAATCTTCTATAGTCCCCACAGCTTCATCCAGAATTGCCGTCTGTTCCCGCTTGTAAATGGCCGGGAACCCGGTGGCCGGACTGGACGCCGCTTTGCGCGCGATATACACCGGCCGACGCCCGGCGGCAGATTCAATCAACGGTTCGACGAACCGCCCGGCACCCATGTTTTCAGGTTCCTCCTGAACCCAGACCAGTCTCGTCTGCTTGCCGAACCCGGCCAGGGCTTTTTCCAATTGCGCCGCCGGAAACGGGTAGATCTGCTCCAGCCGAATCAGGGCTGTATCTTTCAGCGCCAGCTGCGAACGTCGTTCCAGAAGCTGGTAGTAAAGCTTGCCGCTGCAGAGCAGCACCTTTTTAACGGCGGTCTGGCCGGCGTCATCCACCAGCACCGGTTTAAACGTCCCGGCGGTAAAATCCTTGATGTCCGACACCGCCAGCGGGTGCCGCAGCAGGCTTTTGGGCGTCAGGACCACCAGGGGCAGTCGGTGCCGGGCCACAACCTGCCGCCGCAGCAGGTGAAAGTACTGGGCCGGCGTGGTTGGGTTGCAGACCTGCATGTTGTCATCGGCACACAGCTGTAAAAACCGCTCCGGACGGGCACTGGAGTGCTCCGGTCCCATGCCCTCCATGCCGTGCGGGAGGAGCAGGACCAGTCCGGAAAGCCGCTGCCATTTGGATTGACCGCTGGATATAAACAGATCGATGACGGCCTGGGCCGTATTCGCAAAATCGCCGAACTGGGCCTCCCACATGACCAGGCCCTCGGGCCGCACCATGGCATATCCATATTCGAAGCCCAGCACCCCGTATTCGGACAGATGGCTGTTGTAAACATCAAACCGTCCCTGATCAACGGCCAGATGGTTGAGCGGAATATGGCGGCCCCCGGTGTGAGCGTCAAACAGCACGCAATGCCGCTGGCTGAACGTCCCCCGGCTGACATCCTGCCCGCTGAGCCTGATCGGCAGGCCATCCTTGAGGATGGCTGCAAAGGCCAGGCTTTCGGCATTGGCCCAGTCAATCCCCTTGCCGGCTTTGACCGCCGCCGCCCGCTTCTCCAGGCCCCGCTTGACCTTGCGATTGATGGAAAAGCCTTCGGGCGTACGGAGCAGGCCTTCCGCCAGGTCGACCAGGTCCTTTTTGACCACCCTGGTGGCCGGGTGCCGAAAGGAAAACCGACCGCTGTAACCGTCCCAGTTATCAAAGAAACGGTCCTCCGGAAAGGCGCAGGTGCTGTCTTTTATCTCGGCGTAATCCTGATCCAGTCTCCGGGTCAGCGGATTTTCTATCCCGGCCAGGTCTTTTTCAGTCATGGCATTATCCGCCTGCAGCGTCTCCAGGTAGACCTTGTCCAGAGATGGCCGGGATTTGATTCGTTCGTACATCAGCGGCTGGGTAAAGTAGGGATCATCGCCTTCATTGTGGCCAACGCGGCGGTAGCAGACCAGATCAACCACCACATCCTTGCCGAAAGTCCGCCGGTAGGCTTCGGCCAGCCGGGCCACGTGGACGACCGCTTCCGGGTCTTCCCCGTGTACATGGAAGATCGGCACCATCAGCATTTTGGCAATATCGGTGGAATACCGGGTGGAGCGTGCGTCTTCGGGCAGGGTGGTATACCCGATCTGGTTGTTGATGATCACGTGGATCGTGCCGCCGGTCCGGTAGCCGGCCAGGCCGGACATATTCAGGGTCTCCGCCACAACACCCTGTCCGGAGAAGGCGGCGTCACCGTGGAGACAAACCGGCAGAATCCTCCCGAAGCCCGCCTGGGGATCCTCTGCTTCCAGTTCCTGACGAGCCCGGGCAATCCCCTGGACAACCGGATCGACAGCTTCCAGATGACTTGGGTTGTTCACCAGGTACATCTGCAGCGGACGGCCGGCCGCGGTGGTGATATCCGCAAGATAGCCATTGTGATACTTGACGTCGCCGGCCCCCACCAGTTGATCCGGGTCGTAGCAGCTCTCGAATTCGGCGAATATTTCGGCAAAAGGTCGTCCCAGGACATTGGTCTGCACATTGAGCCGCCCGCGGTGGGCCATGCCGAGGATGATTTGAACCACCCCGTTTTCAGCGGCGGTCTCGGTCAGAGAGTGTAAAAAAGGTATCAGGGCGTCACCGCCCTCCAGTGAAAAGCGGGTTACGCCGGCGTACTTCTTGTTGAGAAACCCCTCGAACCGGGCCGACTGTATCAATTTTTCCAAAATGGTGCGTTTTTCGTCCGGGCTGAAATCAGTCCGGTTCCGGGCCGGCTCCATCTGCTCCTGCAGCCAGAGACGCTCAGCCGGGTCCTGCAGATGCATGTACTCCACACCAATCGAACGGCAATAGGTCTCCTTCAAGGCCTGGACAATGTCCTTGAGGGTGGCATCGTTCTTAAACAGGGTTTCCGGGGCAATATAGCGATTGTTCAGTTCGTCCAGGGACAAGCCGAATGCTTCCAGGTCGAGCAGGGGGTGCTCGGTGGGACAGGCGCTCAAGGGGTCCATGCAGGCCAGCAGGTGGCCGATATCCCGGTAGCGGTAAATCAGCGCCGCCACTTCGGCCTGGTTGGCCGCCTGGCCCCGGACCGGTTCTCCCGGGCCGCCCAGGGTGCCGGCGTAAGCAATCTCAAACCCCTTGAAGAAATGCTGCCAGTCCGGCGCTACGGATGTCGGGTCCCCCTTCCATTTTTCATATTGGGCTTCGTAGTAGTCGATATTCAAGGTTTCGTCTTGTTTCATCCTGATGTCCTTTTGACCGCCGGGCGATAGTCCTCCTGAATGCCAAGCAAGGGGAGCGACGCTCGGGACTGACCGGTAAGCCCGGTGGTATTAAATCTGAAAGGAGTTAAGCCGTGAAACCCGTCAAAGCTACGATTACGGTATGCGTGCCTAAAACATAGCGGTATCGTACCGGGTTGTAAAGCCTTAAATATATTTAGGATCAGTGCGAAAAGGCTCATCTGCGCTTTAGTATTAGAACCTGTCTCAAAAAACGGATTTAAGTTCTAATCTTCACCTGGCCAGCGCTGGTTACGGTCCGCAACGTGATAGCAAAATCGGTCCCACTCGAATTCACGGTGACTGATGGGGCATTTGAGGGTGACCTTGCGCGCCGAAATACCGGTCACTTCCCAATCACCCTTGCGGGGCCCGTCGGCGATATTGATCTTCTGGCCGACTGAAAAAGCGTAGGGGCTGAAAATCGTGACGTTTTGTTCTTCCATGGTTGCTCCTGGTGGTTATACTGTTAGCTTTTGGTATCAGCTTAAATCGAAATCGGGATCGGGATCGGTTCCGGAAATGTCACCCAAACACCGATTTCGATCCCGATACCGATAATGGGCTTTAAGTTTCAGGGAACCCGAATGTTGAGTTAGAACTCACATAACAACTGCCGCAGCCTTTCACTGAGAAACATGATCGATTCTATATCCAGGTGTTCAGTCACCGTTTCGTCAAACAGCAGTTTGGCCATTGGTTCGAAACCATCCTCGGGATCTTCGTCCCAGAACATCAGGGTCACCGGCACCCGGGGCAGGGGTTGAAAGTGAAAATTCAGGCCGGATGATTCCCGGTCGGCGCTGTGTTCCACCCCACCGAGGGCAACGGCCGCAGCCTGTAAAGCGTCCGTTTGGCCCCGAAATCTATGTATCAAAGGTGTCTCAACCTGTTCAATCATCGACTTGACTTTTGAGACAGTATTGGGAAATTCCACCAATCCTTTCCACTTACCGACGGGCGTGCGCCAACCGCCCTGGGCCAGGTGGTTATAAAGAAATACCTGTTCCCAGCGGGTGAGTTCGGCTTTATCTGTTCTGGTGATCTTGCCGTCGCCGATGAGGACGGATGATGTAAAATAGGGAAGTTCCAGGAAAGTCTGGCTGTCCTGCTGCACCAGGCGGCCGCCAATACGGGCGGGCAGATCCTGCAACTCCATGGACGCCGCTTTGCTTTGGGCCCACGCCAGGGCATCGGCGGCCATGTCGCGCTTGGTCCAGCGCCCCTCCCGGTATTGCTCGACGAGCTCTGCTTTGCTTTTTTCCAGCAGGTCGGTCGGGATATGGGGACACAGCCCGAGATCGAGCTTTTCAGAGACCACCTGACTTGCAAAAGCCAGGCAGGTGGTGAATCCGCAGTCACCGCAATTGGTCTTTGGCAGGACATCGCGATAGAGATCCACGACGGACAGGGCCATGGCTACCAGACCTCCGGGTACCCGATATCCACGAATGCCGCTTCCATCTTGCGTTTATGGCCGCGTTCCATGGTAGCCAGATCTTCAAACACCCGTTTTTTTTCAGGGTCGTCACAGGCCTCCGCCATCTCCTGGTACATCTGCATGGCCTCTTCTTCATTTTTCATGGCCAGGGCAATGGCGTCGGCTGGGTTCATCCGGGTGGACAATTCGGGTTTATCCACGGTTTCCGAAACCTTGAAATCCACCGATTCTCTGAAGTACTGCTGGATGGTCTCACTGGTCAGGATCTTTTCCAGGATCCGTTTGTGACCGCGTTCGTCTTCGGCCAGTTCCGCGAACATTTTCTTCAGGTAGGGATCTGCAACCTTATCCGAGGCCTCCTGGTAAAAAATGCTGGCGGCCACTTCTTCACCGATGGCCATTTCGACGATTTTTTTATACTCCTGCAAGTCCATGAGTCCCCCTTTTCAAATGGTATCCGGGTTAACACGCGTCGGTATCAAAAAAGTCGGCCCGTATTCTATCAGGATTTTCCTGAAAGGACGCAATCTCCATGCCACGTTTCCGATGTGCGCCGGGCGTCTCCAATTGTCACGGGAAATTGGATCTGCTATGATCGCCATGAACGGGAAATGCCCACCAAATAAAATTGCAACCATACAATCAAAAGAGAGGCCCCCATGCGCTGGAAACAATTTTTCACCCCCGTGGAATCCATCGACGCTACCCAGGCCAGGGATATGATGGCCAATACCGGTACCGGTGGCATGCTGATTCTGGATGTCCGCCAACCCAGTGAATACAATGCCGGTCACATCCCCGGCGCCACATTGATCCCCCTGCCCCAGTTGACCGATCGACTCGATGAACTGGATCGTGACCAGCCGCTGATGGTCTATTGAGCCGTGGGCGGGCGCAGCCGGGTGGCTGCGCAGTTGCTTGCCGGTCAGGGATTTAAAAATATCTATAACCTGAGCGGGGGCATAAAGGGTTTCGAGGGCGCCACCGCGGTCGGTTCGCCGGACCTGGGCCTGGCGTTGTTCGCGGGGCACGCGTCCGGGCCGGAAGCGCTTCTGGTAGCGTTTGGCCTGGAAACCGGCCTGAAGGATTTTTACAGCACCCGGGAAGCGGCGGCTGATAACCCGGAGGTACGGGCTCTGTTCGGAAAATTAGGCCGTATCGAGATCAAACACCAGGAAAGAATCGTATCCGAATACAACCGGCTGACCGGCGAGTCCGCCAATCTGACGGACCTGGAGACCCTGACATCCGGCAGCGCAATGGAGGGCGGGCTGACTACCGAGGAATACCTGCAGCTGTTCAATCCCGATCTTGACGCGGTCGTCGAAATTGCTGCCATCGCCATGTCCATAGAGGGCCAGGCCCTGGATCTTTATATGCGGGCAGCGGATGCCAGCAGTGACGAAGAAGGCCGCCGCATGCTGAAACAGATGGCCGATGAAGAGAAAGCCCACCTGGCCCTGCTGGGTGACCTGGTAGACAACATCAACAGTTGAGGAAGCCATGTCTAAGAAACTGGTACTGATCGGGGCCGGCCATGCCCACATGGTCACCCTTCAAAACTTGCACCATTTTGTTGAAAAGGGTCACCAGGTAACCGTCATCGGCCCCTCGGAACACCACTACTACTCCGGGATGGGGCCCGGTATGCTCGGCAAGACCTATCGTCCCGAAGAGATTCGTTTTGCCGTCAAGAAAATGACCGAATCCAGGGGCGGTGTATTTGTCAAGGGCAAGGCGAGTCGTTTCGACCTGGACCGCAAATTCGTACACCTTGAAGATGGGCGGGAGCTTCCCTATGATGTTGCCTCCTGTAATGCGGGCAGTTACGTTCCCGGCCTGGAAGGTCTCAGCGAATCGGCCAATATTTTCGCCGTGAAACCCATTGAGAGATTGCAACAGGCCCAGAAACGGATCATTCAACTGGGTGAGAACGGAGCCGGACGCATTGCCATCGTCGGCGGCGGCGCTTCGGCCATCGAAGTCGCCGGAAACATCACCACTTTGCTTAACACGCACGGCTTTAAGGGAATAACCGTGCAGATCTTCGCCGGCCACGGCCTGATGTCCCGCTTTCCGGCCTGGATCAGCCGCTATGCTGAAAAAGTCCTGACCACGCGAGGTGTATCCATCCGGAACGGCAGCTATGTCACGGGAATGACCGACGGAGAGATTACCCTCGAATCCGGCGGGGCCTACCCGGCGGATCTGATATTCCTGGCCAGAGGCGTAAAGCCGTCGCGCATCTTCGCCGACTCAAAATTACCCACTGGGCCGGATGGCGGTCTGCGGGTCAATCGCTACCTCCAGTGCCCGGATCATCCCGAGATATTCGGAGGGGGCGACTGCATCTATTTTCAGGACCAACCCCTGGACAAGGTCGGCGTATACGCCGTACGCCAGAATCCCTTGCTCTACGCCAACCTCCTGGCTGCCCTGGAAGGGAATCCGCTCCAGCCCTTTAAACCGGGCGGGGACAACTACCTGCTCATATTTAACCTGGGTGACGGCCACGGCATTCTCAGCAAGGGCATCTGGCGCCTGACCGGTAAATTGGCCTTCAAAATCAAAGATTATATCGACCGGAGTTTCATGCGCGAATTCCAGGAGTAAAAGCGCCAACATAGTCCGGGTGCCCGGGTACGCTAACATCCGCAGGCGACCACCCCCGGGCACGCTCGTCCGGCCGCCGACCAGAACCATTTCATCCCCTGCGACCGGGCTGGAAGCAATAAAAATTCTAAAAGAACCACCGGGGATACTGTGCAAAAGGGGTTTGCGGCAGGCAAGAGGAATTGACATTTGCAAGAATCAGACGAACAAAGCACTGATGCGAAGACAGGGCTGCGCTGGCTGTTTAAACAGGTAATGCCGGTCAAGGGATGGGTTGGGCTGTCCGTCGGGCTGGGTCTGGGCAGCGGGCTGCTGCTCATAGTGCAGGCCGGATTTTTAGCCCGCATTATCCACGGTGCGGTGATTGACGGGCAGGGCCGGGCAGAACTCTGGCCAGTTTTTTTGGCGCTTGTCGGCATTTACCTGGTCAGAGCGTTCCTTGCCTGGGGCCGTGAGGTTTCAGGCTTAGAGGCCAGTGCACACATACGCCGCAAGGTCCGCGAGACCCTCACGGCGCACATCACCCGGCTCGGTCCGGCCTATGTGACTGGCCGGAACACCGGTGCCCTGGCCAGCACCGTTATGGAACAGGTGGAAGGGCTGCATGGTTTTTTTGCCCACTATCTCCCGCAAATGGCCCTGGCAATCATGATCCCCGCCGCCATTTTAGCCTTTGTCTTTCCAATCAGCTGGGCCGCCGGCGGCCTTTTGATGGTCACCGCCCCGTTGATTCCCCTGTTCATGGTCCTGGTCGGCATGGGGGCGGAAAGTGTCAGTCAACGCCACTTTCAGGCGCTAGCGCGCATGAGCGCTCATTTTCTGGACATTTTACAGGGTCTGCCCACCCTTAAATTGTTCGACAAAAGCCGGGGTGCCGAAAAGACCGTCGCCGGCGTATCGCGCAGCTATCGGAAACGGACGATGAGCGTCCTGCGCATCGCGTTCCTGTCTTCCGCCGTCCTGGAGTTTTTCAGTTCGATCGCCATTGCCATGGTTGCTGTGTATCTGGGCATGACGTATCTGGGCTACTATGACTTCGGCACCTGGGGACTGCCGCTGACCCTCTCCGGGGGGGGGGTCATCCTGCTGCTGGCCCCTGAATTCTACCTGCCCCTCAGGGAACTGGGTACCCATTACCACGCCCGGGCCGAGGCCGTCGGAGCCGCGCAGGAAATCCTCAAGGTGCTGGTTGTACCGGTGCCGGACGACCCCGGCAAACCGTTGGTTTTAGGGCCATCCGGCGGTGTCGAGCTCTGTTTCAAGGATGTGCACCTGGCTTATGACGGGGGCCGGCGGCCCGCTTTGAACGGTATCAGTTTCAAAATCAATGCCGGGGAAAAACTGGCCCTGGTTGGCGAAAGCGGGGCCGGCAAGACAACGGTGCTCGATCTGCTGCTCGGGTTCCTCCAGCCGGACCGGGGACAGATAACAGCCAACGGGATATCCACAGACCAACTGGCCCCGGCCAAGCGGCGACAATACCTGTCCTGGATTGGTCAGGATCCAGTCCTTTTTTACGGAAGCATCCGAGACAACATCCGCATGGGGCGACCCGGCGCCCCGGAGGAGGCTGTGACAGCCGCTGCCCGCTCAGCGCGAGTGTTGGATTTCGCACAAACCCTTGCGCAGGGTTTGGATACGGTTATCGGGGAGCACGGCTACGGCCTGTCCAGGGGGCAGGCCCAGCGGGTTGCCCTGGCCCGGGCTTTTATCAAAGAAGCGCCAGTCATTCTGCTGGACGAACCCACCGCCGGTTTGGATGTGGAAAATGAACACCTCGTTCTGAGGGCTCTGGATGAAATGTCTCCCGGCCGCACCGTACTGACCGTGACCCATCGCATGGCCGATGTGGAAAAGGCCGATCGGATTCTGGTCATGTCCGGGGGCCGAATCGTGGAAGAAGGCACCTTTGCTGCATTGAGCGCGGCCGGTGGTACGTTCCACCGGTTGGCGAACCGGCTTGATGGGGAGAATGGGCATGGCTAACCGACCCCGGGAACTCGGCCCGTTTGTCCGTCTTTTCAAAACCCACGGGAAGAGGATGCTGGTGGGCAGCCTGCTGGGGCTGGTGGCCATTGGTTCTGCAGTCGGGTTGTTGTCTTTGGCCGGATGGTTTCTAACCGCCGCGGCAATTGCCGGACTGTCAGCAGCCGGGCCCTGGCAGTTCAATTTCTTTTTGCCGAGTATCGGGGTGCGCTTGTTTGCCTTCAGCCGCACCCTGGCTCGTTACGGCGAACGGGTTGTCAACCACGATACCACCTTTAGAATCCTTGAAAGCCTGCGGGTGTGGTTCTACCGCCAGATTGAACCGCTGGCGCCGGCCCGCCTGTCCAGTTACCGCAGCGGCGACGTCCTCAACCGGCTCGTGGAGGATATCGATACTCTGGACAACCTCTTTGTGCGCGTCTTGTCTCCTTCTGCCGCCGCGCTGGCTGTGTCTGTTCTGCTTTTCGTTTTTCTATGGCTGTTCGATCCGGTCATCGCTGTTTTCGCCTTGGCGTTTCTGGCGGTTGCCGGCTGCCTGGTGCCGTTTGCCGCCGTAGCGTGCGGTGCGCAAACCGGGCGCAAACTTGGCCGGCAAAGCGCCATGCTGAGGGTACGCATTTTAGAAGCCCTCCAGGGGATGCCGGAACTGCTGGTGTACGGGGCGCAGGCAAGGCACCTGGAATCGATCCGTCAGGACAGCGATGGACTGATGGCATCCCAGCGCCGCATAAGTCACATCACCGGACTGACCACTGCCTTGATTACCCTCATATCCGGACTGGCCGTCACCGGCGTGCTGTATCTCGGCGTGGACCGCATCGATATGGCCGCTGAGTACGGGGGGGCCGAACTTGCCCTCGTGGTCCTGGCAGTCTTGGCTTCGTATGAGGCGGTCTGGCCGCTGCCGACGGCCTTTCAATTCCTGGGCAGAACCCGGGAAGCCGGTCGCCGTCTTATGGAAATCGTGTCGTCTGAGCCTGCCGTCCGCTACCCGGAACAGTCCGGGCCCTTGCCTAAGCGCTACTGCTTGACCTTTGAAAATGTCAGCTTTCGTTATGCTGCCAAGGCCCCCTTTGTTCTGGACAGCCTGGATTTTCAGGTGGCAGCGGGAAGCCGGGTGGCTGTATTGGGGACAACGGGTTCGGGTAAAACCACGCTCGTGAATCTGCTGGTGAGATTTTGGGAAACGACCGCCGGCCGGATATGCATCGATGGCAAGGACATACGCGCCCTGAGTGCCGCGGACCTGCGCCGGAGTGTCTCCGTTGTGTCCCAGCAGGCCCACATTTTCAGCACCAGCTTGCGGGACAATCTGCGCATGGCCCGCGCCGATGCAACGGAGTCCGATCTCCGGGAAGCACTGGCGGCGGCCCAACTGCTGTCGTTCGTGGACAGCCTGCCGGACGGTTTGGACACCTGGGTCGGGGAGGCGGGTAAGATGCTTTCCGGCGGGCAGGCCCGGCGGCTGGTGGTTGCCCGGGCCTTTGTGCACGATGCGCCGATCTGGATATTGGATGAACCCACCGAAGGGCTGGACCGGGTGACGGAACAGCGGCTGATGCAGGCCATCATGGAACGCACAGCGGGGAAAACCGTGATGTTGATCACCCATCGCATGGTCGATATCCACCGCATGGACAAATCCATCCTGATCGACAACGGCCGCATCGTCGCCCAGGGGCGCCACGCCACCCTCCTGCCAGACAATCCGCAATACCGACGCTTCTGGGGGCTGCGATGAATCACCCTCCGGCCGTGAGTAAGCCAGAATAACGGTAAAAAAAATCTTGACAGATGCGCATTCAAATTATATTGGACAAAAAACATCCTATTTATCGTACTTAATGTGGGAGATGCATGCGATTAACAAGAGCTGGTGAATATGCTGTGCGCTGTGCGCTCTACCTTACCTATCAAGGTGAGGGGGTGACCACGAGCCGCAGAGAAATCGCCCGGGTCATGGATATCCCGGATCAATTCCTCAGCAAAATTGCCCCGCAGCTGGCCAAAGCACAGATTATCGAAATCATTCAGGGGGCCAAGGGCGGCTACCGGCTTATCATATCCCCGGACAAGCTGACCATGCTCGATGTAGTGGAAGCTGTCATCGGCGAGATTTTTCTGAATGACTGCGTCATTCGACCCGAATCGTGCCAACGCGCGCCGGCCTGCTCGGCACACCAGGTCTGGGAAAAGGCCCGGAATCAGCTCCGCGACACCCTCAGACAGACAAGTTTCAAGCAAATGCTCGAAGATGAGACCTGCAGCACGGATCAGCTGCAAACGCCGCGATAATGACCGGGATGCATAAATCCCGAGATGGGGAAAAAGCGTATATAACGTTCCGCAAAACGAATTGAAAGAATCATAGTTTAGGAGGGAGATTTATGGATGCGTTACTTCTATCGAGAATCCAGTTTGCAGCCACCACCATGTTCCATTTCCTGTTTGTCCCGTTGACCCTGGGGCTCTCATTTATAATGGCCTACATGGAGACCAAATATGTCAAAACAGGGGACGAGATGTACCTGAAGATGACCAAGTTTTGGGGCAAACTGTTTCTTATCAACTTTGCCGTCGGGGTGGTCACCGGCATCACCCTCGAGTTTCAGTTTGGGACCAACTGGTCGCTCTACTCCGCTTATGTAGGGGATGTTTTTGGTTCCCTGCTTGCAATTGAGGCCACCGCCACATTTTTCCTGGAATCCACGTTCATCGGTGTCTGGATTTTCGGGTGGAAAAAGCTGTCGAAAAAGGCCCACGCAGCCGTGATGTGGCTGGTGTTTATAGGTTCCAACCTTTCGGCCGTATGGATATTGATCGCCAACGCCTGGATGCAGAGTCCCGTCGGCTTTACCATGCGCGACGGCCGAGCGGAGCTCGTCGATTTTATGGCCGTCATCACCCAGAAATTTGCCGTTGTTAAATTCATCCACACGGCCAGCGCGGCCTACACCCTGGCGGCTTTCTTCGTCATGGGCATCAGCGCCTACCATCTGCTCAAGAAAAAAAATGTCGAATTCTTTACCCGTTCATTTCGCATCGGAATGGGTTTCGCGCTCATATTTTCTTTGACCGTTTTTATCCTGGGAGACATGAACGGCGTGGTGGTCGGTGAAAAACAACCGACCAAGCTGGCAGCCATGGAGTCTCTCTGGGAAACCCAGAGAAAAGCGCCGGTTTATATGTTTGCCTGGCCAGACCCGGAAAACGAACGCAATACCGTTGAAATCGGGGCCATCCCCGGTTTGCTCAGCTTTCTGATCTTTCACGACATCAATGCCGAGGTCCGCGGTCTCAAAGATTTCCCCAAGGATGAACGCCCGCCGGTCCTGCTGACATCCTTTGCCTTCAAGGGCATGGTGGGCATCGGGGTGCTGTTGATTCTGCTGCCCGTCATCGGCTGGTTCAAACGGAAAAAACTGCTTGAAAACCCGCTGTACCTGAAGATCATGCTGTTTGCCATCCCCTTGCCCTATCTTGCGATCCAGCTGGGTTGGATCGTGACCGAATTCGGTCGCCAGCCCTGGATCGTCTACGGCCTGATGAAGACTGCGGCTGGGGTTTCACCCGTGCCCCCCCACCAGGTGTTTATTTCCCTGGGCGGTTTTATTCTGGTTTACACCATCCTGGGTCTGGCCGGGTTTTCCCTGATTACCAAATATGCCAAACAGGGACCGGATTCCGATGGTGAAGACACCGCCGCCGGCGATGGAGACGTGCAACCGGCAGTGTCCTGAACCGATACAGCGACCGGCCGCAACAAAAGCTAAAACCAATAATGATATCTATGAAAAGAAAATAGTAGGAGAAAAAAATGGAATTACAAACGACATGGTTTTTCCTTTGGGGACTCATTTGGGCGCTCTTTTTCGTTACCGGCGGTTACGACCTCGGTATCGGCAGTCTTTACCCGTTCCTGGGCAAAACCGAGCTGGACAAACGGATGATGATCAATGCCAAAGGCCCCTTGTGGGACGGCAACCAAGTGTGGCTGCTCACAGCGGGCGGGGTGACCTTTGCCGCGTTCCCCCAGGTATACGCAACCATGTTCTCAACCCTGTATGCGGCCTTGATGTTGATCCTTTTCGCGCTGATCATTCGCGGGGTGTCCTTTGAATTTCGCCATCAACTCGATGACCCCCGCTGGACCAAAGTCTGGGACACCTGTATTTTCATCGGCAGCATTGCGCCGGCCATTCTTTTCGGGGTGGCGTTTGCCAACATTTTTCAAGGCATCCCCTTTGACGGGCGGGGTATTTACCAGGGTACGCTGTTTACCCTGCTGAATCCTTACGGCCTGCTGGGCGGGGTACTGTTCCTGCTGCTCTTCATGCAGCACGGCGCATTGTGGCTGGCCATCCGAACCACCGGCGATCTTCAGGAACGCGCCATCGGCACCGCCAGGACCCTGTGGCCGGTGTTGCTGGCGGTTGCCGTGATTTTCCTGGTTGCCAGCTGGTTTGCCACCAACCTGTATGAAAACTATCTGGCCCATCCGGCATATTTTCTGGTTATTGTGCTGGCGGTCGTCGGGCTTGTCGGGGCCAGGATCTTTATAGCCAAACAGGCCTGGTTCAAAGCCTGGTTCGCTTCCGCCCTGACCATCATCGGCTGTACATTTTTCGGCGTGGTCGGGTTGTTCCCGAGCCTGTTTCCATCGAGCATCAACCCGCGGTTCGATCTGACGGCGTTCAATGCCTCGTCCAGTCCGCTCACACTTAAGATCATGTTGACCGTGGTCGTCATCTTCGTACCCATTGTGCTTGCCTATCAGATTTGGGCATACAACCTGTTCAAAACGAAGGTGGATAAAGAAGACCTGGTCTACTAGCGTTTCTTTACCAATCACTCTGAATGGGGTGAAACCTTTTTTGGGTTTCACCCCTTCCCTTTCCCCCATCCAACTGAAGGCTTCCGCTCGCCACTGTGCTGATGGTGATGTGGTTTAAAAGAAACGGACACTTTGCTAAGAACGAAATATCAGAAAGCGAGGTGTCCAATGAGTACTCAAAAAACCAGACGGAGTTTCACCCAAGAGTTCAAGGATGATGCTATCAGCCTGG